>Ga0265780_10011693_pt1 | contig 10356 bp, 14 predicted proteins | sample P1T30metagenome_FD_192432 | JGI IMG/M metagenome (GOLD analysis project Ga0265780, IMG submission 192432) | Plant litter microbial communities from East Loma Ridge, Irvine, California - P1 T30 | ecosystem: Environmental > Terrestrial > Plant litter > Unclassified | place: USA: California... | reverse complement strand
AAACACCAATTCGACTCTCACCCAACGTAAGGAGGACGAGTTCCTCCATTTCCCACCATTTCCTCATCTAGCTTCGAACCCGCCGTCGACTCTCCTCAACAATCATCTTTCGAGTCTTCTTTACCGATCTTGGACCCGACATCGCCTAAAGCCAGGTTTGGAGGAAGCTCTTCGCAGCCAGTAAGTCAACCTACCTGCATAATCTCCTAATTCGATCCCGCCCGTCTCCGGTCACGTTGGTACCCGACTATCTCCCTTTCTCTAAAGCTTAACGTCATCTCATAAGGGGAGAAACTGATATATGCAGAGGGGTACTACGCGACCTAGATCACTCCACGACACAGGGGACGAGGAACGACCGAAACATAAACTGAAGCAGTCGGCGGCAAACACACATCTATCACCTAAATCAAATACAATGGGTCATCAAATTACAAATGGGAACGGAGCGGCAGGACCCTCCATTGGCAGCTCCGCTGCAGTTGAGAGCGCCAAGACAGGTGCAGAGCTCATGTATGAAGATGATGGAGATTGGGGGATGTATCAGGATCTTGCATTTGTGGATGATGAAGCTGAAGACATGAGAATGTCGGAGGGAGATTCTGGGCGAAGACCTCTTAAAGGAGCTGCTGCTGCCAAACGAATGCCCGTCAATCGGGAGGAGGTCGTTAGATTGATTCTTCAGGGCTTGAAGGATATGGGATATGGGTAAGTCCAGCTCTTTGGACCTGGGTGATACAGAGCTAATCAACCAGTCGATCAGCCGACGCACTGGAATCAGAATCAGGCTACCAGTCTGCTTCGGCGCCAGCAAACGATTTCGAAGCTGCCATCTACGGTGGACGATGGGCAGAAGCCATTCAGCTCCTGGAGCAATTGGGAGTCGCAAATCATCCAAGCTCGACCCGAGGGCCATCATCATCCACAAGCAGTATTTCCTCTGGAAAGACAAAAGCTGTCGAGAAATCTAGCGATATGGACCGAGCCAAATTTCTCATCGCGCAACAGAAGTACTTAGAGTATTTGGAAGGAGGACAGCAGAAACGAGCGTTGGCAGTATTGAGGGGGGAATTGGCGAACTTGACTACGGAGTCGGAAGTTCTTCATTCTGTGTCTGTGTAGGTCAACTGTCTCTTGATTATGGACTCGACCTGACTGCTAGGTATATGATGTGCTTGAACAAGGAAGATCTGTACGAGAGGGCAGTATGGGATGGAGTTGAGGGCACGTCCAGGCGGCAATTGGTCGAAAAGCTTCAAGGTACGTCAATCCCATATACGGACGCTGATCCCAGCCTTCATCCCTCCCAAAGTCATGGTTCCTTCGCGACGCCTGGCCACGCTACTAGATCAAGCTCGGCGACATCAACAGCAAGATTGCGTGTTTCATGACGATGGAAATGCTTCATCCCTGTATCTCGATCATGAATGTTCAAGTGGTCAATTCCCCGATATGACCACGCATATACTAGCGGACCATACCGACGAAGTATGGAAATTAGAGTGGAGTCCAGACGGCACAATGTTGGCTTCTGCCGGAAAAGATCACATGGTTGTCATTTGGCAACTCAAGGTTTGTCGTTTCCATTGAAGCACGACTCGAGCTGATAAAAGGTGGTGACAGCCGAAGATGGTACGCGGTCGATCAGCGTAGCTCCAATCCGGCACTTGTCAATTGAGCCACGACGCGACGAGTGGACAAGTGATGGTATCGACGCCATGGCCTGGTCACCCGATGGCAAGACTATCGTAGCTGCCTCTTTTGACAAGCTGGCCCTTTGGAATGCTACCGTAAGTTCACAGTGCAGTTAAATTGGCAATACTGATCCGTCAGTCTGGTGCAATCTTATCAGCCGTCGAGACTTCTCATCATAGGGACACGATCAGCTGTATCAAGTGGAAACCTGATGGATCCGAGTACCTAGCCTCATCAATGGACTGCAAGCTCGTCTTCTATGTAAGTCGTCAGGTGAAACCTTAAGGCTTGGCTCATGAGTCAGGACAAGACCGGTGTAATGAAACGACAATGGGATTTCAATACCCTTCAAATTAACGACTTCATCTTCTCTCCCGATGGTCAATCGATCATCGCCGGTACTACCTCTCTCAAGCGAGTTACTGTCGAGAACAAGTTGAAGCAAGCCATTTCGGCGCTAGTCTCGAGTGACGGGGAAGACCTTCCGAGGGACTTCGGGTATGGTGCTATGGAACACAACCTCGTCGCGATCCGGCTGGAAGATAAGGAGATCACTGGGTATGCTCAATCGCACAACGTATAAGTGTCGCTCATGCTGTAGTTGGTCCCAAGATCTTGGCAATACAGTCTCGAGCCTTTGCCTGTCATGGGACCAGAAACGGGTCTTGGCTTCCTGCGGAGCGGTCCTTCAACTATGGGCAATTGACCCGCAATTCCGATTTATACGTAAATTCACCGATCACCAGAATCATGGTCGATTTATCATTCAATCCAGTTTCGCTGCTGTCAAAGATCGTTTCGTCATGAGTGGTTCCGAGGGTATGTCCCCTCACGACGCTGTGTTAATGAGCTGACAGTCAGATGGACACGTGTACACTTGGCAGACTGCTACTGGACATACAACTGATATTCTGATGGGTCATAGCGGGAGTGTAAATGCTGTCGCCTGGAATCCCGTGAGGTCTAGGCGGATCTTCGCATCGTGTGGTGATGATATGACCATGTGAGTCACCTATTACGCGTACAGGAAGGAGCTGATGGATAGCCGAATCTGGCAGCCTCATGGGGGATTGGATGAAGCTGCTCTAGATAGCTTGTCTGCTGCACACATCCAGGTTGATGAGACGGTTGTCAAGGTTGAGGAAGATGAGGGGATGGTGTTGTAGATACGAGTTCGAACGAGTACATGTCATGGTTCATATTCATGAGTTGTAATATACATATATCATTGACCTATCGTGTATTGTATGTATGTATTGATGATTCGACATGTGTCCCGAATACGGTACGTGCTATTATAATGCTCTACAGAAAAATGAATTCCCACCTCCTAACGCCCCTCGAGGGCTACAGTCTCTTTCTCTAGCTCTCTCCTTCTCTTGCGCTGTAGCTTCATGTGGACGAGACCCTGCTATGTCAGCTTACATCCTACACCAATACACGAATACTTACACAGGCATTACACAATGTCCTAGGACCCATAGGCCCTCTTCTCCATTCAGGCGTCTCTGTTGCTCCACATCCTAGACATTTGGGTGTCTTCTTATCCCCATTCATATTGTGTGCGGAGCGTTTATTGGAGTTTGAGGATGAACTGGGATTAAGTGGAACAGATGCTGGTTCGGGGTTTGGTGGTTGAGGAGTGGCCTGTGGTGGCATTTGAGCTTGTGGGGGACCTGAGAGGTAGGAGAGGCCATCCGAAGCTAAGCCTACGAGGTGTTCGTATCTCTGTCCACCTCCCAGTGGAGGATAATCGTTATGAGCCCTCATACTAGGTACAGCTTCTAGTAGGTGCTGATAGATCTCCAGTGCCTGCGGTATCAGTCTCACTTCAAGTTGGCCGGTATGAACAGAGAGACTTACTTGGGCATAATCCTCGCCTGTAATTTCTACGCCTGCTCCCATCCGTTCCCATGGCTCTAGATCTGGTCGTTCGGGTAATGGGATATTGGTGTACATATTACCAGGGTAGGCAGTACTGTTTGGAGCAGGTTCGGGGATGGTGGTGTTGTTCCTCGACGGTCCACTTCCTCCTCCGCCTCCTCCTGTACCCGTACCCGAGCTTGATCTCTGGATTGGATGGGAATATGGGTGATATCTCGCCCCTACCCCACCCCCACCACCGCCACCTCCTCCTCCTGCATCACTTCCGTGAGGATTTCCAGAACCTGAGCCTGAGTTTGATTGATTTTGTAATGCCGGATCCATGGGGAATGAGCCTGATCCTGAACCTGTACCCGAGGTAGTCGCAGCGTTGTTGATGAGTGAAGAAGCGATTGATGCCGGTGATATCCGATATTCTGGAGGTCTCATTTCACGTCCAATCTCTTTTCCTCTTGCGCGCGGGGGATGAGGTTCAATGATATTGGTACCGTCTAGTAAATGTCGGGAAGATGGGCCAGCTTGCGATAATGCTTCCCAGGTGGCGGGTGAATGATTCGGAGAGGCGTATCCAGTACCGTTCCCGCTTAGATTCAAATCGCGGTCGAGGGAGGCGTATCGCCCTTCTGGGTAGTAAGACGGTAGGAAGGTCGATGGGACGTCTGGTGCCGGAGGCCGGTGGAAGAATTGGGCTGATTGGGGCCGTAGCGGTGATTGAGTGAACGGGTTCGGCGAAGCAGACGAAGAAGAAGAAGAAGATGAAGAGGACGCGTCGGACCACTGTAGGCCGTTGGCAGTGTAGCACCACATTGTCTTGTGTGATAGCAAGGGGCAAATGTTTCTATCTAAAACGGATATTTGTCGTATCAATGAAGCAAAGAGATCGTACAAGACGTATTATAGAAAACAAGTGATGGCAAATAGGTGTGAGATGACTGAGCAGCGAGTCAGACTGGATGCAAATGCTTGGTACCGCTAATAAGATACTCGGTTTAGGGCCAAAAACGGGAAGCAGGTGGGGCGACTAATTGTAGGATGATGAATAGCGGCTGGGGGCGTGTGAGCAGTTTCTAAAACCAACAACACCGCCCTCCTTCTCCCGCTCTGTCTCTCTAGTTTTGCAATTACCGTTATAGTGATCCTTTCCTCACTCCCCTCTCTGGTACTTCGGAATCAATTTGTATTACAATTACAGATCGAACCCTATCTGAATATAGTAAGGGATGTCGTACTCTTCACTCTCTCTTACTTCCATCTAAACCTTCCTATCATCTGATCACTACAGAATAGGCATACCGCTAACTGGATTCAAGCTCCACGTTCAAGTGATCGCAAGTACCGCGGCCGTATACTCACAATGTATGTCCGTCAACCAAAACAGTTACAATCAAAAGCAGCAGGTCCAAATACCCGTTGTCAAGTACGTCCTCCTTGACTCCAACAAAGCCTTGCTGATAGTTAGAAATGCCTCAAATTCGGACATCACACGTATCAGTGTTCCAACGCTCGACCATATCAAGCTCGACCATCACGTACTCAACAACTCGAAAAAGGAAAATTCGGATTGGAAGGTCCAAGTGTAGACGTGCCAGAGTAATTCAAGAAGGATGCAAAAGTTGGATTAGCGGATCGGATCCTGCAGGCCAAGGAGGAGGAGAGGAAGAGGCTAAAGGCTATCGAGGACAAGAAGACCAAGAAGGCGTCAAAGGGAAAGGGCAAAGCGAAAACGAGGTATGTGTTCCCGGGTGGAAACTGTCCAATACTGATGGAGCAGGAGAGAGGAGAGTAGTGATTCAGATTCAGACTCGGCTTCCGACTCCGACTCATCGAGCTCACGATCAAGGTCAAGGTCACCTGTACGCACAAAGAAAGCTGGTCGATACTCGTCCTCCCGTTCGAGATCCCCACCTCCAAGAAGACGCCCACGAAGTCCAACCGACTCGAAATCACCACCACCAAGGCGTCGGAGGAGTCCTTCCAATTCACCAGCTCAGGCAAGAGACAGATCAAGGAGTCCACCCCGTCGTCCCAGAGACTAGGTTGAGCGAACATAAAGTAGGCCAAGATAGCAGGTAACGATTAAATGCAAGTCATACAATGGAATAAGGTAGATACAAACATCTAATTTGACAATTTCTCGAAACATGTACTCATCCCTACTTACTACCCTGCGTCGATTCGCCCATTTCCAACGGTGAACTCACTCCACCGCTCGAAACTACTTCGACCTCCTTCTCCTTGCTCGGATCTCCAATCGAAGCAGCGGGGTGAATAGGAGTGATTTCGTCATAGAACTTCTTGAGCGCTTCCGCATCCTCGCAGAATGCCTCAAGCTGCCTTCTCAATGAAGTAGCTTCCTCCTGCTTGGTTTGTTTGGGGGCCATGGGCGCCATAGGATACTCGCCCCCTGCTCCACTTTGTCCAGCTCCTCGTCTGGTCGGAGCAGCAATGAACGGTCGATTATCGCACCACAAGAAACCCTCTTTTCCACCTACGCACTGAACAAGTGCTAGTCCCGATTTATGGACGAATTGAGAATATTCAAATTTAGCTTGAGCTCGATAGCTGTATTCGATATCTACGCTGTCGGGGTATCGGAATGGTGATTCCACATCTAAAACAAATCCGAATTTCTCAGTCAAGATGGCGTATTCGAAAAAATTGGCTGCGTTGCCTGTGCCATGTTCTGCCAGTCTAAGGTGAAGATCTGGGATGACTGGCGGGGCCAGTGCAAGTGGGACAGGTATGGCGGTACGATATGGGCATTTACTCGATATGTCCTTTATTTGCTCGACCGGCGATTCGATGAATCGAAGTCCATACCTCTCGGCACTGGCGGAGATCTTTGATTTGAGGTCATCAAGTAGACTAGCCGTGACTCCGAGCCAATTTAGCTCGAAATGGAATCTGGCATCAGCTCGGTCCTACGCCCTGAGGAGAGTGACTTACGCGTTACGGGCATTGTGAACGATATCAGCATGTAACATGGCCACTTCGGCCCTATCACTCTTCTTATTCGCATCCAGATCGATCACAACACTCTGACTCATTTTGATCTTTTTCCTACTTCCAGCCGCATTTCCCGCGGGGGTATCACTGAAACCACCATGTTTCCCGAGCGGAACCGTTGCGGTTGGGCTAGTCGACATTAAAGCGTGCTTTTCTAGTAAATCTCGAGGGGAGGAAGCGGCTTTACCACCTCCAAACCAGGTTTTCGGTTTACGCTTTTTGTGGTTCGTATCAAATTTAGGGGCGAGGCGGTAGAAGAAGTGGTTGTAATCGAAGAACCCATGAGTTCCAGCACAGTGTTCTTCTCATAAGCCGAATCTCAAGGATGAGGAGTGTGATTACTCACCGATTAAACCATCTTGGAATAACCTTCTTCCATGATCGGTAGCATCTTCACGGTTTTTTACGTCGGCAAAGGTCTTTTCGAGCCAGTTGACAAACATCTCTCCTGTGAATGAATCTTCGTAAATCGCAACTACAATATCAGCTTGATGCAACAACGCGAAAGTGGCCATCGTACAATGCCACCATCGATCACGTATAATCAGTCCATTGTTCGGTTGACACATGAATTCCCCAATGGCAGGTAACCCCATGGTCATCAAGGTCTTTTCATGCCGAGTAACCTCTTTGCCATTCCTCCTGCGATCTAGCTCAATCATCAACCCCTCATCGAGGATACAGGCTGATGGATCAAACGTAGTGGGGAGAATAAGAAGTTTATTGTCGTCGGAAGTCGTGTCCCATCGATAACGATTTAAAAGATCGATGACTTTTGATGCTCCCGACATGAGGATTTCGGATGGATCAAAGTTTTCGCCATTCGGTACGATACCGTGGACCGCCAAGGGATCTTTGCCAGATGGCACAAGGAGGTAACGAGTCCGCCAGTAACGGAGTGAGGGCTTAAACTCGGATTCTTCACCTGCGACTAGTCGATCGAGGTAATTGAAGTTGAGTTTCGCGTCGGTATTCTGTCATCAGCTATCGTAGACAAAGGTAAAGAGGACCTACAGGATAACGGAAAGTAGTGCTGGCTGGCTGATAATCGGTCATCTGGGCAGGCCAGACCAAGCACTTATAGGGAACAGGATCGGTACTATGTTTTGTCTTTTTTACGAACCGTTGAACAGTGACCGACTGCTTGCCCTCATCGAAAGCGAGTCGATGGATATGAGTCGACCAGGACAAGTAGATCGCTCCACTCTGATCACTCAGGACCTCGGATGCTCCTCCGATGCGTAGGCCCTGTGTGATTGATTCTCCTGGTAGTAGTACTTTCGGACCTCGGGAGTACCGATCTCGATCACTTTGTTCCTCGGACCCGTTCAACTTGGTCTTGTGTGGCAAGACGATGAATTGGAAGTTTTCTATCATCAGCATACATTATCAAGAGTAAGGAAAGACTCACGGGCCAGTCGCTGAGAAGCCATTTCCGTCATGACCGCCAATGGCAAATTCTGATGTCCTACGTTACTCCTAATCAAGAAAGAGATCTGATCTGGGAAACAAGCGATATCATATGAATTCGCCTCGTAGTAGTTGATGATGTCCTGTGAAGTCGGCATGTAATCGGTAGTAAGCGGTAAACAAGCTGGAGCAGATAGACTCGACCACTTGATGAGCTGTTTGTTGTCCTTGGCGGGCGTCGGTCGAATATGTTGCCATCGCCTTCCATCGCCTGCAAAGCCGTCTGTATTGAGTTTCGGTTTGCATGGATTGACATGAACGTGGCGACTTTGGTTGTTAATCATGACTGTGTGGTCTATTGACGATCCGTGGGATCTAGACATCTTTTTATACGATTTGGCCATATCGTCGTCGGTCGTCTGACCTCTCGTACTATTGACGTTGGGTACAGGGAGTGGCTTGGTAGGTTTCGTCCGGTCGGGAGAAGGGGTGGACGGAGTGATGATAGGTGCGCCAGGGACAGTCCGAGGAGTAGACTTGGCGATTGACCTCGAAGGTGATTCAGGGAGTTGGTGAGATAATCCACCTGTACTCGAATCGGTCTGAACAGGATTTGACACATGGGTCCGGCCGACAGTCTCGGTTGCGGCGGTAGCGAAAGATGGCTGAGCTCTAGAAAGGCTAAACATCCAATTGGACGCGATGCGGGCTAGAGAAGCTTTACTGCTCTTTGGCTTGATCTTTCTCGCGATGGGTGTGATCGTAGCGCGTGGCGTTGACAAACCGGAGCCGGGTTCATTGACGGAAGCGGTATCATTGCGCACAGACAACATGGACTTGGCGGGGGATGAGGGGTCGGTCGGTAACATAGGCGGAGAGAGCGGCGCGTTCGTAGCGATACTGCCCATGAGGGGTCGTGGCTGCTCGGACAGGAATCGAGTACTGGTCAATGAGGATGGGATGGGCGATGGTGATCTGAATGATCTCCTCTGCAGGTCCAGAGGCTCGTGCTCTGCTATCGTAATTTGTCGCGTGTGCCTGTCGGACGGCTTGACATGACCCCTGGGCAGCGACTCGGCCTGAGCATTGGCAAGACCAGCCGAGATCGGGTCGGCCCCCTGCTCAGCGGATTTCGGTTTGACCTTCTCTTGCATCCTCCTAGCGGCAAGTCGAGCGGATTGATACGATCTGGGTACGGTCAGACTGCCAACCACACTACCTGGAGATGAGCCATCGGGTGAATCCGGTTTGTCGTCCTCGATTGGTTCAGGTTGAACAAAGCCGAACGTCCTTGCATCAAATTCGTTTCGTATACGTTTTCGATCGTCTAGAGTCTGATCTTTGACTGGTGCGGGAAGATCATCGACGTCCAGTAGCGGTACCGTCACGGTAGTGAGATTGTGATCGAGGATACCGAGCATTTGGATATCGTACATTTTACACCTGGGCACAAATCGGTCTGGACGGAACGGCTTGTCGTGTGTTTTCGAGTAGAATGAGCATGCGACCCATTTTGGAATGGCTATCATTAGCTTTGCCCCGACCATGTCATCGCTCAGCTTACAATAACAATCGGCTAACTCCGTATCAAGGGCAGCCGACATGTGAGCATCGAAATACAATAAATCCGGTGTTCCAGGCTTTGTTCTAGTCCCCTCATTCGTTTCGCTTACCACTATTCCCTTGGGCTTCTGAGCCACATAGCTAAACAAGGGGACACTGTGTAATGGCATTTTTGTCAGACAAACGAGATCGAGGGCGATACCGTGATCGATCATACGCTCGGTCGTGAGGCGTAAGAGGTTCTTGTCGACTGCGAAATGGCCCGTTCCGGGGGTAATCACGCACATGGCTAGACCTGTTCGAGATAGATCTCGATCGACGTAATGTTCATCAAATGGGTTCAAAGCAAGGTTGACTGCTTCTAGTACGTTTCCTTCGTATGCCTAACCTCAGCAGACTTCGGCATGACAGAAAAGAGGACGTACAAATGACCACTTGCCAAGAATCCGCTTTTCATCACCTTCGTGATCCTTTCCTTTCAGTTGACCCAGGTGATATTCAAGCAGGATCTCTTTTTCGCTTCTCTCCAGGTACTTCTTGATCTGGCCAAGTGACCCGCTCCAATCGGACTTGCGTTCGAAATCGATAGCGACCTTGTAGAAGTCTTTGCACCATTTGCCTGAATGGTCCTTGATTAGATTATCGGCAATACCGATTTGGCGCATGTATCCGACTTCTTCATCCGAGTAGTGTATCCGGGAAAACAGGATGATCGTGACTAGATGTGATGTGGACTTTTTAGCCCATTTGGCAAAGAGCTCAGGTAGGAAACCTGTCCATCAGTTTCTCGGCCATATA
>Ga0265780_10011692_pt1 | contig 10356 bp, 8 predicted proteins | sample P1T30metagenome_FD_192432 | JGI IMG/M metagenome (GOLD analysis project Ga0265780, IMG submission 192432) | Plant litter microbial communities from East Loma Ridge, Irvine, California - P1 T30 | ecosystem: Environmental > Terrestrial > Plant litter > Unclassified | place: USA: California... | reverse complement strand
ATTGTAATGATGGGGCCCAGGCTCAAAGTTGGATCGACCTTTACTACCATTACTATCTCCGGAAACGACCCTGTCGAACGACGACTGGACTTGATCAGGTCGACCACGAGCTGGCGAAGGACCTTGTCGATAATCGGAACTAAATGGGTCGTTGCGTCCGCCAATACTCGCACGTAAACCCGAGTCACGTTCGGAAGGTTGATCGAATCGAGGTAGACTTTGGGAAATAGCGATCGACCTCTCAGGGTTGTCATGCTGCTCGATCTCGATTCCCCGTCTCCTGTTTTCGTTGATTTCGAGGGAAAGAGCATTGTTGAGCTGTACCGGCCATAGATCCTCGTCTGGTATCGCGAATTGACCCAATCCACGTCCGGTTGTGACTCGACTCATGCCAGAGCCGACATCCCCAAACACATCCCTCCGACCACCAGGGCCGCCTACTACCGAGACACTATGCCTTCGACTCGATGATCCAGACCGATTTGCGTTGTTCGTATTGTTCTCGAATCCGCCAATTTGCGTAGAGTAACCATTTCCACCGACTCCTGGAGCTTGACCCTGTCCCGATGGTTTCGACAAGGAAGCACTGAGGGGATTCCGACGTGACACGTCGGGAGCAGGTGCGTTCCAGGTGCTGGCGGTGCCAGGTAGCCAGCGGGTATGGACGTCGGGGCTAGGAGCAGGGACCGAATTTCCAAAAAGTGTCGACATGCCGGTAGCGAACTTCGATAGACTGGTGCCGGTTTCGCGTGATGGCCAAGCGTCGTAGCGCGAGAACGCTCCAGTATCGGCTAGCGCGCTCATTGGCATAATGTGATTGCGTTCGGTAGCAGTCATTCTTGGTCCACCTGCTAATGATTGTGATCGGGATCGCGAGACGTTTGCTTCGGCGAGAGGAGGAGAGAGTACGAGTGGTATTTGTTGATCTACGTGTGACGGTGATACTGATCTAGATGATGTAGGTGAAAAAGTGGGGAAAGGTGATTTCGAGCGTGAACGTGATGATCTAGATGGCTGTTCTTCTAGATGAGCAGAGAGAGTTCTCGTCGAAGATACCGCGTGCTATATAGTTAGCAAAATCTCAAACCTCCATCGACCTACACGCTGACTCAATCCCCCTTCGGCAACCGAGAAGCTATTTGCACGAGTCGCGGTACCTGGTCCCAGTGGTAGCCCGCTACTGAACCTTCTCGGAGTGGATGACCTTGCGCCACCAATCACACCATACGATCCCCCTTTACCGCCTGTCGATAATGGACTATCACGTCCCGAACCGGGAGAGGTACCCAACACGGGAAATCTCTCTCCCGCAGGTTGAGATGATGCCCTGGATTTACTGGTAGATAGTTGATAAGCAGCTAAGGTAGTAGCTCGTACAGGAGATGGTCGAGGCGGTTGAGACGCCGGTATAGGTAGAGGTGCGGATGGATCGTTCGGTGGTCGAGCGTCCATCGTGTACTGATGTTGGGCTAGTCAACTGGTCTCCGCAACTAACCTATCAGCTATGCTCTTGTCTGTCGTCCCACTTGTGAAGAAGGATAGACTTACTCAACAAATTGTTGAAACAAGATGATAATTGCAATTGTCACCGATTGATTGATCAACGCGACGTGATCGAAGTAAAAGCGATGATCCTGAGGTTGGACGAGCGGAGTTGACGAAAGCAAGGTCTAATAGACGGCAGTGATGTATGATTGTATTGGAGGACGCCGATTTCGCTGAGTCTCTATATCTATTGTAAATGAGAAGGACGTGTATACTGTATCTAATAGTCTATGGTTGAGTCTAAGGCAATAAGAAGAGCAACTGAGGTAGATGGGTGGAGGAGACGAGAGGAGACATGGGGCGGGGCCATATAGCGGCAACCTCCGCCGGAACTTCGGGTCATGCCAAGTAACCGAGTGTCGAATCTACAGAATGCAGCAACACCATGTCAGTTCGTATAATCAGCTCCGCTGCACGTCCCTGCATCATTGCATTCCCAGGCATTCGCCGGACTCATGGGGAAAGTTGTACTCAGTATCATCAAGCGGTCTCAAGAGAAAGTCATGCATGATCCGCAGCTCTATCATCCTGTCTGACACTATATTAACCTCGAACCTTCTCTAAACGAATATCTTCTTCTGATCAGAGACTAAACAAGTCAGCTCGCTCCTGAGGTAGTATGATGGGTTCAATAGACTCACCCTAATAGCCTCATGATAGCATATCCAACCGTAACAATAACGAATAAAGCCAGTAAAGAAGCTGGAATTCCATTCTTTAGGAAATCAGATGCGCCAATGAACCTTTGACCGAGCTTGTTTTCCTGTGTGATCCTAGATTGTCAGCTCTGTCAGTTTCAGAAACACCAGATAACATACGCAGTCATATTTGGGAAACCTGAGACAGGAAGTCCCATTCCAGCAGAACAGATCAATGCGGTAGCCTTCAAGTCAGCCTTTCTCAGATGTAATGCTGTGCAATGCACTGACCATGATGAGCAACTTTGGGTGAGGTTCGCTGAGCGAGTCACCAATCCTCTCTGCGATAGGTACTAGCAACACAGCCGCGATAGTGTGCGAAATACTGTTCATTAGCTCCACCTTCTGTCGGGACTTACAAAGTAGCAATCACAAGCGCAATGAGCGAGAAGATGACTAAGATACTATACAGCCCTAGACCTTCTACTAGACGTTCTAGCAGACCGTCTAGATCATCAAGCAGGCCAGATGAGAGAGTAGCTTTTCCAAGTGCGATACCACCCATGGCTAGGAAAACAATCGACCAATGGAACGAATGGAAATCTTCCTATTTCCGTCAGCCCAGTTTATGTTCACGACATACCTTTGATAAGATACCAGTTCCAAAGAAAGCGAGAAGAGGGATAATAGCGATGATCCCCATATCCCCCACCCAGTTTTCCATGCTCTTCTCCATACACCATAAAGCAATCGTCATGAGACTGATGAACAGGACGAAATAGTGTGTTTTGGTAAGAGTGTCGGTGTTCTTCCTCATACGGGGTATCGTGAGATCAGACTCCCATCGGTAGTTGACGTGTAGGAATGCCCATATAGCGAGAATGGAGAGAGTAGCTACGGGTATGGAAATCGCGAACCATGCCAACCATGACAGAGGCGGGTTCATCGATCCAAGAGCAATCAGATTCTGGGGCGACGAGATTGGTGAAGCCAGACCTCCGATATTGGATGCTAGAGCGATCGCAATCTGTCATCAGCCACGCCCAGTAAGTTTTTGGCGAGTCCACTCACAATCAGACACCTAGAAAACACCGACTTTGGGTGCAACTCATTTGTAATAGGCTGGAATCAGCTCAATCAGAATATCAAACTCACCTTGATGAGCGCATAGCAAAGCGTAGGCGCGGCAACATTACTGATCCACATACTAGCGAATGTCGCAACACACATCAACACCAGCAAGATGACACTGGGTTTCTCGCCGGCTGCGTTCAAGATTCGTGAGGCTGTCATAACGTCTAACCTGGTTTTGGAGAGGACGGCGGCGATGGTGAAACCACCGATGAGGAGCATGATTGTTGGCGAGAACATCTGAGAGAAAATATACCTGATTGTCAGCTTGAGTAGGACCTCACGGAGTCGTTGAACTCACTTGGTAGCGTCCGCTGCTGGCATTCGGGTGTCTTTTCCATCGGATGATCGGAGAACCCGAAGTAGGACTACCAAGAAGGGAACAGCCAACGAGGTCACGAATAGTGGGATAGCCTGCACGTTAGCTTCAAGATCATAATCGGTGCAAGACTTACCTCAGTAGCCCAGAGAATGGTACAGAACACCAACATGGCCAGACAATTGCTTTCCTCAACCCGGTCAAACGGTTGGACCTGAACAATGACAAACATTATGACAAGCGCAAGCACCAAGATAGCAGCTTTCCCAGACCACCATGAAGGCAATCCAAATCGACCCAGCGGTGTCTTGATACTACCCTTGGGATGCTCGAACGCCGAAACGTGCTCGTCCGGCTCGACAGATCGGAAGATCCCCTGTTCCCGACGGCCGGAAACCATTTGCGACCACACGGTTTCTCTGTCGACTACTACCTTCTCACGGAGCTGGGATCGGAGTTGTTCCTTGGCGAGATCTTCGTCACCGCCTACTACTACTCTGCGGTACAGGAATAGGATACGGCCCAAGTCTTGATCTAGTGCTTCTCGGGTTGAGGGACGCCACGGGTCTGATTCGAGGACGACGTTGGCCACGTAGTCTTTCTTCAACTGCTTGTTAGTGTTGAAAAGAGACAGTATTTGTAGACATACCTTGGAGTTTGTGTTCTTGTCATACTTCTTGAGAATCTTTTCAAAGGCAGTCAAGTTGAGATCGACATATTGCTTTAATGAGTAGGTATCCAACCAGACTCGGCTAATCTTCTTCTTGAGGGCAATTCGAGCAAATGTCCCATAGTTCCCAGATCCAGTCCAGATATAAATGGGATCCCTATTCTCTGCGTCCTCTTCTACATCCCTACCTTCGGGCCGCCATAGCCACTCGGGTACTTTTGCCGGGTCCATTGGGACTAGGCCTAATGAGTTCATATTCGACCGGGCGGACAAATTGATATCATGGTCCCGTTCGTGGGAGGATGTTGATGACAATGATGTTCTCCTGTCTCGAGAAGGGACGTTGAGTGGGGCATCTTCGGATGAATCGAGATCTGACGATCTACGTCCTTGGCCTAAAGCTTTGGGAGACAAGTTGGCGCCGTCATCGGCAGAGAACGAGACTCGACCGGTGGATCGACTTCGCTGAGCTCTAAGTTGACCTTCGTGGAGATCGGCCTCGTGAGTTGTTCCAGTTGGTAAAATTGATTTTCTGCGACGGCCCATGGAGGGTGCCATCCGATTCATGAATGATGTTCGACTCTTTGGAGTAGGTCTTGGAGGAGGCACCATACCCGGTGAAAGGAGATCATCAGTCTCTCTGAATTCTCCTTCGTCCTCTTCCTCATCTTCTTCCTTGATTACATCCTCTCCTAATTCTCTATCTTCCATTCCGCGGACCTCTTGCTCTAGAACAGAGAATGTAGTCCGCATCTCCTCGAGTTTCTGGTTGTAAAAGTCTTCCACCTTTTGTCGCTCCTTATCCAGAGCGGCGCGAAATTCTTCGGGTGAAGCCCATTTATCAGAACCGGATCGGGTCGTCGGTAAGAGGGACGAAGACTCTTGATGCTGCTGTGTCGAGAAGTATGATGGGTCGAGCGGCGTCGACGGGAACAGCTTCTTCAGCGCATCGTAACTGTTATCAGCTTCGGGTTCGGCTACCTAGCTAGCACTCACTCGACATAGTAATTCCACCACTCGATATTACTATTCAGCTCGAGTAAAGTTCTGTCAAATCAGCGCCCTGCACTTATGTCAGAGAAGCCAAATTACCCGAATTTCATCTTGTCACCACCTCTAGGTACTTGTCCACTAATCCAATCCCAATAATCTAATCCCTTGTACTTGCCCTGTTCAGAAAGTTCGCTTTCCTCGTCCGATAATCGAGTCTGTGAAAGCGGTAAAAGCGCAAAAGACTCTTCTTCTCCTGCACGTTTGTTACTGTAATATCCCGACTGCGATTTGGCCTTGAATGAATTGACTAATTTGGCGGCCCTTGTAGATAATGCTGACGACGTCTTGTATGACGGCCTAGATACCTAGGCCCTTGGGTTGTATGAGTGACTGACTACTATCAGACGACGAAGATGAAAGAGGAGGACAGGGTAGTTCAGGGCTTGGCAATTAGGGGCGGACATCACCGCACATCAACTCAAACGCGTCCTATTCACCATATTTCAACACCTATACTACAACCACCAAAGTCATGCTAGAGGCAGTACTCCTCGGCCTGGATGCTTCGCCTGGTATACTATCGCATTCTAGGATACCGACAGATCCGAGCTCGAGCAGGAATACATTCAGCCTTAAAGCTCAAACCAAGTCCCCCACCCGAGTGGTTGCCTCCGTCAACAACGAAGCAGAGGAAGAATTAGTCTGGAGTGGACAACGAGTAATTTGGTCAAGAGGATGCCAAATCTATCGTCAATATTCGTATGCTCATGATAAAGAAGATGTCGCCTATGCTGTGTTCACGCACTTTCAGCGAGGGACCGGTCAAGAAGCTGGGCGATTCGCGAAAGGCAAAGGAAAGGAGGAGGACCCGGCCCTTAATCAGACTTTTGGACCTTTCCATACAGCTCATACTTCTCGATGGGGTCAATCTATTCCTTCGACATCCACAAAGGGAATTAGACTCGAACGAGCTCTGATGATATTCCTACAAACCAAAGCGTACATCTACTTTCCGTCGGGCGAGGAGGTTATTGTACACCTCCCCTTTGTGGTGGAGAAGGCATGGCCATTATCGACCGGTGGAGTGATAGTTCAGCGATTACTTCAGAAGCGGGAGATACGCAGAAAGAAGAGACAGTCCGGAAGCGTGTTGAGGGGGATGGACCTGGATATAGGCTCGACCTCCGTACTTGATAACTTGGTCGATTTAGAGGATGAAGGTGAGGATCTACCTAGGGTATGGTCATTGGAGAAACCGCTCGAAGAATTCAAGATGGTCACGGAAGCTGGGAATGGATTCTCGATACCATACTCTTCCGAATTACTGCTTGTGGGCACCGAACCCGGAGCGCCCGTTATCATCTACGATACCGACCGAAATCAGGTCGTCTTTTATCGTCGAACGACCGGCGCTACCTCCCCAAAAGTCATACAATCTCCTCTTACTGCTCGAACGATGCGTCCGGAAGACGTCATGCGACAACCTGAACCTCTGCCCAAAGCTGGACGAGCTTCGCTTGGCCGCAACCCATCAACCACGATATCGAGGACAGACAGGCGGCAATCCGGGATCGCAGATCCCTTGGAGCGTACCACCAGAAGAGCCCCGCGATTATCTAGAACAGCAGGACCAGAAAAGGACTTGCCAGCCGGCTCGGCTACCGGTGACCTTCACGCTACACTCGATCCACCTCCATTTGCGGTGACTGTCAATCAAAATGCTAGGAGCGGTGCACGGGTAGTCTCTGGCGCATCTTCTGTCGGGGTGGACAAGAGTGACAGAAGAGGTTCTGGAGCTTTCATGAGGGAAGAAATACCTGTTGTGGATAAGCGAGGATTATTTGCTATTGGTGAAAAGGATCTGAGGGAGACAACAATGATGATGGGTCTGGATCGGCCAGCGCAAACGCTTAAGAGTGAAATCACGTTAGAGAGAATGACTTGGGATACGCCGCCATCGTGAGTCCCTGAGAACCATTGCTCGGACGAAGCTGATTAGCAGTGATGCGTCGCGTGCTTCCCCCATCGTATTCATGTCGGAAAATCTCTGGCCGATATCAATCTGCGTCAATATCCAATACACTTCGGAAATAGCTTGCTTCAAGTTCACTCCTACGTCATGCAATCTCGAGCGAAGAATCGGTTGTAAAGCGGCAGTTCCAATCATCTCGACTCGACATGGCATCCACGATCTGCTCATTCTACGCGACGATGGTCTCATGCGGATCCTGACTAATGGGGGCCATGAGTTGCAAGTAAATCAGCCTCGACGCTCGAATGATACCCACGACGAAGTCGTTCGGCGAATGGCTTCAAGTCTCAGTATGCAAGTCGACAGTGATGACTCCACGGGTCCAAGATCACGCGACCGCCGGATTGCCGGGTTCAAATTTCCCGCTGGATCGAGAGTGACGATCTGCTACGATGATGGGGAGACTGCGCGGGCATCTTTTGATTTCACAATCAAAGACAGACTGGTACGACAATGCTCGGAAGCTCTCGCATGTGTCTTGAACCCAGCCGACTACTTCATCTTCCAACGCGAGCTCCTCACGCGCCTTCAGTGTGGTTTGAAAGTTGACCCGCTCTCTGCGTGGGATATTTTATCAACGACCCTCAAGGATTTACTACAGATGACACGCGGGACTTCTGTCTCGAATGATTTCAACGCTCTCCTCGCAAAAGCTCAAAGGAGCTCTCGACCGTTGTTGCGTCGACTGGGTCAATCGATCGAATTGCGAGATACCCGACCCCAATTGCACAATCCTCCTGTATTCGGCCAGACCCTCGCACCAGCACTCGCACCCGCTATTCTCTTTGGATTACACATGATTGCGCAGAATAATCGTTGCCTCGCCTCGACTCAGGCGGATCTCTTACTGCTAGGCCCATACTGCTCGGAATTAGCTGGTTCGTTGGGTTTAGTAGGCTGGTATGATTATTGGATGAGATTGGTACCGTCCGAGGGCGGCTCTCTTGTAGGCAAGAGTAAGTCGACTCTACTCTATTTACACTGCTGATAACAGGCATGATAGACTGCTCCGACATTTTGGGCTTCGAGTCTCCTCCAGACGTACTACAATATCTCACAAACTCCCTCACTCATAAGACTAGATCTTTCCCGATACCAGGCCTGATCAAGGGAAACGACCTTGGTAGCATCCATCCATTCCAGAATCTCGAGATCTTGTGCGATATCTATAGCGACCTCTCTGGTAACACGGCTGGCTTAGCCCTTTTCAAAGCCCACGAAACGATCAAAAAGATTCATCAGCGAGGACTTCCGCCGTCTTGGATACAATCGCTATCGCCGGGAGTGATGGTGCCTATACTGGAGGCTTTACGGATATGCCAAAACCATCCTGATAAATCTTGGACACCGGAGCTATATAGATTTATTGGACGTGGCGATATCGCCGCTAAGAGTGAACAGGTCGCTGCAGACGAGATCGTACCTTCCGATGTGAGCCATCCATATGCCAGAGAGAAACAAGCTGATCTCAGGCCTCCGAGGGACAACCTACAATTGGTGACCTCATGGCTATCACACCCACCAATGTCAAACGTCTACCGGATGTCAATCTCCCTCATGTCCGCTTCGGATCTGATCGACGAGTCGCCGAAGTAGAGCGGATCCTCCAGACTACTCGCGTCCGAACTATCTCAATCGGAGATCCGAAAGGCTACAGCGAACAGGATATCTTGCATTATCATCAAACAGTGGTCAACACCATCGCTATTCGGACCCTAGCTGTTCTGGTAGGATCAGGCATATTCGAATACGGAACTCGCCGAACCACAGTCACCGAGACTTGGGACGTGCCCCCGATCGAACTATCAGTTAAGGTCCTACCTGGCAATTCGGTAATCAAAGCTCAATTGGTCGCGGAGAATGCCGATTGGCCATGTTTCCACAACGGAGTATCGGCAGCTCTTGCCATTTCACCAGATTGTAAAGGTATCGATAGTTCTTGGATCGTCTTCAATCGACCTGCTACCCTCAATCCGGAACATGGGGGATTACTACTTGGTTTGGGTCTGAACGGACATCTAAGATCATTGATGGCATATCACGCTTTTCCATATATGGAACCTCGTCACGATTTCACCTCATGCGGACTATTACTCGGCTTGGCATGCTCGTTTGCTGGCAGTCAAGACCCGCTATGTACGAAAGTACTGTCGCTACATACCCACGCATTACTTCCACTTGGGTCCGCCGAGTTGAACGCTTCGCCAATCATCCAATCTTCCGCACTCCTTGGTCTGGGACTGGTCCATGCCGGAAGTCGAAATCTTCGCATGGCAGAGGTCGCTCTCTCGGAAGTTGGTAGGAACGTCTTATCAGGTGTCGAGCTGTTTGAGGGATATCAAGAGTCCTACTCTTTCTCGGCGAGTATGGCATTTGGCCTAATCATGCTCGGGCGAGGAGGCAAGCAATCCTCCGAGGTCGACAGGCGATTATTGGCAAAGCTTAGACGCTGCATTCTTGGCGATCCCACCGACACTTCGTCAAATGCGATCGATACGACCATGACCTCTCCTGGCGCGACGCTAGCTCTAGGACTTATGTATCTCAAAACCGGCCAACGAGAGATTGCAAATATGCTCGAGATTCCACAAAACGCCTTTGAAGCCGATCATGTTCGACCTGATATCCTCTTGCTACGAGTTCTAGCTCGAAGTCTGATAATGTGGGACGAAATCAACGCTTCTTTACCCTGGATCGAAGCGCAATTGCCCCCATTCCTGCAGAAAGGGCATTCGAATCACCGAAAAACATCTTCCATGGAGATCGCATGCGAATTGGCGTATTTCAACATCATTGCCGGAGCTTGTCTTGCGATTGGTCTCAAGCTCGCCGGGACTGGATCCGAATTGGCGCATAACAATCTATTGTTCTTCTTTGGGGTCTTGCTGAAGGCATCTTGCAGCTCGTCCATGACTTACGAAGGCAAGATCCGTCGACAAGACGCCCGACAATGTCTGAATGTCGTCACACTCGCTCTAGCAACCGTCATGTCTGGTACTGGGGAACTGAATGTTCTGCGCCGACTACG
>Ga0265780_10011691_pt1 | contig 10356 bp, 11 predicted proteins | sample P1T30metagenome_FD_192432 | JGI IMG/M metagenome (GOLD analysis project Ga0265780, IMG submission 192432) | Plant litter microbial communities from East Loma Ridge, Irvine, California - P1 T30 | ecosystem: Environmental > Terrestrial > Plant litter > Unclassified | place: USA: California... | reverse complement strand
AGGATATACATGACAAATCAACGGTGTACTACAACAAATCGTTAAGGGCAAAGCCAAAAGACAAATACCTTAACGCCACTGATTATAAAAGTATAGGCGAAATAAACTTTGAAGGCGCACGATATGTTGCTGCCGGCAAGTATTATGACAGCACCCTGGTATACCTCGACCCAAGGGGCCGAGAGTTTAAAGCCATTCAGAAAAAGCGCGATAACCTGGCCGACGTTATTAAATATGAAGGTATAGCCCAGGCAAATGACAGTATATTACACGTTACATCATTAAGTGCCGAAGGCAAAGTAGCCTATTATGAAGAGGCCATAAAAAAACTGCGCGAGCAGGATGCCCTGGCACAAAAACGTGCCGAAGACGAGGCGCAGCGTCAGGCTAATATAGCGGCAAATTCCGGCGCAGGTGGCAGGGACCCCATGTTTGACGATGATAGCCCCGGCTCTCTGCAAGCGTTAAAAGGCAATGGTGTTGCAGGAGCAAGCACTTCGCCACGCTTAGCAGGTGCACCCGCGCCAAGTAAAGGAGGCAGCCCGTTCACTCCCGGCGCAACCAGCCCGGGCAATACAGGAGCAGGCGCTACAGGTGGCAGCGGCGGTGCGTTTCCGTTTTACACGCCTTCATCGGTTTCATACGGAAAACTGGAATTTAAAAAACGCTGGGGCAACAGGCCTCTGGCCGATAACTGGCGCTGGGGCTCTGAGCAACGCGGCGGTGCAAATGCCGGAGACGACCTTGCCATGGATGATGACAGTGTAAGCACTAAATCAGACAAGCTGGAGCCACGCTACGACCCTAATTTTTATATAGCACAATTGCCTACCAGCCAGATAGTACTGGATAGCCTTGCTAAAGACCGCAACTTTGCCTACTACCAGCTGGGCATTATTTATAAAGAAAAGTTTAAAGAGTACCCGCGTGCTGCCGAAAAACTGGAAAGGCTGCTGGTTAACCAGCCCGAAGAGCGCCTGGTATTACCGGCTAAATATAACCTGTATAAAATATACCAGGTTATAGACCCTGCAAAAGCCGAACTTTATAAACAGCAGGTACTTACCGAATATCCTGAAAGCAGGTATGCCGAAATTATCCGTAACCCGCAAAGTGACGAAATTTATAAAGGCAGCCCCGAAGCCATATATGCAGCCGTGTTCAAAAAATTTGAAGCCGGCCAGATAAGGGAAGCCGCCGCAGAGGTAGACCGCAATATTGATATTTACACCGGCGAAGAGATAAACTCTAAATTTGAGTTGCTTAAGGCGCAGATTACAGGCAGGCTGCAAGGGCTTGAAGAGTATAAAAAGCAGCTTAACTATGTTGCCCTTACCTATCCTAACAGCGAAGAAGGAAAGCGTGCCGAAGAACTGCTTAAAACACAGTTGCCCATGCTGGAAAAACTTGCCTTTGGCCAACCGGCAGTAAGCTACAAGCTCATCTTTAAGTTTGCCCCCGGCGACCCGCGTATTGAGCCGCTTACAAAAAAACTGCAGCAGTATATTAAAGAGGGTGTAAACAACAGCATTAAGCTTACCACAGATATATACACCACAAACGAAAACTTTATAGTGGTACATGGCTATATTAGCAAGCTTGCTGCCGAAGATGCCGCTACCGTACTAAAAGATTTTAAAGAATATAAGATAGCCGAAACACCTGTAATTATATCAAGCGAAGACTACAAAGTAGTACAGATCAGGAAAAATTATGTTGAATATTTAGCCATCGAATAGCCTATGTTTGAAAAAACACAAAAAACGATAAAAGACCCGTTTGCAAAAACAAATCGTATTGTAGAGGGCACTACCATAAAGGGCGACCTTATATCGCAGGCCGATTTTAGGCTGGACGGCCACTTAATAGGCAATTTTACCTCTACAGGCAAAATTGTAATAGGCCCAACAGGCAGCGTTACCGGAGATATCAAATGTAAAAATGCTGATATAGAGGGCAGCTACAGCGGCAGGATTGAAGTAGAAGAACTGCTTACCGTTAAAGCAAAGGCAAAAATTACCGGAGAGGTAGTTACCAATAAACTGGCCGTAGAGCCCGGCGCAGAGTTTACCGCAAGCTGTACCATGAAAAATACTGTAAAGCCCATTAGCCCTACCGTAAATGAAAGACAACACGCCGGATAACCCTAACGAACAAAAAAAACAGCGCAACAAATGGATAGCGCTCATTAACATACCCCTGCAAATGGGTATTGTCATCTTTTTGTTTTCATGGCTGGGCGGCTGGCTCGACCAGGAATATCCAAACCCAAAAAACATATACCGCATTATTTTTACCCTGCTGGGCGTTTTTATAGCCCTTTATAATGTTATAAGGCAGGTAAACCAACTCAACAAATAAATGGAAAAAAAATACCTTAGTGTTTTTATAAAAACAACAGGCACCGCGGGTGCCTTATTATTTATAAACTATATGTTATACCTGCTCCCGCAGTTAAAAGGGCGGGATGCCGCCTTTACCTATCCGTTGTGGGGCGTGTACCTTTTTTTCCTTATTTTTTCGCTGATCATACTGGGCATCTTATTAAAAGTAAGCCAACAGAATTTAACCCAGGTAGGTTATGCTTTTTTACTTTTAACAGGCGCTAAAATGGCAGCCAGCTATTTTTTAGCAAAACCCATAATAGCGAAAACGGTTGAGTTTCCTGTAGAGAAAGCAAATTTCTTTGCTGTTTTTGTTCTGTTTTTGGCAATAGAGGCCTATTTTACAGCACGTTTATTAAACAATAAACAGTAATAGACAGCTAACCCTGAAATTATCCTAAAAATTTTTCGGCTGCTGCATTGAAATATCAACATAAAATGTACCTTTGCACAAAATTTTAAGACTGTAAAATTAAGATAGTTACAACATGGTGTTATCCGGAAAACTTATCAAAAATACATTAACAGCCTTTTTTGCTGTGATGCCTTCCCTATTCTTTGCAAATCAGGCTACTGACACAACTCATGTGCATGCCCATAATGCAGAACATGCAGCTACCCATGCGCATGCAGAAAGCCATGGCGCAGTAAATGAAAAGTCAGAGATTAAAGCATTTATTGACCATCACCTTAAAGACTCTCATGAGTTTAACTTTTTTGCCGATGGCGAAGAAGGTAAACACTTTGGGTTTGCGCTTCCGGTGATCCTAATAGACAATGGTGACTTTAAAGTATTTTCTTCTTCAGAATTTCACCACGGCGAAAAAGTTGCCCAGATAGATGGCAACTACTACAAGCTGCACCACGAAAAAATATACAAGCTTAAGAGTGCCGATGAGGCCCTTACCCTTGATGCCCATGGGCACCCAACTAACGAAAAGCCGCTTGATTTTTCAATTACTAAAAACGTAGTGGCCATGCTGGTAACGGCGCTGCTTATGTTCTTTTTATTCACAGGCCTTGCAAGGTCTTACAAAAAAGGTCCACTGCCTACAGGTTTTGGCCGCGTGCTTGAGCCGCTTATCCTTTTCATCAGAGACGAAGTTGCTATACCAAACATCGGCGAAAAGAAATACCGCAAGTTTATGGGTTACCTGCTTACCGTGTTTTTCTTTGTACTTATCCTTAACCTTATAGGCCTTACACCACTGGGTATAAACGTAACGGGTAATATTGCTATTACAGCATGTCTTGCCTTATTTACTTACCTTGTTACTAACCTTGGGGCAAACAAAGGGTACTGGCACCACATTTTCTGGATGCCTGATGTACCTGTACTGATGAAAATAGCGCTTATACCTATCGAAATTTTAGGTACGCTAACCAAGCCATTTGCCCTTATGATACGTCTTTATGCAAACATCTCTGCAGGACACATTGTGGTAATGAGCCTGCTTGGACTTATATATGTATTTAAAAACTGGATTGCAGGACCATCATTCTTTGGCCTTACGCTTTTCATTTCAGTTATAGAAATATTGGTAGCCTTCCTTCAGGCATTTGTTTTCACCATGCTATCTGCCCTGTTTATCGGTATGGCCGTACAGGATCATCACCATGAAGAAGACCATGATGCGCATACCGAAGAGGAACCTATCATCATCTAATTTAGAACTTTATTTAATTAATTATAAATCAAATAGTTATGGAAATTCCAGGAATCGTTGGAGCAGGTTTAGTAGTAATCGGTGCAGGTCTTGGCCTTGGTAAAATTGGTGGTTCAGCAATGGACGCTATTGCCCGTCAGCCGGAAGCAGCTGGTAAAATACAAACTGCCATGATCATTATTGCTGCCCTACTTGAGGGTGTTGCTTTCGCAGCGCTTTTCGCAGCTTAATAACATTTAAAGAGCATTCCTGCAGCGGTTGGCTGCAGGAGGGTTCTTAATTAATTGATTTAATTTAAAAACACATCATATACAATGGATAAGTTAGTAAACGATTTTTCATTTGGCTTGTTTTTTTATCAGGCAGTTATCCTTATCGTACTTTTGCTGCTTCTTGCAAAATTTGCCTGGAAACCCATCATGACAGCTATTACAGCACGTGAGGTAGGTATTGCTTCGGCCATATCGGCTGCAGAAAACGCACGCAAAGAAATGCAGGCACTACAGGCAGACAACCAAAGGATTCTTAACGAAGCGCGTGCCGAAAGGGATGCCATGATGAAAGAAGCCCGCGAGATTAAAGAAAAAATGATTGCCGATGCTAAAGCTGCTGCACAGGCTGAAGGCGACAAAATTATAGAGCAGGCTAAAGCCAGCATAAACAGCGAGAAAAATGCTGCTATGGCTGAGCTTAAAAACCAGGTATCTTCTTTATCTGTAGATATTGCAGAGAAGTTGCTTAAAACGGAGCTTTCTAACAAAGAAGCACAAAACAGCCTGGTTACTAAAATGCTTGACGACGTTAAACTAAACTAATACAACCGGTATGAGCAGAGCTGCTATTAGATATGCAAAGGCAATACTGGAAACGGCACAGGGCACAGCAACTGCCGCCCAGGTAGCCGAAGACATGGCCTTGATAGGCAACACCATAGCTAAAAACAAAGAGCTTGCCGATTTTATAATCGACCCTACAGTAAAGGCCGAAGTTAAAGAAGGCGCGCTTAAAGAAATATTTGCAGGCACACAAAACGTTACGCAGGGTCTATTTCACCTGCTGCACGAAAACAAAAGGTTTAACATACTGCCGCACATCGCTGCACAGTATAAAGTATTGTTTGACATTGCAAATGGTGTAGAGGTTGCAACCGTAACCACTGCCATAGCCATGGATGCCGAACTTGAAGCCCAGGTGCTTGCCAAGATCAAAGAGTTTTCTGATAAAAAGATAACCCTTAAAAATATAGTAGACCCTGCAATAATAGGCGGGTTTATAATAAGGATAGGCGATAAACAGTACAATGCATCTATTGCAAACAGGCTGGTAACGCTAAAAAGGGAACTTAGCAATTAATTTACGCCCGGGTTGCCGGGCAATACATAAAAACAGAAGGTAATTAAACTTAATTATACAGATGGCAGAAATTAAAGCTGCTGAAATTTCAGCAATATTAAAGAAACAATTGTCCGGTTTTGAATCGGGTGCTACACTGGAGGAAGTAGGAACTGTACTTCAGGTAGGTGACGGTATTGCCCGTGCATACGGATTAAGCAACGCGCAATATGGCGAGCTTGTTCAGTTTGAAAGCGGGTTAGAAGGTATTGTACTAAACCTGGAAGAAGACAATGTGGGTATAGTATTGCTTGGCCCATCTTCAGGTGTTGCAGAAGGCTCTACTGTAAAACGCACACAGCGTATCGCTTCCCTTAACGTAGGCGAAGGCATTGTGGGCCGTGTGGTAGATACCCTGGGTAACCCAATAGACGGTAAAGGCCCTATTGAAGGCCAGCTGTATGAAATGCCACTTGAGCGTAAAGCGCCGGGTGTTATCTTCCGTCAGCCGGTAACAGAGCCTATGCAAACCGGTATTAAAGCCGTAGATGCCATGATACCTGTAGGCCGTGGCCAGCGTGAGCTTGTTATTGGCGACCGTCAAACCGGTAAAACTACCGTGTGTATTGACACCATTCTTAACCAGAAAGAATTTTATGATGCAGGCAAGCCTGTATACTGTATATATGTTGCAATAGGCCAAAAAGCCTCTACTGTAGCAGGTATTGCTAAAACCCTTGAAGAAAAAGGCGCAATGGCATATACCACAATTGTTGCCGCTAATGCGTCAGACCCTGCTCCTATGCAGGTGTATGCCCCAATGGCAGGTGCTGCAATTGGCGAGTACTTCCGTGATACGGGCCGCCCGGCACTTATCATTTATGATGACCTTTCTAAACAAGCGGTTGCTTACCGTGAGGTATCGTTACTACTACGTCGTCCACCGGGCCGTGAGGCTTATCCTGGTGACGTGTTTTACCTTCACTCAAGGCTACTGGAGCGTGCTGCAAAAGTTATTGCCGATGACAGCATAGCTAAAAACATGAACGATTTACCGGAATCGCTTAGGCCAATTGTTAAAGGTGGCGGATCGCTTACGGCGCTTCCTATCATCGAGACTCAGGCTGGAGACGTTTCTGCTTATATCCCAACAAACGTAATCTCGATTACTGATGGTCAGATATTCCTTGAGTCAGATTTATTTAACTCAGGTGTACGCCCGGCTATCAACGTAGGTATCTCTGTATCCCGTGTAGGTGGTAACGCCCAGATCAAATCAATGAAAAAAGTTGCCGGTACCCTTAAGCTAGACCAGGCACAGTTCCGTGAGCTTGAGGCATTTGCTAAGTTTGGTTCAGACCTTGATGCAGTAACACTTGGTGTTATCGAAAAAGGCCGCCGTAACGTAGAGATACTTAAGCAAAGCGTTAACGACCCTTATACTGTAGAAGACCAGGTAGCTATTATTTATGCAGGTTCTAAAAACCTGCTTAGAAATGTACCGGTTAACAAAGTAAAAGAGTTTGAAAAAGACTATATAGCTTACCTTAACGCTACACACAGGGATACCCTTGATGCGCTTAAGGCCGGTAAATTTACCGATGAGATAACAGATGTGCTTGAAAAAGCAGCTGTAGAGATCTCTGCAAAGTATTAATAAATTAGTTTATCAATTAACTAATGTAGCAATTGTCGCATTAGTTAATTGCTTAATTATCACATTATAAAATGGCAAACTTAAAGGAAATACGTAACAGGATCGCTTCGGTTTCATCGACCATGCAAATTACAAGTGCGATGAAAATGGTATCGGCAGCCAAGCTTAAAAAAGCTCAGGATGCCATTACTGCCATGAGGCCTTACTCTCAAAAGCTTACCGAATTATTGCAAAACCTTAGCGCTACGCTTGAGGGCGATACCGGTGGTGCCTATGCAGATCAGCGCCCCGTAAACAAGGTCCTTATTGTAGCCATAACCTCAAACAGGGGCTTGTGCGGTGCATTCAATGCTAACGTTATAAAGCAAATCAACAACCTTAAAGATACCACTTATGCGGGCAAGCAGGTTGATGTTTTGGCTGTGGGTAAAAAAGGTAATGATGCACTTAAAAAAACCTGCACCATTGTGGGTAACGAGAGCACCATTTATGATACCCTTACGTTTGAAAACGTTGCACACGTAGCACAAAACTTAATGGAAAGGTTTGTGGCCGGCGAGTATGATAAAATTGATGTGGTATACAACCACTTTAAAAATGCCGCTACACAAATAGTGCTTACAGAGCAGTTCCTTCCGCTGGAGCCTGCTGCTACTGCACAAGTGAGCAACACCGCTACCGATTACATTTTTGAGCCATCTAAAGAAGAAATTGTGCTTAGCCTTATACCACTGTCGCTTAAAACGCAGCTGTATAAAGCCATCCGCGACTCTTTTGCTTCTGAGCACGGCGCCCGTATGACGGCCATGCACAAAGCTACAGATAACGCTACCGAAATGCGTAACCAGCTTAAGCTTACTTACAACAAGGCGCGCCAGGCTGCCATTACCGGCGAAATCCTTGAAATTGTAGGTGGTGCCGAGGCTTTGAACAGCTAAATTGACAAACAAACATAGTGAGAAAGAGGCTTCCGGAAACGGGAGCCTTTTTTTGTGTTAGCGCACAATTATTTTTATTACATTAGATAAAAAACGCCTCCTAAAACATTTTAACCATCGCTTTATTATCGAAAACATATAAGCGAGGCTTTCTGTAAGGAAGGCCTTTTCTTGTAGGTGATAGAATAATATTTTTATATTTGAAGAAAGATGCTGTATGAATAAAGCTGGCCAATACTGGAATGCCCTTACCAAGCGTACAAAGATAATAATCATAGTTGCCTTAAACCTTCTCGGCCTTTTAAATATGTATTATGTTTTTTATTATAAAGAAGCGTATTTTGACACTACCCAAAAACCGGTTTTTAATGCAGCAGGTATAAATAAAATAGAGGTAGGAGATGGCTTATGGGCTTGGGGAGAAATAGGATGGAAGAAGCATATAAATGGCACCAAACTATTTATCAGGCAGCAAACTGATATTGATGCATTTATACAATCAGTAAAAACCTCCAGGGCTAAATATAATAGCATCAGGCCAAAGCAGTGGTTGGACATATACTTCTATAATGATTATGAAAAAATTACAACTATAACATTGATGGAAAATTCTGAAGGGATTTTTTTTGAATATGATGGCGAACGCTATGAAGGCCAAAACCTCTCTGAAATACTCAGGGGCATTTACATGAAGAAGAATATCACAAAATAGCCATTATGACGGTTATTCAATAGTTTATTTTTTAACTGTCCGGCTTATACATAATCTCTTATTTCCCTCCCTCAAAATATATCCCTATTTTTGTTTCTTAAACATCCAGGAAACAAATTGAGCCTTTCAAAAAACCTATTTAAACAAACCGCCATATACGGCATAGCCACGGTGGTGCCGCGCATGTTTACTTTTTTCCTTACGCCGCTGTATACCACTCCCGGCGTTATGGACAGGGCCAAGTATGGCGAGGTATCCATTATTTTTTCGTGGCTGGTGTTTTTTAACGTGGTGCTGGCGTATGGTATGGAAACCACTTTTTTCAGGTTTTATAATTCCGAAGATAAAAAACAGGTAATAAGCACCACCACCATATCATTATTTTGGTCGTCGCTCCTGTTTTTAAGCATTGGGCTGCTAAGCCGCAACTTTTTAGCCGGTGCCGCCGGTATTGATACCGAATATATAACGTTTACCATTTGGGTACTCGTGCTCGATGCCCTTGCCATAGCGCCCTTTAGCAAACTCCGCGCCCAGAATCGGCCCCTTATGTATGCCGCCATCAAGATAGGCAACGTGGCCTTTTTCCTGTTTCTAAATATATTCTTCCTGCTTTGGCTTCCTGATATCGCTAAAAACAACCCTGATGGCTTCATGGCCACCCTGTATGTAAAAGATTTCCAGGTGGGCTATGTGTTTGTGGCCAGTGTAATGGCCAGCCTTGCCACGCTGCTGCTGCTGCTGCCCCACTACATAAAACTATCGTGGCATTTTAACGCCACGCTCTGGAAGAGCATGATGCGCTATGCCCTGCCCGTTATGGTGGCCGGTATTGCCTTTGCCATAAACGAAACGTTTGACAGGCCCATGCTTAAATTCATGAATGTGCCCGAAGACCAGATAGGTACCTACTCGGCGTGCTACAGGCTGGCCATATTTATGTCGTTATACACCACGGCCTTCCGCCTGGGTATAGAACCCTTCTTTTTTAGCCACGCCAAAAATGAAAACGCGCAGCAAACCTATGCTACGGTAACCAAGTATTTTGTAATATTTGGGGCAGTGATCCTTTTGGGCGTAGTAGCCTTTGCCGATTTGCTCAAACTGGTATTATTGCGCGATGAAGCCTTTTGGGAAGCCATGGATGTTGTACCGCTCATTATCCTGGCCAATTTCTTCCTGGGCATCTATACCAACCTTTCAGTGTGGTACAAACTCTCCGATAAAACCCGTATGGGCGCTTATATTTCTATACTGGGCGCGGTGGTAACCCTTAGCTTTAACTTTGCGCTTATACCCGTTTGGGGCTATATGGGCTCGGCTATTGCAACCGTTACAGCCTATGGCACCATGATGGCCGTATCATACTATATGGGCGGCAAATATTACCCTATACCCTACGATGTAAAAAAGATGGGCCTTTACATAGGGCTTTCGGCCGGGCTCTCGGCGCTGTCGTTCTATGTACCGTTGTTAAGGCAAACTTACATTTTTGGCATCGTAGCGCTCCTTGGCTTTATTGCCTTTATCTACAAAAATGAAAAAACCACATTACTCAAATTCATCAAAAAATAAATACATGACACTTGCTGTAAAAATCATCAATACATCATCTCACGCCTTACCTAACTATGAAACCATAGCCTCTGCCGGTATGGACCTGCGT
>Ga0265780_10011690_pt1 | contig 10357 bp, 10 predicted proteins | sample P1T30metagenome_FD_192432 | JGI IMG/M metagenome (GOLD analysis project Ga0265780, IMG submission 192432) | Plant litter microbial communities from East Loma Ridge, Irvine, California - P1 T30 | ecosystem: Environmental > Terrestrial > Plant litter > Unclassified | place: USA: California... | reverse complement strand
ACCAATAATCCGCCCGCACCTTCAATTACGAGATGTTCATTAGTAGATTCCGGGGGCGTTATTTTAGAAAGGTCGATCCTTACGTTATCCAGTTCTGCGGCGAGATGTGGGCTTGCCGGCGTTTGGAATGCATAGGAATTCGGATGGATTTTTGTTCTCGAATTCGAGATGTATTTCCCAACTTTATGACTGTCCGAATTATCGAGATCGCCTGCTTGGACAGGTTTCCAGTAATCGGCTTCAAGCGCTTGGGTAACGATGGCCGATGCCACGGTTTTACCCACATCGGTCGAGATTCCGGTGATAAAAAACTTCATGCCGCAAAGATACGTTTGTTGTCGTTTGCAAACGTTTGTTGCCCGGTTTTTAACGTGTCCGGACACGGGGCAAAACGTCATTTCCGGATAGGATTTGTATAACCCCACATCCCGAAATTGCCCATTTCCGGAAATTCGTGTACCTTTAGGAAACTAGCAACCCCAATGAACCGAGCCGCTGTTCCGTCTTACATCAAATTTGTTTTTTTATCGTTGTTGATCATCATCATCGTTTTCTTTATGATCATGGCCAAGAAAATCCTGATTCCGCTCATGCTTTCGGGTTATGTCGCGATGCTGCTCACCTCGTTTTGCAACCGTCTTGAAAAACGCAAAGTGCCGCGTTCCCTGGCCGCATTTATTGCTTTGTTGATAGCCTCGACTTTCCTTATAGGATTTTTGTATTTCGTCATTACACAGGTGGGAAGTTTCGCCAACGACGTAGGAACCAACATGGAAGCCAACCTCAATTCGCTCGTTGCGCGGGCCGATAGCTGGATTCAGAATACGACCGGGTTTGATATTCAGATGGAACGCGGCTTTGACGTCAAAAAAGTGTTCAGCCTTGTCCAATCTGATGATAAAGCGCTTACGGATTTTCTTTTTAAAGCGCTCGGAACGCTATCTGACATTGTGTTGTTACCCGTTTTTATTTTCTTTTTGCTTATTTACCGGGATCACTTCGCCGTTTTCGTGAGCAAAGTATTTCGCACACAAAAAGATTCTGATTTGCTCAAACAAATGGCCGAATTGCGTAAAGTGGTCCATAATTACCTCGTTGGAGCCGGGAAAGTCATGCTTATCCTGGGAGTCGTGAATACCGCCATTCTTTTTGCGCTTGGTATCAAACATGCTATTTTCTTCGGAATGTTGGCTGGAGCACTCAATATCATCCCGTATCTGGGCCCGGCGCTTGGAGCGATTTTACCCTTTCTTTTCGCGTTGCTTACCAAGGACAGTATTTTTTATCCTGCGGCTGTTGTCGTGTCTTTTACGCTGATCCAATTCTTAGAAAGTGCCTATTTAACACCAAGGATTACGGGTGCGAATGTCAGCCTTAACGCATTCATCACTTTTTTAGGGCTGCTTATCGGTGGTACGATTTGGGGAATTCCAGGTATGATCCTGATTATTCCGACAATTGCGATTCTCAAAAAACTATTCGAATTAAGCCCCGAAACCGAACCCTATGCGTATTTATTTGGGGAAGAAGATCATCGTTGGTTCCGGAAGCGCAAAACCTGAAAAATACAGTTCGATTAAAATATCAGGTCGCATAAAAGCACAAGCAATTCCGATACTTCGCTCTCTGTATTGTAACTGTGCAGGCAAATGCGCAACCGTTCCTGGCCTTCGGGAACCGTTGGGGACAATATGGCTTTAACACCGAATCCTTTTTCCTGTAACTTTTGTGCTACGCGCTTCACCTTTTCATTCCCCGGAATAATCGCGCATTGAATGGCAGATTTGCTGTAAACGAACATCGGTTTTAGTGACAGCCGGTTTTTTTCCTGATTGAAATGAGCGATAATCCGGGTCAGATTAGTCACGTTGGCGGTCGATTGCAAATGTTGATACGCACTAAGAATCGTGGCAAGGGAATGTGGCGGAAGTGCTGTTGTGTAAATAAAGCTTCGTGAAAAATTGATGAGGTAATCCCGCAAATCACTGCTGCATAACAGGGCCGCTCCATGACAACCCAATCCTTTCCCGAATGTGACCAGCCGCGCAAAAAAGGCATCCTGTAACCCTAATTGGTGCACCAAACCCGAACCGTTATCGCCATAAACTCCAAGCGCATGTGCTTCATCAATTACCGCCAGGCAACCGTGCCTTGAGCAAAGTTGTGTAAATTCTTCGAGATTTGGGGAATCACCGTCCATCGAGAAAACAGATTCAGTTACCACATAAACACACGTATCGGGCGATTGGAACTTTAAAATCAGTTTTTCAAGTGCTTCAAAGTCGTTATGCGTGAATTTAAACGATTTGGCACGCGACAGCCCAATACCGTCCCGGATCGAAGCATGGCACAATTCATCAAATAAAATCACGTCCGATCTTTGGGGAACGCAACTGAAAAATCCCACATTGGCATCGTAACCCGAATTGAAAACCAGCGCCGATTGGCTTCCATGGAATTCTGAAATGACGCTTTCCGCCTGCTGGTAAAGTGAATGATTGCCAGAAATAAGGCGAGAGCCGGTAGAACCGTTGACAAATGTTTGATGCCGGATCAAAAAGTCATGGGCAGCGCTGAAGATTTCCTTTGAGCGTGCAAAGCCGATGTAATCGTTAGAATAAAAATCAACGCGGAAATCACCGGAAGATAATGTGCGCAATGCATTTTCGTGACGGCGTGCGTGCAACTTGTCCAAAAGCTTTTTCGGGAAATCCATGCGTAAAAATACTCAAAACCTGGTTAGCGCGAAAGCCGGTTTATTAGCCCCGGAGCGCGCATTAGCCTTTTGGGGTGCGCTGCCCTTTTTTGTCGTGCTATGCGGGCGACCAACGGAAGCCACGCGGGTCGCGTTACAAAAAAAGCAGCGCGGTCAAAAGCTAAAAGCTAGCGCAGGATTGGCTACAAAAAAAATAATTAATCAAGAAATTAGATAATAAGTTATTGTTATTCGATAATTTGTTTATGTTTGTGGTATCAAAAACAACATCATGAGGAAGCTTACTATTTTAAAAACATGTTTGGACATATTTTTTGTCTTTGGAATCTTATCGGTAGCATTTGCCTTAATCTTTGTACCTATGGCGATTTTCAGCGACGATTCTATGGACCTCAGAGTTAACGGGCACGAAATTTTGGTAGATAATTGGGGCGCGCGTTCCTTATTGATTTTCTGGATGATCGGAACGGTGCTTTTCGTGAAGGCGATTCAATTTTTGAGGCGAAATGTAAGGTCATTCGTAAAGCGTGAGATTTTTACCGATGAGGTGATACGCAATTTCAACCTGGTCGGAATTTGCCTTTTGGTTTCGACATTGGTCATCGGGGTTCCCTCGTTTGTGTACCGCATGATTTATCAATCAAAAGTCGGGTTGGAATTGGAAGTAGGAAGTTTTGATTCCGGAATTTTGTCCATAGCTTTAGCCCTGTTTTTTATGGTCCTGAGCGAAGTATTTAAAATTGCGAAAAACCTGAAAGAAGAAAACGATTTGACACTTTAATGCCTATAATTATCAACGTAGACGTGATGTTGGCCAAACGCAAAATGCGATCCAACGAACTGGCTGACCGCATCGGGATGACGACGGCCAATTTGTCTATTCTCAAAACAGGCAAGGCGAAGGCGATACGTTTTGCCACCTTGGAAGCGATTTGCGAAGTTTTGGATTGCCAACCATCTGATATTATTGAATACGTACCTTTAAAAAAAGATTCTGATGAAAGCTAAACATGTAATATTGCTGATAGTATTTTCGTGCATCCTAGTTATTGGCGCAGCATCGCTTAAAGTCATGCACGTGGGGAATGCCGAAATGGCGTTGTTGATTTCGATGATCGCGCAAGGCGCCATTTTCGTATTTATTGTGTACCGAACCGCTTTTAGCAAGAAAGATAGGCCCTGAAACGTGACCATTTAATGGAAGGATTTTTTGATTTGTGATCAGTAACAATCCATCTTGATCTGGCCCGACGACTGGAAATGACCCAGCGGTTTTTTGAGGTCGCTTTCGCAGATTCCTGACAACAATTCCAACACGTTGTGCTGCATGGCCAATGATCCGCAAATCAAGATCTGCCCACCGTTTTTTAGCACTCCGATGACAATTGCCGTTTCACGTGCGAGTAAATCCCTGACATAAAGCTGTTCTCCTTCACGCGAAAATGCGACATCCAATTTCGTCAACTTTTTGGCCCGGATCTTCGTTTGCAAAAATTCGCGGTACGGCTCAAATGATGCGGAGTTTCGGAAACCGCAATACAAATGGCAAGCTGATCCCAGAATATTCTCGTCGATCATGCCCAAAAAAGGCGCGATTCCGGTGCCGTTTGAAATCAGAATTGTTCGTTTGATTGTGGGATCGAAATGGAAACCAGGGTTTGCTACAATACGGCCTGTAACGGTTTGACCAACTTCAAGGTCGTATAAATAGTGCGACCCAAGACCGTATTCATGGCGCTTCACGCTGAGCTGGATGTTTTTCCCGATTTTACCTATCGAATATTGGCGTTCGCGATGGTCGCCGGCGGGATAGATGTTTAACAAATCACCGGACTGGAACGTTTTAATTTTCTTCTGTTCAAGTTGAACGAGAAACGCATGGCCGATTTTGGCTTCGGTTTTATGGGTGACGATGAATTTCTGTAACTTTTTCGGGATCGCAACAGCTGATTCGAGATTGACATCAAGTGCTATGGCGGCTTTATTGGACCATTCGCTAACCCATTCGCCAAACGCCTGTATTGATTTGTCGTTAATCGTCCGGATCTCGAGGAACGGCTCTAAATTCTGCTGTCGCGACATTTGATTGTAAAGATCGTACGCAAAACGGCAAAAATCCGGATAGGCGTGAGACCCGAATCCGACCACAGAAAAACGCACATTTTGCTGCTGTTTTTTCCCGTCGACCAATGTAATCGCTTTCTCCGCGTTCGTTGGTGCTTCCCCATTTCCATAGGTGGCCGTAATAACAACAATGTGTTTGGCCGACGGAAATACAGCGTATTGGTTAAGCTGGCCAAAATAAGATTTCTGTCCTGATTTTACCAACGCCACATGGAATGCTTTGGCAAATCTCATGGTCGAGCCGTTTTCAGAACCAGCGAGTACAATAATTTCTGAGTCTTCTTTTTTATACGCGTTCCTGATTTTGGTACTGCGGCGTTTGAGCGTCATCGCAAAACCCGAATAAATGAAATACAAGATGTTGACGCATGCGATGGCCAGGACGATTGCCCAAACCAGGCTGGCGCGTCCGGTATGCAGATCGAGGCCAAGTTCGAGGAAATTTTCAACGGTCGGGTTCGATACTTCACTGAGAATTTTACCCGTAAATTGATTTACGATGATTTCGCGATCGGATAGCTTTATCGAAAACGTGTCTTCTGGATCATCCGAAAATGGAAACGCCACTGATTGAACGTCCGACATGCGGATATTTAAAAATGCCGGAAAATCTGAAATTGCAATTTTAGGTTCGGAAGAAACCGCATTAAAATCAAGGTCGTGTTCAGCTTTTGTTTTGTCGAATACCTCGAACTGGTTCAGCGTCAGGAAAACACCTGTGAGCGCGATAATTAATATCGGCACCAGCCAGATTCGCCCGAAAATAACATGATAGAACTGAAGCGAATTCTCACGGACAACTTTCGAAAAGAATTTAGATAGGTTTCGTTGTCGTTTTACCACAAGGATGCTTCCGGTAATGGCGATCAGGAACAGTAGGAAAGCGGTCACTCCCATGAAAAACCGTCCCAGTCCATGCAGGAAAAGCGAGCGGTGCAACGTGGTTGTAAACTGGAAAAATTCATTTGGGGACTGGACTTTTCCGATTATTTTTCCCGTTTCCGGATGCAAATAGCCCTTTATCGATTCGCCCTGTTTGTCAATCGCATCGATCAGGACAAACCGCCCTTTTTCGACTTTTATTTCGAATATTTCGTCATATTGATTTCGCGAATTTTCAATAGTTTGGGCAAGCGTGATCTCGTCCAGATTGTGGATGGCATGCGGCTTGAGGCTATCCGAGACCGGCTCGAACGCCAAAATAAATCCCGTTACCGAAGCCAGTATCAGGAAAAGAAAAGAAGACACGGCCAAGGCAAGATGACTGTATCTCCATATCGAAGTCGTCATTGCACGTTATTTAGTCTTTGTTGGGCATCAGGCGCACGTAACGGATATAGTTGGTGCCTTCTGTCTTGCCGGAAACATTGGCGCTGGTTAGCGGGACTTCAATGTCTTTAACGTTGTATTTCTGGTTTTCGACAGCGGTTTCAAAACGCAACGTATACCCTGCGTCGACTTTCTTTTTGTCAATTTCCAAAACAGTTACAGACCGATCGCCTCCGGCCATTGAAGCCCCGGTTATGGCTGAAATATTTTGTTTTTTCGCTTTTTGGAAACTCCACCATTCTTTAAGGTCCGGATACCACTTTTTGTCGCGGCCCATCACGTAAAGCGTCTGCTCGTAATCCCCTTTTGGGTTAATCAGGGAAACCGTGATGTAGGCGCCTTCTCCGGGATAGTTGGACATTTGAACCATGCATTTCACTTTCTCGGTTTGGGCATTGGAGATCGTGGTAATGAACAGGCCTAAAAACGCGAAGAGTCTTATGGTTTTTATCATGATTTTAGAAAGTCAAGGGAAATTTTATTCTGTTTGAATGCTTCGTTTTCAGAGGCGAGGTCGTATGCCGTTTCATCCATTTCTGTTTTGGCAGCTGTTTTGGCTCCGGCGGCGACGAGAAATTTCAGGATTTCGTCATTCTTGGACGTCATCGCAGCTTTGTGAAGAGGCGTGATGCCTTCTTTGTTCTTTTGATTGATGTCAACTCCAAGGTCAGCTGCTTTTTTTAGCAAACCAAGGTCGTTTTTAGCAATGGCCAGATGGTAAAGCGTGTTGCCGTTCTTCTGGGCGGTTTTCAAATTCATCCCTTTTGCTTCCATAAGCTTTAGTTTGGCTTCGAAGTCCGGGGCTTTTTTAACATTGTACGATTGGACGAGATAATACGAAAGCAAATTGCCATCAATATCGGACACCTTGGTATCAGCGCCTTTTTCAAGCAGCAATGCCACGATTTCAGGACTGTTGTTTTGAACGGCCAGTGTCAATGCCGATTGGCCTTTTGCGTTGACGGCATTGATGTTTTTTGTCTTGTCAGATAAAAGCGTGATAAGCGCCGTGTCCGGATTGGACGAGCAGGCATTCATTAATACCGTATTTCCTTCTTTGGTTGCCTCATTGACATCTAATCCTTTGCCAAGGAAATAAGCAATAACCTCAGCTTGTTTATCCTTGCGGACGATATAGTGCAACGCATTTTCCCCGTTTTGGCCTTTTGCATTAGGATTGACGCCTTTTGCTTCGAGGAATTTATAAGTTTCCAATGTATTCGTATTCGAACGCGAACCCTGAGCGGCCGTGATCATGGCGTTATCAGTGAATTTGACGCCTTTGCGCATCAGGTTTTCCATAAGCTCGCGGTTGCCATTTTTTGCAGCGTAATCCAAAGCGGTTTTTCCATTGGCATCCTTACTTTTCAGGTCGACGCCTTTTGAGGCAAAATAATCGATCAGCGTCAGGTCTTTGGCACTTCCAGAGGCGAGCAACAAGGCATTGGCGCCATCGTGGTCGAGGTCTTTTTTTACGTCTGCACCAAATGAAATGCATAAATCATACACTTTGGTATTCATTTGCCCGTTAGCGGCCGCAAAATTTAAAGGTGAATAGCCGTGATCATCCAGGATATCCATTTTCGCACCGCGTTGTTTGAGCAAGGACATGAGGTCGGTATTTCCGGCGTAAGCTGCCCAAAAGATGTAAGTTCGGCCGTCGTGGGTGATTTTGTTGACGTCGTTTCCGGGTTTAGACAACAAATACGTTATCGTTTCGGCAGGCGCTTTTTCCAGGATGGCATAGACAGTAGCGTCGAACGCATTGGAATTGAGCTGGGTGGCATCATTTCCTTTTTGTTCATCGGCTTTGACCATAACTACCGTGGGTGAGGCCTTCCAGTAAGCGCGGTCAAGGAACACGTTGGTTTGAGCTGTAGCAGCAACTACTGTAAAAAGTAAAAAGAGCAGGGAGAATTTGTTTTTGGATTGCATCACCAGTATTTTTCGGATGCGCCAAAATTACAAAGAACGATTCTAAATAACGAGTAAATGTCTTTAATTAACAACGATTTCTTTTTGGTGCATCTGGTACGCGAGAATCCGTGTTATTTCCTAAAAGCCATAATCGGAAAGCTGCCGCAATCCAATACGTCTAGAAATAAAAAAAGCCGGAACTAAGTCCGGCTTATCATTTTGAGATCGTCTTAGTCAACCAAAACGATTACTTTATTGTCATTCATTTCTATAGTCCCAGAAGTGATGGCCAACGTGTAGGTCTTCTCATCAACTTTTACGAATTTGCTTGCCACATCTTTGGAGAAGTGAAAGCTGTTCGCCTGAATTTTGACATCTCCGGCTTTCAGGATTGAAACAATCGGAGCGTGGTGGTTCAGGATCTGGAAACTTCCGTCGACGCCGGGCAAAGTTACAGCTGTAATTTCACCTGAGAAAAGCGTGGCTTCGGGGGAGATAATATTTAATGTCATATTTTTAGTTGTTGGTTGTTTGTTGTTAGTTGATGGACGTCGAACAACCATCAACTAACAGCTATAAACTATTACGCTTCTGCAAGCATTTTCTGACCGGCTTCGATCGCATCTTCAATAGTTCCTTTCAAGTTGAAAGCAGCTTCAGGAAGGTGATCGAGTTCTCCGTCGATGATCATGTTGAATCCTTTGATGGTGTCTTTGATGTCTACCAAAACGCCCGGGATACCTGTAAATTGCTCGGCAACGTGGAACGGCTGAGACAAGAAACGCTGAACGCGACGTGCACGTGATACAGACAATTTATCTTCTTCAGACAATTCTTCCATACCAAGGATCGCGATGATATCCTGCAATTGCTTGTATTTCTGAAGGATCTCTTTTACGCGTTGTGCGCAAGCATAGTGCTCGTCGCCCAGGATTTGTGGCGTAAGGATACGTGAAGTTGAATCGAGTGGATCAACCGCTGGGTAAATACCAAGCTCTGCAATTTTACGTGACAATACGGTTGTTGCATCAAGGTGGGCAAATGTTGTTGCCGGAGCCGGATCTGTCAAGTCATCCGCAGGAACGTAAACCGCCTGTACAGATGTGATCGATCCTTTGTTTGTAGAGGTAATACGCTCTTGCATCGCACCCATTTCCGTAGCGAGTGTCGGTTGGTAACCAACTGCAGATGGCATACGACCCAAAAGTGCCGAAACCTCAGAACCTGCTTGTGTAAAGCGGAAAATGTTATCCACAAAGAAAAGTACGTCTTTACCTTGGTCTGAACCAGCGCCATCGCGGAAATACTCAGCGATAGAAAGTCCTGAAAGCGCAACACGTGCACGTGCTCCAGGTGGCTCGTTCATTTGTCCGAATACGAAAGTCGCTTTTGACTCACGCATCAGGTTTTTGTCAACTTTGGCAAGATCCCATCCTCCATTTTCCATGGAATGCATGAACTCATCGCCATATTTGATAATGCCTGATTCAAGCATTTCACGAAGCAAATCATTTCCTTCACGCGTTCTTTCACCTACTCCTGCGAATACTGAAAGACCACCGTGACCTTTTGCAATGTTGTTGATCAATTCCTGGATCAATACGGTTTTACCAACACCGGCACCACCAAAGAGACCAATTTTACCACCTTTTGCATAAGGCTCGATAAGGTCGATAACTTTAATTCCTGTGAAAAGAACTTCAGATGACGTTGACAAATCTTCGAAACGCGGCGCCTGACGGTGAATCGACATACCGTTCTCTCCATCGCGTGGCAAATCTCCAAGCCCGTCAATAGCATCTCCGATAACGTTGAAAAGACGTCCGTAAACATCCGGTCCGATTGGCATCTTGATCGGGTTACCTGTCCCGACAACTTCGAAGCCACGGCTCAAACCGTCAGTCGAGTCCATCGAAATGGTACGCACCGTATTTTCACCGATGTGTGACTGAACCTCAAGTACTAAAAGGGCACCGTCTGCTTTTTTGATTTCGAGTGAATCGTAAATTTTTGGGAGTTCTACATCGCCGCTGAACACTACGTCAACTACCGGTCCGATGATCTGAGCAACTTTTCCTGTTATTTTCGACATTGCTTATGTATTTATTAAATAGCCGTTTAGGTTTTCTAAATGACCTTCTTTTTTTCGAGTGCAAAGATAGTTTTTTGGAATAGCAAGTCAATAGGTTTTACTGAAAAAAATCGGTTAAAATTGATGATTGTGCGCAACTTCATAAAACCGACTAACATTTCCGTAAAACAAAAGGGCTA
>Ga0265780_10011689_pt1 | contig 10358 bp, 10 predicted proteins | sample P1T30metagenome_FD_192432 | JGI IMG/M metagenome (GOLD analysis project Ga0265780, IMG submission 192432) | Plant litter microbial communities from East Loma Ridge, Irvine, California - P1 T30 | ecosystem: Environmental > Terrestrial > Plant litter > Unclassified | place: USA: California... | reverse complement strand
GCAGCTGGAACAACTCATTGAGCAGCACTATCATCAAAAGCATACCCCGGCCGACTACGCCGACTTGCTGAATGTAACTCCGAAGACCCTGGGGAAACTGACGCGTACTTATTTTCGGCGCACCCTCACCGAGCTCATCCAGGCCCGCATTGTGGTTGAAGCCAAGCGCGAGCTGTACCTCACCACCAAATCCATCAAGGAAATAGCGTTTGCGCTGGGCTTCAGCGACCAGTATTACTTCAGCCGCTTTTTCAAGCACCTCACCAGCTTCGCGCCGCAGGAATACCGTCGTACTACCAGCTCGGAGCGGGAAGTTCTCTTGTCCAGTTAGCTTCCTTGTAATGAAGTAATTCAGAATGCCGCCCGGCCGTCATGCTAAGCGCAGTTGAAGCATCTTTACCGCACAAGTAATTCATTTACTCTTGCGGTAGAGATGCTTCGACTGCGCTCAGCATGATGGTTAACCTGGTTTCACAGAGGCTTTCAGAGAATAAAAATGCGAGACGCTGGATATCCTTGGTTTCCAAGTACAAAATCAGGTGGGCAGGACGAAGACCCGAACGAACAGATACAAGCTGATAGTAAGTCCAGCGGCCACAATGCCTCGGTGCAGCCGGGCGCCGTCGAGCCGGTGGCCAAAGCGACCACCCGCCCAGCCGCCCACTATGGTTCCGGCCATCATCACCACTGTTTGCGGCCAGAGCACCACGCCGGCCAGCGCATAGATACCCGCCGTCACGCCTCCGTTGCACAGCGCCAGTTGCGTTGTGAGGACGTTGATGGCGTGCCGGTTGCGCATGCCTGCCAAGCTCAGCGACGCCAGAAGCACCAAGCCTAGGTTGGCCCCGAAGTAGCCTCCGTACACCCCAATGAGCAGTTGGGCCGCCAACACGCCTGCCGTTAGCGGCGGCAACGTGCTGGCGGCCTCCGTAGGACTGCCGCTTGCACGCCGCCGGGCCACCAGCCGCCCGCTGGCGGCAAATAACAGCGTGGTTGCCAAGATAAGAAAGGGTACCAGATGCAGAAAAACCGGGGGCGGCGTGTGCAGCATCAGCGTTGTGCCAATTACGGCACCAGTGGCGCTGCTCAGCAATAGCCCGCTCACCGCCCACCGCCGGGGGCGGGGTAGCGGTGAGCGGGTTAGCGTGCTGGTCAGAAAGCCGGGCCACAGGGCCACGGCTATCATGGCATTGGCCCGCAGCGGCGGCACACTGGCAAACACCAAGGGCGGCAGCAGGGACAGAAAGCCGCCACCACCGGCCACGGCGTTCAGCCCGCCGCCCAGCACGGCCGCGCCAAATAACAGGGCCGCTTCGGCGGTGTTCATGATTGGCAGCGGCAGACTCTAGCCGTGCTGCACCGGTCCGCTGGCCAGCGCGGCGGGCTCGCTTTGGCGCACGTGCGTGGTCAGAAAGACATCGATGAGCTCGGCTATCACTTTGTGGTCTTCCTCTAGGGCAAAGTGCCCAGTGTCGAGCAAGTGCAGCTCCGCGTTGGGCAGGTCGCGCAGGTAGGGATGGGCGCCGGAGGGCGGGAAAATGAAATCGCCTTTGCCCCAAGTAAGGAGCGTGGGGGGCTGGTGCTCGCGGAAATAGGCCTGCCACGCAGGATAGTGCGGCGGATTGGAGCCGTAGGACAGAAACAGCTGCATCTGAATCGCGTCGTTGCCAGGCCGGTCCAGTAGGGCCTGGTCCAGCGTATAGGTGTTGGGGTCGATGTTGGCTGCGTTGCGCGCGCCGTTGGTGTATTGCCAGTACGTGGCCTCCTTTGTGAGCAGAAAACGCAGCCCGTCGATGGATTTCTGGTCGTGCTGGTCTTTCCAGTAGCCTTTAAAAGGAATCCAGAAGTCTTCCAAGCCCTCGTCGTATGCGTTGCCGTTTTGAATCAGCAGCGCCTGAATCCGTTCCGGGCGCATCAACGCGAGGCGAAACCCAACCGGAGCGCCATAATCCATCAGGTAGACGCTGAACTGCTTGATGTGCAGCACCCGCAGGAAGCAGTCGATGATGTGGGCCAGGTGGTCGAAGCTGTACTCGAATTCCGTAGGGCTCGGGGCACTGCTGTACCCGTAACCCGGGTAGTCGGGGGCCAGCAGATAGTACCGGTCCTCCAGGTCCAGCATCAGGTTCCGAAACATGGTGGACGAGGTTGGAAAACCGTGCAGCAGCAGGATAACGGGTTTGGTCGGGTCACCGGCTTCACGATAAAAGATGTCGAGTTCTTCGACTTTTACTTTTTTGTATTGCATGGCAAAATGGGGGTTAAGTGGTTAATGGAGAGCAGCAGGCGATGAATGCAAAGGCTTTCTTCCAGGGCCAGGTCCAACTGGTTTGCCCAGTAGCAAGGGCTAACAAGCTATTAGCAGCCGCCAATTGAATACAGTCCCTGCCGAGTATCACTTTCAGCTACCAGCTCTGCAAAAGTGGGGGCCGCACCACCGGAGCAAAATGGATAATCCGCGCTTTTGCTTGGATGATTCGACCGACCTTCTTGCACTTGTAGCACAGCAATAGGTTCGCGCATATCAATGTGAAGATGCCTGCCTCGCTTGGTGCATAATCCTGCACCTCAACGAGGCTCTTCTCAGTAATAAGTAGAGGCGATATAGCCAATCATCCGCGCCAATTGTCCATTTCTGTCGCTTTGGGACGATTCTAGTTTTACCACTGCAATTGCAAAGCATCAGTCCGGGCAGCCAGTTCTATAAAGAATGGCTGCCGGCACATCATTCAATGCTGCCTTTTCGGGCCGCAACACTCCCTAACCCCGCTTACTATGAAACCACTACTCTTGGTGGCCAGCCTGTGCCTAGCTGGCACGGCCGCCCTGGCCCAACAACCTATGCCGGGCATGCGCACTGTGCAAACAGACAGCGCCAATGACATGGGCATGAAAAAAATCCGCAACGCGTTTTCCAAAAACCTGCCCATGGCCCGGCAGGGTTCGGGCACCAGCTGGCACCCCGACAATTCACCGATGTACATGCAGACCTACCAGCCCGGCGGCTGGGACGTGATGCTGATGTATTCGGTTTTTCTGCGCTATACGCGCCAGAATTTTAACCACGAGGAAAGGCGTGGCGACGCTGATTTTCGGGCTAATACGTATGCAATGGCAACGGCCAACCACCTTGTGGGCCGGCACGGGCTGTTCACCATCCAAGCTATGGTGTCGACCGACCCGCTTACGGTGCGGGGCAGGGGCTACCCGCTGCTGTTCCAAACCGGTGAGTCGTGGCAAGGCGTGAAGCTGCACGACCACCAGCACCCGCACGATTTGGTGAGCGCGCTCGGCGTGGCCTACACCTACGCAGCGAGCCCAGACGTCGACCTGACGGCCTACGTGGGCTACCCCGGCGAGCCGGCCCTCGGACCGCCCGTGTTCATGCACCGGCCCTCGGCTGCCAACTTGCCCTCGGCCCCACTGGGCCACCATTGGCAGGACGCGACGCACATCCAGTTTGGGGTGGCCACCTTGGGCGTGCGCTACCGCAATGCCAAGCTCGAAGGCTCGATTTTCACCGGCCGCGAGCCTAATGAGCACCGCTATGGCTTCGACCCCATCCGCCTGGACTCGTACAGCGCCCGGCTGTCGGTGAACCCCGCCCGCAGCCTGGCATTGCAAGCCTCTTATGCCCATATCAAAGGCCCCGAGGAATTGGAGCCTAGTCGCAACGTGGACCGGACCACCGCCTCCGTGCTGCACAACACTACGCTGGGCGGCAAAACCATCCTGTCGTCGGCCCTTATCTGGGGCGTGAACCGCAGCAGCGGTGGCCCGGCAGGGGTGGACTATTCACACTCCTTTTTGCTGGAAAGCAACCTGCAGGCGCGCCAGTTCAACGTCTTCACCCGGCTCGAAACCTTGGAGCTCAACTACGACGAGCTGTTGCTGCTGCCGACTGCCACCGAGCAGTCGCTGAACGCCAACCGCCAGGTGTCGGCCTTCACGCTGGGAGCTTCCAAATACCTCGCCAAAACCAGTGCCGCCTGGGTCGACCTGGGAGCCACTGGCACCCTCAACGCCTTCAATACCAGTAATACTGCCTTGGTGGATGCCTACGGCAAAACACCGCTGTCCTTCGAGGTATTCATTCGCATAATTGCCCCGCGCATGGGCGGCATGGCCCACAGAGGTAGGATGATGTAGAGACGCCACCCATCGCGTCTCGGCGTTGAACGACAGTACCCGAACGATGCTCGAATGGCGCGGACGCCGGGACGCGATGGGCCGTGCCTCTACATCTCGCAGACCACTATCAACAGCGGCATTTTGTCCATGGCGAGGCGCCCGCTGTCTATTTCTTCCGACTCGTGGTTAGTCAACCTTTGTGGCGAATATTCACCTCACATAAGACGCATCATGCTACTGCAACTGTTCCGTTTCGCGGCCTCACTGCAAGAGGCTGGCATCCACGTTTGCCGCGTGGGCCTGGTTATCGTACTAGTGTGGATTGGCTGCCTCAAGCTGGTTGCCTACGAAGCTGTGGGAATTGTGCCTTTCGTGGCCAACAGCCCGGTGATGAGCTTTTTCTATCATTACCCGGCGCCCATTTACAAGGTGCGCATGAACAAAGAAGGGGAGTTGAAGCCTGCTAACGTCGCTTGGCACCAGGCCAATCACACGTACACCTTTGCAGCTGGCTTGGGCGGCATCATTGTGTTGATTGGCGCTATGATTGCGCTGTATCCAATTCTGCCGGGTGTTTCAGCTCTGGGAAGTTTTCTGTGCTTCGGTATGTCGCTGGTCACCTTAAGCTTTCTGCTTACAACTCCCGAAACCTGGGTGCCAGCCTTAGGCGATGCGCAGCACGGTTTCCCCTATTTGAGTGGGGCCGGGCGGCTGGTGCTCAAAGATGCCATCATGATGGGCGCGGGCCTGGCAACCATGGCCCAGGCCGCGCGCAAGTTCCTCGCCCGTCGGGCCGAACCGAATGCAGTCCTGACGGCAGCGTTTTCTCTATAGGCTACGTTTGCTGCTCTTATGACTGACCCCAAACCCGCTGTACGAATCCCGGTGCAGTAGCTCAACCTATCCTGCGTGGGCCAATTGCGGCTAGGCACCATAGAAGCCGAAACATCGTAACGAAACCAATGCCATGTCAGAGAACCGTCCACCACTGCCGCCCTTCGACTTCGAATCCGCTACACTGAAGACCCAATTGGCCGAAAATGCCTGGAATACCCGCGACCCGGAACGGGTGGCGCTGGCTTACACCCCCGACAGCCGCTGGCGGAATAGGAGCGAGTTCTTTACCGGCCGCGAGGCCATCCGCGCTTTTCTCGCCCGCAAGTGGCAGGGCGAGCGGGAATACCGGCTCATCAAAGAATTGTGGGGCTTTCACGAGAATCGTATTTCCGTCCGCTTCAGCTACGAGTGTTGCGACGCCCAGGGCCAGTGGAAGCGCGCCTACGGTAACGAGCAATGGGAATTCAACGCCCAGGGCCTTATGCAGCGCCGCGAAGCCAGCATCAACGACATGCTGATTTCCGAAGCGGAACGTAAATTCCGTTGGCCCATCGGGCCCCGGCCGGTGGACCATCCTGGCTTAACCGAGCTGGGTCTTTGAGGCCTTTCTCGTAGGTTTTGAGGCCGTTTAAGTGTGGCCAGTTTGCGTCTGGGCTGTGGAACACGCGCCATCGAAGCCAACGAACCTGGAGCAATTCGTGAGATGCAGAAAACCTGGCACCAGTGCCCTTCGCTACGCGGTAGCGGGGCACTGGTGCCAGGTTTCGGCTTGCCTGCCTGGCATTTTCGGTTCCTTTTATCGACTGGTTTCAAGCCACTAAGCTCCGGCGATATACCTTGGAATTGCGGTCTGGGAATGAATAGGCTGGCGGCAAAACTTGGCGGTCAATCTGCGCAAAGCCATTGCGCTCGTAGAACTTATGAGAAGCTACGGCAATGGCCGGGGTGTCTAAATAAAGCGTTCTGAATCCTGCTCTACGGGCCTGCTCAACCAAGGTGTCAAACAAGCATTGCGCCACGCTCGGCGTTGTGCCCCGGTATTGCCGGAGAACAAACATCTTGCGTAGCACCCCGTTATCGGCATCCAGCCTTTGCAGGCCAATTGTGCCGACCAATTCATCGGCTTCCTTCGCCAACCAAAACCCTCCTCCTTGGTAAAAATGGGCCGTGTTCAGCAAATCGGGCTGTTCTTCCTCGGTAAATCCCAGGTTGAACTCCGTATTTTGGATGGCCAGCACAAAATCACGGACCTGTTGTTGGTCTTGGTCGGCAAAGGGCAGCACCTTTATCATGGGAGAAATTCAGCAGTCGGGTTTTCGGTAGCGGCGCAAACTTAGCCGGTGTAAAGCCGTTGCGCCTTGCACCCTAGTGGTTCGGCTCCGTCTGGAAGATGTTGATGAAGTTGCCATCGGGGTCGCGTATCATCGTCGAAAAGTCACCCTTTCCGGTGAGGTCCAGCTCTTTCCAGGCGAAGGTTACGCCCTTCTCTTCCAGTTCCAGGGTGGCTGTGTGCAGGTCGTTCACCTGCAGGACCAGCGTTTTATTGCCGATAGGCAGCAGGTGATTTGGCGCGTCGGCAAACAGTTCTTCAATGCGAAAGCCGTTTTGAGCCTGCAACACTTCCAGCCGAATATTAGATGTCTGAATGAAGGCGACCTGGGCACCGATAGCGGGAAAAACCGTTCTGGTCAGCACTTTGAAGCCGAGTGTGGCTTCGTACCATTGAATGGTTTTTTCAATGTCGGAAACGGTGAAGGCCAAGTTGTGCAAACTGAGGCTTTGCAAGCCATTTGGGGAGGATTCCATGGGTTGAAATGGGAGGTTATTAAGAATTATTGACGGCAGCTGCTCCAAACGGGTATCAGGACGCCACCTAGATAAGGGGCTTCGTGAACCCAAACATTAGGATGAACAGTGCAAAATGCCACCTCGCTGGTAGCCAGAAAAATGGCCCAGCAGCAAGGTGGCCTCACAAACCGCTACGTGAAGTGGCACCGGGTGTGGCAGAGTGTTTTGGCGAACATGCCCAGCCAGGAGGCTACCATGTGCCGCGAATGGGCCGGCTACCGCTGAGGGCTTTGGATGTAAGTTGGTGCAACTCGCTTACTGGGCGCTGGTTACACCGTCGATAAACGTGAAAATCTGTTGGATGAGCCCATCGGTTAGCACAAACACATCGCGGCCGGTAACTGCGGCCGGGGTGGCTGGCGGGCCAAAGTGCCAGGCCACGTAGGCCAAGTTGTGGTGCGCCTCGACCGGGCTCGCTACCTGAAACACGTATTCGGGGTTTTGTTTCAACAGGTCAGCGATGAAGGCGTTGACTTGCGGCCGGCCGGAAATGGTGAAGAACGGGTCCACAAAGTGGATGTCTTCGGTGTAGATTTCGGCGATAACCGGCGTGCGCTTGGCCTCGTCGGTTTCACTCCAGAGGGCCAGGTGCTTGGTTAGCAGAGCGGTGATGGCTGAAATATCCATGACGTAAGTAAGGAGGAGGGGAGGGCAACGAGCAGTCTTAAGCCGCGTATTTGGCCAGCCATTTGGCCTTAATGCTGGCACGGGCATCAATGAATTCCTGGTCGGTTCCTTCCGCGATGGCATCGAGCGGGAAGCGCAGCGGGCGGGTACCGTCGGGCATGTTCACCAGTTTCAGGACTCCATCGGCAATGGTTTGCGGATTCATCTGGTGGGCAACCATTTGGCTGATGAGACCTCCCACGAGTGAATTGAATTGAGCCACCGACGCCTCACCGTACTCGGCCTCAATGTCGGCCCGGTCGGCGTTGGTGGTCGTTTTGGTGCCATCGGTCATCTCAGTGGGGTACACGCCGGGTTGAATGGTCACGTTCTCGATGTGGTAATTGCGCAGTTCCTCCTGAATGCCCTCGGTGATGCTTTCCACCGCAAACTTCGAGGCCAGATACGGCCCCATGAACGGCAGTGTGTGCCCACTGGCGCCGGAAGTGAGGTTAATCACCAGCCCGTGTTTGGCTTGGCGCATGGCCGGCAGCACGGCATGGTAGGTGCGCAACACACCGTAAAAATTTACCTCGAACATTTCGCGAACTCGGTCAATCGAGAAGGCTTCGACCAAGCCGTAGCCCGTGATTCCCGCGTTGTTGACCAGCACATCAATGCGCCCGTGCTTGGCCAGAATTTGGGCCACCGCCTGCTGCACGGAGGCGTCGCTGGTGACGTCCAGTTCCACCACTTCCACGTTGGGGATGGCCGCCAACTCCTGCGCGACGGCTGCGTTTTTGCCCGTGGTGCCGCGCATGCTGGCAATAACCGTATGCCCGGCGGCGGCCAAGGTGGTGGCCATCAGTTTGCCAAAACCGGTACTGGTGCCGGTAATCAAAATCAACTTGCTCATAACGAAGGTCATGTGGCTAAAAAATGTGAACAAAAACACTGGTGTCGGCGCTGGCCGAATGAGGTCTTTTTGATGGCACAAAGGTCCTGGGCCCCGGTGCCGGTGCCTTTGACATTTGTCAAAAAAATCAGCTTGATAAATGTCAATGCGGTGGTGGCTGGCCGGAGTTTTACAGGTGCGCAGTCCGGGCATCAGCAGCGGGGGACACTTGCTGGCCGGCGAAGTAAGTAGTGGACAAAAACGTGCGTAGGGAGGTGGCCGGGCGGTTTAGCAGACGCTCCAGGGACGGGTCCGGAATGGCGAGCATGCCCTGCTTCATGGCCGTTGCCCACTGGGCAAAAAAGGTGGCCACGTGCGCCGGAAGGCCTTCTGCTACTCTCTGCGCGACGTAAGCTTCGGGCGTCACATCGGTATAGGCAATGGGCCGGCCGGCCAACTCGGAGAGCAACTCCGCAACGTCGAGGAAGGAGTAGGCTTGGGGACCGGTAAGCGTGTATTCCTGGTTTGCATGGCCCTGGCCCAGCAGCGTGGCGGCCGTGGCCTCTCCTAGGTCCGCGAGCGTGGCAAAGGCTACTTTACCGGCCCCGGCGGGCACGGCCACCCCGATTTGCAGCACATGGGGACCGAGCAGGCCCCGCAGGCCTTCGGCGTAATAGGTCATGCGTAAAATTGTGTAAGCCAGACCAGAACCTTTCAGAAATGCTTCGGTTTCCAAGTCGCTAACAGTCACTTCCGGCATCACAAAATCGCTGTCGCGCTGAATGCTGGTGTAGAAAAGGTGCCCCACACCGGCCGCCACGGCGGCCCGAATGACATTGTCGTGCTGGGCTGTCCGGTCCGTGAACGCCACCGCCGACACGAGCAGAATCTTGTCCACCCCGGCAAAGGCGGTGACCAGGGCATCGTAGTGGTGGTAGTGGGCCTGGCGCACGTGCACGCCCTGGGCCGCCAGGTCCGCGGCTTTGTCTACGTCACGCACCAGTGCCACTATTTCCGAGGCCGGTTGGTGTTGCAGCAGGGCTGTGATAACGAGCCGGCCCAGCCGGCCGGTGGCACCCGTAACAAGAATCATGGCAATGACGGAAAAAGGTGGTGGAGGCAGCCGGGCAACCCAAGTTTAGTGGCCGCTTGACTATGCAAAAGTTGGCCTTTTTCCTCCCTCTGAAAATGGACAATTGCCGCCTTTGCTTAGATGAATGGCTCAAGTGCCAGTGTGACAACCATGGCTGTGTTGGTTAGTGTTAGAGGGGAGTACTGGTAGTGTCGCCCACCGTTCCGGCCGGCGGGTTGAAGGGAGAATAGGATTCAAAAACCCACTGAAAGGGCACGGCCTGGGGCAAAATGCGCGCCTCCTTCACGCGGAAGGTGACCAGGCGCTCGGCGCCAGCACAACAGCAGGCATGGGCCGGGTTCCAACTAGTACGCGCCCAGCCCGTGAGTTGCAGCACATCGCCGGTGGTAAAGTCGGGAAACAGTAACCCGGCCTGGGGCGACAGAGCGAGGTTGCCCAGGGTTTGAAACATGCCGTTGCCTGTATAGTCAGGCCATTGCAGCGTTTGGGAGTCCAGCACCTGTACAAAGCCAGGCTGCCCCCCGCGGTGCGACACGTCGAGCCCGGCGCTGCGGTGCGCGCTGGCCAGAAAAAACGTATCGGCCCTAGTAGTCAAGTCCTGGAATGCTGGCGTCAGCGCTCCGGCCGTCGTGCCCAGCGGCGCGGGGCCGCTTGGTGCGGGCCGGGTTTGCCATTGCCGGGCCTGAATGTATTTCGGACAATTAAAAAATACCTCGTCCAGCGCCACAACGATGCCTTTTTCCGTTCGGTGGGCCCGGCCATTGAGTCGGATTCGCCGCCGCGAGGCAAAATCAACGACGGAGATGCCAACCGGCGCATCGACCGCCAAATTACCGGCCAGCACATCCCCAGGCACGGGTTGAGCGGCAATAAACAGAGTACGGGAATCGGGCGCTTGAATAAAACCGGGCAAGCCGCTCAACACGGAAGCCCACAACCGACCCCGCT
>Ga0265780_10011688_pt1 | contig 10358 bp, 8 predicted proteins | sample P1T30metagenome_FD_192432 | JGI IMG/M metagenome (GOLD analysis project Ga0265780, IMG submission 192432) | Plant litter microbial communities from East Loma Ridge, Irvine, California - P1 T30 | ecosystem: Environmental > Terrestrial > Plant litter > Unclassified | place: USA: California... | reverse complement strand
GAGAACGGCAAGGTCACCTACAGCCTCCCGCACCGCGCCAAGGTCGTCGAGGACAGCGCCGGCACCGCCCTGTACATGGAGTACAAGGGCCGCAAGGTCGCCGACGTCTGAACCCGTCTCCCGTGACGACGTCACTCCCTGATCAGCCCGTGTCGAGCCCCCGTGCCGACCGGGCTGATCTGTTGGCGCAGCTCGGCATCGAGGTGAGCGACGACCTCATCGAGCTCGCGCTCACGCACAGGTCGTACGCCTACGAGCACGGCGGCATCGCGAACAACGAGCGCCTCGAGTTCCTCGGCGACTCGATCCTCGGCCAGGCCGTCACGGTCATGCTGTTCACCGAGAACCCGCACCTCGACGAGGGCGAGCTGGCCAAGCGCCGGGCGAGCCTCGTCAGCACGGTCGCCCTCGCCGAGGTGGCCCGCAACATCGGGCTCGGAGCACACCTCCGCCTCGGCCGCGGCGAAGAGCTCACCGGCGGTCGCGACAAGCCGTCGATCCTCGCCGACACCGTCGAGGCCATCATCGGCGCGACCTACCTCGACGCCGGGGGCGAGGCGGCCACGGCGTTCGTGCTGCGCCTGGTGGCGCCGCTGCTCGTCGACCCCGCGCGCTTCGGCGCCGCGATGGACCCGAAGACGAGCCTGCAAGAACTCGCGGCCGCTCGTGGTCGCGGGATGCCGTCCTACCGCGTCACCGACAGCGGGCCCGACCACGACAAGCGGTTCCACGCGGTCGTCCGCCTCGGCGACTCGCCGGACGACGTCGCCCTCGGCACGGGCAGCAGCAAGAAGCAGGCCGAGATGGCCGCGGCTCTCGAGGCCTGGTCGCGGCTCTCGAGCGGCGACCGCTAGCCGGTGCCCGAGCTCCCCGAGGTCGAGGTCGTCCGCGCCGGTCTCGCTCCCGTCGTCGCCGGCGCCGTCGTGACGGGCGTCAGCGTCCTCGACGAGCGCTCGCTCAAGCGGCACCGTGGTCCGTCGGTCGACTTCGTCGACCGTCTCGTCGGCGGCACGATCGACTCCGCGGTGCGCCGCGGCAAGTTCCTCTGGTTCCCCTTCGAGCCCGCCGAGCCGCACGACGACCCCCTGGCCCTCGTGGCCCACCTCGGCATGAGCGGACAGGTGCTGCTGCGCAGCGCCGACCAGCCCGCCGACAGGCTCATGCGCATCCGGCTCGACGTCGACAGCCCCCGGCTCGGGCCCGTGCGGCTCGCCTTCGTCGACCAGCGGATCTTCGGCTCGATGGCCCTGGACGAGACCGTGCCCACCGCCGACGGCCGGGCCGCCGGCTTCGCGGGCCCGCGCCTCCTCGGCTCGCCCGAGGCCGAGCCGGAGGCCGAGCCGGACGCCGCAGCCGTCGCCGGCTCGCTCGACCTCGCCGACGTCCAGGCCGAGCCCGCCCCCGCCTGGGCGACGCGCGTCCCTCGGCAGGTCGCCCACATCGCCCGCGACCCCCTCGACCCTGCCTTCGACGAGGCCGCCGTCATCACGCGCCTGCTCGCCCGTCGGACCGGCGTCAAGCGCGCCCTGCTCGACCAGGGCCTGCTCAGCGGCGTCGGCAACATCTACGCGGACGAGAGCCTCTGGGCGGCGCGCGTGCACCCCGAGCAGCCGACGGAGGCGCTCTCGCGGGCCCGCGCGCGCCTCCTGCTGGCCGAGGTCCGCGCCGTGCTGCTCAAGGCGCTGGGCGAGGGCGGCACGAGCTTCGACGCCCAATACGTCAACGTCAACGGGCAGTCGGGCTACTTCAGCCACAGCCTGGCCGCCTACGGGCAGCAGGGCCGCCCCTGCCCCCGCTGCGGCACGGCGATCGTGCGCGAGGCGTTCATGAACAGGTCGAGCCACCTCTGCCCGCGCTGCCAGCGGGTGCGCGTCGCCTGACCTGGCCCGCGCCTCCCCGGGGCGGGGCCCCTGCTCGCCTATCCTCGGGGAGACGTCCCAGACGACGACACGGCACCTGACGACATCGAGGAGGAGGCGCGCGTGCACCTGAAGAGCCTCACCCTCAAGGGCTTCAAGTCGTTCGCCTCGCCGACGACCTTCGCGTTCGAGCCGGGCGTCACGTGCGTCGTCGGCCCCAACGGATCCGGCAAGAGCAACGTCGTCGACGCGCTCGCCTGGGTGATGGGGGAGCAGGGGGCCAAGTCCCTCCGCGGCGGCAAGATGGAGGACGTCATCTTCGCGGGCACCTCGACGAGGGGCCCGCTCGGCCGTGCGCAGGTCGTGCTCACCATCGACAACGCCGACGGGGCCCTGCCCGTCGACTACGCCGAGGTGACGATCAGCCGGACGCTGTTCCGCAACGGCGGCAGCGAGTACGCGATCAACGGCGAGGGCTGCCGGCTGCTCGACGTGCAGGAGCTCCTCAGCGACTCCGGCCTCGGCCGCGAGATGCACGTCATCGTCGGCCAGGGCCAGCTCGACGCGGTGCTGCGGGCGACCCCGGAGGAGCGGCGCGGCTTCGTCGAGGAGGCGGCGGGCATCCTCAAGCACCGGCGCCGCAAGGAGAAGACGCTCCGCAAGCTCGACGCGATGCAGGCGAACCTCACGCGGCTGAGCGACCTCGCGGGCGAGATCCGTCGGCAGCTCAAGCCGCTCGGGCGCCAGGCCGAGGTCGCGCGCGCGGCGCAGACCGTGGCCGCGGTCGTCCGGGACGCCAAGGCGCGCCTGCTCGCCGACGAGGTCGTGGGCCTGCGCGACGTCGTCGCCCGGCAGTCGAGCACCGAGGCCGAGCGGCGCAGCGAGCGGAACGTGCTGCAGGAACAGCTCGACCAGGCCAAGGCGCGCGAGCAGAGGCTCGAACAGCAGATGGTCGGCGACGCCGTGGACGAGGCGCGCCGCGTGGCCTTCGGGCTCGAGTCGGTGCAGGAGCGCCTCCGCGGCACCTCGAGCCTCGCCCAGCAGCGCCTGCAGCTGCTCGCCCGGCAGTCCGACGAGCCGTCCGTGCCGAGCACCGTCAGCGCCGGCATGGTCGCCGACGCGCAGGAGGAGGCGGGACGACTGCAGGGGGGCGTCGCGCAGGCCGAGCAGGCCCTCGTCGACGCGAGGGCGGCCACGGTCGCCGCCCGCGGCGTGCTCGACGCCCTCGACGACGAGATCGCCGCGCAGAGCGCCCTGGTCTCGCGGCACGACCTCGTGCTCGGCCAGCTGCGCAGCACGCTCGAGGTCGCGCAGTCGCGCCTCGCGGCGGTGCGCGGCGAGGTGCTGCGCCAGGGCGGCGCGCGGGAGGCGGCGGTCGCGCGGCGGGACGCCGGCCGGGCCGAGCTCGTCGAGCTCGAGGACGCGTCCCCCCTGCCCCGTCCCGACCGCGGCGACGAGGACGCCGACGACGAGCGCGCTGTCGACGCCGACGCGGTCGGCCCCGTCGCGGTCGGCGCCGACGCGGTCGGCCCCGTCGCGGTCGGCGCCGACGCGGTCGGCGCCGTCGACCACGAGGCCCGCCGCGCGGAGGCCGAGCGCGCCTCCGCCGACCTGCAGGTCGTGGTCGACGACCTCCGCGACCGCCTCCACGCGGCGGAGCGCGAGCGCGACGCCCTCGCGGCCCGGCGCGGCGCCCTCGCGATGGCCCTCGACCGCGCCGACGGCACGACGGCGCTCGTCGCCGCCGGCCGCCCCGGCGTGCGGGGCGCCGTCGCGGAGCACGTGCAGGTGCGCCCCGGCTACGAGGCCGCCGTCGCCGCGGCGCTCGGCAGCGTCGTCGACTCCGTGCTCGTCGACGACCTCGACGCGGCGTTCGGGGCGGTCGCGCACGCGACCGACGCCGAGCTCGGCCGGGTCGAGGTCGTCGTCGCCGCCCCCGAGCGCGTCCTGCCGCAGCTCGACGTCGCGCTGCCCGAGGGCGCCGTGGCGGCGGTCGCCGTCGTCGACGCGCCTCCTGGGGTCCTCGGCCTGCTGGCGTCGACCGTCGTCGCCGACGACCTGCCCACGGCCCGTGCCACCTGGTCGGCGCTGGCCGCGCACCCGCTGCCCGTCACCGTCATCACGCGCTCGGGCGAGGTGCTCACCGACTTCGTCCTCCGGGGCGGCTCCGGCGCCGAGCGCTCACGTCTCGAGCTCGTCGCCGAGCGCGACGCCGCCGCCGACCGCCTCGCCGAGGTGGAGGCCGAGGCGGCCGTGCTCGCCGACGAGCGGACGACCGCCGAGGAGGCGCTGGCCCGGTCCCGCGAGCAGGTCGCCGACGCGACCCGCGCGGCCAGGGAGCAGCAGGCCGCCGTCGCCGCCCACGAACAGCGACTCGGGCGACTCCGGGCGCAGGTCGACGCCGCCGAGGCCGAGGAGGCCCGGCTGGGCGCGTCGCTCGCCGCGGCCGAGCAGGACGCCGTCGAGGCCCTCCGCGCCGTGGACGAGGCCAGGGCGGCGCACGACGAGCACGCCGCGCGCCCCCGGCCGATCCTCGACGCCTCCGCCCGAGACGGCGTGCTCGCCGAGGTCGAGCAGGCCAGGGCCGCCGAGATCGAGCGGCGCGTGCAGCTCGAGACGGTCCGCGAACGGGTGCGCGCCGAGGCCGCCCGCGCCGTCGACCTGCAGCGCCGTCTCGACGAGCAGCGCGCGGCCGCGGACGAGCACGCCCGGCGCACGGTCGTCCGGCAGCGCGAGATGGGCCGCACGTCGGCCGTGCTCGAGGCCCTGCCTGCCGTGCTCGACGCCGTCGGCCGGTCGCTGGCCGAGGCACGGCAGCAGCTCGCCGAGCAGGAGGCGGCGCGCACCCTGCAGAACGACGAGCTGGCCGCCCTGCGTCGCGACGAGCGCGCCCTGCGGGAGCGTCTGCACGGCGTGACGGAGAGCGTGCACGGGCTCGAGATGGAGATCTACGAGAAGAAGCTGCACCTCGGCCAGCTGCTCGAGCGGGCCGCGTCCGAGCTCGGGCTCGAGGAGGACGTCCTCGTCGCCGAGTACGGCCCCGACGTGCTCGTGCCCGACGACCAGGACGCGCCGCAGGCGCCCCCGGCGGGGGAGGAGGCCGAGGGTCTCGGGGACGGGACGGACGACGCGACCCGGCCCGAGCCTCCTGCGGGCAGGCCGTTCGTGAGGGCAGAGCAGCAGGCGCGCCTCGAGGCCGCGAGCCGGACCCTCGGCCAGCTCGGCCGGGTCAACCCGCTCGCGCTCGAGGAGTTCGCGGCCCTCGAGCAGCGCCACGCGTTCCTCACGGAGCAGCTCGCCGACCTGACGAGCACCCGGCGCGACCTGCTCACGATCATCGACGAGATCGACGAGAAGATGCAGACGGTCTTCGCCAGCGCCTTCGACGACACGAAGGCCGCCTTCGACGAGGTGTTCCCCGTGCTGTTCCCGGGCGGCACCGGCTCGCTGCACCTCACCGACCCCGACGACCTGCTCGGCACCGGCATCGAGGTGACCGTGCGGCCGGCCGGCAAGAAGATCGAGCGGTTGTCGCTGCTGTCCGGCGGGGAGCGGTCGCTCGCGGCCGTGGCGCTGCTCGTCGCCATCTTCAAGGCCCGGCCGAGCCCGTTCTACATCATGGACGAGGTGGAGGCGGCACTCGACGACGCCAACCTCGGCCGTCTCCTCACGATCTTCGAGGACCTCCGCGAGACGAGCCAGCTCATCGTCATCACGCACCAGAAGCGCACGATGGAGATCGCCGACGCGCTCTACGGCGTCTCGATGCGGCAGGACGGCGTGAGCGCCGTCGTCGGCCAGCGCGTGGTCGCCGAGCGGTCGTCGGGGGAGGGGGCCTCGGCGGCCCCCGCCGTCCCGACCGCCTAGATCGTGCGGTCGTTGATCGAGACGACCCGCCAGGCCGAGCCGTCCCACTCGACGGTGCTGGCCGCGGCGTTCTGGATGTGCGGCGCCTCGGCGCCCATGATCTCGGACAGGGTGAACCGGATGATCGTGCCGTGGCAGACGACGACGATGTGGGCGTCGGGGCCGTCGAGGGGGAGGCGCGTGTCGCGGATCATCTCGAGGGCGCCCATCCCGCGGGCCGCGACGGACTCGCGGGGCTCGATGTCGGGGAACGCCTCGTTCGGCTCGTCCGGGATCTCGGTCTCGGGCACCTGGCCCTCGCGCGACGCGTAGTCCCGCTCGATCAGCTCGTCGTAGGCGTCGCCCAGCTCGATGCCGAGCTCGGCGGCGATGATCTGCGCCGTCTCGCGGGCGCGCGTCAGCGGCGACGAGACGATGGCCGACCACTGCGCGCCGGCCAGCACGCGGGCGGCATCCAGGGCCTGGCCGCGGCCGGTGTCGTTGAGCGGGACGTCCGACGATCCCTGCAGCTTGTCCTGGCTGTTCCAGTCGGTCTGGCCGTGTCGGATGAGTTCGAGTCGCATGTCGCCGTGGTCCCGTCGTGCTGTCGTGGTGCTGGTGGTGTGGTGGTGTGCGCCCTAGCGCTCGTCGGCCTCGGCCTCGGCGGTCGTCGCGGGCAGCTTGTGCGGCACGCCGTCGCGCTTCGTCTTGCGCAGGCTGAGGATCGTCGCCACGGCGATCGTCAGCAGGATGAAGCCGAGCGAGAACCAGATCGGGATCTCGGGGATCCACTCGATCGGCTGGCCGCCGTTGATGAACGGCACCTCGTTCACGTGCAGGGCGTGGAACACGAGCTTCACGCCGATGAAGGCGAGGATCACGGCGAGGCCCTGGGCGAGGTAGACGAGGCGCTCGAGCAGGCCCGAGATGAGGAAGTACAGCTGGCGCAGGCCGAGCAGCGAGAACGCGTTCGCGGTGAAGACGATGTACGCCTCCTGCGTGAGGCCGAAGATCGCGGGGATCGAGTCGAGCGCGAAGAGGACGTCGGTCAGGCCGATGGCGAGCATGACGAGGAACAGCGGGGTGAAGAGGCGCTTGCCGTCCACCTTGGTGGTGAGGCGGTCCTCGACGTAGTCGTCCGAGGTCGGCACGATGCGGCGCAGGACGCGGATGAGCTTGCTGTCGGCCTGGTCGCCCTCGTCGTGGCCGCCGCGCACCTGGCTGTAGGCGAGCCAGAACAGCAGGGCGCCGAAGAGGTAGAAGACCCACGAGAAGTTGTCGATGATCGCGACGCCGGCCGCGATGAAGAGCCCGCGCGAGAGGAGCGCGATCGCGATGCCGACGAGCAGCACCTTCTGCTGGTAGATCCGCGGCACGGCGAAGCTCGTCATGATGATGAGGAACACGAAGAGGTTGTCGACCGACAGGGCCTTCTCGGTGATCCAGCCGGCGAAGTACTCGCCGCCGTAGGTCCAGTTCGAGAAGACGCCGACGCCGACGCCGAACAGGATCGCGATGCCGATGTAGACGACGGACCAGAAGGCCGACTCGCGGATCGTGGGTTCGTGCGGCGTGCGCACGTGGCTGTAGAAGTCGAACACGAGGAGGGCGAGGATGCCCGCGATCGTGATCGCCCAGGTGAGGAAGTGGACGTCCATGGGGTGGTGTACCTCTCAGTACGCATGCGTGAGCACCGAAGGTCTCTTCCGCCGGGCCCGGGCAGGAGGCCGGGCGGGGCCGGGGGCACCGGGTCGAGATCGGTCTCTTCCGTACTGACGACGCCTCCGCGAGAGGAATACTCCCCTTCAACCGGGACAGTCTACGACCGCCGGTGCAGACCGTGCACGTCGCGTCCCGAATAAGCTGGCCCCATGGCTTCTCCCTGGTCCCTCTCCGGCGCCCTGCGCGGCATGTTCGTCAAGCGCACCATCGACGAGACCACGTGGGACGACCTCGAGACGGCGCTCATCGGCGCCGACTTCGGTCCCGACATCACCGAAGAGGTCGTCGAGGACCTCCAGGCCCGGGTCGAGCGCTACCAGACCACCGACCCCGCCGACCTGCAGCGCATGCTGCGCGAGGTCCTCGAGGAGCGCCTGTCGCGCCTCGACCCGACGCTCAAGCTCAGCGCCCGCCCCGCGGTCGTCCTGGTGGTCGGCGTCAACGGCGTCGGCAAGACCACGACCATCGGCAAGTTCGCCAAGTTCCTGCGCAACTACGACCGCAGCGTGCTGGTCGGCGCGGCCGACACGTTCCGTGCCGCGGCCGTCGAGCAGGTCGCCACCTGGGCGCAGCGCGCGGGCGCGGACGTCGTGCGCCCGCAGCAGCACGGCCAGGACCCGGCCTCCGTGGCGTTCCAGACGGTCGAGCGGGCCGTGCGCGAGGGCTACGAGATCGTCCTCATCGACACCGCCGGGCGGCTGCAGACGAAGGCCGGCCTCATGGACGAGCTCGGCAAGATCAAGCGCGTCGTCGAGAAGCAGACCGAGATCGCCGAGGTGCTCCTCGTGCTCGACGCGACGACCGGCCAGAACGGCCTCGCGCAGGCGCAGGCGTTCATCGAGCACGCGGGCGTCACGGGCCTCGTGCTCACGAAGCTCGACGGCTCCGCCCGCGGTGGCTTCGTCCTCGCCGTGCAGGAGCAGACCGGGATCCCCATCAAGCTCGTCGGCCAGGGCGAGGGCATCGGCGACCTCACGGGCTTCACGCCGCACGTCTTCGTGCAGAACCTCATCGGCTGACGGCTACACCGCCTGTCGGCCGGGAGCCGCGTCGGCCAGGTGGCGCAGAGCCTCCGGCAGCTCGCGACCCCGGGCCGTCATGGTGCGTGCCCAGAGGCGCCCGGCCCGGTACGACGAGCGCACGAGCGGCCCGGCGAGCACGCCGCTGAAGCCGATGTCCTCGGCGATCTCGCGCAGGTCGACGAACTCGTCTGGGTGCACCCAGCGCGCGACGGGCAGGTGGCGCGGGCTCGGGCGGAGGTACTGCGTCAGGGTGATGATGTCGGTGCCCGCGTCGTGCAGCCGCTCGAGGGCGTCGATCACCTCGTCGCGCTCCTCGCCCATGCCGAGGATGAGGTTCGACTTCGTCACGAGGCCTGCGGCACGGCCCTGCGCGAGCACGTCGAGCGAGCGCTCGAAGGTGAAGGCGGGCCGGATGCGCCGGAAGATCCGCGGCACCGTCTCGACGTTGTGCGCGAAGACCTCGGGTCGCGCGTCGAACACCTGCCCGAGCCGTTCGGGCCGGCCGTCGAAGTCCGGCACGAGGATCTCCACGCCCGTCCCCGGCGAGAGCTCGTGCACCTGGCGGATCGTCTCGGCGTAGAGCCACGCGCCCCCGTCGTCGAGGTCGTCGCGCGCGACGCCCGTGACCGTGGCGTAGCGCAGTCCCATGGTGCGCACCGACTCGGCGACCGAGCGGGGCTCGCGGCGGTCGAGGGGGCTCGGGCGACCCGTGTCGATCTGGCAGAAGTCGCAGCGCCGGGTGCACTGCGAGCCGCCGATGAGGAACGTCGCCTCGCGGTCCTCCCAGCACTCGTAGATGTTCGGGCAGCCGGCCTCCTGGCAGACCGTGTGCAGCCCCTTGTCGACGACCAGGTCGGTGAGGGCGCGGTACTCGGCGCCCTGCTTCGCCGTCGTGCGGATCCAGGCGGGCTTCTGCTCGATGGGCGTCGCGGCGTTGCGCGCCTCGACGCGCAGCAGGCGCCGCCCCTCGGGCGCCGCGCTCACGCGGGCACCGCCACGGGCTCGGCGAGGCTGGGGTCGAGCAGGTCGACGAGCGCGGCCTCGAGCGCGTCGGCGACGTCGCCCACGGCGACGGGACGGCCGGAGGCGCGGGTCAGGTCCGTCACGCCGGCGTCCGCGATCCCGCACGGCACGATGGCGCGCCAGGGGTCGTCCCCGGTGTCGCAGTTGAGGGCGACCCCGTGCGTGGTGACACCCTGCGCGACGCGCACGCCGACCGCCGCGACCTTGGCCGGGCCTCCTGCGCCGTCGACCCAGGCGCCGCTGCGGCCGGGGACCGTGCGGGCCGTGACGCCGACCGTGGCGGCGGCGACGAGCAGCGCCCGCTCGAGCTGCCGCACGTGGGCGACCACGTCGACGGGCTCGGGCAGGCGCACGATCGGGTAGGCCACGAGCTGGCCGGGACCGTGCCAGGTGATGCGGCCGCCGCGGTCGACGCGCACCACGGGGGAGCCGTCGGTGGGCAGGTCGCCGGGGCGGGTGAGCGCGCCGGCCGTGTAGGTCGACGGGTGCTGGCAGAGCACGAGCGCCGAGGGCAGCCGCCCCTGCACGACGTCGTCGTGCAGGCGGCGCTGGAGGGCGAGGCCCTCGAGGTAGTCGAGGGGCGGGCCCTCGAGGCCCAGGCGGAGAGTCATGGGCAGGACGGTAGCGTACTTCTTGTACGCCGTACAGCAATTGCGGCGAGGTCAGGAGGCCCGGGAGCCCCCGGCGTGCGGGCGACCGGTTAAGATGGCAGCACCATGGCCACTTTTGGAACGCTCTCCGACCGCCTCACCGATACGTTCCGCAACCTGCTGAACAAGGGCAAGCTCAGCCCCGCCGACGTCGACGGCACCGTGCGCGAGATCCGTCGCGCCCTGCTCGACGCCGACGTCGCCTTCGAGGTCGTCAAGGCCTTCACGACGACGGT
>Ga0265780_10011687_pt1 | contig 10358 bp, 12 predicted proteins | sample P1T30metagenome_FD_192432 | JGI IMG/M metagenome (GOLD analysis project Ga0265780, IMG submission 192432) | Plant litter microbial communities from East Loma Ridge, Irvine, California - P1 T30 | ecosystem: Environmental > Terrestrial > Plant litter > Unclassified | place: USA: California... | reverse complement strand
GCTTTGGCTTCGGCCACCAGCACCATGGCCGGCTGCTATGGCAGCGGCAAGCCCTACCTCAACGACTGCAACAAGAATTCGTTCCTTGATGCTGCTGACGACCTGTGTAAATCATTAACCCTCGCGGGATATTTCAACTATCGCCAAACGAAGAAAGCATGCGCCCCGGCCAGGTGCAATGGCATCAAGATGAACTACGAGGTGGGATGGAAGGGTAGCAGCGGAGGACATACCTTGGCTGTAGCAGACTGCCAAAGGCGACTTAAAGAAAACATCAACAACTGTCCATTGGGCGGCACTCAGACGGTCGCTGACTGGTTTTTCAAGTAAGTGGCTGTACACATGTCGCGAACTGTGCGATGAGGACGAGAGCTAACGCCGTGGGATTGTAGGTCTGACCCTAATGACGGTGGCTGCTGATCGAACCAATTCGGTTGGTTCAACAATGCCGAAGAAGTTGTGATTGGGATCTGCGAAGGCGGGCAAGTGAAGGGCGATATACCAGAGATACAGCGTAGACATATTGGATAGATGATTAATGGACTACGATACTTGCCGGCTTGACTTCTGTGCTCTGCTGGTTTCCTCCCAATATGTTGAGTCTTGAACCGCAGCCTGACCAGGCTGCGTTCCTGAAGTGAGGTTGCAGTTAGACTGACTAAGGAGCAGCTGACGCAGGGTGGCAGGGAAAGCCCAGGTTAGGCGTCCCATTAGCTCAATTTCACAACAGCGCATCGGCCCGCAACCCCTCCAAGGCTGCACCCAAGGATGCCAACACAGCTCTTGGATACGACTTCAGTATCATGAAGACAGATCAAGGGTCGAATACATGGCGAGAGCGCACACTGCGTAGCCTTCACACGACCCGATGTTCAAGATTATCACGTGTTCTACACCATTTAGGTTAGCTTCGGTCGCAACGGCTCCACTGCGCCCGGGCTTTCTTTCCGAAGCCATACCAACCGACAAACCTCACTCCTCAACGCGCCCAACACCATCATCATCGCATTCAAGTAGAAGCGTGCAGGAGCTCAGATAGCTCTTTACTGATTTCGATTCTGTTCCGCCATCTACTCAGGTCACCATGTGGTAGGCAAAGGCCTCGTTCCTTGGATCGTGCGAATCTGGCCACACTTGTGCCTATGTCCATCGTTCCTTCGTCTACCCGCAGCCGACTTCTCCACAGCCATTTTACCCGTGTCCACCACATGAATGTATGAGTCTCTTCGCTGGATTACTACTGGTAAGCATAGAACGTCAAAGTAATACGAAATAATCAGTCCAGATACGCCATCTCTTGAGACCGAATTGCTCTGAGCAAAGAAAAGCGAAACTTACCGAATTTCGAAAGACGAATCTATCTCGGGCCTTGCATACCAACATCGAGATCAAAATTGGCGCCGTGATTTATTAACAACGTGCAGATATCGAAACGGCTTTGTTGAGCAGCGAGGCGCAGGGAAGTTGACAGACCCTTAGCATTGGGGCGCAGGCGATCAGAATTTGCGCTGGCCGCCATGACGCGCTCAAGTGCATTCAAGTCTCCTCTCCGTACCGCAGTGTTGATCAAACCGTGGAATTGAGCGCGCTCTGTCCATTCGGATGAGTTCATGTTGCCACGGTCAAACAAACCGGCAACCAACAAGAAGGATACGAGAACACGGAAGAGCTGAGGATCGAAACGATGGCGTCTGCCATATCCATATACGTAGGAATACGGGTCGGCTATCGTGAGGAAGCTCTGTCTGAATTCTTTTCGCATACCTGGCGTGGACAGTGCAATCAGCCTTCCCAGGAAGCCCATCAATTCAGATGCACAGGCTTCTTCGAACCAGTCCCTGAGGTGGCGTATCTCCTTGTGCTTGGTATTTGAGATGTACCATTCCAGCAAAGCCAGCGCGATGGGCTCATTGCTCCGGATAGCATGCGTAATGCCGTTTACGACCGTGATGGTTTGTACTTTCATGACCTTACTCACATCTGATCGCTGAGTATGAGATAGTAGGACCTCAACAAGATCGAGGTCATCGTTTTGCACGGCCAACTCTAGCGCGCAACCCAGCTCGGATCCTGTCGAGCACTTTGTCCACATGGCACCCTGCTCGGTAGTAAGTGCGCAGACAGTGTCCCTTTTGCCCATGATGACCGCGACACTCAGAGCCTCTTGACGCCCCGACGACGACATTACCCTGCTCCTGCTTTTGTCACTCGGGTTATAGGCGAGCTTGCAGATATTCGGGGTTTTGATCAGAGCGCCGATTACACCGCGGACCCAAACAGAGCGCTTGTCAGGCGAGGTATCACCGCTGACGTTAACGAGAACGTCGACAATCTTATTGATATGCATGGGGAGAACGTGATTGGCGCCGTACAGGGCGACCACTCGGTGCTCGAGGAAGGGCCTGAGTATGTTTCGCAAAAACGCCGAGTCGCGTTTACTCAGGTTCCAATAGGCTGAGGCAGGCTGCTTGGCAAGCACCTCTGTCTTGATGTGGTCGCAGAAAGTTCCTGTAGTCGTCAGCAATGCTGTCCGTCATGGGTGGTGACACAATCAATTACTGCACACACTGCGACGAAGCCAGGCTCGCCGGATGCCCTCCCCATTGACGTAGTGCGCCATGACGCATTCGAAGATTTCGGTTGGAAGATCGAGCAGCTCCATGGCGGGATACGTCCAGTTGCGAAGTGTCGTAGTTGCAGCAATGGCGAGGGTTATACCGAAAGACTTGTTGACTCGCCGATCTTGTGTGTGGCGAGGTACAGACCGCAAGCACGGAATATCTGCAGCTCGTGATATTCAGAGTCTCCGCAATGGTAGGTGATCAAAATCGAAAGCGGGGGTGTGCTTTGACCTGGTCAATGCATTCACCGACGTCGAGGCGCTAGGGAAGATTAAGGTCTAAGATCCTTGTCATGGGTTTAGGCTACGTAGAGACCCTATTATACCAATTCTCAAACCGCCGTGCGGATATCACTAGTAAACGCTCATCCGACTGGACTTCTCGTAACCCCATCTGTATCATCACATTCTACTCTATTTCCAACAAGCCGCGAATGTGAAGATCGACCAAACTCAACAATTGTTGTGGGACGCTGTATATGAGATTAGCGGTTTGTTCAAGATTCATAGGGAAGCCTTCCGTGAGTTGAGATGGCTTACCTTTAGCGAAGAATGCGTAAGTGTCCGCGTTGTTGAGGTTATCCGTGGAGTTGAGCGTGATAAAGTTGTCGTATCCGTATTTGACATCTCCGACGCTGAACAATGCATGAGAGAGCTCGTGCGTCATCGTCTTTGTCTTGTCGCCTTCATGACACTCTGGATGATCAATCTGGTACCACGCGTCGAACCAAAATGGGCAGAACCTGACGTGAAGCTCCTCGCCAGCCCACACAGTCATCCCCAATACACCCGGTTCACAGCCATCGAGATTGTTGCAAAAGATCTTGACGCGACCCTCGTTCATGTTCCGACATTCAGATCCCATTGCGAGAAAGCCGTCGTTGAGCTTCTTGCGAATCTGCTCAGTGTCGTCCTTGAAGAACTCCATGATCCTCGTGTGGTTGCCAGCGTCGGACAGCGAGTTCTGCCATGCGGAATAGGCGCGATCAGAGCACAGACTGCGACATTGGTCTAGAATGTCGTACTGTTCGTGGGTGCAACCGCCTTGGAGGTTGAATTCCGCATTCCATACGCTCGAAAGCCAAGTTTGACGGGTCGCGGCTGCTTCAGATCCATCGATGTTGACGGTAAGAGTATTCGAGATGAAGGAGATGGTCTTTACGGCCGATGATCCAGAGGTCGCATAGAGGAAGGTGCCTTGCGACACCAGATCGATCATACCGCCAGCGCCAAGATCGTAAACATGGGCGATATCGAAGTGCACGTCGACTGTCTCTGAGGGTGACAAAGCCTGAAATGAAGAGTCCTCCAGCTTAGTGACGTCAATGTCAACATGAATACCGTAGAAAGGGAGCTTGTTGCCTATACAGTGCATTAGTATCTGCTCCGCTGTGCATCGAAAGCGACCTACCATCTTTCACGACAGTAACCTTGTCAACGGCCAAGTCGCTTAGAAGACTATCGACTTTGACTAGGCGCAAAGACTCGAGTCCGGTGTTCTTGATCGATATCTTGACATTGGTGTTGCCCGCCATTTCCAAGTTGACTTGGACTTGAGGCGAAGAGGAAGCCGAATTCGATGTACTTGGAAGGGCTAGAGCACCAGTAGCCAACGCGAACGCCGCAAATAAGCTAGAGTAGAGGAACTTCATCGCTTCTAGCCGTCCAATCGGTTGAGGTGAGGTATACGGGAGACGAAGTCTAGGATATGGTAGTTTAATCTACACAGTACAAAGATATGACAGGAAGGATACGCAAGAAAGAAGGAGTCAAAGGTAGTAAAGGAGGAATATATAATACAAGGGAGATGATCGAGCAGAGAGGTGGGGCGAGGGAAGACCTCGTGATTGACACAGGGGCTAAAGTCCACCTGACGACTTCGACGGGGACTTTTTATCCTTTATAGATGAGTTTATACCGTTGTCTATCCATGTATGATATCTACTATAAGCCGACTGCAAGGCCATGTGACCTCGTGTGTGGTAGGCCCGTCTTGTGACTTTACTATGCACTGACCCCTTGTCAGCTCCTTCACTACCCTTTCCCAGTGACTATCTTGCTCAGTCATCTTCTCCAAGCACGCCAAAAGGAGCATAGACTAGTTCCGATCTTTCACGAGATAAGTTCTCGTCCTGCGACTAGCTTAGCACTATGAGATGAATACGTAACACTACCATCACGTCAACAGAACTTGTCAAGTACCTGTATAGACTACAATCATGATTCAACGGCCCAAGGATACCTGAGCAGTGTGGTTGCCGCATACATGTACTTCACCTCTTTCATATCACATATCCAAACCGAGCACTTGGTACATACATCTTCATTATACATACAACCTGGTCAAGGTGTTCTGACTACGTATCCTCCTGCCTCAAACTCAGAGACTCAACTCCAGAGACCACCAATTCTCACCCACCAACACAGACTCCAACATCTCACCCTTTTCAATGCCTCGATGGCCCAGAACAGCCTCTAGCAGAGGAAAAGTTCTCCTCGAAGGGCCACCATGAAAAATCGTAACGAAGAACCGAATCCGCTTGCCCAGTTTCTCCACCTCATCTCTCGCCCAAGAAATGTAGCGCAGTTCTTGAAGTTCTGCGATATCTCCAGTGTCGTAGTACTCGTACTGGATTTCCACTGCCCAGTACGTATACCTGTCCTTGGCCATTCTCTTGATGGCCCCGGCGAATTGGAAGCGATCTGGCCAGCGCAATCCATAATGGACTGTAGCCTCTCAACGCATATCTCGGTTTTGACAAAGATTCGGCGATGCGCGCGTATATAGCTTGAGAGCTTTGTACAGCTCCCAAGCGTACTGTCTGGTGCTCACCTTCGCCGAGCTTCTGCCTTCTCGCCTTCTTCTCTCGTTCTCGACTGGGTACTGAATGACGACCCGCATGAACGAATTTAGTGTGCGTTTTGCAGTTCGGCTGAGTCGCTTTGTTACACGGAGATCGACCTCCGCGGGAGTGAGTTCAGCGAATAGAGATTCAGCCTCTCGGCATATTGCTTTGCAGGCGAGCAAGAGGTTTGTAGACGATTGGTGCTGTTCCAGATGTCCTTGTAGATTGATGGAGCCGGGCGCGGAGGTGTTTTGTGCTGGTTGGCGTGAAGAGTGTATGAAGCACATGTCAAGTGCGTAGTAGTAGATCCTGTTGCGGATTTCTCCGGGCAACTGGAACAGCGGACTCTGTGTTTGAGCACGCATGGCTGAAGTGGTGTCATCGGAGAGCTCCGCCATCTTGATCGTCGATCTTGATGAGTGTCAGCTTGTGTGCGCGCATTACGAAGAGGCTGGTTTCTATAAACTGCATTTGAGTAAACCATAGCCTGATCGTAAGAGGTTTGTCCTAGGTTAGCACAGAATGAATCAGTAAACATCGACTCCCACCACGCTACAGAATAGGTTCTGGCGTTCGCTGTCGCAAACCAAAATCTGAAACGCTTGACTGAGAAGGATCGCAAATGAAAGAACGCTCAATTCATTAACTTGTTAGGGAAAATAGTACTTACTGATCTCGTAGCGGGTGTGACTGATCGAAAAAAATGAATACACAGCACTGGAGATCAAAACAACAGGAGCGTTTGCGACTAGCGCGGTGTCACTAGATGGTTGCCTGGCAAACGACGGGGACGCGTTGATGACGTCGAGAAGACAACGTGGGAAATGAGCAACCAAACAAGGCCACCTGGTCTGACAAGGAGATCTCGCAAATAACAGCGAGTGTAATTTGGAGACGGCTGCTGAGATATGACAGGATGACAATAACAGGGAAACTACCTACTTACATCGTGTCCTCCTGGCTGCGGTTACCATCTTGGTAGTCAATTGCATTGAGCCCGTAGACTCAAGCATTGCCACGAGCATACAAGTCCTGGGTGAACCGCGATCTTGTGACCAGATTTCGATCACCTGAAGAAACAACGTTCTCCTGTCGCGGTGAAGGCAGATTACCAGAACATAGACCCTACACCACATGTCTTCCGATTGCTCTTTTACTTGCTGCTGCCTACCTTCTCTTTCCCTACCGCAACCTCATCGCCGCGAACCTCATTTGCAGGCACCAGGGAAAACATGACCGAAAGCATGGAAACTGACTATTCCGATAGACATCGAGCTGCATCGCCAGCACTGACGGACATCTCGGAGCTGACCACACTATCAAGATCTCCAAGCCCGATCCCTGAGTACAACGCCTACGCTTCTCCCAAGAACTGCCAAGCCATTTCGAGCGCATCAGATGGGCATGAGCAAGGTGGCTTCGGAGCCCTCGATAGGATCCCCATGGAGTTACGACAAGACATATACAGCCTCGCGTTCAATATCGACGAGCCTGTCCTAGTCAAGGAGTGCTGTCACCCTGGAACCACCAAGCGGATGCTCGAGCTATGTCCCAAGCATGGCGCCAAGGCTAAATCTGGAGCAGGTCGTTTTAACATCCTCCAGGTCTCCAAAGTGATCAGGACGGAGGCGATGTGGGTCGTCTTCGACAAAACCCCTCTTCTCCTCAATACCGAAGGCAGTATCAACAAATACTACACTACCCTCCCCCGCCCGCGTACTCTCCGCAAGGTCATCGGCTACAGGAAGCCCACTACATGCAAGAGCGCAATCTGGAAGACAGCCAACCAGTTCCGTACCATCAAGATCGACCTCTCGGAAGATCTGCTGCAATACGGCAATCCGTACGCCTTTATCGATCGTCTGGTATGCATCGTAACCCTGCTGTGCAAGGAGCAAGACAAAGATCAGGTCGCTTCGAAATCTGTGCACCTGAACCTCGGCAGCTTCTTCCAGCAAATGATCCCTTTCAACGAGAAGTCCCAGCTAGATTCGCGGTATGGAGAGTATCTCGACTGGTTGTTCTTCCATTCCGACACCCATGAGCCTGACCATGACAAGCTCGCGAAAGGTGTAGTATGCAGCCTGCAGCGACTGGTGGCTACGATCGGCAAGCATTCTGGCCGCGAGCAGTGGAAGATCTTCGTGAAGACTGAGATCCCAGCGGAGGACGAGGGCGGTGCGAAGGCGCTGTTCGAATTTCAAGTCGTTTGTGCGCAGCATGGTGTCGAGATTTGTCAGATTGAGGGCTGACCGTCGGAATATGTGGTAAGGTAGAGTAGGGTATTCAAGCTTGGGCGAACGCCAATGGGACTGCACAAGGTGAGCATTGGAAGGCGTCGGGAGGCTTCAGAGAGGGCGGGCGCTTATGATGTGCAGCCAAGCACAATGAACGGAGCACTGAAGCCGCAGGAAAAGTCATCGGTCATGTCTGGTACGGCGTCGGCGTGTTCGTGAGGGGTACGGGATGTCGTATCATGGCAGATCGACTACGGGGTTGCAAACGTCAGTATAGCATAAATGAACAAAAGCGTTATTTCCAGCTGAACGTTTGACTTGTATGAGTGTGCTTGGGCAAGACATGGCGAAACAATGCTTTGAATCGCGTGACTTCGACGCGTATTTGGCGTGGGTATGCATTCTAAGAGGGATGACGCGACAACGCGGAGATGTGACAAGACGCTAGTTACGTCATCCATCCGCCATGGATTCACTATCAGGGGATAACGACACCTGCGCCACATAGTGGCACCAGCATATTTACGTGCAGCCATTGGAAACTCTAGTATTTTGTTTTCAAGGGTCGTAAGTCTGGCTAGCTCGAGATGTCAACGGCTATCCCAATAGGCTAAGCCTCTCAAACATCTTCACCACAGGCGCCTCCCTCTTCTTCCCAACCTCCTGCAAGCTGTCCCAAAGCGTCGCATCCCCACCCGTAGGCTTCATCGCCTCGCCCTCAACTCCAATGGGTGCCCCGTTGGCAGCCTCAGGGCTTCCAACAGCCGCAGGTGGGTACATCTCCTTGATCGCGTCTTGACACCTTTCCATGACCTCGTTGACAGCGTTGGACACAGCGTCAGCACGCTCCCTCATACCCCGTCTAACCAAACCCTCGACAAGACGTTGAATCTCTTCTTGCATGCTGTTGATGCGCTCGATGAGGCGTTCGATGGAGTTGGTAAGATACTCCTCTTCGTATACTGTGCCCTTCTTACCGCGCGCACGTTTCCTCTCTTCTCTCCGCTTGTTCTTGCTTGTCTTGCGCGTAGTGGTTGTGTTCACGGTACCAGTCTGGTTTGTGTACCTGGTCATGAATGTGCCACCGCTTGTTGTATCCGTGGGCGCCAGAGAGATATTGTCGGGGATGTTGGCATCGGCAGGACCGTCGATCATGCCCTCGTAGAATGCCAGCGGATCCTCTGCTTTCTTGGCCCTGAGTTCCTTGAGTCGAGGTACTTGGGCTTGCAGTTGGCCCTTCATGTCGGCGAGGAATTCCGTCATGTCTGCGCTGCGCTCTACAAGGCCAGGGTCGATGACTTCGGTGATGAGAGTGGTCTCGCGGCGGAGTGTGACGATGCGGATTGCTTCGGCGAAGTGGCACCCTCGGCACAAGAGACGTGCTGCGGACGCAAGGTCGGAGAGGTAGTCGAATGTGATTGATGAGGCGGACAGGTAGTCTTTGGATTCTGTGAGACCTTCTGCGAGATCTGTCGCAATGCTTGAGAGTTCATCCGCGCTTACGTCGGCGAGAATAGCAGACGACAAAGCCTCACGCCAGAGGTTGGCTGAACGGTAGCATGGCCAGGCGGAGGCATGATCGTTGAGGTATTCGTACGCCAATGCAGCTTCTTTGTTCTTGTTGTTGGCACTCAAGAAGTCTGCGTACAACCTCATGATTTCCTTCAGACGGGTGCTGTCGTATTGGTACATGCTCAAGGCTTCAGGGTAGAGATCATGCTTTTGCACGTAGTCTTGTACCTCATCGTAGGCTTGAAGATCCTTGAGATGCGTGAGCGCTTTCGCTCTTCGTCCGAGCTGGTCGTCGATCTTGAACTTGCGACGAGTTTCGGGCAGATCTTGCAGAGACTGCAGGTGTGGCAGATATTCTCGCGGATCCTATTGAGGGTCAGTTACTAATGCGACCCATGCATTCGATCAGCATACCTTTTGTGACTGTTGAGCGATGAGCAGGGCGAGATCAAGGTTGTACAGCCCCAAAGATGTGTCGTATAATTGGTTGACGTCTGCAAGGAAGCATATGTGTTCGGCGGCCTTATCAGTGAGGGGATCGCTAGATGCTGCGACATGTCAGAACTGCGGAAAACGCAAATGTACAAGACTTACCTTGCAGGCGACCTATCATAGCAAGACCTGTTTCCAGAGCTGGTGGTGTCTTGGAGACATGGGCTGTGATGATGTTTTGCAGGTGCGCGTCCTTATACTGAGACTTTTCTAATACGGCCAGGAAAGCGTCGCATATCCGGTTTACTTTGTTCTCGACTTGCTCTTGGGAGAGCTTTGGCTTCGTAGCCAGATCTTTCGTCTTCAACGTTTCCTTGTACATGGTCTCCGACACGTCCTCGTTACTTGAACAGTTAGCAACCGTGTTCTAAAATGTATGGTTAATCGCTTACCGGAGCTGCGCCAGGAGCAAGTCAATATGTTCGATCTTCCTGATCTGTGAAATAATCTTTTCCAGGCTCGCCATGAACCGCTCCGGATCGTGGTCATGAAGTATGTTCAGATCGACGCGCTGATTACGACAAGCAAAGAAGGCTTCATCGTAACGCTCTGCCTCGATGTTGCGACGGATAGCAGCAAGCACAAGCGCTCGCGGATAGATCGTCTCAAGATTACCTCTTGGCATCTGTAACACGACTGAGTATGTCGTAG
>Ga0265780_10011685_pt1 | contig 10359 bp, 7 predicted proteins | sample P1T30metagenome_FD_192432 | JGI IMG/M metagenome (GOLD analysis project Ga0265780, IMG submission 192432) | Plant litter microbial communities from East Loma Ridge, Irvine, California - P1 T30 | ecosystem: Environmental > Terrestrial > Plant litter > Unclassified | place: USA: California... | reverse complement strand
GGCGACGGCGGAAGCCTCCTGCCCGGGCTCGCCTTCGGCGACACGTCCGCCGTCGACGACGAGCTCGACGAGGCCATGAAGGCCTCCTCGCTGTCGCACCTGACGGCCGTCTCCGGGGACACTAGTGCCCAGAGGGGTGGGTAGCCAGTTGTAGCAGTGCTGGGCGTCAGCGAGCGCTCGCGAGCGTTCAACGAGCGAGGTCCCGCTCTCCGAGATCAGCGCCGCAGCCTCCACGTAGTGCGGTCCGGGCAAGCTTGCGGGCGACGATACTCGTTGCCCGCTCGAGGTAGTCCATAGCGTTTGGCAAGCATTGCTTCTCTCACTCAGCGGCTTCGACTGCCGCTCGCACCGCGTCATACGGAACGACGAGGCGATCATCGAATCCTAGGTGCCGGCCACCAACGTGGGGAACCTGGTTCGTGAACAGACCGTACACAGCGAGGACGGCGCTCCAATGGTCCTTAAGAAGACGGCTGGCGTTGCTGACCCCTGTACTGATGAGAGCCTTGGCCTCTGCCGACTCCTGCGCTTCGGTGCGACTAGTGCCGCGGCGCCAGATATCGAGGTCTCCCTCAAACCCGCCGTTCAACCAGTGACCAAACATCTTTCGCTCGGCGAGGCTACCCGCGGTGATCAAGACGAGCGCGTCCTCGGGTCGCGCCCCCGCCCAGGCTTTCGGATCGTCCTCAGTCATGAGGAGCCCTCCCCCGGTCGCCTGCTGCCCAAGGACGAGTTGCTCGTACACGCCGTGGCCGGGAACGATCGAGACCTCGATGAAATCGAAGCCCAGGAGGACGGCCGCCGCGGCATGCCCGGCCTCGTGGATGCCGACGTGTGGGAACCAACCGTGCTCGGCGCAGACAAGCTCGTCAAGGGACATCGCCTCAGGATACTTTCACTCACTGACTCAACTGCAGACCCTCGTCCACCTACGCGGATGTCTTACAGCTTTCACGGCACGCGCGGCCGATCGCTCCGCCCTGGAAACGGATCGGCTGACGCCCGCAGTAGCAACGGGACGCCCGCCATGGCCCGCGGAAGCCGTTCGATTGCGCGGAAATGCTTGCGAGCAACGAGCATGGGTTGCAGCGATGAAGATCAAACCTGACGCTATGCCTATGAGGACATCGAGAGCGAGTCCCGCGACAGAACTAACGCCCTCGAACCCATCGCAGCTCGTTCAGGCAACATCCCACGCGGCCAGAAGAGGCCTAAGAGCGAGCATGCCAACAACGCGCGCCAATCAAGCCGAACTAGGGACGAGCTGCCGAGCTTTCTGGTCGTAGACGTGATCGACGATCTCGCCGGACATGATCATTGCAACAGCTCGATTGATGACATCGGGGGGCACGACGAACCACTCGGACGGGTCGTAGTCACGCCCCTTCTGGTCGACTTGAGTGAGATTGAGGCGGACGTCGGCGAACACCCGGTGCAGCAGAGCCTCCAACGCCGACGCCCTGACGTTGTACACCCGGTAATCTGCGACTATTTTGACCGGAGCCATCAGATACGTCGGCGACGTCGACGCGCCCTTTACGCGCTGCTCGACGCTAGTGGTCGAGAAGCCGATCTTGTGCAAGTCCTCGATGTTCGCGATCAGTGGATCGGAGCTCATCGACTGCAGCACGTAGATATGCCCGCTCTCGATGTCTGCTTCGAGAATGTCAATCGCGTCATGGCCTGTGCGTGCGAGCACCTGCCCCTGGGCTTCGTACATACGAGTCTGAAGGCTTTTGTCGTACATGGCGGACTCGGTGCCGTTTTCAAAGACCAGGCGCAAGCGCTGCTTCTTGCGCGACTCACCACCGATTACCAAATCGATCTTTTCGCCGACCTCAGCGACGAGACACATCACGCCGTTAAGGACGAAGAATACGCCCTCTCGGATCAGGTCCATGCCGGTGAACGGCTTCAGCGCGAGGGTACCGTCCTTCAGCTCTGCGTGCTTCGCCCTAAAGAGGGGCTCGAACTGCTCGAAGTCCTTCGCTCTCACTCGCTGGGCGATTGAGTTAGCGGACTCGGGCCGCTTGACCACCGGCAGATCGGAGACGTCGAGGATTCCTGACTCGTCGCCTAGCAGATCGTTGAGGTCGTCACCCTCGAGCAGGTCGTCGATGGACGCCGGTGCTTCAGGAGCTGAGAGCAGTCCGAACTCGTCGAGGTGCTTCACCGACTCGGCCTTTGCCTCGTTGGCGAGGAACCCGTCCAGGCGCGCGCCGAGCTTTCGTTCGGCGATCTCGCGAGTCTGCGAGCTCGGTAGCCGGCCCTCGGTCCGCCGGAACTCAACGATCTCCAGGAAGGCCCGCTCGAGACGGTCCGACGAGGTTAGCCTCCTCGGCTTTTCCGGCGCGGTCAGAAGCTCGTCGTCAAGGATGTCATCGAGACTCAGCGGTGCCGCCGGGTCAGACGTCTCACTCTCGCTCATTCGACGATCGTCTCCGTCGCGGCCTTCTCCGCCTTGCGCTGAGCCGCGAGCTTCTGCAGGAACAGCAGCGCCGCGGCCAGCCGCTTCTCTCCGGGATCTTGGGATCGGAAATCCGGGTTCTTGCCGTGGACCTGCTTCCACGTCTTGATCTTCGGGAACAGCGCCAAGGCCTCGTCCTCCGAGAACTCGATCTTCGTCGACGTGATCGTGTCCTGGATCAGGCGCAGAACCGAGGGCGTGACCGACTTGGATAGCACTTCAAATGCTCGTTGGAAGGGGTTCACCGAGTCGATGAGGTTGATGGCTAGCTCGTCGATGTTCACGAACTTCTCTGCCATCTTGATGAAACGCTGGTCGCCAACCTCGCGCACCTCGCCGTTCTTGACCACCGAGTCCACGACGACCTGCTGGCGCACCTCTTCGACCTGCTCCTCGGTGAGGTCGGGGTACTTCTCCCGGATGATCTTGGGGATCAGCACCTTGTTGGTCGTCTCGGCGTCGATCGAGCCTGCAGCCGCTCGGGCGAACGTGTCGTCCTGCAGGATCGTCGCCTTCAGGTCGTTCAGGTCCGTGGAGACGATCTGCTTCACCCGGTCACTGGAAGGTTCCTTGAAGCCCTTGACCTTCAGCTCACCCTTCTTCGCCGGCTCGTCGTCGTCGAATCTTTTCGTCTTGAAGTTGAAATTCGGCGCAAGCACCTGCTCCATGAGCAGCGAGGCCGTGATCGCCTTGAGCATGTTGTTCACCGACACCTTGACTTCGCCCTGCGAGGCATCTGGTTCGGCGATGAGGTTTGTGAACTGCGCGTGTGACTTGCCAGGGCTATCGCGGGTCACGCGCCCGATGATCTGGATCACCTCAGTCAGAGAAGCCCGGTAGCCAACGGTCAGGGCGTGCTCCGCGAACGGCCAGTCGAAGCCCTCCTTCGCCATGCCGAGCGCGACGATGATGTCGACCCCGTCGCGATCCTTCGACGCGGTGTGGGATAGGTAGTGCACTGTGTCGCCGCGCTTCCTCTGATCGGTGTCGTCGACGAGGTCGGCGACCCGTAGGATCCCGCCTGTGTCCTCCCGGCGCACGCTGATGATCCCCGTGTCTGAATCCGTCGACTCCACGTGTCCGATCGCGTCGATGATTCGACCGACCTCTTCGATCTTGTCCTTCGTGGACTCGCCCGAGTTCACACTCGGGATGTGCACGATCGTCTTTTTATCGAGGTCAAGCACCTGATCGATCGCGTCCGTGTATCGGCCCTGGTAGAAGTGGTGCCCGATACCCAGCGAATGCAGAAACTCGTATCCGTTGAGTTGGTCGTAATAGTTAAAGGTGACCGGGGTGAACTTTGCCTCATCCTCGGGAGACAGTACTGGCACCGAGTCACCCCGGAAGTACGATCCCGTCATGGCTACGATGTGGACGTCCGAGCCGTTCATCACGTCCCGCAACATCGCACCCAGCCGCGACGTCTCCGTGTCGGCCGATACGTGGTGGAATTCATCGATTGCCAGCACTGTGCCGTCGAACGCTTCCGCGTCCAACTTCTCGAAGGCGAAGCGCAGCGTCGCGTGCGTGCAAACGAGCACCGCATCCGGGCCCTCGAGAAATTGTATCAAGGCGTCGACCTTGCCCGCCGACGATCCTGCGTCGCAGAGGTTGTGCTCGTCCTTGATCTCCCAATCCGCCCAGAAGCCGTGCTTAGTCAGGGCTGTCGACGCGAACGACGCACCGATCGAGCGCTCCGGTACCGCGACGATGACCTTCTTCCGACCTTGGTTGTAAAGCTTGTCCAACGCCACGAACATCAGCGCTCGGGACTTACCCGACGCGGGCGGTGCTTTGACCAGCAGGTGCTGCGCGTCCCTCTGCTCGAAGACGCGTTGCTGCATCTCGCGCATGCCTAGCGCGTCAGTGTTCACCGACGCCTTCGTCTGCGCGTACGTCACGTCGACGATGTTGACAGGCTTGCTAAGTTCGCTCATTCCGCAGACCTCCGGGTCTTCTTCGCCGGAGCCATGGCGGCCTCTTCGGCAGTCATACGCTCGTACCTAGCGAACAGGTCAGATAAGCGCTGTTCGTCGGTCTCGTACAGCTTTTTTGAGTAGATCGAGTCGACCAGCGCGTCGACCGCAGAGTGGGCGTCCCGCAGGTCCTGCGGCATCATATTCGGGTCGTAAAGCTCGGCTAAAGTCTGCTCGCAGTGGTATTCGCGCACATCAAGTACCCGGAGCGCAGCAAGCGTTAGTTGCTCCTTCATTGCCTCCGACAGCGGCGGGACTGGGAAGTTGTTGTAAACGATCGTATTCGAATATTGGTAGTTGATCCGCATGCGGCCGGCAACAACGTTTACCCACGACATGTGCATCTTTGATGTCAACAATGCGAACACCCAAGGTTTGGCGTCGTGTGCTGCAAAACACCTATTCGAAACGATTACACCCGCCTCCAGATAACCGAAGGGTATGTATTCTCTCAAGCCCGAAGAGACGCACGGGACCAGGATGGATTGCGCTTCCCTGTGGCGAATCTCCGCGAAGAGATGCGGGGTGTTAGCAAGGTTTCGTGTTGAGGCTTTGGCGCTAGCGAGTCTCATCGATGCCGTGCGCTCAAATCGCTCTCGAAGTTCCAGTACGGACGAAGCATCGTCCAGCTCTGCTGGCCGAACCCACACGCAAAATCGATCTTGACCATTGATGAATTCTTCCGAGCCAAGGAAACGCCTGATGAATGCTGATGCTCTAGGTGTGCGCTCGAGTAGGAAATCTTTCTCCGACGACTCCAAAGTGAGATTTCCGCCGTCGTTTGGCTTCGAGCCGTAGAGCATTGCTGGGAGTTGTTGGGAGAGGGGTTTGGATCTCGCCGACACGAAGACGTTGTCACCGTCAGCGAGATAGCCGTTGATGTTTGAAGCTGCAATCCGTAAGTTGTCCGTGTAAAGATACTTCTGCCCGCTTCTGACAGACCGAAGTGACACCACTGCGACCGTGACGTCTGCGTTGCCCTTCGCATTGTTGTCCCATTGAAAGCCTGTATGAGCGAATCCAATCTCGACTCCCAGATCAAAGATCATCGGAAACATCAGATAGACGTGCTCACCTTGGGAGACTGACTTTGTTGTGACGAATGCCAGCTCTGCCCGCGTACCTGCTACGTATTCCGCACCCTTGATAAACCAGAGCGAAATATAGTTCAGCTTCTTGGAATAGTTTTTGCTTGCAAAAACGTAAGGGAAGTCTGCCTTCTGGGCGCCCGTTTGCATACTGGATCCCACGTACGGCGGATTTCCAATGAGGTAGACCTCCGCTCCAGTGTCGTTCCTGCATACGGTGGTCCAATCGAGCCGCGTCGCGTTGCCTGCTCTGATCTGCCCTGTTTCCTTCAGGGGGATCAGGGGGATCTCGACGCGGAACTTCTCGCGGAATTCCCGGTTCATCTGGTGCTTTGCGATCCAGAGTGAAAGGATTGCGACCTCGACCGCGAAGTCATCAATTTCAATCCCGTAGAAGTTCTCAATGTTAATTCTTGAGTCCGACCAAAGGACCTGGTGTGAGGGGCTCAGCTCTGCGAGGCGCTGGAGGATCGCGTGCTCGAGCTTGCGGATCTCCTTATAGGCGATAACGAGGAAATTGCCCGATCCACAAGCGGGATCGAACACTTTGATTGCCGCGATGCGGTCTAGCAGACGTACAAGTCGCCGCTCGCTGTCCTGAGCGTCATTGATCTCACCCTTTAGGTTATCGAGAAATAGCGGCTCGATGGTCTTCAGAATATTTGGCACCGACGTATAGTGCTGCCCCAAGTCGCTTCGTTTACCCGGCGTCACGATCGCCTGAAACATCGAGCCGAAGATGTCCGGGTTGATGTCGCGCCAAATGAGTGTTCCCGATGTGATCAATTCATCGCGGGCTTGCTTCGTGAAGCGCGGCACCACTTGATCGTCCTTCACCGTGAACAGTCGGCCGTTCACGTATGGGAAGTCGACGAGGTGGCGCGGCTTATCGTCCGGATCCGCAGTATCCAGCGATGCGAACAGGTCGGTCAGGAACTCAGCGAGATCCGAGCCGTCGGGCTGCGTCTGGGACCCGACCGCATTTGTGAACTGGTTGTCCGAGAAAATTCCCGTGTCCTCGGCGAAGAAGCAGAACATCAGGCGGGTGAAAAACACGTTGAGTGAGTGACGTCCGCGCTCGTCTTCGAAGATTCCAGGGTTTGCGTGCAGCAACTCGTCGAAGAGCTTGCCCATGCGCTCGGCCGCCTTCACATCGGCATGAGACTCTGCAACGTACTGTGCCTTTTCCATGCCCGCCCACGGCAAGAAGAAGGTGAAGTGCTGATCGATCTTTCGAATAGGGAACCCGATTGTCTCATTCGTCTTAATGTCGTAAGCAACGACCTCGTCGTAGTCGGTCACGATGACGAAGCGCGTGCTGAAGCGGACGACGGCGGGCGACGTCTTCATCTCTTCCATGACCTGCAAGGGGTCGCCGTCGGTTTCCTTGAAGTAAACGACACTCTTCTGCGCGACTTCGGTCGCGGGGTTGACGGCCACGTTCAGGGACCCGTTCCGCAGTCTTGTCACGTTTCCCTGCGGCTTCCCATAGGCCAGCAGCAGATCGAAGATGAACTCCCTGTCGTACGTTTCTTGGTTCGCGAGGGGAGCAACACGCTCCTCGATCGCCTTGAGGCTGAGTCTCGCCATGTCTCTGTCCTACATCTCGCGCGGGTGCGAGATCGCATCACCGCTAGATCGTTCGACGCTTCGGGTCAGCGGCGGGTCAGGTGCATCCTATCGATGAGCGTTGCCTTTCAAGGGTGACGGGTCCTAAGTCCGGCTCAGTGCGAAAGCGACGCATCAAGGTGCCGACAGGCGCCTTTGAGTCGCTCGGTCTGTATCGGTCAGGCCGAGCGATCATCGGGCTGAGATGCACCTGATTTTCTGCAGCATCACCCTGCTTTCAGCACCGGAGGCAACAGGTCCCGCAGGACGTCATCCAGGAAATGCCGTTTTGTGTACCTAGCCATCAAATCAATCTGCTTATGCCCGTCTCGACGAAAAGCGAGCCCCGACTCTGAGAGTACGATCACGCCCTGGTTGCCCTCGCGAAAGAGAACCCACAGAGGCGGATCCTGTAGGCGGCCGGACGGCGCGAGTACGGACTGAACGCCCTCGAAATTCGAGAGCCACGATGAATCATGTGGTGTTGAACCCAGCATGCTGTTCCAGGAGATAGCCCGAATTTGATGACTTTGATTCACTGTGCTGGCAAGGATCTGGGCAATCAATCGATATGTCAATGAGCGAGTCGTTGTCGCGGAAGTAGGGCCGGGTGCCCATCCGAACTTTGACTCGATTCGGTTGACCCAAGCGTGCGCATTGTCTTCGCTCAAGACCATCGGCCAGCTAGTCCACTGTGCAGGACCGAGGCCCTCCAAACCCCGGACCGGATGGAGCGTGACGTGCGGGATCCCGCCCGAATCGCGGGGAAGGTCGCGACTGACCCGCAACCGCCGAGAACCGTCAGCGTAATCCTGATCGATCCGAAAGGTGGAGTCCCGCCGGCAGAGTTCGCTGGCGATCCACCATGACTGAGCAATTGTCCAGCGCTCAGCGAGGTGCTGTCCGCCCTCTATGTTCCCCATCCCTGGACTCTACGACAGCTGATTGGCACAACATCAGCACCGCTCCGACTCATCACGTCGTTCTCCGACGATCTACGCGAACGGCGGACCGCCCTATGGAGCCGGGTCTCAGATGGTCCGCTTCTACCCGCCCCTAAGGGGTGCCCGTAGCGGAGGCTTGGTCCCAGATCGTCACGTACTCGTCCTCGACCTCATGCCAAAGTTCCGCACGCGCACTTTCGCAGTCGTAGAAGCGAAGGTGGTCTGGGGCGAGCACGACGAACTCGTGGGGGATAACCCGTCCGGCGCGGTCCTTTCGCTCTTCCGGATCTGGGAATCGTACCGCTAGGGTCTCCGCCCGCTGGGTGAACGTGAATGGCGCTCCATCCGAGCCGTTGAACGCCGCTTCGTACACCTCGAGCGGATTCGCCAGCCCGCCACTGCGAAGGAACCGGAACCCCCAGGTTCTCCCTCGCGTGGCCCAGATGAGATTCATTTTGGACTCTCGATGAGTGCGTCGTTCTCTACAGCGCAATTCAGGTCGAGGCGGAAGCCGATCAGGACAGCGGTGAGGAAGTCATGGCGGTCTGCTGCCTTCTCGTATGCATCCTGCAGCTTCTCGGTCCCGTGTTCGATGAGTGGGTCCGCGACGAACGGCACGAGCGCGGGAAGCAGCTTGAGCTTGCCCGGAAGCTTTTCGGCGAGGGCGCTGAGGAACGAGATCGCGGTTCCGGCGTTCTTCATCAGTTCGGTTGCGACCTTCCCGCCGTGGCGGAGCGCCTTCGCCCAGCGCAGCTGCCGCGAGAGCGGCAGCATCGCCGCGATCGGCAGCATCAGCGGCACCCCAATCTGCTGCCCGAAGTCGATCCTGCCCGGTTCGAACTTCCCCGAGGAAAGTAGAACGAAGTCCTCACCCAGTGAGAACGCTTCCGGTTCTTCAGCGAATGCTGCGAGCTCCTCGCGCAGAAGTGTCATCTCCTGCCCGACCTTTTCAACCAGCAGGTCCCGGAACGCCGTCGCATCCGTATGTGGCAAGAGATCCGCTTTCGACAGCCCGAACATCCAGACGCGGGGGAACCGAACGAGGCGGTGACCGTCTGGTACTAGCTCAGTGCGCACCCGCGACACGTGCGCGATGTAGTTCGTGAGCAGCGCTTTGAGATAACGCTCTTCCTCGCCTGCGTTGTCGACAAGTCGTTGCCCGTCGACGAGCAGCACAGCTACATCGGATCCGACCAGCGCCCTGAAAGTTTCATTCCGACGGCTGAACTCCTCCTCCGTAGAAGGTTCCTCCTCGAACCACTCACCCGGGTAGTCGTGCCACACCAGACGCAGCTCCCCGGCTGCTGGCTTCTTGCCCTTCGACGCAGGATTGGGGCGCTGCTTGACCGAGAACACGTACTCCGTGGCCGAGAACCGGTTCGCGGCCGGCACAGCGCCGGTGTTCTTCATCCCGAGGTAGTTCTGATGCAGGCGCAGGCCCTGCGCGGCCGTGTCCGCAGTGATCTTGTAAAGACTCTTCCTAATGAAGGCCGGTTCTTGCGCGGCGCCGTAGAACGACGAGAGCAACACGGTCTTCCCGCTGCCGGATTCGCCGAACACTGCAATCTGCTGTTCCCGAGCAACCTTCATTGGCTTCATGCTGCCAACCTAGAGGACCGCTGGGGAGGCCGCCGATTGCGATCACCTTGGCTCGACTGGACCAGGTCGTCACCGCGGTGTACGCCAGCCTTAGATCAGCGCAACAGCTACGTCGAGAAGCTTCAGCGTCGCAAGGACTGCGTCATCCCGGTACTGCTTCGACTGTGCCACCGTACGAACCGTCCTGACCACCTCGGCTGCGCCGACCACTTGCGTTGCGCACCACTGGTCGAACTTCCGGCTCGTTCGTGCCACCCGAAAATCGGCCCACGTACAGCCGTAGCTCGACCTGGTCGACCGTGAAACCGAACCGCTCGGCAACCCCCTGAACGGCCGCCGCGCGTACCACGCTGTCATCGATTAATGCGTACAAGGCGTTATGGCGCGGGTCGACGGCTGCCCCGCGAACACTGTGCCGCCGTGTTCGTCGGAGCACGTTGGGCCGCCGCTATCGGCGTACACCGATGCGACTGCGGCCTGACGGGCCAGGACCGGGTTACGCCCCAACAGCCGACCGCACCAATCACCATCTGGCAGTCCCAATGGGAGAGCTCTCAAGAGCAGTAGACGAGTGAGTCTGTGCCCGCATCGCCTAGGCCGAGGATCTACGCCCCTCGACGTCGAAACCCACGGATTGGGACCTTGCCTCCGTCCCAGGTCCAGTCGATTCCTTG
>Ga0265780_10011684_pt1 | contig 10359 bp, 12 predicted proteins | sample P1T30metagenome_FD_192432 | JGI IMG/M metagenome (GOLD analysis project Ga0265780, IMG submission 192432) | Plant litter microbial communities from East Loma Ridge, Irvine, California - P1 T30 | ecosystem: Environmental > Terrestrial > Plant litter > Unclassified | place: USA: California... | reverse complement strand
ACCATCTCCTACGTCCGCATCACGGGCTACGAGGGCGGTCCGCAGATGGTCTCCGAGGGCGGCCTGAAGCCCAAGTTCTCGCTCACCACCGAGCTGATTGACGCGACGGTCAAGAAGATTGCCGTCACCGCCAAGTTCTCGGAGGAAGCCACCAAGGACGCCACCACGTTCGTGAGCCTGGTACAGAGCGAGATGGTGCGCCTGCACAACGAGTACCTGGACGAGCAGAGCCTCCTAGGCTCGGGCACGGGCAATGACCTGCAGGGTATCATGCCGCTGGCCAAGCCCTTCAACGCGGGCTACTTCGCGGCCAGCATCTCGAACGCCCAGAAGATTGACGTCATCCGCGTGGCCATCGCCCAGGCCCGCATCGCCCTTTACACGCCCTCGCACGTGGTGATGAACCCCGTGGACGTGGCCGACTTGGAGCTGCAAAAGGACAACAACGGCAACTACCTGCTGCCGACCATCCTCTCCGGCGCACTGGCCACGATTGGCCGCGTGAAGATTGTGGAGATGGACGCCATGCCGGCTGGCCAGTTCCTGGTGGGCTCGTTCGACCGCGGCGCCAAGCTCTACACCCGCGAGGGCCTGACCTTGCGCGTGTACGACCAGAACGAGGACGACGCCATGCACAACATGATTCTCGTCGTGCTCGAATCGCGCCACGTCCAGCTGGTAAACCGCCCCGAGGCCTTCATCAAGGGCTCGTTCGCAACGGCCATCACGGCCCTGAACAAAGCCTAAGCGGTAAGCCATGACCAAGACCGTCATCGCCCTCACCACTTTCCTGCGCAACCGGGAGTTGTGGCTGCCCGGTGAGCAGAAGGAAGTCAGTTCTACCGTAGCCGACGAGCTGGTGAAAGCAGGTCTGGTACAGGAATTGGGGGGAACGGAGGCCGCGCAAGTGGCCGATGTTTCCTCCGTGCCTGCGCACCAACCAGCCAAGCGGGAGAAGAAGCCCGTTGCCAGCAAGCGCGAAACCAAGTAGTCTACCCCGAAAGCCCCGTCACACCCCGTGACGGGGCTTTTTGTTTTATAAAAAGCCGGCACAGAAACGAGGTATATAAGTTAATAATGGAGCCCGTCACCCCTACCCTTTTCAAGCAATACGCCCGCTTATCCACCACTGTGGAAGATGAGGTCATCGAGCTGTTCATCACGGCTGCCCGTGAGAAATCCGAAGCCTACTGCAACCGGCACTTCGTGAGCAAAGCCACCGCAAGGTCGTTTCCAGCCAACGTTTCCTGCCCCATCCCCACCGCTGACATTCTTTCGGTCAGCGGTTGTTATGCCAGCGCCGAGGAGGCGGCGAACGCCTACCGGTACTGGGTGGAATACGCGAAGGGCATAAGCATCAGCCGCGATTATCCCATCGATTATGACAACCTGCCCACCTATACCGTCAGCTATAACGTGACGGTGGACCCAGCGGAAGTCCCGGCCTCGGTAAAAATAGCCATCGCCAAAATCGCGGCCGACCTGTACGAGAACCGGGAAAACAGCAGCGTCAGCAGCAATCAGGAGCTAGGCATTGGTTTCAAGAGCCTGCTTTCGCCTTATAAAATCCTCAACTACTAATTGTGAGCAACGCTGGCGAATTCCGGGAACGTGTGACGCTACACGTTCCCGCACCTAGCATCAGCGACAACATGGGCGGCACACTCAAAGCTGGTCCTGATGCCACTGTAAAAACGTGGGCAGCCGTGAAGCAACTGGCGGCCCGGGAAGACCTGATTAATGGCAAAATCGTGTACCGCCAGCCTTATCGGGTCACCATGCGCTATGATGCCTCGGTAACAGCTGCCAAGCGATTGACCTGGAATGGCCGCTCGTTCAACATTAGTAGTATTCAACACGACGCACGCAAAACGGAGACCATCCTTATTCTCTATGCTGTCGGCTAAGATGAGCGGCATGGAGCGGCTAACGGCCCAGCTCAACGCCTACCGGACGCAGGCAGCCGCTAAAATCGATGAGGCACTGGCTGTTTCGGCCGAACAGATTGCCGACGACGCGAAAGCTTTAGCTCCGGTAGATTCTGGGGCAACCAGAGATTCTATTGAGGCGGCCAAGGATAGCTACCAGCGCTACAAAGTGGCCGCAACGTTGCCCTATGCCCTCTTTTTGGAGTTCGGCACTGTGCACATGGCCGCGCAGCCCTTCTTGTTCCCCGCCTACGAGAAGAACCGAAACGTCGTGCTTGATAACCTCAAGAAGGCGCTAAAATCACTTTAACCCTTCGTGTTCGACCCGCAATCAGCTATTAACACCGCGCTATACGCGGCCTTAACTACCCCACCCATCCCATTCGAAGGAACTGCCCTGCCGGTGTACGCCCACGTCCCCCGTAACGCCGACGACTACCTGCTCATTTCCCAGCCTACACTCGTGGAAGGTCTCGGCTTCGCAGCCTGTGCCTCGTGGGACTGCACGATGCTGCTGAGTATCTACACTGGTTTTGCCGACGAGGAAACGGTCAGCGAGTCCTTTGCCTACGCCCTGAGCAACGAGGTCCTGATGCGCCTGCTCGGACAACGGCTCGCTTTGGGCGGCGGCTTGCAGATGAGCCCAATCACTGTGGCACTGGCCACCACCACGCAGACTTCGGACAGCGATAAGGTCTACGTGGCCCGCATCCTACGGCTACGCTTCACGGTGTACGCCGAGCGATAAAATCGCACTGGTTGAGCACGATATATAACTCAGCCACACAGCCCTGCCTGTGACAGACCTCCTACCGGAGGCGAACAAAAGCTGCCCTTTAACAATTTTGGCAACTATTATCAACGCCACGGACGTGGTGATTAAAGTCGGCGACGTGGTCGTTGGCTGCGCATAATCGGCCGACTTTACGGTATCGCGCGAAATGGACGAGGCCACTTGCGCCGCGTCGGGAGGCTGGAAGCAGGTATCCCCTGGTCAAAAGTCCTGGAACGGCTCTATTGGCGCTATCTACCGCGAGTTTACGGCGGCTGAAGTAGCAACCAACTTCGGCTTCGGCGACCTCCTCGACCTGCTTAATGACGGTGTGGCCGTGACGGTTGAATACACGCACACCGCCGCTGGTGTTACCTCGCCCATTCGCTACAGCGGCGATGCCTATGTATCGGAAGTGAAGTGGACTAAAGCCGACAAAGGTGCCGTAACGTGGAGCGGCTCGTTCACAGGCTCCGGGCCTTTCGGCCGCGTGTAACCACAAAACAGTACCCACAGAGAAGCCCCCGCAGCATGAGTTGCGGGGGCTTCTCTTTTTAGCACCCAGTGGTCGGAATATATAAACCGTCCCTCCCCAAGGGCCAAAAAAACATTCTCACCCCCATGAGCAAGAACAATGGCCAAGGCACAATGAACATCGGTGGCAAAGACCGCCCCTTTCACGTCAACTCAGCCCGCCAAACCGACAAATTCACCGAACACCTCGGCATCGAACTGGACGAATACTGGGAAAAGATGAGCCAACTGTCAAATGGCAAAACCCTGACCAACAAGAAAATTATGGTGGTTTTCCTCTGGTCTGCACTATACGCCGGTGCCATTCTGGAATACCGCAAATGTGACTTCACCTACGACGACGTTTTGGACTGGTTCGAAGCGGCCGATGACGATGAAGCGGAAGAACTGGTGAAGCCGATGACGCTACTCTCGGATATGTTAGCCGAAACAAAAAAAAAGCTAGACGAAGAGGCCGCATTGCTGAAGAAGGCCTAACCGAAACCAACGAAACGTCCGGCCACCGGCAACAGTGGTCGGACGTTTTGGATTTTGCGCTAGGTGAAATGGGCCTGACGCCTGCGGAATTCTGGGACCTGACGTGGCCGGAATACGAGTACGCCGTCACGGCTTACAGAACACGCCTCTCGCGCCAGTGGGAGCCTATACGGGAGCTGTATGCCCTCTACTACAACACCCATGTGGACAAGGCTGACCAGAAGCAGCCCCACGAGCTGATACCGCTCTACACCGACCGCCAGGAAGCGGCCCAAGCGGCAGCAGCGCCCACCGAAACCCCACAGGATTTCTACCGGCGCATGGTCGCTAACAACTTCTTCATGAAGGAGAAGCAAAAAGACACGCCCACCTCTTAAGTGACGATTGATGGACTAAATATACTGATTGGGGCAGACGATACGGCACTGGGCCGGGGCCTGGCTTCAGCCATTTACAAGCTGCAAAACTTCGCGGCTGCGGCTGCGGCCAGTGCCGCCCAGGCTGGGCTCACTTCCTATTTTCACGTTGATACCGCCGGGCGTGACACCTGAGCCAAAAGGGCGAAATCTGCCCCTCTAGCGATGTCTTGGGCCGGGCGATGGCCAGGCCTAGTGTTCTTGTCGGCTGGTGCTTAAGTAGCTTCTTCAGATTGAAGGCGATGGCCGTAAGCAGCATCGTTTTATGGGCGCTGCTGCGCCCCCTCGTATTGATCCAGCGCAGCCCATAGTGCTGCAGTAAGCTGCCAAACACGGCTTCCACCGTGCGCTGCCGTAAGCGGCGCATGCGTCGCCCTAAGCGACTCTGTTGCCGGGCCAGCGCCCGGCGATACTGGGCATCGTAGGCCGTGCGGGCAATCTTGCGCTTCGTACTCTTCGGCACGCAGGTGGGCTTGCGCGGGCAGCGTCAACAATCGCTGCTGGAGGCGCTGTAGCGCTTCGAGAGTCGACCGTCCTGGTCGGAATCAAAGCGTTTGAATGGCATTGGCTTGCCCGCTGGGCAGGTAAAGCAATCCGTTTTCTGGTCGTAGCTAAAGCCCTCAATCTCGCGTTTGTACTGACCGAAGACCGGAATCCAGGGGATGATGCCGCGGGCTTCGAGCAGGGCGTAATTCAGGCCGTTCGAGTAGTTCGTGTCGGCCACGATATCTGCTACGGGCAGGTCGTGGGCGAGCAGCCGCTGGTGCAAGGGCTCGACGATGCTGGGCAGCAGCGTGCTGTCGCGGCGGTCGGCGAAGTCGGCCTGCACGTGGCTGATGACGCCATATCCCTCATCCACGGCCAGACTGCACAGGTAGTTGAGCGCGCGGGCCTTCCCGGGTTTAACGGAGATGCGGGCGTCCGGGTCGGCAGGACTGTAATGCGTTTTGTTGCTCAGTAGTCGCGCCTGCGGTCGGTCACGTCCCAACGGACCGCTGTCATTCCGTAGGTAGCGGGCGTGGGTCGCGGCGACGCGCCGCAGGTGGTGCTCCGGGCTGGCGCGCAGGGTCGCTGGTGGGGTAAGCCGCGTTTCTACCACTAAATTGCTGGCTATTTGCAGGACCGGCACCGGTACGTCGGCGGGCAGCTTTTCGCACAGGCTCTCAAGCGAGGCGTTGGCCTTAACGAAGGCCGAGTCCACCGCTTGGGTATGGCCCGAGACGAGGCCGGCGGCCACGCACTGGGCAAAGACGTGGTCGAACAGGTGCTCGAAGACGGCAGCCGGATAGAGCTGGCGGGTGCGGCTGATGGTCGAGTCCCAGGGCAAGTCCTCATCCACCTTATAGCCGAGAAAATAAAGAATATCGAGCCGTAGGCGACAATGCTCGACAAGGCGACGGTCACTGACCAGTTTTTCCAGGCGACTGACCAGCATCAGCTTAAAGAACACCACCGGGTCGAGAGAGGGCTGGCCCGTGTGGCTGTACAGCGCCTGGGTCTGCTGGGAGAGGAAGCCTCAATTGAGCAACTCGCCCAGTCGGCGGTAGAGATTATGGCGTGGCACGCGCTCGGAGAGCCGAAAGTGCGTGACGTCTTTATCGGTGAACTGCTTGTGGCCCTGCATACACCTAAGATACCATTGACCTGACACCTACTTCTGCAACAGCCACTACGCCTTTCTGGCTCTCATTTATATCTCTGCAAGGTCCTGATGCAACAAGTTGCCTCATTCTGACCTATCCCAACTCATAATTTGAATTAATAAATACATTATAGTCGGTGTGCGCACATAATTATTATAGTCTTATAGCTACCTAAGCATCCGTACTCATGCTGCGTTCGATGTGGCGGTCGGGGACGAGCCAGCCCAGCGCCACGGCCACGTAAATAGCACCAGCCACCCATTCGTTCCAGAAGCTTGCCGCGATGCCCAGTCCATAGCATACAGGAGAAAGCCGCCCTTTCCAGTTGTGTGCCACCGCCCGTGCGAGCCGTGATTCGGGCCCATCTGCCGCAATCAGGCGGCTTTGCAGCGCATTGAATGCCAGGGCAGTCATCAGCAGGACAAAGCCGTACACGGCCAACGTGGCCGGGGCAAAGTGGTTTTCGCCCATCCAATCCGTTGCAAACGGCACCAGCGACAGCCAGAACAGCAGGTACAGATTAGGCCACAGCACGTGGCCATCTATCTTGGCCACTCCACCCAGCAGGTGGTGGTGGTTGTTCCAGTAAATACCCACGTATACAAAGCTTAGCGCGTAGCTCAGAAACACGGGCAGCAGCGGCTTCAGCGCGATAAAATTGCCGTCGTGCGGCAGCCTAATTTCCAGCACCATAATGGTGATGATAATGGCAATGACACCATCACTGAAGGCTTCGAGGCGGTTTTTATTCATTTGAGCGCATCCACCGGTCAGATGCGCTCGGCCAGATAGGCGGCCACTTCGGCCAAGCGGTTCGAGAAGCCCCACTCGTTGTCGTACCAAGTGGCCACCGACAGCAGGTGGCCTTCCTTCACCGTCAGCGGCAGGTCGATGATGGACGAGTGTGGGTCGGCCACAATGCGCGACGAGGCCCACTGGTCTTCCAGCACGTCGAGCACGCCGTGTAGCGGGCCCTCCTTGGCGGCCTGGCGGAAGGCCTCGTTCACTTGCTCAACGGTGCAGTCTTTTTCGGTTACCAGATTCAGTTCCGCGATGCTGCCGGTGCGGGTGGGCACGCGGTAGGCCTTGCCCGTGATTTTGAGGTCGGGCCAGATGAACTGCAAGGCCTTGGCCGCGCCCGACGAGGAGGGAATGATGTTCTCGGCCGCTGCCCAGGAATCGCGCCGGTCCTTCATGGGTTGGTCGGTGAGCGACTGGGTGTTGGTGTAGGAATGCACCGTTGAAAACAGCCCGTACTGAATGCCAAAGTTTTCCCGCATCACCTTCACCACGGCCGCCAGCGCATTGGTGGTGCAGCTGCCCATGCTAATGATGCGGTGCGTGGTCGGGTCGAACGAATCGAGGTTGATGCCCTTGAGCAGCACGGCGTCGCAGTCGGCCAAACTCTTGCTGGGTGCACTCACCAACACGTACTTGGCGCCGCGGTCGAGGTGGGCCTGGGCCCCGGCGCGGGTGGTGGCCCGGCCCGTGCAGTCCACTACCAGGTCCACACCCAGCGCGGCCCAATCGGGAGTTTCGGTAGTTGAATTGTGGTAGGAAATCACCCGGTCGCCAATCTGCAGCTGGCCGGTGCTACCCGCCACTGGTTCAGGCCAGCGGCCGTAGTTGGTGTCCACGGCGAAGAGAGCAGCCAGGGTGGCTTCGTCGCGAATATCGGAAATGGACACGGGCACAAATAGCTTGTGCTGCAAGCCAATTCGCAAAAACTGCCGCCCGATGCGGCCAAACCCATGTAAGGCAATGGTTTTCATAGCTAGTAGTTAGTTGAGCAATCAATTTAATGCATTAGCAGCACATAAGTGCACGGGAATTGCTCACAAACATACCAGCCCCCCTGCCGCAGCGGGCAGTAGAAATGCCGGATTAATCGGTACTTTATACTTATTTCAACTTTTTACCGCGTGGCTAATTGGTTGCCAGCTATTCCTTTGCCTTCTTCTTTTTCACCACCGGCTACTGGGTGCCCTGCTTTCGTGCTGGCTGCTAAGGGCCGCGCTTACCAGCCATTTCCCCATGCTTGCCCAAAGGGCATCACAAGTTGATTTTCCATCCATACCACAGGTGCTGCTGACGATGCGCAAGCTACTTATATTCCTCCTAGTCGGGTGCCTGCTGGGCCTGATGGTGCCGCCCGCGGCGGCGCAAACGCCCGCAAACAACTCCCCCGCCCAACTGCGCCGCCTAATGCAGCAAAGTCGGTCTGATACCAACCAGGTTCAGCTACTGCTTCAGCTTAGCAGTTTTTACTTGGATGAGGCCCCCGCCCGGAACCATCCGCTGGACAGTGCGCTATTACTCGCCCGGCAGGCGGCGGAGTTGAGCCAGCGCTTACACTTCGTCCGAGGCAGCGACGCGGCGTTGTACACGACGGGGCAGGTTTTTGCCAAGCGGCAAGCCACCGGTAGCGTCCTTGCCCTACTGAAAGCGGCGAGTGACAGCACCCGTATCAAGCTGCTGCTGGCGCTGGGCCAGGAAAAACTTGGTGCGGCTTCGTCATCAGCGGCGGCCGACAGCGCACTCTATTTTTTCCATCAGGCCGAACAGCGGAGTGCAACACCCGCACTGCGCCAATGGCACGATGAAAGCTTGTTTCAAATCGGGACCTACTACGTGCAGCGCGATGACTTGCCGCGGGGCAAAAGCTACTTCATGCAGGTCATCGAGGCCGACCGCCGGGCCAAGGACAAAGCCAGCGAAGGCCAGGCCTGGTTTCGGCTGGGCAGTAGCTTTCCGCCCTTCAGCCGCAATAAGTATCAGGCCGAAAAGCTCAGCTATTTTGGTCAGGCCCGGGCCTTGGCCCACCAGAGCCACGACTCGAAAATGGAAACCCTCAGCTTGCAGCAAATCGCTTTTATTCATCACTATCAAGGCAATCGGGAGCAAGCCAAACGCGAACTGCTGGAAGTTCTGGCTATTCAGAAGGCTACGAAGGATAAAGAAACCTACGTGGCTTATGACGCCCTGGCCGCTATTGCAAGTAGTATGGGAGACTTTGCCCAGGCCCTCTCCTATCAGCTTCAGTGCATCAGCAGCATGGAGGCCAGTGGCGATAAGAACGACTTGGACCATGCCTATTTCCTGCTGGGAACCGTCTACCAGACGCTGAGGCAACACGACAAGGCGGTGGAGGCCCTGGAGAAATCATTGGCCTTCAGCCATGCAAAAGGGCAGCGGATACTCACGGTTGAGCTGGTGTCCGTCATGGTTACCTCCCTAATTGCCGAGGGCAAGGCGGCAGAAGCGCTGCGCTTCACCCAACGGATAGCGAGCGAACAGCCGGTCACGCTGCCGAGGGATAAAATGTTTATGGCGGCTGCCTGGGCCGCCTGCTACCGGGCCCTGCACCAAAACGAACAAGCCGAAAAATACCTGCTCCAGGGCGTCGCGCTCGGCAAAGAGGTTGACATGCACGATGCCTTACGCGCCACGTATCTCATTAGCAGGTTTTACCTAGCCACTAAACAGTACCGGAAAGCTCGTCCTTTTCTGGAACAGCTGCTGGCCACGCCCAAAGGCATATTGCCGGCTAATGTGCTCCAGTATACTCACTATGCCAGTTTCAAGGTTGATTCGGCCGCTGGCAATTACTTGGCGGCCATTGCGCATTTTCGCCGCAGCAAGGACCTGAACGACTCCATCTACACCGTGGCCAAAAGCCAGCAGCTCACGCAGCTGCAGGTGCAGTACGAAACCCAAAAGAAAGAGCAGGATATTTTACTGCTCACCGAGAAAGCCAGGCACCAAACCGCTCGGGCCCAACGGCAGCAGAGTGAGCTCGAGCGCGCCCAGATGACCCGCAATGCCACCCTGGGCGGCTCCGTGCTGCTGCTGTTGCTACTGGGCACGGGCTACAACCGCTACCGCCTCAAGCAGCGCAGCAACCAACTGCTGGAAGCCCAGCAAGCCGAAATTAACCGGCAAAACGTCTCGCTCCAGCACTTGCTAACGGAAAAGGACTGGATGCTCAAGGAAATCCATCACCGCGTCAAAAACAACCTGGAAGTCATTAGCAGTTTGCTCGAAACGCAGTCGGACTACCTGCACGACCCTTCGGCCTTAGCAGCCTTGCGTGAAGGCCAGAACCGGGTGCACGCAATGGCTCTCATCCACCAAAAGCTCTACCAGTCGCACAGCCTTGCGGTGGTGAATATGGCGGCCTACATCCGCGAAATAGCTGAGCACCTGGTCGAATCCTTCGATTGCCAGGACACCGTGCAGTTGCACCTGAATCTGGCGCCCGTCGAGCTGGAAGTCACGCTGGCCACGCCTCTGGGCCTGATTATCAACGAGGCCCTGACTAACGCGCTCAAATATGCCTTTCCACGTTCCCGGTCCGGCACCATCAGTATCACGCTAGCAGAAACGGATGCCCAACACTTTCAATTAGTCATTGAGGACGACGGAGCCGGCTTTCCAGCCGGTTTTCATATAGAAGATGGCCTCACCATGGGCCTCACCATCATGCGCGGCCTGAGCGGGCAGCTTGATGGCCACCTGCGCATCACCCAGACGCCGGGCGTGCAGGTCAGCCTGAACTTTGAGGCGGCCACCAGCGCCATGCCGGCCAG
>Ga0265780_10011683_pt1 | contig 10359 bp, 10 predicted proteins | sample P1T30metagenome_FD_192432 | JGI IMG/M metagenome (GOLD analysis project Ga0265780, IMG submission 192432) | Plant litter microbial communities from East Loma Ridge, Irvine, California - P1 T30 | ecosystem: Environmental > Terrestrial > Plant litter > Unclassified | place: USA: California... | reverse complement strand
GTCGGGAACGGCAACACTCAGAGTCATGGCATCTGTATATGTCAAGACGGCCGCAAGAGCCTCGGACTGAATTCCATCATTGACCTTGTTAGGCGCAGACTCTAGCACTGCAGAGACATGGGCATCCGTGACACCTTTCAAGAGGTTAGTGTTGATACACTAGGTCAAAGGCAGTGTTTCACCTTCTCCACTCTTCAAAATGGGCGAATGGCTCTCCCATTCATACCACGCCTTGTTCAGTACAGCAACACGGCAAATAGCTGTTTCACGGACAGAAGTTGACAAGCTCGTCTTGGTGCGGATAGCCCCGAGAAAGGAGTTCCTGACATCGTAAGACTCGAGCTGCAACTGAGCAAGAGTTGAAATACCATCCATCCGCAACCGGAGGCGCATGTAAAAGCGTCCGGTCAAGTGCTATGAGTCCTTTCTCCCCTCGTCTTGCCCGTACTCGCTGCTCCACGGCTTGATCTTCGGGGCTGCTGAAGTTGGGCGGGTCTGGGACGTATGGGAGACGCATGATGAAATTGGAGATCTGAATGTCGTATAATTGGGCCTGGAGGTGGACTAGATTGCGATGGAGTGAAAGAATTGATGACTCTAAAGTCGTTGTACACCATCACCTCGGAAGGAAGGCCGATGACATTGCAAGGGTCACTAGCGTCATTCGCTTGGTACGGTAGACTAGCACATCCTTTCTCTGCCCGCATCAGCGCAACAACACTTGGTACAATCACGAATCATAATGGCGCCTCCACGACCAAGATGGGAAGCCAACAAGAAGCAGGCTCCGGTAAAAGCTCAAAAGCAGCAAAAGCAGAAGGTCCAGCACGAGGCCCCACCGCCAGAACCATCGATTCCGCTTGAGCTGCAGCAACTGTTGCTCAACATCTTCAGAGATTCTTTCGCCGAGCGTTTTGCAGCAGACATCAAGCCGCTATTACAAGAAGTCAAAGGCCACTTGTACAATCGCGACTTTGCGACAGCGTTTGGGAAAAATGAGTACCTCGAGGCGTATGCCGCACGCTGGAGCGCAAGCAGAGCACTGGGTTACGCCGACTTGTTCCTGGATTTGAAATCAAAGCTATGGCCCGAAAGTACCGATGAAGACGTCAAGATTCGGAAAATCGTATGCCTGGGTGGAGGTGCAGGTGCAGAGCTCGTAGCGTTGGCTGGTGTGCAGAAGATGTTGACTCAGGACGGACAAGACCAAGTGCCACCGACAATGAATGTTGAGGGCATCGATATCGCAGACTGGACGGCGGTTATGGACTTGCTCGCGAAGAACGTCGTCACTGCACCAACACTATCAAAATACGCCTCAGCCGCCCTGCAAGCTGCAAATGCTCCCCTCATCAACGCCGATTCATTCAACGTTTGCTTTCGCCAGCTCGATATCCTGAACGCCGAGACCGATAAGCTTTCAGACATGGTAAAGGACGCTACAGTGGTCACGCTTCTCTTCACCCTGAACGAACTCTACTCGACGTCGTTGTCGTTGACGCAAAAGTTTCTGCTCAACCTGACATCGGCTCTGCCTTCGGGGGCACGTTTGCTAGTGGTCGATAGTCCTGGCAGCTACTCAACAATCACACTCAACGGTGCGGAAAAAAAGTACCCGATGCAATGGCTGTTAGACCATACGCTGCTCCAAACGGGTGAAAAGGACAAGAACAAAGAAGAAGCAACATGGGAAAAGATTCACGAGGATGAGAGCCGATGGTTCAGGCTTGCTCAGACTTTGCGGTATCCGATTGAATTGGAGAACATGCGAATGCAGCTACATTTGTACCGCAAGCTTTAAGCTCATCGTAATTACGCTGTCGACTGCGCCCGGCGTCTCAAATCTGCTCCGAAATACCAGAGCGATGCAGATAGAGGCAGACATAATGCCAGCTCGGCTAGTCCCATTGCGCTATATTGCCCCATCCGTACCCCATTTTCTCATACATGATTGGAGTGAAGAGTGGAAACAGAAAGGCTGCCAGGCTGCGCAAGACTTGTTGGGCTGCTAGGGCGCTGCTCGTATGCTCCGGGCATGCGTCCATGATGTATGCTGACGTTGGGATGCCTCGAATCTGAGCGCCAAAGCATGCAATGACTATTCCAATGTCGACTACAACCCAATGCACATGGAATTGAGCCGACCAGCCATACAACAACAACAACAACAACAACCCGACTGGGGCGATGAAGAGACCCGGTATCGTCAGCGGAATGCGGTGCTCAGGCTCTGGATCGCCTTCGGAGTGGCGAGCTTTGATGCGGCGACAGTATCGATCCAGAATTGGAGCGCCGAGTTGAGAGCCAGCAATCTCGCCAAAAGCAACCGCCAGGTAGTGCAAGCCACTGAGTTCGACCGACATATTGTACTGCTTGACCCATAAGTCGGCAAAACTTGCAAGGACAATGTACAAGATGCCCTAATCGAATCCTGACATTAGAGCGTTGATTTGAATGATCGGGTGGAACAAGAGTAGTCGTAAAGGACGTGTAAGCGCCCGGGATAGAACAGAAGCAACGGACCTGCTTGCCATGGCACGCTCGTGCTCGGCATAGTATCGAGTGTTTCCTGTATCCTTGCGCAACTTGGCTGCACGACGAGCCAGTATAGTCGGCGAAATCGTCTCATGAAAGGCAAAAAACGAAACGAAAATCATGACGGCTTGAAAGATGGACGTGGACCAAAACATCCACCTCCACGTCGTCCGGAAAGCCATGAACCCACCAATAATCGGACCTGCACGTTGTCAGCGTGAATCTCCCCACGACCTCCCATCAGAAGACTTACCAACAGCAGCCCCCAACAGCGGAATCAGCAAATACATCCCCAAGCTCTTCCCTCTCTGCTCCTTCCTCCACACATCCCCCAACACCCCGCCCGCAAGCGCATAAACCCCACCCACGCCAAAGCCCGCAAGAAACCTCGCCGCGATCAACGCCTCCTTCGTCTCCGCAAACCCACACACAACGTTCCACACGAGGAACCATACATTACTCGCATGCAGCACTTTCGAGCGCCCGTACACTTCGCTCAGCGCGCCAATGACCAGCGGCCCGAATGCCGTGGCCAAGAGGTAGATGGACAGCGCCATGACGGACTCGACGGGGCTCATGGAGAGCTCGCGCGCGATCGTAGACAGTGCGGGCGCCATGATGGTGCTGACCATTATGCGGTTGAAGGACGTGGCGGACAGGACGTCAGTGACGGACCATTTGCGGCCGCGGGGCCAATCGAGAGGATTATCGACATCGAAGGTTGGGTCGAAGGCTACGAGGTAGGGATCGTCGGGCATGGTCTTGGTGTGTGGAATGTTGGCGAGTTCGACGTCTGCAACGGGCGTGATGGCGTCTTGGGTGGCAGTCATCTTGAAATGAAAGAGTACCAAGTGTCTTATCAGATCGAAGGGGCCAAGCAGCGAGTTTTATGCGCCTGGGGAATCGGATTGAGTGCATCTGATTAAGCATCAGGCGTCCATGTTTAACTAAATTGAGGGCGTGTTTGACTGCTTTGAGTGGTGTAGCCTAATGGAAGCCTTGAAGGATTACGCTATGCTCGAGTGTTGGCCTAATACGTCGGCGTTATCAGATCCGACGCCGGTCCGAAGGCCGAGCCGAGGACATGGACTGCAACACCAGGTGTGGCAATAATTCGTGCGCGCTATGCATCCTGATCTGAGCTATCTAACAGCAAGTTAGGTAAGCAGTTTAACTTTAGAGCTATATAAGCTCTTCGTGGCGTGCTGATAAGCTGTTGAGTCTATTTAGGCATGTGCACAAGATAATAGTTATGCTGTAATAATAAGCTAAGTTTCAACAGAGCGCGCACGAATTATTGCATCACCTGGTCGCGATGACTTAAAATGACATACTTTAGTTTTTGCATTGAAGGCCCTAGAGATTGGCTGGAGATGATTTCGGGGATGCTGCTATCATTTTGTTCTGTTTACAATCTTCCTGATGTCTGCGAGATTGTGTATATGTACTCTGCCGTTTATCAATATCAGTAACCCCCCGTTTCTCCTCCCTCCATACCATAAATATCCTACAGCGTACCTGGTAACGGCACTCTACATGTCTCCCCTAATAGATCGGGTTGATTGTTGGAAGTGCCGCTCGGGGAAATACAAGACATAATGGTAGTTGAGGCTTACTTCCACGGCGAATATCCTTTGCACTTGACACAAGACATAACAGACTCAATAATATGTGTATACGTGTAGATGGCACAGTTGTGATGCGAGTATTTAATTGACACGGGTGAAAGGTCGTGGTGAAAGGTCACAGTGGACAGTCAAGATAGACCCGAAAATCGGTGAATGAGACACAAGCGCGGTGTAAGCCGTTTGCTCGACCGACAGCTGCAGACTCTGCCTAATCACGGCTCCTCCTCCTCGATCTTTCCTTCCATCTCCTCGCTGATTGCGCAAAACCGTTAATTTCGACTCAGCATGGGCAACTTTGGCTTCAAGACGCCGCAGCACGTGGACTCACCGCACGAGTATCCCAACGCGCCCACCCACGAGCGCCTCCTCAACTCTGAACAACTCGTCAGCCCGTGGAACTTCGACCTCTCGCCAGCCTTCAGCACGACCCCATCCATCGACCCATTCGAATCCAGCGCCGCGTCTACACCCGCTCACCACACTCAAGAGAACTTCCTCGGCATGGCCTCGGAGGAGATGAGCATGCAGCCCCCCTCGCCAACCCCCATCACCCCCTTCACCAACCCGCTCTACAACGTCTACCAGCCCTCGACCTGGCCTATCGTCTACCTGCCTTACCACACGGCCCCCGGCTTCGGCACGCCCACGCACATCAGCGAGATGTTGTGTCACGTGCACTACAAAGGCGCGGGCGCACTCGCGCTGCACGACCTACTGGTGGCTGAGATGCAGGCCGTACACACGGAAGAAGAAAAGGTAATGATTGAATTTTCCGCGTATCTGAGCTGGCCGCATAACTGCACGAGCGATGGATGGAGGGTCTACACTGGCATGACGGAGGAGGAGGAGGGCGCTTGGAGGGAGGATATGGGCAGGTATTATACGGATGTGGAGTTGGGGGTGGATGAGGATGGGTGGGGTCAGATGGAGGCGGTGGGTGAGGATTGCGGAGAGGAGAAGGAGATGGATGGTGTTGAGGAGAGTTTGGGAAGGATTGGACTGGGAGAGCAGGCGGATGACGGTGACGGTGACGGAATGACGGAGGAGATGCGAGACGGAGAGCAGTGCAGGGAGTGAGGAGTGCTTATAGCACCTGATGGCGTCTTGGAAGTTCATAGAGGTCTTGCGTTCTGGATATTCGGCGTTGGCGGTGGCGGGATACCGCTAATTTGGTCGCATCATCCTCGAACTAGCTCAATCGGCTGGTAACGGCGCACAACCTGGGATTCAGCTCCATCTCGAAAACATCCACCCCACGCTCGTGATCATATCTCAGGGTGGAACAGCTGTATATAGATGAGTGCTTGAAGAAGCGGTCAGCTACATGGCGAATAACAGCTGCATTCGATCGTGGCCCCTCCCTCTTGAGACTCTTGGTCCGGGCAAGGCCGATCCAACCATAACCCTCCTCACAACCACAGCACGCAACAGTTCACACCCGTTCCTGAGCCTCGCGGACTCCTCTCTACTATTCGCTGCCCTGAGCATTCTAGAAAGCATGGTGGCGGTCGGCTGAGCTCGCGAGTTTCGACAATACAGGCTCTACGCAATCTGATTGGCCAAGCTTAAACGCCACGCTACTTTGGCATGAACCAATTCCTGTGCGACATGGCCGTCCGCATGAAAGGGTAGGACGATCGACCACCCACCCTGGCCTAATGAAGGCGAAAAGGTAAAGTAGTGGTGGTTGCTTCATAATATTGAATGAACCCCTCATGTTCGCGCCTTTTTGCTAGTATACCAGACTTTCTCATTCGTACTTCCTTGATATCTGAGGTTCACTGTCTTTACTGCTTTTTTTGGCTTCTGTCGCACGTTCGTTTACTCCCTTGCGTACACGTAAATTGTCTCGAGAAGATCTTTTTGTGGGCGACGTACACGAAAACAACACCAGCAATGGCACCGATCTCTACACTACACTTCAAAAGCATCATGCTCTCAATCCGAGACAACACCTCAATCCCTCAAGCTCCTCCTGCCAGGGACCTACACAACTCCAAATCCAGCGACGGCTGGTCGCCATCCGCCATAATCGGCATCGTAGCCGCAGTCGTCCTAATCCTCATCATGGTCTCACTCATCGCCATAATCCTGCGCCGGTACCAAAGGAAGCGCTGTGTCGAGATGCTCCCCAAAGACAGTATCTCGCCTCGTCTGGGATCGAGTCACAGCAGCACCAGAGAGGATTCGAGCTTGAAGAGCATCATGGTTACACGGGAAGTGCAGCGCTCGAGTCTGCGGATGGTGCCGGGGCTGAGAAGGCCGGAGGATGCGCACACGACTGAGAGGGGGTGGAGTCATACGGAGGTCAGGGGTGGGGATGGGCGATAAGTGAGCATCGAGGGATCAAGGATCGACATTTGAACCTCGAAAGATCCGGTACAACATAAAGCCCTGTCACTCACCTAGGACAAACAGTGACGCAGGCGTCATATCACAGACGACATCATTCCATTCGACATACGATTACACTAATGTGGAGGAAACACGATACCCAAGTAGATATCAGATGGCTCACGCCGAACGACAGTTGATTTGCAGCGTTAACGAATACATTCTTTCCATTGAAGGATTGACCGCTCATGAATGGCAAAGTGAATCCTCTGGTTCACCCTGATGAAGCAAGCAGCGACATCCTCGCAGCCCTTGGTGAATATATCCAATTCACCATGGGCGGGCAGTCCAGGCAGATGCCGCCCATCAAGTGCCTTGGAGTCTTCACGCCCTCGATATACAAAACACCCTCCGCATATCCTCCCCCCACATCATCCTCTCGCACCCTCACAAGCATTCCCATATCCTACAACTCACTCGATTCAACCAACCAATGACCAGAAACCTTTACGCCACCGACAAACAACAGGTACAATGCCGCAGCCCAACCCCTCGTCCGCCAACGGCATGTCCCAGATCGAGGACTTCCTCAACCGCGCCAGCAAAGCCAACATTGGCACCGGCGAACCCGGCTCCGGCGAGTCGTGGGAAGTCATGGACGGCGCCAAGGCCAAGCAGATGGCGCAGGAGGTGGAGGATGAGTGTGAGTGGGTCATCGTGGGCATGACGCAGAAGGAGAAGGAGCAGCTTGTGAAGTAGGCGGGTTGAGAAAGGAGGACGGGGACGAGATGCATGGACCTCCTAGCCTGATTCGGGGAGACACTGCTAGTATGAGATATGTCAAGCGCTGTGAGCTGGAGAGACGTGGGCTTGGGTATCGTTTATTGAAGAAATTTGATCGGCCCAATGCAGCTCTTGGCCAGGCAAAGTCGTTTTTGTTTATCATCTTGTGTCTTGCGTAGCTCATTCCTCACTTCTTGCCCTTCTTCTTCTTTTTGCCTCCAGCGCCCGCGCCCGCCTTGGGATCCGCTGGCACTCGACCCATCTTCACCTCTCCGCCCTCATCCACCTTTGGCGTCGACACACCCTCCCCACCTGCTGCCTGTGCGCTCAAATCCTCGGGTATTTCTGGCAGCGCCGCCATTTCCCTCCCCAGCCTCCCAAGGTTCCCTATTAACCTGCCAACTTCCGCAGCCTTGTTCGTCTCATACTGCAAACACGTGCCCGACTCGGGATCATACGTCTTGAGCGTAAACGTGCTCGTGGGATCTTCCGGCTTCTGCGCTTGCGGCTGTGGTGACGATGCGCGCGCACTCTCTTCCGATTTCGCCGGTTGCTTCGCCGCGTAGCTTCTCCGCTTTTCAATCTTGGATGCGGACGGCTTGAGGACGGTGTATTTGGAGGTTATGCGTGTCTGGAAAGTGGGTCAGATGGGGTCGCGTGCGCGGACGTGCGGGGGACGTACTGTGGAAGGCCGGGCTTTGAGCAGCAATGACGACTGCTCGTACCATTCTGCGCTAGACTTGAAGTAGGGCATTGTGTGTCGGGAAGAGTGAATTGGCGTTATTGGACATGTCGCGGGTGCATGTCTGGTCTGGGCAACTTTTGGCGGGGTTCATCGGCGGGGAATTGTCGGGCCGACCCTGGGCAACTTTTTCAGACTACCTCACGCGACGTCACCAATTGTTCGCACGGTAGAGATGGGATGCATGTTTGGTTACAAGTTTGGCTTGGGACACGTGCCAGACTGCTCGTGATCAAGAAAACCTGCCGCCCTTTTCACTAGCTACTGATCCTGACTCACCCTAAGCACAGAAGTTTCGAGCATTAGTCGCTGCGTGTAAAACAAATCCTTTTCTCTTACCAAGGATTACTTGCGCCTTGCCGACCAAGATGACGGAATCAGTTACCACAGACTTCAGTGCCATGGACCTGGGGACGGAGACGGAGGCGACCAGTGTAGCAGACAGCACTGTCACCCTTGAGATCACCATTCAGAACCTCATTGATCGGTGCACAAACCTGCACGAAGAAGTCGAGACCTACGTCACTGCCGTCATTGCCAAACAAAAACACACCAAGGCACAGCACTCCGTCGAATACCGCAATCTCCGGACCGACTTCAGGAATGAGCTCACCTTCCTCAAAAAGATCGCTGGCCAAAATATGGACGAAGAAAAGGCGCGGCACTTCATCGTCTCCTCCAACCTACTCTACTACGAGGCACTTTGGGGAGCGGCCAAACGTTCTCAGGGCCTGCAAGCATTTCGAAAATACTTCTACTGGGACAAGAAGGCTCGGAATACCACCAAAGGAAAAGGCGGCGCGTCAAAAGGCAAGACGAATGCACTGGCTGATATTGTTGCCGACGAAGGTGGACACTGGCTGCGTGTTTCAACTCTTTCCGAAAAGCGGCTGCTCTTTGATATGGCAAAACTTGGGTGGATAAACGATTCCGATTCCGACGAAGATATGCCAGATGCTCGACCCGTTGTCGAAGAAGACGACGAAGACGACGAGGATCAGGTCGACATTGTCAGGAATGCTCGCCAGCTTGCAAGGGCCGCCAAGGCAAATCCCATCCGGGGGCGGCCGCCAAAAGTCCACTTTGTTCTCACGCGCATTGTTGCTGGCAAGACAAAGGAGATTGACAGCATACTGCACAAGATCCGCGCCACAGGTGCAAGCGTCCAGTGCGCGAATGACATTCCACCAGCGCCACCGTTGGAGGAGGTGTTGCAGCAACTACTCATCGATCGGTCGCGAGCCATGTCGCATACTCTAAACATCGACTGCACAATTCTTCTCGCACTTATATCCGACATCTCACATCAGGAATGCCCAATACTGGACTGGTACCCTGGCGAAGTCCGCGCGCAGATCCAAGAAGAAGCAGAAGAGAAGTTGCTGCCGACGCATTTGTACCCAGCTATTTCGTCGCACCCGATGGTGACTACGCAGGAGGCCGTAGATCAGATGAACCTTATTGTACAAACACTTGCAACAGACGCTGAGAAAGTGCGCGCGGGCTTGCTGCTGGCGCAAGGTGAGCACGCCAACACCTCACGAGAAAAGCTGGTAGCCGAGTGGGCAAAACTATCGAATCACGCTACGCCCGAGCACTTCCAGCTGCCAATTCGTGTTGTGCAAAGCGATATCGATGCCATCGTATCCCAACTCCCCACTGTGGCAACCAGACTGTCCGATGAGCTGGGCGCACTCAACCGAGCCATCTTTCTTTATGGCTGGGCAGAGGGCCTCACGACGTTGAGCGCCAATCGTGGTCGAGCGCGACAGATTGAGACGGTTCTGAACGATCATGGGCTTGAGGAGGGGGAACATGGACCGCATATCTGGTTGTGTGGAGAGAGTAGGAGTTTGATTGCTAAACATGGCCGGAGAAGATGAAGTAGCCGCATTCACATCTGCATCATACGTTTAGAGCATAAACCAGTTTTCCCATCGCAACAGGCCGTGTCGTCCAGCGAAGGCTGTCTCACATTCACTTTCACCACTAACATTGTGCGAGTCGTGACCTTTGATCCCAAAACCCCAACGATTGCTTTGTTCTCCCTTTGTCTCATTCTTCAACACATACCATCACAACCCCTTCTCAAAACTACCACCCATTCTCAAAACAGTCATCCATATCCGATCATGGCACCCCGTCTCCCCTGGGCCGAAGACATGGGCATGCACTCGCCCCTGCACCAAAAACTCTTCGACCGCGCCTACACCCACCACAAACGCCTCGCCGGCCCCATCGCCCGTCGAACCCGCTCACGCACCCTCAAGCCCCCATGCAACACACCCCCGCCCCCCCCCCCGGGGCCCCCCCCCCGCCCGCGGGCCCGGGCGCCCC
>Ga0265780_10011682_pt1 | contig 10359 bp, 10 predicted proteins | sample P1T30metagenome_FD_192432 | JGI IMG/M metagenome (GOLD analysis project Ga0265780, IMG submission 192432) | Plant litter microbial communities from East Loma Ridge, Irvine, California - P1 T30 | ecosystem: Environmental > Terrestrial > Plant litter > Unclassified | place: USA: California... | reverse complement strand
CACTTATGGATATGGATGTGTTAAATACGGTGAACAGTTGCACCAAGCTGCTGTTGGTTTTTATTGCTATTTTTGTTTCATCATTAAATATATAGCTGCAAGCAATGAAGATCTGGCAAAAAAACATAGACGTGAACAAGGACATTGAAACATTTACCGTTGGCCGCGACCGGGAACTGGACCTGGAGATGGCTGCTTTCGATGTGCTGGGTTCCTTGGCGCATGTTGAAATGCTTGAAAGTATAGGCCTGCTAACAGCTGAAGAGCTTAAAAGCGTACAAGCAGCCTTAAAGCAGATTTATGAAGAGATTCAATCCGGTGATTTCCTAATTCAGGACGCGGTAGAAGATGTACACTCCCAGGTAGAGTGGCTGCTAACCCAGCGCATTGGCGAGGCTGGTAAAAAGATCCACAGCGGTCGTTCCAGAAATGACCAGGTGCTGGTAGACTTAAAACTTTACTTCCGCGCCTGCATCCAGGAGATGGTCACAAACTCCTCAGTGCTCTTCGAACAGCTGATTACTTTAAGTAATACGCATCAAGATAAACTACTGCCAGGTTACACACACCTGCAGATTGCCATGCCTTCATCGTTCGGACTTTGGTTCGGCGCTTATGCCGAAAGCCTGGTTGACGATATGGACATGATGCTGGCCGCCTGGAAGATCACCAACAAAAACCCATTGGGCTCTGCTGCGGGTTATGGTTCTTCTTTTCCTTTGAACAGAACGATGACAACGGAGCTTTTGGGCTTTGATCGGCTAAACTATAACGTGGTTTATGCGCAGATGGGCCGCGGGAAAACAGAGCGTATTCTGGCCCAGGCGATGTCATCCATTGCCGCTACACTGGCCAAGATGGCCATGGATGTATGTTTGTTCATCAACCAGAACTTTGGCTTTATCAGCTTTCCAGCGGAGCTGACCACCGGCTCAAGCATCATGCCCCATAAAAAGAACCCGGATGTGTTTGAGCTGATTCGTTCCCGTTGTAATAAGATCCAGGCCCTGCCTAATGAAATTGCCCTGATGACCACCAACCTGCCCTCTGGTTATCACCGGGACTTGCAGTTGTTGAAAGAAAGCTTGTTTCCGGCAATGACCTCATTGAATGAATGCCTGCAGATGGCAACGTATATGTTACAGCATATTGAGGTTAAAGACGGCATTCTGGCGGACAAAAAGTATGCATATTTGTTTAGCGTAGAGTCTGTGAACGAACTTGCCTTAAGTGGTATACCTTTCCGGGAGGCCTATAAAATTGTCGGTGAGACGATCGAGAATGGCACATTTGAACCAGGTACAGCCCTGAACCATGTGCATGAAGGCAGTATCGGGAACCTATGCAACCAGGAAATCTCAGACATGATGAACGAAGTTCTTGCGCAGTTCAACTTTGAAAAAGTAAAAGGTGCCATCGAAAAATTACTGGCACATTAATTAACTTAACTGTTTATTAGTTTATGTGCACTTATTACTGTAACAAATAAACAAAGTTAAAGCATACTAGAGTTTGCTTTTGATAAGACCTATTCGGCAAAAAAATAAAATAAAAAAGCCTGATCATTAAAATGATACAGGCTTTTTCTATGTGTATAAAATATCAATTTAAACCAACTCGTTTTTTCTTAACTGCTTGGTAGTTGATTCTGTAAGTTGTCTGTTTGCAAGCGCATGGCATTCGTTGATGGCATCGCTAAACATCATTTGCTCAGGTGGCGTTTTCTGCGTAGAAGCAGAAGGACCTCTTAGTGCACCAACTAAGCCTAACTCTCTTGCTACATATACATAGCGAATTGCGTCGATCACAACACCTGCGGAGTTAGGAGAATCCTGCACAGATAGCTGCGCATCGAAAATCACAGGAGCACCCATAAAGCCTTCAAGTTCTAAACGGAAGTTTGCTACCTTATTGTCGCCGTAATAAGCGATATATTCCGAAGGACCTGCATGAAGAAAGCTGTTCTGAGTAGAAATCCCTCTAATGTCATTCTGAGCACGAATAACGTTTTCCTTTGAAATTTTCTTTGACTTCAAACGATTTTTATCTTCCATGTTTAGGAAGTCAGTGTTCCCGCCAACATTTCTTTGAATGTGTGCTTTTACATGGTGACCACGTTCAAATGCAAGTTCCTGAAGCATCTGAGAAACAATGCTCGCACCGAATTGGCTACGCATATCATCACCAATAATCGGAATGCCCGCGTCAATAAATTTTTGCTCCCAAACTGGATCAGAAGCAATGAAAACTGGGATACAGTTAACAAGAGAAATACCGAGTTCAATGCAGATTTCCGCAAAGAATTCAGTGCCTTGTTGTGAACCTACTGGCAAATAGTTAATTAAAACTTCAGTTTGTGTCTCAACTAATTTAGCTATGATCTCCTGACGAAGCTCTGCAACCAGGTCTCTGTTATAATCTACACCAATAGTAAGAAGATCGGTATTTTTTAGTTCCTCTTTAATCACAAACCTATTTGCCTCCGGATAGGCGGCCATCATTGGTGAAACGCCATCAAGAACAGGCGAGCGGTAAACTAAAGCCTCACAATGGATATCATCATTTAACACCATCGTGCAGTTTGGTTCTGAGAAGATCGCCTCCTTAATTGGCAAGCCAATTTTTCGCTCATCGATATCAAAAGCGCACACAAACTCAATATTAGCTGCTTTATAGCCACCAATGTTATCGGCCATTAAGCCAGACGTCTTATCTGTGAATTTCGAGTAATATTCAACACCTTGTACAAGCGAGCTGGCACAATTACCAACACCTAAGATTGCAACTTTAATTTTATTTTCCTGGTTTTGCATTATTGATTTATGATTAACTAGTTGACTTTGCAAGGACCAATTTTATACTTGCTGATACCTTTTCTGTCGTTACTTATTAATAGTAATAATTCTATTATATGCAGCAAAAATATTGATTCTTCTCGTCAATTTCATTATATAGGAATAAAATTATCCGGCAAAAGCTTACCGGTACTAAAGTTTGACAATTTGACAACCATTTAATCTTGTCAGTCATCCGAATTGTAATTTTAAATTTAGCTTTGACAAACGTTATTAGAACGCAGCCTAAAAAATTATGCAATATGATTGATGAAGAACATCAACTAAGGACAGTAAACGTCATTCGGTACGTCACTCCACTGCGGGAAGGAGGGTCTATGCCCGCTCTTGCAGAGGCTGATGATGAGTTTTTATATGTAATCAAATTTCGTGGTGCCGGGCAGGGGATCAAAGCGCTAATTGCAGAATTGATAGGTGGCGAATTGGCCCGAGCTTTAGGCTTTCGTGTACCTGAGCTCGTATTTGCAAACCTTGACGAAGCTTTTGGTAGAACCGAGCCTGATGAGGAAATTCAGGATCTTCTTAAAGCCAGTGTAGGATTGAACCTGGCATTGCATTACCTTTCAGGTGCCATAACATTCGACCCGCTAGTGACGATTGTAGATGAGCGATTGGCTTCTGAAATCGTTTGGCTCGATTGTTTAATCACCAACATGGACCGCACGGCCAGGAATACAAATATGTTAATGTGGCATAAAGAGCTTTGGTTGATCGATCATGGCGCATCCCTCTATTTTCATCATTCCATGCAGAATTGGGAAGAACAGGCGACAAAACCTTTTTCACTGGTAAAAGATCATGTATTACTCTCCAGAGCAAGCCAGCTTACCGAAGTGAACGACAACTTCCGCCAGCGTCTAAGTGCTGAACGGATTAACCATATTGTTTCACTTATTCCAGATGCATGGTTGCATTCAACAGGTGCTCCTGACCTTGCTGAGCAGCAGCGAAATGTGTACCGGGAATTTCTGCTCCGAAGAATAAGCAGTTCAGATGTATTTACAAATGCCGCAAACGATGCAAGACAAAAACTTATTTGAGTATGCAGTTATTCGTGTTGTACCAAGGGTAGAACGTGAGGAGTTTGTAAATGCGGGCGTTATTTTGTACTGTTCTAAGAGGAAATTCTTAAAATGTAGCTTTGTAATTGATGAATTGAAAATCGGAACGCTATGTAAAGAACTTGACCTGGAGCAGGTGAGAATGAACTTAGATTCTTTTACCCTGATCTGCGCAGGTGGTAAAGACGCAGGGCCAATCGGGCAACTCGATCCAGCTTCCAGATTCAGGTGGCTTACCGCTACTAGGAGTACTGTTGTACAGTGTTCAAAGGTGCATCCTGGTTTTTGTGATGAGCCTGACGAGGCACTTGAACGACTAAAACAAATTTTGGTGCTTTAAATTGTAATTTTGTTAAAACAAATAGTATTCACCTAAAGTTAATTCATAAATTATTTTGAATAAACGATTGGGCTATGTAGCTTTAATCAAATTAAATCAACAACTATTAGAATACTATGAAAAATCAAGGAACAATTAAATTTTTTAACGAAAGCAAGGGGTTTGGATTCATTGTTGACGCGAATTCAGGCAAAGATATATTTGTACACTCTACCTCTATTGCTGGCGGTTCAAGAGGCCTGACTGAAGGTGATCAGGTTGAGTTTGAAGTCGCAGAAGGCAAAAAAGGCCCAGAGGCGAAGAATGTTGTGAAGTTGTAAGGCTTTATTAGAAATTTGAAAAACAGTCCATATCCTTGATATGGACTGTTTTTTTTTTGCCTATCCGGTCATTTTTCCTGCAGCTGCTCCAATACAGGGGCGGCTTTTATTATGCCCGTACTTTTGGCGTATACTCCTTGTAAGCCTTAAACATTTGAACCAGAACAACCGCAGTTGAAACACACATCAAACACACACCTGATGTGGGTTTGGTGTGCGTTTGATGTGCGTTTGATGTGCGTTTGATGTGCGTTTGATCCGAACTTGTCTTATCCGTATATAGCTATCACGTCCTGGCTTTCATCCAGTTTCGCCCTTCAGTAAACCTGGCGACCAACATGGCGCAAACATTGTCGCCGGTTGCATTGAGCAGTGTGGCCATAGGGTCAACTAGCGTTCCGATGATCATGGCTGCTGGCAATGCTTCAGGTGGAAAGCCATATGCAGAGATGAAAAGAAGTTCACCTACATAGCCACCGTTTGGTATTCCGCCTTCCACGATACTCACCAAAATGGTCATGCCAAGGGCCAAGATGATAATGTCAGCGCTGCTAAAACTCTTCCCGAACATAGCAAACACGACTGCCATCTTTATTATCGATGAAATGCTTGATCCATCTTTGTGTAAGGTTGCGCCTAAGGGTATCGTAACATTGGCTATGTAGTCTGGCACCCCCATTCTCTTGCAACCTTCCAGATTTGCAGGAATCGTTGCAATGCTGCTGCAAGTCCCGACCGCAGTTGCAGAAGGTACGATGTTGTTCTTCCAGAATACCCTTAAACCTGTTGCTCCACCGGCCACGAGGGCATAAAGACTAAAGACAACGACAAAATAGAATGCACCAACACCATAGTAAACACCTAAAGAGCGCGCATAGGTGCCAAAAAGTTGTGGTCCAAAAACACCAACCTGGTAAGCAAAATAGGCACCCAGTCCAACCGGAGCAATCTTCATAATGAGTATGAATACCTGTTTAAAGACTTCGTTGCCGCTCAGGAGTAAGCGCTTAAACGATGCTGCGGCTTCTCCAGCCTGTAAGCATGCAAAGCCGATAAGTACTGAGAATATGATCATGGCGAGCATACTTTTTCGTGATAGTAGTTCGTAGAACTCGCTGGTGGTAAACATGGTCGTAATCTGATCTCCAAAAGGTTTATCCGCTATTGTCTCGGTTAATTGTATAGGTTGGACGTTCTCGTGTAGCGGGAAGATTTTGACGGCTATTATGGTAACCAGTGCGGAAATAATGATCGTTGTTAAAAATACTGCCGCCATGACGCCCATCATACGGTTCAATTTGTTCGACGTGCTCAAGGTCGCGATGGCGGAAGAAATAGCGAAAAACACTAACGGGATCACCGCAGTGAATAGCAGATTTAAGAAAATGTCGCCAACAGGTTTAAGGATCTCTACTTGCTTACCGAAGATTAACCCCGCAATACTTCCGGCAATGATGCCGCTAAGCAGCCAAATGATCCCTTTATAATTTTGATAGAACTGGTTCATAGCCTAATATAAGATGTGAAAACTGTTTTGCATCTTTTGGAGTTAATGTATGTAGATTTTTACTTTTATAAACAGCATTTGCGGCTGTTTAGATTTTGTTCACTTTTAATTATAGTAATAACAATACTGCCTACGCATGCTAAACTGGTTGCTAATTGCTGAAGTTATTTACGTCCTTGGAGTTGCCGCCGTTTGTCTCCGAATCACTTATGAAACTGAATCAACGAGTAAAACGCTAGCCTACTTATTACTGACCATCTTCGTGCCAATAGGTGGGATAATCGTTTACTTTGTGATAGGTACAAATTACCGCAAACGTAAGCTCTATAGTAAAAAAATCTTCAAGGATGAGGCCTTAATGCGCACAGTTAAAACGAGCATCTTTAGGACGTCCGCTAAGAGCTGGCAAACCGTTGGTCCGGAATTGAAGAAATATAAAAAGCTTTTTACGCTGCTGCTAAATAGCAATTGGAGTAGCCTAAGTACCAATAATCAGGTGGAGATCCTTTTGAATGGCGAAGAAAAATTTGCCTCTGTTCTTGCAGCATTGAAAGCTGCGAAAAATCATATACATATTGAATATTACATTTTTGAAGACGATGAGATTGGGAATGCAATAAAGAAGGTACTAATTGAACGTGCGAAGGCTGGTGTGGAGGTCCGCTTCATCTATGATGATTTTGGTAGCCGATCGATCCGGAAGACTATTGTTCCAGAGCTTCTAGCAGCAGGGGTGAAGGCTTTCCCGTTTTACCGGATCTTCTTTATTGCGCTTGCAAATCGTCTAAATTACCGGAACCATAGGAAAATCATTGTGATAGATGGAAATATCGGGTATACCGGAGGCATTAACATCAGTGATCGCTACATCAATAAGCCCGGAGACGATCCGGATACCTACTGGCGGGATACACATATCAAAATCACTGGACCTGGGGTCTATTATCTTCAATATCTTTTCATTTGTGACTGGAACTTTTGCTCCGATCAGGAACTCGACCCAGACCGTGATTTTTTCAATAGTAATGTTCCTGAAAAGCCAGGTGCTTTGGTCCAAATTGCGGCAAGTGGGCCCGACTCTGATGATCCAACCATTATGTTTTCATTGGTTAAGGCGATTGGTATAGCCGAGCGGGAAATCTTGATCACCACTCCATACTTCATTCCTGGTGAAACGTTGCTTGATGCACTTACAGTAGCAGCGCTTAGCGGAATAAAGGTGAAGTTACTGGTTCCCGACCAATCAGACTCGAATATGGTAGATCTGGCAGCAAGGTCCTATTATGAGAATTTGATGCGTGCGGGAGTAGAAATCTATCTTTATAAAAAAGGATTTGTGCATGCAAAGACTATGGTTGCTGATGGATCCCTTGCGGTGGTCGGTACGGCCAATATGGATCATAGGAGCTTTGACTTAAACTTCGAAGTGAACAGCATTATCTACGATGCACAGATCGGAAGAAAGCTTACCAAAGTGTTTTATCAGGACCTACTTTATGCCGAGCGTATCGATCTTGCGGAGTGGCAGCAGCGCAGTATCTTAAAACAATTCCCGGAGAAGGTAGCAAGGCTATTTTCGCCATTATTGTAATCAAATAAGATTTTCGAAACCGTTACAAAACATCTGTGTTTTATATTCGGCGGCCGGAATATGTTAAAAGCTGCCCAGCACTCCCATTCAAATGATCAATCATGGATAAACAGGATTTAAGAATTTTATTTTTTGACATAGGCGGTATTTTACTTTCAAATGGCTGGGGGCATGAATCTAGGTCGGAGGCTGCTGAAAAATTTGGTCTCGACTACGATGAAATTAACGCATTACATAACTTTATATTTAATGTTTATGAGATTGGCCACATCACCCTGGATGAGTATTTAGACACGGTGATTTTTCATAAACCGAGAAACTTTCCAAGACAGGATTTTAAGGAATTCATTTATGCACAGTCTGTTGAACTCCCTGATATGTTGGCCTGGTTGAAGGAATGGAAAAAGGATTGTGGCTTTAGGATTATCTCGATCAATAATGAAGGAAAGGAATTAAACGACTATCGAGTGGAGAAATTTCAACTGCACAAGTGTTTTGATGCCTTCGTTTCTTCCTGTGAAGTAAAGTTGCGTAAACCCGATCCAGCGATCTTCAAACTTGCTATGGGCATAGCACAAGCAACGCCATCGCAATGCGTTTATTTTGACGACCGGATAATGTTTGTTAAAATTGCAGAAAAATTAGGCATTAAAGCATTCCAGCATACCAGTTTCGTATCGACTAAGGAAATCCTGTTGAATCTACAACAGTCGTCATCCCTTTTCTGATACGGTGGGCGAGGGGCTTTATGGTTCGGTTTTGGATAAAGATAATATTAAAATAGAATACTTATGATTAATACCGAGTTAAAACGGGTAGTTATTGTTGGTGGTGGATTTGCAGGAGTGAATCTTGCCAAAGAGTTGGCGAAGCATAATTCATATGTGATCACCCTGGTTGACAAGAATAACTATAACTTCTTTCCGCCATTGTTATATCAGGTGGCAACGGGGTACCTGGAAACTTCAAACATCAGTTATCCTTTCAGAAAGCTATTTCGCGGGAGCAACAACTTTAATTTTCGGATGGGGACCGTGATTAGGGTGGTACAAGCTGAAAACAAGTTGGTTCTTGATACTGGCGACCTGCACTACGATATCCTTGTTTTTGCAACAGGTACGGAGACGAACTACTTTGGAATGGAGAACGTGAAAAAGAATTCTATTCCGATGAAAACGGTTCAAGATGCGATTTATATGCGTAATACCTTACTTGAACGTTTGGAAAAAGCAACACGTGAACCAGATCCTGCGATTCGTAAGAAGCTTACTACGATTGTTGTTGCCGGGGGTGGACCTACCGGTGTTGAGATCTCAGGTATGTTTGCAGAGATGAAAAAGCTTGTTATTCCTAAGGATTATCCAGAACTGATAGGCAGTAATGGAGAAATCTATTTGGTTGACGGTTTGAAGTCTGTTTTAGCGCCGATGACTGAAAAATCTCAAAAGTATACCTATGATACCCTTACGCAGATGGGTGTAAAGATCAAGTTAGACTGCATGGTTAAGGATTTTAATAACGATGTGGTTGAATTCAGTACCGGCGAGGCTATTGAAGCGAAGACACTGATCTGGGCAGCAGGGGTAACCGCAAGTGTATTCGATGGTATCGAAAAAGAGTCTTATGGACGAGGCAGAAGGATGCTTGTTGATGCCTATAACAAAGTTGAAGGTACACAGAACATCTATGCGTTAGGGGATACCTGTCTTCAAACAACTGATCCTGCATTTCCAAACGGACACCCCCAGGTTGCTCAGGTAGCCATTCAGCAAGGTGTGAACCTTGGAAAAAATTTAAAGAATGTAGCCGAAGGGAAGGGACTTAAACCGTTTGTTTATCATGATAAAGGGTCTATGGCAATCATTGGGCGCTTTAAAGCTGTAGCTGATCTGCCAAAACCAAATATTCACTTTAATGGGTTTATTGCCTGGATGGCTTGGTTATTCGTTCACCTGGTTTCGTTGATAAATTTCAGAAATAAAGTTAAAACCTTTTATAACTGGTTTGTATCTTACACAACCAAAGACCAGTCATTAAGGGTTATTGTTAAGCCTGGTCACCAAAATACCGATTAACTTAACATTCAGTTAACATAGATAAAGCATCTTTGCGTTATGTTCATAAATCTACTAGCCATTACGTTTTACGTATTCGCATTAATTGCAGCCTTTAAAATGGAAACCTTTGTTAAAGGGCTGCTATTTATTTTAGTGGTTATTGCCATAAGCGGGTTGCTTTATCTTTTTATCCTTTTCCCAGGCATCTCAGGCCTTGCGGTTGCCATCATACTTGTTGCTTTTATTCTAAGGCAAAAGAGACGTTAAGTTTACCTCATTTCGCTAAGGTTCAATCTTAGTGCGCCATCTCCGGTGGTGACACTTAGACGCCCAGTTACCCAGATCGTGTACATTTTATTGCGTTCAAATGTATAGGATGTTTCTGGCAATAGGTCATTTCCGGTTAGCCCATTCTTCAGGGTGACAGTATAGCTCGTCTTTTCATCAAATTCCTGATAGGCTGTTGGTGACTTAAACTTGGCTTCATTGAATGTTGGGCGATTGTTTAGCAGCTCCAACTCCAGTGTTAAAGATTCTGCATCTGGAGATAGGTTAATGAATTTTACAAGTGCACGGTTTGGATTTCTGATACTCAGATCATCTTTCAAAGTGAAAATCTCAAGTGAAT
>Ga0265780_10011681_pt1 | contig 10361 bp, 9 predicted proteins | sample P1T30metagenome_FD_192432 | JGI IMG/M metagenome (GOLD analysis project Ga0265780, IMG submission 192432) | Plant litter microbial communities from East Loma Ridge, Irvine, California - P1 T30 | ecosystem: Environmental > Terrestrial > Plant litter > Unclassified | place: USA: California... | reverse complement strand
CGCATCGCCCAGGCTGTAGGTGAAGGTCGGGTTGATCTGCGCCGCATCGGATGCGTACAGGTCGATTTCCTTGTACTTCACGCCCATCTTGACGGTGTGGTCGCCGGCCCACTGCAGGCCGTCCAGCGTCAGGTTGTCTTCGATCGACCAGCCCTTCTGGCCCTTCACCTGCGAATCCAGTGCCGAAGCGCCACCGACCTTCACCACGGTGCGGTCTTCGGTGCCGTCCGGTGCGGTGTAGGTGATGCCGTTGGCCAGGGTCAGCGGGGTCGGGTTGTTGAACGAATCTTCGTGGGTGAGCAGCACTTCGTTGTAGTAACGCTCGCCGCTGTGGTTCCAGCGCAGGGCGTAACGACGGTCGGTGTTGACCACTTCACGGCCCGCTTCCGGTGCGGTCTGGCCGCTGAACTGCTGCTGGGTCTCGTCGCGGTCCTGGAAGGTCAGCTCGATGCGATCGTTGTCGGTCGGCTCGAAGTCGATCTTGGCGAAGATCAGGTCCTGCTCGAACGGCTGGCTGGCCGGGCCGAGGCCGGCGGCGGCATCGGCCGGCAGCAGGCTGGCCGCACCGCCGACCGCGCCGTCGGGTGCGATGGTGACCGGCAGGTCGAAGCGCTTGGCTTCGTAGGTCACGAAGAAGTGTGCCTTGTCCTGGATGATCGGACCGCCGAGGGCGAAGCCGTATTCCTTCTCGGCCGAGGCCATCTTGTCCTGGCCGGCCTGGCGCTCCGCCGGGGTCTTGGCACGCATGTCTTCGTTGGTGTAACGGTAGAAGGTTTCACCCTTGAACTCGTTGGTACCGGACTTGGTCGCCGCGGTCACCGCAGCGCTGGAGACCTGGCCGTACTCGGCCTTGTAGTTGCCGCTGATGACCTTGTATTCGCCGATCGCCAGCTGCGGGAACGGGTTGCCGGCGCTGCCGGACTGGCCGGCCACGCCGCCGCCCTTGACGTAGCTCTTCTGGCCCACGCCGTCGATGTACACGTTGGTGCCGTCGGCGTTGGTCGCACCGCCGCGCAGCGAGGTGTTGCCCTTTGCGTCACGGGTGAAGATCAGACCCGGCACGGCATCGGCGAACTCCAGGAAGTTGCGCGACACCTGCGGCGTGGTCTGGATCTGCTGCAGGCTGACGGTCTTGCCGACTTCCGACGTACGCACTTCCTGCAGCAGGGTCGGGGCGATGACAGTGACGGTGTCCAGGTTCTTGGCATCGCCGGCAGCGGCCGGGGCGGCGGCTTCACCGGAGAAGTTCAGCGTGGCGGCCGAAGCCACGGTCACGGTGACCTTCTGGGTCTGGCCATTGGCCACCACGTTGTAGGTGCCCGGGTCGAGGCCCTGCAGCGAATAGCTGCCATCGGCGCGCACGGTGGAACGTCGCACCGAACCGGTGGCGACGTTGGTGGCGACCACTTCGCTGCCGGCCTGGGCCGAAGCGACGTTGCCGCGCAGGCTCGCGTTGGCCGACTGGGCCATCACGTCCGGTGCTGCAGCGATGGCCAGGCAGCTGACCAAGGCGCACGTCAACAGACGGCGAGCCGGCATCCGACGATGGTGATTGAACTGCGTCATGAAAATCTCCGGGGGTGGTGGCGACCGCGATGGCCGCCCCTTTCATGTCAAACAAAAAATGGAATCGCCTCTGGCTTCAACGGCCGGATGGCGTGTGGGTTTGGGTCCTGCGGGCAACACTCTTGCTTGAATCACGCACGATCAGCTTCGGCACAAGCGTCTGCTTGTCACCCGCGCCTTCCGTGCTTTTTGAATCCATCAACTGCATCAGGCGCGTCATCGCCATGTCACCGAGTTCGGCGATACTCACCTGCATCGTCGTCAACGACGGGTGAACGAAACGGGCCAGCGGAATGTCATCGAAACCGGCCAGGGCCACGTCATCGGGAACCTTCAGTCCGGCCTGGGCAAACGCATACAGACAGCCCAGCGCCATCATGTCGTTGGCCGCGAATACCGCATCGGGCAGCGTTCCGGCTGCCAGCAACTCCTGACCGGCACGATGGCCGGAAGCTTCGTCGAAATCGCCGGGCAGCTCGATGCCCTGCGCATCACTGCCAAAGGCAGCCAGCGCATCGCGGAAGCCCCGCAGGCGTTCGCGCGCATCGTAGTTGGAGTCCGGGCCTGAAATGAAGGCAATGCGGCGGTGGCCAACGTCGAGAAGGTGGCGGGTCATCGCCACCGCGCCGGCGTGGTCATCGATGCTCAACACAGGATGGTCCTGGTCGGGCAGATAGGTATTGATCAGTACCGTGGGCAGCGACTGCGGCAGGTTGTCGGTCAGGAAACCCGGGCTTTCCGCATACGGGGACAGCACCAGCAGGCCGTCGACGCGGCCGCGCATGGCACGCAGGGCAGCGCCCTGCTGCTCCTGGTCGCCGTGGTAACTGGACACCAGCAGGTGCTGGCGGCGGATGCGGGCGATCTGGTCGATGCCGCGCATCAGCTCGGAGAAGAACTCGCCATACAGATCAGGCAGCACCACCCCGACGGTATTGGTGCGCCGGCTGCTCAGGCTGCGGGCGGCGGCGTGCGGGGTGTAGCGCAGGCGCGCAGCCACCTCCAGCACCAGTTGGCGAACCGGCTCGGCGACATTCTCGTGTCCATTGAGCGCGCGCGAAACCGTGGCCACGGAGACCTTGGCTTCCCGCGCAACATCCTTGATGGTGATCGCTGCCTTGTTCACAAAGTCGCCCTCCACGACTCCAGCCTTACGGCTTGGCGCGGAATGTAAGCGTTTCCAATGTCCGATGTAAACACTTCGTTAGTCCTATAGGTCGTGGGGCGTCCGCCCGCTGTCCGTGGCGGGACGTCCCCGGGACGTCACAGGACAGGAGGGGACACCGGGTCAGCCAGCCTCGGCCGGGGTATGCGCCTGGATCGACAGCGCATGGATATCGGTCTGCATCATGTCGCCAAGTGCGGCGTAAATGGCGCGATGTCGGGCCAACTGACCCAAGCCAGCAAATGCCTCGCTGACCACCCTGACGTTGAAGTGGCCGCGCCCGTCGCGCGCCCCTGCATGCCCGGCATGACGGTGGCTGTCGTCTTCTATCTGCAGCTGCACGGGGGCCAGCGAATGCTGCAATGCATCACGAATTCGCTCGATCCGCTCCGCATTGCTCACGGCAGCACCTTGCGGAACGGACGCACCTCGGTGCGCACGTAGACACCGGCCGCCACGTACGGGTCGGCATCGGCCCACTCGCGGGCGGCGGCCAGCGAGTCGAACGCGGCGATCACCACGCTGCCGCTGAAACCGGCCGGACCCGGATCTTCGCTGTCGATCGCCGGACACGGCCCGGCCAGCAGCAACCTGCCCTGCTCCTGCAGGGCCTGCAGCCGTGCCAGATGGGTCGGGCGCGCCGCGATCCGGGCCGCGAGCACGTCCTGGCCGTCGTAGCCTTCAATTACGTACCACATCGATTGTCTCCTGTTGTCCTGCGGGAACTGGCGCTGATTCTAGCCGCTGCCCGGCCCTGCGCCGCGCCTGACTGGACACCGGCACTGCAAAGCCGTAACCTGTTTGCATTGCACGTGACTGGACGCAGCGTCCCGTCGGTCCCATGGCCCCGCAGGCCACCGATGATCGAACTGCTGCCCCCGACCAGACCGCGTAGACGACCTCCCCGTAGTTTCGTCGCTGCCGCCAGTGCGGTGCGTCCTGCTTTATTGATGTGTGGAATCGCGCCGATTCCGGCGTGTCCTGGTTTCCGCCATGGCCTGTCAGGCAGTTGCCTGAAGGGAATGGCCGGTGCCGCGACCGGTCCGTTGCAATCCTGATGTCCTTTGATGACCTCTGAAACCGCGCTAGACGCGACCCCGTCAATCCGGCCGCCCACCCCACAGCAGCAGGAAATGCCGCTGGCCGTGGTGCATGGACAACCGGTCCTGCAGATCCCGCAGGACCTGTACATCCCACCGGATGCACTGGAAGTCATCCTCGACGCCTTCGAGGGACCGCTGGACCTGCTGCTGTACCTGATCCGCCGCCAGAACCTGGATGTCCTGGACATTCCCGTCGCCGAGATCACCCGGCAGTACGTGGAATACATCACGGTGATGCGCGAACTGCGTTTCGAGCTCGCCGCCGAATACCTGGTGATGGCCGCGATCCTGGCCGAAGTGAAGTCGCGGATGCTGCTGCCGCGGCCGGTCAGCGAGGACGGCGATGAAGCCGACCCGCGCGCCGAACTGGTCCGCCGGCTGCAGGAGTACGAACGTTTCAAGCAGGCCGCCGAGGATATCGACAGCCTGCCCCGGCAGGACCGCGACACCACCGTGGTGCATGCCTTCGTCCCCGACCGCGCGGCGATCCGGCTGCCGCCGCCGGTGGAACTGAAGGAAATGCTGGTGGCCCTGCACGACGTGCTCAAGCGCGCCGAGCTGTTCACCGGGCACGCGATCAAGCGCGAGGCCCTGAGTGTCCGCCAGCGCATGGGCGACCTGCTGGGCCGCATGGAAGAAGGCGTGTTCTACCGTTTCGAATCGCTGTTCACCGCCGAAGAAGGAAAGCTCGGCGTACTGGTCACCTTCCTGGCAATGCTGGAACTGGCCAAGGAACAGCTGCTGGATATCGTGCAGGAAGCCCCGCTGGCGGCGATCTACGTCAAGTCGCTGGCGGCGGGAAACACCAATGAGCCGCTGTCTTTCAGCAGCGAATTCGATGACAACGACGCAGCCAACCCGACCGAGTGAGCGCGAATTGCCGATGGATCAACCGCTGATCAACCGAATCGTCGAAGGCGCACTGCTGGCATCGCCGCAGCCGCTGACCCTGGTGCAGCTCAAGGAGCTGTTCCCGGAAGACGAGCTGGCGCCGGCAGGCAGCGTGGAACGCGCATTGGAAACCCTGCGCGAGGCCTGCAGCGAGCGTGGCGTGGAACTGGTGGAGGTGGCCTCCGGCTTCCGTTACCAGGTCACCGCCGAAGTGCATGGGCATATCAGCCGGCTGTGGACCGAGCGCAAGACGCGCTACACCCGCGCCACGCTGGAAACCCTGGCGCTGATCGCCTACCGGCAGCCGATCACCCGTGGCGAGATCGAACAGGTACGTGGCGTGGCGGTGAGCAGCAACATCATCCAGGCCCTGGAAGAACGTGAGTGGATCCGGGTGATCGGCCACCGCGACGTGCCCGGCAGGCCGGCGCTGTTCGGCACCACCAAGGGTTTCCTGGATTATTTCGGCCTCAAGCGTCTGGATGAACTGCCGCCGCTGTCCGAGCTGAAAGACCTGGCTGAGCTGGAACCGCAGCTGCCGCTGGGTCCGGATGGCCAGCCCGACGCACCGCAGCCCGCCACGGCCGCCAGCCCGGGCGCAGCAGCCAATGATGACGATGCCCCGGCCGCCGGTGGCACCGATGAAGAAGGCATCCCGGCCGCCGCAGGCGCCGATGCCGCACCCCGATCCCCTGCCGCGCCCGTCGCGGTAGACCCTGATGAGCAAGCACCTTCGCCCAGCGACAACGGGCACCCCGACACCGCGCCGGGCACGCGCGCGGCGCCAGTGAACGAGAGCGAAGACAACGCCGTCGCGAAGACGACCGTGGCTGTTGACCTAGCCGATTCCGAACCAGAGGCCGACGACCAAACGCCGGCCGGAGCCAAAGTTAATGAGTGATACCCCCCGCAAGCTGTCGTTGAACAAGCTGTCGCTGAAGCGCGAAGCCACCTCCGAACAGTTCAAGCTGGAAGAACGCCTGCACAAGGTGCTGGCACAGGCCGGGCTCGGTTCGCGCCGGGCGCTGGAGCAGCGCATCGCCGAGGGCCTGGTCAAGGTCAACGGTGAAGTCGCGCAGACCGGCATGTCGGTGCGCAGCGGCGACCGCATCGAGCTGGACGGCCGTGGCTTCGTCGCCACCGCCCTGGCCGAACCCTCGCGCGTACTGGTCTACAACAAGCCGGAAGGCGAAGTGACCACCCGCGAAGATCCCGAAGGCCGCCCGACCGTGTTCGAGTCGCTGCCGGCGCTGAAGGGCGCGCGCTGGATCGCCGTCGGCCGCCTGGACATCAACACCACCGGCCTGCTGCTGGCCACCACCGATGGTGAACTCGCCAACGCGATGATGCACCCGTCCTTCGAAGTCGAACGCGAATACGTGGTGCGCGTGCGCGCCCCGGAAGGCCAGGAAAAGGTCGACGACAACACCATCCTGCGCCTGCAGCGTGGCGTCGCGCTGGAAGACGGCCCGGCCAAGTTCGATGAAGTCGAGCGCATTGGCGGCACCGATTCGCATGACTGGTTCCGCGTGGTGGTGAAGGAAGGCCGCAACCGCGAAGTCCGTCGCCTGTGGGAATCGCAGGGCTGCCAGGTCAGCCGCCTGAAGCGTACCCGCTACGGCACCGTCAGCCTGCCGCGCGAACTCACCCGTGGCCATTCGGTGGAACTGCCGACCGCCCAGGTCGAAGCGCTGCGCGCCAAGTTGAACCTGGAAGAAGGCGCACCGTCCGCGCTGACCCTGCAGCCGGTGATCGGCCAGCGTCGCGCGGCCAAGACCACCGTGCGCATGGGCCGCGATGGCGGCCGTGGCACGGCCTATGTCAACGGCCACAACACCGCCGATGAAGGCCGCGAGCTGCGTCGCTTCGACAACGTCCGCGAAGAGCGCGGCCGCGGTCGCGGTGGCAAGGGCGGCGGCGGCTTCAAGGGCGGCCTGACGGTCAGCGGTGAAGCCGCGGCCAAGCAGTCGCAGCGTCCGTTCAAGGCGCGCCCGCAGAAGAATGACCGTGGCCTGCCGGAAGGCAACCCGGCTGCGTTCCGCAGCTGGTACGTGCCGGACGGCGTCAGCACCGGTCCGAGTGGCCATCGCAACGCCGGTCCCGGCGCGGCGCGTGGCCCGGGCGCACGTGGCCCCGGCGGCCCCGGCGGCACCGGTGCCCGTGGTCCGGGTGGTCCGGGCGCTCGCGGCCCCGGCGCACGCGGTCCCGGCCAGGGCGGTGGTTACGGCCAGGGCCAGGGTGAAGGCGGTCGTGGCGGTTACGCCAAGCCGAAGTCACCGGGCGCCGGTGGCAACCGCGGTGGCCAGGGCGGCCAGGGCAACAAGCATCCGTATGGTCATCCGGGCAACGCACCGTCGTTCCCGTCCGACCACGCCAACCCGGGCTTCAGCCCGTACGGCAGCACCCCGCGTGCGGCCAACGGCAATCTCGGCCCGGGCGGCAACCGTTCGGCCGGTGGCCCAGGCGGCAATCGCGGTCCGGGTGGTCCCGGCGGCAACCGCGGTCCGGGTGGCCCGGGTGGCAATCGGGGCCCGGGCGGCCCGGGCGGCAACCGTGGTCGCGGTGGCCCGCGCGGCGGCTGATCCTGGCCTGTGATCCAACAAAAACCCGGCCTCGGCCGGGTTTTTTGTTGGATGGGGTGACGACTTGGATGGCTGGTGGGTGACGACCGTTGGTCGTCACCTACACCCTCCTCGCTCAGCGCCGTTCGATGGTGAACTCCGTGCCGTCGACCCCCAGGCCCCAGCCCTTGCCGGTGCCGGCCAACGCCAGCGAGATATCGCCCTTGGTCATCGCCACCGCGCCACTGGAGCGGACCGCCCCGGCATGCGCGCTGACCGCCGCATAGGTACCGAACAGGTCATCGGGGGAATACGCACCGGTGAAACGGCCCGTGCCATCGACGATCTTCGACTTGCCCACGGTCAGGCCACCGCCCCTGACCTTCAGCGTGACCGGCACGCGCATGCCGTTGTCGCAGGTGATCGTCCCATTGCCGGAGGCGGTCTTGTAGAACGCCGACCAGCCGGACAGGTCGTAGCGCAGGCTGCATTCGAGGTTGCCGGCCGCCTGCGCAGCCGGAGCGGCAAACGCTGATGCCAACAGAACAGCCATCAGCGAAACAGTGTTCTTCATCGTGGGAATACTCCGGATGCGTGATGCGCCGAATCTAGCAGCGCGCCGCCCCGTCAGGACAGGGCCAGCCGCGCCAGTCCGCTGCGCGGTTCAGCCTGCGCGCGGCGGCGGGTCCAGTTCGAAACGGTCTGCGTCCAGCATCGCCGGGAAGCGCGCGCGATGGGCGGCCAACGCCTGCCCCGACAACGTGGTGGTCACCACCTGCTCTACCTCGCGCACCTCCACCTGCGGCTGGCCCAGGTAGTCAATGACCGCGCTGTCACCGGCGTAGTGCAGGTCGTTGCCATCCACGCCCACCCGGTTCACCGCCGCCACGAAACACAGGTTTTCGATCGCGCGTGCACGCAGCAGCGTCTTCCACGCATACGCCCGTGCAGAGGGCCAGTTGGCGACGAATATCTGCAGGTCGAAATCCAGCTGCCCTGCCCGCTCCACGTCGAAACGGTTGCGGCAGAACACCGGGAAACGCAGGTCGTAGCAGACCTGCGGATTGATCCGCCAGCCCTTCCATTCCACGCTCAGGCGCTCGCGCCCGGCGGCATAGCGTTCGTGCTCGCCCCCGTAACGGAACAGGTGGCGCTTGTCGTACTGCTGCAGAACGCCATCCGGAGTGGCAAACAGCAGCCGGTTGTAGACCCCATCGCCTTCGCGTAGCTGCACGCTGCCGGTGACCGCCGCGCCCAGTTTCACCGCCTGCTCGACGATCCATGCCACGGTAGGGCCGTGCATGTCTTCGGCCTGGCTGATCGCCGCGTTGGAAAAACCACTGGTGAAGGTTTCCGGCAGCACCACCAGATCGGTCGTGCCGACCAGCGGCGCCAGCAGCGCGGCGTAATGTGCGCGGTTGCCGGCCGGATCGTGCCAGCGCGTATCGCCCTGCACCAGGCTGATGCGCAGATCCTGGGCGGCGGCGCTCACAGCTGCTTCAACCGTTCAATGGCCGCATCCAGCGTGGCTTCGTTCTTGGCAAAACACAGCCGCACGATGCGCTGGCCGGCCGGCGGCGTCTCGTAGAACGGCGACAGCGGGATCGCCGCCACGCCCTTTTCGATGGTCAGCCACTTCACGAATTCATGGTCCGGCAGGTCGCTGATGGCCGAATAATCGACCAGCTGGAAGTAACCGCCAGGCACCGCCAGCGGCATCAGCCGGGTCTGCGCCAGCTGCTCGCCGAAGCGGTCGCGCTTGGCCTGGTAGAACGCCCCCAGTTCCAGGTGGTGCTGCGGCTCGTCACGGATCATCGCGGCGAAACCATACTGCGCCGGCCCGAAACTGGTGAAGGTGTTGTATTGGTGGACCTTGCGGAATTCCGCGCTCAGCGCTGGCGGCGCGATCGCATAGCCGATCTTCCAGCCGGTGCAGTGGTAGGTCTTGCCGAAGCTGGAAATCACGAACGCGCGTGCGCGCAGTTCCGGGTGGCGCAGCGCTGATTCGTGGCGGCGGCCGTCGTAGATGATGTGTTCGTATACCTCATCGGAGATCAGGTAGATGTCCGTGCCACGCAGCAGGTCGGCCAGCGCCTGCAGGTCGGCCTCGGCCAGCATCGCACCGGACGGATTGTGCGGGGTGTTGACCATCAGCAGGCGGGTGCGCGGTGTGATCGCCGCGCGCACGCGGTCCCAGTCCACCGCGAAGGTCTGCGGGTCCAGTGGCACGTGCACCGCACGTGCGCCGGCCAGGTCGATCGCCGGTTCATAGCAGTCGTACGCCGGGTCGAGCACGATCACTTCCTCGCCGGCACGCACGACGGCGTGGATGGCGTTGAAGATCGCTTCGGTGGCGCCGCTGGTGACGGTGACTTCGGTATCCGGGTCGACCTGTGCGCCGTACAGGTCCAGCGATTTCTGCGCGATGGCCTGGCGCAGCGGCGCCACCCCGGTCATCGGCGGATACTGGTTGAGTCCTTCGGCCATCGCGCGGGTGGTGGCATCGATCAGGCGCTGCGGCGCGCTGAAATCGGGGAAGCCCTGGCCGAGGTTGACGGCGCCGTGTTCGGCGGCCAGCTGGGACATCACGGTGAAGATGGTGGTGCCCACCTTGGGCAGCTTGGTCTGCGGTTGCATCGGCCTGTGCGGGGAGCGGAAGACAGGCGTGGAGTGTACTGCGGGGGGTGAAGCGTGACGACCAACGGTCGTCACCCACCGGGTGCTGGGGTCATCACCCGCGGGGGGCTGGGGTCGCCACCCACCGGCAGCTGCCCGCGCGCTCCGCAAGCCGGCGCGGGCGGCTAGAATCAGGGCCCGTCCGCCGTGCAGAGATCGTGTCCCTTGAATACCCCTGCGCTGCTGGCCGCACATGGTCTTTGCTTCTCACGAGATGACGAACGCGTGTTCGGGCCGCTCGAGTTCCATGTCGATACCGGCGAAGCGCTGCTGGTGCAGGGTGACAACGGCGCCGGCAAGACCACCCTGCTGCGCGTGCTGGCAGGCCTGCTGCGGCCGTCAGCCGGCCGCGTGGAGATCGATGGCCGCGCCGCCAGCACCGCCGAGCGCGCGCGCTTC
>Ga0265780_10011680_pt1 | contig 10361 bp, 6 predicted proteins | sample P1T30metagenome_FD_192432 | JGI IMG/M metagenome (GOLD analysis project Ga0265780, IMG submission 192432) | Plant litter microbial communities from East Loma Ridge, Irvine, California - P1 T30 | ecosystem: Environmental > Terrestrial > Plant litter > Unclassified | place: USA: California... | reverse complement strand
TGCGAAGCGAAGCTATTGGACGACAGCTCAAAGCACTCGCTGGCGCGTTTTAGGTGAAGGAAGTCGCGAGAGGCGCGCGCGGGCCGCAGCATTAACTTCAAGGCTTCGGCTCGGGGCGGTCCATGAGGAACGGCTGGTCCGATCATCAAGCCAGGATGCTGTAATAGGGGGAAGCCCTGCGAGGATGGAAGAGAGAGGGGATGATGATGGATGGATGAATGCATCTTGGTGGTCGGGCCTCTTTCTTTGCTCCAGTCTTTCGAGTACGAGGACAAGACGATCGTTGTTACCGCCAGCCGAGGACTACGTGATGTTTGCCTGGCTAATGAACAGAAACAGTAGAGAGGGTCTGCACACAATTACTGTATGTGCACTCGAGAATCACATGCAAATGATGAACATGTCACTGGTCCTCGAGATCGGAGCACACGATGAAGAGAACACGATGCTGAAAGACTGGAAGCCCCAACTACTTGTGACATCATATCAGAAGATGCCCGTTTCTGATAAACGATGGTCGGCAACAGGAGAAGTTGCGGGTTTCAGCCAAATCGGCAGGGCAACGCTGGTGGGTGAAGATGGCATGGATGGGAGCAGACAAGAGTGCAAGCCATGCAGATGCAGGCTGCCTCGGGACGTGGAACAAAGGCCATGTAATTCAATGCTTATGTACATGTATATACATATATTCATGTCACCGTATACTGCAGCAAGCCGCGACATGCCGACTCGACTACTGTAGACATAGCTACATACGCGTGTTCTCGGGGCGTGCCCTATCAGAAACATGTATTTCATCATATCTGTCGTCGATCAATCGGCTAGACCTACTCGGCCAGCTGTTCTTATAACGAAAGATAATGATAACAATGAAAATACTATCATCAGGCCAAACGGTCGTAGCATGGACACACGTCATCGTCGCAACCCCCCTCATCGCGATCGAGCTGTCGTGCACGGTGTGAGTGAGAGTGTCGCAGAGTAGTGTGTGTGTGCTTCAGGCAGGCAAAAGCAGGCAAAAGTGAACGTATAGCGTGCGGCCCGCGCTGCCATCTCTCTCCACTTCCATGCCGGGCACTACTCTCCACAAGCATCACCACCACCGCCCAACACCTCCCTCTTCGTCCCTCCGTCCTCTCTACCTCTAACCAATACCATCACACTCTCTCCCCTCCTCTCACACACACCCTCATTCCTCCCTCACCCAACCCACTCCCTCACTTTCTCCACTGGCCCGCTGTTGCCAGCACGACGCAACCGCGCACCGCTCCCTCTATCGCTAGTATTAACCCGTCGGCGTCGCTCTTGAGGTGTCCCCACCTCGTCCTGGGAGCTCCTCCCCCCCCGTCTCGTCGCCCACTGCCACATCCGACTCTCGGTCAAAACACTCCCTCTGTGTCATCTAAAAGACACACACACTCACACACTCACCAAACATAACTTGGACCCAATACTCTCACCCTCGCACCCGCATCCAAGCAGCCTCAGGCCAAGTTTCCGTCGGTTCCCGCAGTCAGACAGACCAATCCAGCATTTGCCCTCCCTCGCAGACTTCGCGTCTCCATAAACAGCTTCACAACTACGTCCGCGTGCATTCTCGCACACCCATACAATGGATCAGCAAAATCAGACCGGCCCCCAGGGCCCGGCCGGCCGTCGCCTGCACATTGCCCACCGTCGCAGCCCGTCCGAAATGACGCCTTTGATGGGTATGTACTCCGTCCCTCTATCGCTGCGTGCATCGCGCCGCCTTTGCCCTCACATACTGACAAGCCTTCGCAGTGGAGCAACTCCAGCTCGCTCAGCAGATTGAGATGTTGCAGGCACAGCAACAGCAGATCGCCGCTACCCACCAGCAATATGTCAACATGGGCATGATCCCGCAACAGCAACAGCTTCCTACCCAGTACGAACAGCTGCAGGGACAAATGCAAAATCTTCAAGTCAACCAGAACAACGCTTTCCAGCAGATGCAGCACGGCCAGATGGGCCAGATGGGTCAGCAGCAGATCGGCGTTCCAATGACTGGCGGTATGGGAGCCCCTGGTGGCCACCGCCGCAACCAGTCAGCAATGCCCAACATGGGCATGGGTCCTCCTCCCGCACCCTCCAGCGGCGCGTCCGGATTCGGCAATGCTGGCGATTTCAGCTTTCCTGCTGGCCAAAACCGAGGCGAGAACAACACCCCGCGCGGAGGCAGAGGAGGCGGATCGGCAGGCAGCGGTCACGCTCGGAGACACTCGCTCGCTCTTCCCGAGGCCAAAAAGGCAGCAGAAGCGGCCGAGGCGAAGAGGAAGACTAGTGGCTTCCAATTCCCTATTCCAGGCACCAACGCCAGCGCTTCGTCTCCTGCCCCCACGGACCGCACTGAAAGCCCCGGCAATCAGGCTGACACTCTCCAAACTCCAACCAACGCCACTAGAGGTGGCATGGGCGCTCGTGGTGGCCACGGTCGCAGTCAGAGCATGGCTGTCGGTGGTCGGGGCATGGGCAGCATGGGTGGCAGCGGACGTGGCGGGCCCAGTTTCTCGTTCCCTGCGCAGCCTCCTGCTGATAGTGGTGCTGGCTCTCAGGGCGATGTCCTCCGTCGTGGCAGCGGTCATGGCAGACAGGGCTCTCGCAACTTTGACGGCAACTGGCGCCAGCCTCAGCCTCAGGTTCCTGCCGGCAACGACCAGCAAGCTCAGAACATGGGCAACTTCAACATGAACCAGCATGCGAGCGCCCAGCCTTTCCAGCCGGGCCACCGCCAGCGTGGTTCCATGCAGGCTCAGTCTGTTAGCTCTCTCGGCAATTTCCAATACCAACCCCAGCCGCAGCTCATGCAGCTTCCTCAGGGCCAAGTTCTCCTCCAGCAGCCCAACATCTTCGCGGGCCAACAGCTCAACGCTCTGCAGATGGCTCAGATCCAGGCCTACCAGCAGGCCGGCATCCAGCCCAACTTGGCTACCATCACCGGCAGTCAGCACAACGCTCCGCAAATCGGCCCGGGCATGGGTAACCAGCAACAGCAGCAGCAGCGCAAGACGCTCTTCACTCCTTACCTGCCGCAGGCAACCCTTCCCGCCCTGCTCGCCGACGGTCAACTTGTCGCGGGTACTCTCCGCGTCAACAAGAAGAACCGCAGCGATGCTTACGTTACTACGGCCGATCTCGACGCCGACATCTTCATTTGCGGTAGCAAGGACCGTAACCGTGCTCTCGAGGGCGATCTCGTCGCTATCGAACTCCTCGATGTTGATGAGGTCTGGGGTCAGAAGCGTGAAAAGGAAGAGAAGAAGAAGCGCAAGGATGTTTCCGATAGAAGTGGCAGCATCCATGCCGTCAACGACGCCACCACTCAGCCAGAAAGCGCTTCTGCGGCCCAGGAAGGTGGTATTCGTCGCCGTGGCAGCTTGAAACAGCGCCCGACCCAGAAGAAGAACGACGATGTCGAGGTTGAGGGCCAAAGCCTGTTGCTCATGGAGGAGGACGAGATCAACGACGACCAAAAGCCTCTATACGCCGGCCACGTCGTGGCTGTCATTGAGCGTGTGGCTGGTCAGATGTTCTCTGGCTCCCTTGGCTTGCTCCGCCCCAGCAGCCAGGCTACCAAGGAGAAGCAGGAAGCTGAGCGTCAGGCTCGTGAAGGCGGCAACGCTCGCCAACAGGAGCGTCAGCAGGACAGACCGAAGATTGTCTGGTTCAAGCCTACTGACAAGCGTGTTCCCCTGATTGCCATTCCTACCGAACAGGCACCCAAAGACTTTGTCGAACGCCACCAGGAATACGCCAGCAAGATCTTCGTTGCCTGCATAAAGCGCTGGCCGATCACCTCTCTGCACCCCTTCGGTACTCTTGTCGAGCAGCTGGGCGAAGCCGGAGAACTTAAGGTGGAGACCGACGCATTGCTCCGTGACAACAACTTTGGCCCTGACGACTTCTCCGACGCCGTCGTCAAGAACGTTGGCCACGATGACTGGTCTGTTGCCAACGACGGCGAGGAGGCCCTTGCCAACCGCCGCGACTTCCGCGACGAGAAGACCTTTACTATCGACCCGAACGGTAGCAAGGAGCTCGATGATGCTCTTCACCTGAAAGACCTTGGTGATGGCATCTACGAGATCGGTGTGCACGTTGCTGACGTCGCACACTTCGTCAAGGCCAACTCTCTCGTTGACCGCGAAGCCAAGAAGCGTGGTACTGGAGTATACCTGATGAATAGAAGCGTCAATATGCTCCCGGCCAAACTGTCTGCCGAGATCTGCTGCCTGCAGCCAGGCGAGGAGCGTTACACCGTCTCTGTCGTGTTCAAGGCCAACGCCGCCACCGGTCAAGTCTACGAAGAGGATACTTGGGTTGGAAAGAGTGTTATCAAGAGCTCTGGCAAGCTGTCATACGAAGAGGTCGACTCCGTTATCAACGGCAACGCCGCGTCTTCTCTTGACCAGTCTCAGATCGAGACAATCAAGGTCCTCAACAGCATTACCCAGCGATTCCGCCAGGACCGCTTCGGTGGCGAGGAGTCTTCCATCCCACCCCTCCGATTGATGTACCAGTTGGACGACGAGAACGTGCCTGTCGAGCAGAATATCTTCGACTCTAGCCCATCTCACGAGATGATCGAGGAGCTCAGCCACAAGACGAACGCCTTCATCGCCGAGAAGATTCATGCCGCCATGCCCGACAAGGCTCTCCTGCGTCGCCAGGCCTCGCCCAACCAGCGCCGTCTCAACCTCTTTGCTGAGCGCATGAGCAACATTGGCTACGAGATCGACATCTCCAGCAGTGCTGCACTCCAAAACAGCCTCTTCCGCATTGAAGACCAGGACGTGAGGAAAGGTATGGAGACGCTCGTCGTCAAGGCCATGCAGCGCGCCAAGTACTTCATCCCGAGCAAGATCCCGGATCGCATCCTCAGCCACTACGCTTTCAACGTACCCATGTACACGCACTTCACCAACCCGTCTCGCCGCTATGCAGACATTGTGGTCCACCGCCAGCTGGAGGCTGCCCTTTCGGGTGGCGCCATCGAGTTCAACGAAGACGCCGAGAGCCTCTCCAAGACGGCCGAAGCTTGCAACACCAAGAAGGACTCTGCTTTTGCTGCTCAGGAGCAGAGCGTTCACATCGAGTCTTGCCGTCTGATGAACCGCATCACCCAGGAGTCCAGCACCGACCTCATCAGCGTCGGTATTGTCATCTGCGTGTATGAGAGTGCCTTTGACGTTCTCATCCCTGAGTACGGCTTTGAGAAGCGCGTGCACTGTGACCAGCTTCCGCTCAAGAAGGCCGAGTTCAACAAGGACACTCGTCTGCTTGAGCTCTACTGGGAGAAGGGCGTGCCATCTAGTGGCTTCGTGCCCGAGGATGAGCGTCCCAAGGGTGGCTCAGTCAACCGCGGCATGGGAGCCTCCACCGCCGCCCGCGATGCCGCTTCTGCTCGCGCCAAGGAGTCTCAAGATGCTGAGCGTCGCATGAACGCCGGTACCATCGACAGCAACGATGTTGATGCGCTCTTCGACGACGACGATGACAACGCGTCCGATACTACTGCCGAGCACGCTGGTGTCGCTCTGAACGGCGACCGTGCCACCCAGTCCGGCCCGCCGAGCCCCACTCGCAACGGCCTCGCGCCCCAGCGCAGCCAGAGCGACAGCCGCATCAAGAATGGTTCCTCGAACAAGGACAAGTATCTTGATCTCTTCGCCCTACGCCAGGAGGGCAACCACTGCATCCAGGATGTCCGCGAGATGACCCGCGTGCCGGTGATTCTGAAGACTGACCTGACCAAGAGCCCACCGTACGTCTACCCGAATCTTCTCCTTCGTTGTCACAAGTACTAACTACCATCTCAGGTGTCTGACCATCCGCTCTCTCAACCCTTACGCGCTTTGAGCGACGCAAGCAGTTTTCCCGCCCCACATCACACGCATGAGAGTACGATACTCTCGAATACTATCACCGAAACAACGCTATACGCGTGCTAGTACTCCGGCACGCAATTCTCAGGATACCAGCACAACACACCACAGCAGGAGCAGGCATGGCGTAAAGTCCCACCGCTCCTCGACTTGACCGCGCCCCGCGCCACTGACCGCATACTATCATTCAAACATCACACCAAGACACCCACGCCTGTACACGCAACTGCTGCAGGTGGTCGTCAGCTCTTGCCTAGGACAGGCAACCGCTTGCTTTCAGAAGCACAACCACGTTGCTTTGTGAAAGACGCACGTGGAATGACTCAAGGGGAAGGCAGGAATATAGGCGAAAGAGAAGGAGAGTAGCGGAAGAGAGCAGGGAGGAGGAGGAGAGAAGAGCTCGATGGATATCGAGCAAACTGGGAGAATGAGCATTGGAAGCGCGAGCCCATATATTTTCCCCCTCTTGCTTCAAACCCTGTTTTGTTATTTTTGTTTACTAGCGCAAACGCTTTTGTTTTTATATCTAATCAAATTGCTTTCTTGTTACCTATCCTGTTGGAATCTTCTCGTGCTCGATCATGTGCATTTGTATATTTTTCCATTTACTACTTCGTTCTCGTATCGTGGACCGACGGATCTCTCTTCGCCGAGCACTGATTTGATGAACTCATATGATGGGTCATTCTGAGCCCAGTCGATTAGGACAACATCGGAAATGTTTTTGGACAGGACAGGTATCATGACGGTCGATATATGGTTTCATCGTACCAGGTTTCAAAGTGTATTGTCCCTCTCACAGTCGCAGACAAGGTCAACTGACTGATGACAAAATATCGTGGGTCGTGTTAGAGAGCAGAGTCTACATATGATTAATCCATGGCATGATCTCTGGTGTGACAATAGGGCCAGCCGTTAGCGCCCGCTGGATCCGCGGGCTTGCCATTGGCCGGTGATACCATACTATGGCACATTGCTTCTTGTCTCCTGGGTTGAAGATTCCCCGTTGGGAGGCTGGAGATGTCACAATCCCAGGAAAGGTAGAAACCGGGGGGAATTTGATATTTGCTCGCCATCTGGCAAAAGCGGATGTAGCCTTGTGGCAACTGGGCAGACGCTGTGGAAGCAAGGAGTCGGGTCATGCGGATTTAAAAATGTGAGCATGCGGTAGATCTCTAGACACGGTGGAGAGGAAGACTTTCCACTATCCTGCCTATGGACAGACAGGTTACCGTGATACATTCGCGGCTGGTTCTTATCTCGACAGTGTTGATGGAAACCTCATCAATTTGTGCGAGCGGCACGACGTCAGCATTCAACAACCCCATGAAGGAGAACGTGTTGTTGTCCGTCGAAGAAGGGGGGTTGGGAAGAAGAAGAAGAGCGGCTGCGCGGAATTCGGCCAGAGTGCGGCGGGACCCGTCTGGGCCTGGGAGGGGCTGCTTGACATGGCAAACGGCATTGAAAGTGATTGCGCGCTCTGAAGGATACCCTTCGCCCCTATATGGCCACACGCAGTAGGAAGCCTGGGTTTGCGACTCGCGGACGAAAACGGCGGAGCGCGTTGACAGTTTTATCGGAGTGGGCAGCCGGCCGACCCAGTATTCGCCGTCCAACCCGCACGTGGTCACGGAAGCTGTCTTGTCGTAGGGGTCCAGGTAGCGCCAGGTCTGAATGCCCATCATGGTGCTCGGCAGCGCTCGGGCACCGGGTTCTTGGAGTCGCGGGTTATCGGTTGTCAGTATGTTCAGAGGCACGTCCTTCACAGATTGACAGAACACCCTCATCCGCGCAGGCGCGTCGATGGAGTCAACTAGTTGCTGCACATCCACGCCCAGAAGAGGGGCGATCGCCAGGGACCCGTCGCCGCGCCGACTGGAATTCCGTATGCTCAGCATCGAGGACACTTTCCCGATGTCGAGGTTTTTCATGTGCAAGCCTAGCTGGCGTATTTCTCGCAGGATCACCATGTGGACTGGATCCCAGTGCTCGTCCTCGAAATGCTGCGGCGCTTCTGCCGCCTGGTTTAAAAGTTCTGGGAGTGGAGCAAACCCCTCTTTGAACAGAATCGCCAGATTCTCAGATAGGATGGCCTCTTGGAGCGTCCATAAGCGCCTGTACCACGCCGAAGTCATGATTTTCATGAACGTTGCTTTGATGGTCATGTCCTTTGCGCTTGAGCTCGAGAGCCCTTCGTCAAGTACGGCCGTGACGGAGGCATTCCGGTAGACATTTCACATCCTCGTGATGGCCAATCTCCTGGCTTGTCGCTCCTCGGGGATCAAGAGTGCATCCAGCCAGACCAGTGAAGTCTTGAAACTCCGGGCATAGTCGTAAAGGCGGCCGATCTGACATGCGGGCAAGCCGGTCTCGGCCGTTCCCATCAGGCCATCTGACCAAACGTGTGAGAAAGCCACGTATTGCATTCCTGGCTCGCAGGAGACAATGCAGCGGGCTTCGTGCATCGCGGGGTGGTTTCTGAAATGTATCGCTTGACTCGCGAGCAAGACTGCAAGGTCCAGTAATGGAAAACTCGGACCACGGATCGAGCGAATGATTTCTTCTAACGGCCCCACGAGATTCGGGCAGTGGCATTGGCTCCGTGTGTGCTTCGGAGTGCATTCCTCCGGAAGAAGATTGTTTGCAATGCATTTTGGTTCGTCGCAGTGGTTGTGCTTCTCTTCGTCGGGGTCGGTGGCGTTGAAAAAGCTAGCGTATGAGACGAATGAAAATGACCCGGTCATGCGCATCAGTTGGTTGTAAGTACTAGGACACCATCCATTCGCGGCATATCTGGCGCTAATCAAATCCTTGGAGGAATTTGTAAGCGTCCAGAGAAGGTACTTTTCGCTGCGCAACACGCGGGGAGCTGCATTTGAAAGCGCTTCCAGGAGCAGGCGAGTACATTCGATGATTGAATCCAGTCTCTCCAGTATAGGTTCGTTAGCGTCATTGTCATCAGAGTGATCGTCGCGAAATTTCACAAGATAATGAGCCAGTTTGTGGGCATCCCTCATGGTGTCCTCGTATGTTTTCCTCAAGACTGCATACGATAGTCCGGACATCGCCATATATTACGTATCCCAAGCCTCAGCAAACGCTGTGAGTATGCGAAAGTCGATCATCTCACCGTCGGGCGTGAGACGTCGCCAGCAGGGAAACCCGTCGAGTTCCACGTCGATGCTTGCTTGAGACTCGAACCTGATCATTATCATCGATTCCAGTGTCTCGAACAAGAGCCAGCTTTGTAGCATCTGTAATGCCTTGGGAGGGTCACTGAAGATCACTTTTGCCGGATCGGCGCATTCCTGGATAGTCCAGCCACGGACGACAAGATAGAGGTTGAACGGTACGATTGTGTAGTGGGAGATGTCGTGGTCGCAACCGAGCCAAGGGTGGCGCGGCATCTGATCCTCGAACTGCTCTACTTCTGCTATTGACATGAGGTGCTCCATGGCTGGTGTTTGAAAAAGGTACTTCCTGCGGAGAGGTTACGGATATCAATCGGGGAATGTTGTGGCAATCCTTGTTGCGTGGAGATATGGCCAGCTGATGACAGCCACCCTCTGAGCAACTGGGGCTCAAGTAAGATGTGTTGGACAGAGTACTAGGCTCCTTGATGCATCGGGATGCAAAGCTGAAGGACAGACATGCCGAGCACCACACCACTATCGTGATGAGTCCTCGCTTAGGTAGCTTGGCGCGCGGATGCATCTTTCTGGAGTTCTGTACATACCGCTACCGTATGAGCATTGAGCTGAATCCGACTCAGCTGAGACTCGAGAGGCAAGCCAGCCAAGACAAGAGGGTCGACAAATGCGAATTCAATCTGCCAGCAGCGACAGACACGTGGATAGATCTCGAAGGATACAGGAGGTCGAAATTTGGTACGGGTCAGCGAAGGGAGATGCTAGATATCTCCCAAGTCAGACCCACCTGCGACTGACTGCGAGATCATGTTGTGTCATGTGGTTGCCTCAGGCAGACCATTGTCCATCCCCGCTTATACCCAACCCTAACCCTATTCACACATGGAGAAGCGTATGAGAAGAAGGTAGGGAAAATACAACCTCATCTCGAAGTTGATGAGGCGACCACGTTTGGTGCGTGCCCTTTCAAGTCTTGAAATCGAGTTGGTTTGACTTCGACAGGCATGAGACCACTCGCTACACAATGAGAAGCAGATTGGGGACAAACAGAAAGGTACAAAATTAGCAATGAAAATCCGTACATGCGCGCCTGCCTACGTGACTTACACGACGCGCCCAAAAAAAAGAGATGACAAAATCCTTTCCAATGTTGTGCTTCACGATCTCGAATGATCTTTCCAAAACCCCGTCCGTTGCCTGTCATCTGATCAAGGAAAGAAAAACACCCCCCCAGATGAAAATAAAAACACATCCCCCTTTTGCCCAAAAACAGAACTTACTTTTTTCTTCTCAAAGCCCATTATCCTGG
>Ga0265780_10011679_pt1 | contig 10361 bp, 8 predicted proteins | sample P1T30metagenome_FD_192432 | JGI IMG/M metagenome (GOLD analysis project Ga0265780, IMG submission 192432) | Plant litter microbial communities from East Loma Ridge, Irvine, California - P1 T30 | ecosystem: Environmental > Terrestrial > Plant litter > Unclassified | place: USA: California... | reverse complement strand
TCATCCACGAGCACTTCGACCGCTTCCTGAAGACCGAGCACCATCGCGAAGCGCCGTGGTGGATCTTCTTCGCGCTGATCGCGGCCGGCAGCCTGCCCTGGCTCGGCGTGCTGGTGCAAAGCCTGGTACTGGGCGCGCGCCGCTTTTCGGATGCAGACACCAATACCGACGACGGCAAGCCCGGCCGGTTCCGCCCGCGCCTGCTGCTGTTCATCTGGGTGGTGTTCATCACCCTGTTCTTCACCAAGTCGAATTCCAAGCTGCCCGGCTACATCGTGCCGGTGTTCCCGGCGCTGGCGCTGCTGGTCGCGGTCTACCTCGACGTCGGCACCCGGCGCAGCCGCATGCTGACCGCCGGCCTTACTGCCCTGCTGGGCGCCGGCCTGCTCGCCTTTGTCCCGTTCATGGAGCGCCTGGCCAAACATCCGGGCGAGGACGTGATCTACGCCGCCTGCCAGCCGTGGGTGCTGGCGGCCGGGCTGGTGCTGCTGGTGGGCGGGCTGCTGTCGATGCTGTACGCGCGCCAGATGGTGCGCGATTTGTCGGTGCTGGTGCTGGCGATTGCCGGCTTTACCGGCACCCAGCTGCTGCTGGCCGGCTTCGAGCCGATCGCCGCGGTGCGCGCCGGCCGCGCCATGCTGCCGGCCCTGAAGGCGGCCGGGGCGATGGATCCGGCCACCCGGGTCTACGCGGTCGGCATGTACGAGCAGTCGCTGACCTTTTATATGGGACGCCCGGTGACGCTGGTCGCATTCCTCGACGAATTCGAGTTCGGCCTGCAGCAACAGCCGCAGCTGGCAATCCCGACCGTGGCCGCCTTCCACCAGCGCTGGCGCCGCGACGCCCTCGAGGGCCGGCGCAGCGTCGCCATCACCAAACCCGATATCGCGGCCGACCTGCTGAAACAGGGCCTGCCCGCCCGCATCGTGGCCGCCGACGCGCGCCGCGCCGTACTCGTCAACATCGCCCCTACCACCCAAGCAAGCCCATGAACCTCGCCACCTTCGGATTCATCATCACCGGCGTGCTGCTGAATGCCGCCGCCCAGCTGCTGCTCAAGGCCGGCACCAATGCCCTCGGCGGCGCCATCCACCTCACCGCCAGCAACTGGTTCAGCACCCTGATCAAGGTCGGCACCCAGCTGCCGATTCTGGCGGGCCTGTGCTGCTATGCGGTGTCGCTGGTGGTCTGGATCATGGGTTTGTCGCGCACCGAGGTGACCATCGCCTATCCGATGCTGTCGCTCGGCTACGTGGTGTCGGCCATCGGCGCCTGGCTGTTCCTGGGCGAAGTGGTGCCGCCGCAGCGCCTGGTCGCACTGGGTGTGATCATCGTCGGGGTGGTGCTGCTGGCACGCTCCTGAGCCAGGTCCCAACATATCGTTTTTGTAATCCGCAAGGCTGCGGGCTGCTGCTACAATCGCCCGCCGGCCGGCCCTTCAGCCGCCTGTTTCAGCCGCCTATAAGATAGAACACGAGAACATCATGACTGCCGAGCTGCCCTTCCTTCCCTTCTCCCGGCCCACCATCGACGAAGAAACCATCGCCGCCGTCGGCGAGGTGCTGCGCTCCGGCTGGATCACCACCGGTCCCAAGAACCAGGCCTTCGAAGCCCTGTTGTCCGAATATTTCGGCGGACGCCCGGTGCGCACCTTCAATTCCGGCACCTGCACCATGGAGATCGCGCTGCGCATCGCCGGGATTGGTGCGGGCGACGAAGTGATCACCACCCCGATTTCCTGGCCGGCCACCGCCAACGTGGTCATCGAAGTCGGCGCCACCCCGGTGTTCGCCGACATCGACCCGGTCACCCGCAACATCGACCTCGATAAGCTGGAAGCCGCGATCACGCCGCGCAGCCGCGCCATCATCCCGGTCTATTTGTCCGGGCTGCCGGTCGACATGGACCGCCTGTACGCGATCGCAAACAAGCACAAGCTGCGCGTGATCGAGGATGCGGCCCAGGCGCTGGGTTCGACCTGGAACGGCAAGCGCATCGGTTCCTTTGGCGACTTCGTGTCGTTCAGCTTCCAGGCCAACAAGAATCTCACCACCGGCGAAGGCGGCTGCCTGGTGCTAAACAACCTGGAAGAAGCGCGCCTGGCCGAAAAATACCGGCTGCAGGGCGTGACCCGCAGCGGCGTGGACGGCATCGACGTCGACGTCCTCGGCGGCAAGTACAACATGAGCGACATCATGGCTGCCATCGGCCTGGGCCAGATGAAGAAGCTGGAAGCGCTGACGGCCCATCGCGCCGAACTCGCACGCCATTATTTCGACTGCTTCGGCCCGGATTTCGAACAGGCGACCGGCGCCCAGCTGCCGGTGCAAGCCTTCGGCAGCAGCAACTGGCATTTGTTCCAGATCATCCTGCCGGATAACGGCCCGGGCACGCGCGCCGACTTCATGACGCGCCTGCAAAAGGAGCATAACGTCGGCACCGGCTACCACTACGCGCCGATCCATTTGTTCACGCTGTACCGCGAGCGCGGCTTCCATGAGGGCATGTTCCCGGTGGCCGAACGGATCGGGCGCCTGACCGTGACCCTGCCGATGTTCAATGCCATGACGCTGGCGGATGTAGAACGCGCAGTGAAGGCAGTCAAAGCGGTGCTGACTTCCGCGGTGCCGGCCAAATGACGCTGCTGGACATCAAGCCCGAAGTCTCGGTCGTCATCCCGGTCTACAACGAAGAAGCCGGCCTGCCGAATCTGTTCGCGCGCCTGTATCCGGCGATGGACAAGCTGGGCATCCCCTACGAAGTCATCTTCGTCAACGACGGCAGCCGCGACGGGTCCGTGGCGATCATGGCCGAGCAATACCGCAAGCGTGCGGACGTCACCCGCGTGGTGCTCTTCAACGGTAACTACGGCCAGCACATGGCGATCCTGGCCGGCTTCGAGCAGACCCAGGGCGAGATCGTGATCACGCTCGACGCCGACCTGCAGAACCCGCCGGAAGAGATCCACAAGCTGATCGCCAAGATGCGCGAAGGTTACGACTACGTCGGCTCGATCCGCCGCAAGCGCCAGGACTCGGCCTGGCGCACGTTGGCGTCGAAAGCCATGAACCGGCTGCGCGAAAAGATCACCAACATTCACATCACCGACCAGGGCAACATGCTGCGCGCCTACGGCCGCAACGTGATCGACCTGGTCAACCAATGCGGCGAGGTGAACACCTTCGTGCCGGCGCTGGCCTATAAATTCGCGCGCAAGCCGACCGAGATCATCGTCGAGCACGAAGAACGCGCCGCCGGCGAATCGAAATATTCGCTGTACAGCCTGATCCGCCTGAATTTCGACCTGATGACCGGCTTCTCGCTGGTGCCGCTGCAGTTGTTCTCGCTGATGGGCATGGTGCTGTCGCTGCTGTCGGCGATCCTGGTGATCGTGCTGGTGGTGCGCCGCCTGATCATCGGTTCCGAAGCCGACGGCTTGTTCACGCTGTTTGCGATCGCCTTCTTCTTCATGGGCGTGATTTTGTTCGGCATCGGCCTGGTCGGCGAATACGTCGGGCGCATCTACCAGCAGGTGCGGGCGCGGCCGCGCTATGTGGTGGCGACCATCCTGCAGGGCGTGCCGGGCGAGCGGGATGCGGATGGTGTTGAAAAGCGCAAGATTGTGCGTTAAGAAACTGCATCGGATCTCTTCGTTAGCGCAAAAATACCGTCGTTCCCGCGAAAGCGGGAACCCATACCGAGGTACCGAAGTTGGAAAGTTCAACTCGTGGATGAGTATCCGGTTTGTGATGCTCAGCATGGGTCCCCGCTTTCGCGAGGACGACGGTGTGCTTAGGCAAACTTATATTCACCTGCTATGAACACTCCCCCAAAACGCGCAGTCGTCTTCGCCTACCACAACGTCGGCGTGCGCTGCCTGAAAGTCCTGCTCGCCGGCGGCGTCGACGTCGCGCTAGTCGTCACCCACCAGGACAGCGCCAGCGAAAACATCTGGTTCGACTCCGTGATCTCGGTCTGCGACACCGAGGGCATTCCCTACATCACCCCGGACAATGCCAACGCGCCCGAACTGCTGGCGCAGCTGCAAGCCGTGCAGCCGGACCTGCTGTTCAGCTTCTATTACCGCCACATGCTGCCCCAGGCGATCCTGGACATCGCGCCGGCCTACAACATGCACGGCTCGCTGCTGCCGCGCTTCCGCGGACGGGCGCCGGTCAACTGGGCGGTGCTGCACGGCGCCACCGAAATCGGCGCCTCGCTGCACGAGATGACCGTGAAACCGGACGCCGGCGCCATCGTGGCCCAGCAGGCGGTGCCGATCCTGCCCGACGACACCGCCTTCGAAGTGTTCGGCAAGGTGACGGTGGCGGCCGAGCTGGCGCTCTATAACGTATTGCCGGCGCTGCTGGCCGGCACTGCGCCGCGCATCCCGAACGACCTGGGCCAGGGCAGCTATTTCGGCGGCCGCAAGCCGGAAGACGGCCGCATCGACTGGCGCAAGCCCGCTGCCGAGGTCTACAACCTGCACCGCGCGGTGGCCCCGCCCTATCCCGGCGCGTTTACCGAGGTCGGCGGACGCCGCTACATCATCGAGCGCGCCCGCCCCTATCGTGGCAACAATTTCAGCATCAACGGTATGCCGCAAGGGTTGGCAGTCGTGGATAATGCCATCGTCGGCGTGTGCGGCGATGGCCGCGCGCTGTCCATCCTGAGCCTGCTGGCAGTCGACGGAGACGATGCGGAGCGGATTTCCCCGGCCGACCTGCAAACCCGGCTGGCACAGGCACAGTAATACTTCAACTCGCTTCAACTCGCGAACAATCAGGCACAACAATATGAAAAAAGTCCTCATCCTCGGCGTCAACGGCTTCATCGGCCACCATCTGTCCAAGCGCATCCTCGAGACGACCGACTGGGAAGTCTACGGCATGGACATGCAGTGCGAGCGCATCAAGGATTTCCTCGACCATCCGCGCATGCACTTCTTCGAAGGCGACATCACCATCAACAAGGAATGGGTCGAGTACCACGTCAAGAAGTGCGACGTGATCCTGCCGCTGGTGGCCATCGCCACGCCGTCGACTTATGTCAAAGAACCGCTGCGCGTGTTCGAGCTCGACTTCGAAGCCAATTTGCCGATCGTGCGCTCGGCCGCGAAGTACAAGAAGCACCTGATCTTCCCGTCGACCTCGGAAGTGTATGGCATGAGCCAGGATGCCGAATTCGATCCGGAAAACTCCCACCTGGTCTACGGTCCGATCAACAAGCCGCGCTGGATCTACGCCTGCGCCAAGCAATTGATGGACCGCGTGATCTGGGGCTACGGCATGGAAGGCCTGAACTTCACCCTGTTCCGTCCGTTCAACTGGATCGGCGCCGGCCTCGACTCCATCCACACCCCGAAGGAAGGCTCCTCGCGCGTGCTGACCCAGTTCTTCGGCCACATCGTGCGCGGCGAAACCATCCAGCTGGTCGACGGCGGCCACCAGAAGCGCGCCTTCACCTACGTCGACGACGGCATCTCGGCGCTGATGAAGATCATTGAGAACAAGGACGGCAAGGCCAGCGGCCAGATCTACAACGTCGGCAACCCGGTCAACAATTACTCGATCCGCGAACTGGCCGACATGATGCTCAAGCTCGCCGTCGAATATCCGGAATACCTCGAGGGTGCGAAGAAGGTGCAGATCACGGAGACCAGTTCGGGTGCCTACTACGGCGCCGGCTACCAGGACGTGCAGAACCGCGTGCCCAAGATCGAGAACACGATGAACGACCTGGGCTGGGCACCAACGGTGTCGATGGCCGACGCCCTGCGCCACATCTTCGATGCCTACCGCGGCCAGGTCGGCGAAGCCAAGGCACTGGTGGACTGAAGGGATGGATCCGGCGCCCCTGCTCGTCCTTAAAATCGACGTCGACACCTACCGCGGCACGCGCGAAGGGGTCCCGAACCTGGTGCGCATGCTGACCCGGCATGCGGCCGGCGCGACCTTCCTGTTCTCGCTCGGCCCCGACCATACCGGCTGGGCCATGCGGCGCGCGCTGCGGCCGGGCTTCTTCCAGAAGGTGTCGCGCACCTCGGTGGTCGAGCATTACGGCGTCAAGACGCTGATGTACGGGGTGCTGCTGCCCGGCCCCGACATCGGCGCCAAAACCGCGGCCGAGATGCGCGCAGTGCGCGACGCCGGCTTCGAGTGCGGCATCCATACCTGGGACCACGTCTACTGGCAGGACCACGTGCGCAACCGCGGCAAGGACTGGACCGACGCCATCATGCACAAGAGCGAGCAGCGCTACCAGGACGTGTTCGGCGCAGCGCCGCACACCCACGGCGCGGCCGGCTGGCAGATGAACGGACACGCCTTCGCGCGCCACGACAGCGCCGGCTACCGCTACGCCTCCGACGGCCGCGCCCAGCTGCGCGACGACGGCGCCCTGCTCGATCCGCAGGCCGGCCCCTACCGCTACGAAGGCATGGCCTGCATCCAGATGCCGACCACGCTGCCGACGCTGGACGAGCTGCTCGGGCGCGAAATCGACGGCGTCGTGCTCGACAACGGCAACATCGCCGCCCACCTGCTGAAGCTGACTGCGGACCCCGTGCGCGACCACGTCTATACCTTGCACGCAGAACTTGAAGGACAGAAACTAGCCCCCATATTCGAGCAGCTGTTATCAGGTTGGAAAGCCCAGGGCTACCAGCTTGCCTCGATGGCGGACTATTATGAGAAGATAAAACATGCCCCGCTGCCGGACTATCCGGTGCAATGGGGCGAGGTACCCGGCCGCTCAGGCGAGCTGATCGTGCTGGAACCATTAACGCATTAAGGGAGAAACCCGTGGCCGAAAGCCCAAGCCCAGCAACCGCCGCCCCTCTGGCCAATTTCAGTGCCGCCATGACCGGTGACCAGACCTTCGAGCTGAACGGCCGTCCGGCCAAGTACACGGTGCTGTACTTTTATCCCAAGGACAATACGCCCGGCTGCACCACGGAATCCATCGCCTTCCGCGATCACCACGACGACTTCACCGCGCTGGGTGCCGCCGTGTATGGCCTCAGCCGCGATTCGCTGCGCTCGCACGAAGGCTTCAAGGCCAAGCTCGGCCTGCCTTTCGAACTGATCTCCGACCCGGACGAAGCCGTGTGCACCCAGTTCGACGTCATGAAGATGAAAAACATGTACGGTAAAAAAGTGCGGGGGGTCGAGCGCAGTACGTTTGTCATTGACGCTGACGGCAAAGTGGTGAAAGAATGGCGTGGCGTGAAAGTTGCAGATCACGTCACCGAGGTGCTGGATTTTTTGAAAAGCCAGCCTTGAAGAGAACAGCGTAACCCAATAGGTCCGCCTATTTTGCGTCGAAGTTTTACCTCACAGTATTACTCCAATTCGCCTGCCGGCTTTCCCCACCCTTGGGCCCCGGCAGGCTTCCTTGTAAGTCCCCTGGTTGCATCTGTCCAGTCCGGCGGCGCGTGTGCGCTGATCCCGGGCGTTTTTCCGACTTTTATCTAGATTGAGAACCTGATGCCACTACCCAAAATTCCCAGTAAGCCAGCGACTATCCTGTTGGCAAAAGATTATCCCAAAGCCGAACCCGGCAAATCGCCTGTCCGCGCAGCCGCGAAGGCGGAGAACGACCCCGTCGAAGATCTGATCAGCGGCCCGGCCGTGCCCGCGGCAAAGGCCGGCGCACGCAAGTCGAAGGCTGCCCTGCTGGCCGAAGCGCCGGCACGCGAAAGCACCCCGCCGGCGGCGCCCACAACCTTGCCGGCACCAGCGCGCGACAACAAGAGCGGCAAGCAGGGTGTGACCGCCAAGCTGCGCGAAACCGACATGAACGAGCCGCATCCGGCCAAGCACAAGCCGGCCGAGGTCAACGTCAAGTCGCCGGCCAGCCGCAAGGCCGATACCTCGGGCGCGGCCAAGATGTTCGTGCTCGACACCAACGTGCTGATGCATGACCCGACCTCGCTGTTCCGTTTCGAAGAGCACGACGTCTACCTGCCGATGATGACGCTGGAAGAGCTCGACAACCACAAGAAGGGCATGTCGGAAGTCGCGCGCAACGCCCGCCAGGTGTCGCGCACGCTGGACGCCCTGATCGCCAACACCGACGACGACGCGATCGAGACCGGCATCCCGCTGGCCAAGCTCGGCAACCGCGACGCCAAGGGCCGTCTGTTCTTCCAGACCCGCCTGAACGCCGCCGCACTGCCGGAAGGCCTGCCCTCGGGCAAGGCCGACAACCAGATCCTGGGCGTGGTGCGCGCGCTGGAGTCCGACCAGTCGGGCCGTGCGATCGTGCTGGTGTCGAAGGACATCAACATGCGCATCAAGGCGCGTGCCATGGGCCTGGCCGCCGAAGATTACTTCAACGACCACGTGCTCGAAGACACCGACCTGTTGTACTCGGGCATCGTGCAGCTGCCGGATGATTTCTGGACCAAGCACGGCAAGAACATGGAGTCGTGGCAGGAGATCAAGGGCGGCAATTCGGCCACCTACTACCGCGTCACCGGCCCCGTGGTCCCGACGCTGCTGGTCAACCAGTTCGTCTACTTCGACCCGAAGAACGGCGAAGCGCCTTTCACCGGCCAAGTCCGTGAAATCAACGGCAAGACCGCCGTGATCCAGACCCTGCGCGACTACAGCCACAACAAGAACAACGTGTGGGGCATCACCGCGCGCAACCGCGAGCAGAACTTCGCGCTGAACCTGTTGATGAACCCGGAAGTCGACTTCGTCACCCTGCTCGGCCAGGCCGGTACCGGCAAGACCCTGCTGGCGCTGGCGGCGGGCCTGGCCCAGGTGCTCGAGACCAAGGTCTACAACGAGATCATCGTCACCCGCGTGACGGTGCCGGTCGGCGAAGACATCGGCTTCCTGCCGGGTACCGAGGAAGAGAAGATGTCGCCGTGGATGGGCGCCTTCGACGACAACCTGGAAGTGCTGATGAAGTCCGACGGCGACGCCGGCGACTGGGGCCGCGCCGCGACCCAGGACCTGATCCGCTCGCGCATCAAGATCAAGTCGCTGAACTTCATGCGCGGCCGCACCTTCGTGAACAAGTTCCTGATCATCGACGAGGCGCAGAACCTGACGCCGAAGCAGATGAAGACCCTGGTCACGCGCGCCGGTCCGGGCACCAAGATCCTGTGCCTGGGCAATATCGCGCAGATCGATACGCCTTACCTGACCGAAGGCTCGAGCGGCCTGACCTATGTGGTCGACCGCTTCAAGGGCTGGAGCCATGGCGGCCACGTGACCTTGGCGCGTGGTGAGCGTTCGCGCCTGGCGGATCACGCTAGCGACGTGCTGTAAGCGTTCTTCGTTTTAAATAAAGGTAAAAAGCCTGTGCGCCGGAAGGCCCACAGGCTTTTTTTATTACCCGTCGTTCCCGCGAAGGCGGGAACCCATACTGAGGCACCGAAGCCCTATTTCTGCAATATCGCGCTGTATCAGACGAACAAACTTCGGTTACTCAGCATGGGTCCCCGCCTGCGCGGGGACGACGAACAAAAAAGCCGCCAACGCGAAAATCGCGCGGCGGCAAGCCGGAAGAGGCACCGCTGCACGGCGCCTGTCTGGAGGAGCCGGTACGTCAGAACTTGTAGCGTGCCCCCAGCATGTAGCGCGGGCCGCCGGTGGTGATGGTCAGCACCTGCTCCTTGGTGCGGCCGTGGGTGCGCTGGTGCTCGTTGAGCAGGTTGATCGCCTCGAACGAGAGACTCAGCTGCTTGGTCAGGTTGAAGCCGACGCTGAGGTCGACCTGGCCAAAGGGCTCGACGTAGGTCGGATTCGGCTGCCCGTTGTTGGTCGGCGACAGCAGGAACTCGCCGCGCCAGTTGTAGGCGGCCCGCACCGACCAGGTTTCATCCTCGTAGATACCGACCAGGTTGGCCGAATTCGACAAACCGACCAGCGCGAACTGGTTGCCGGAGCCGGCGTTGTCGAAGGCCAGGTCCGACTTCACGTAGGTGTAGTTGGCCTGGATGCCGAGCCCGTTGCTCAGGAAGTGCTGCCAGTTGATCTCGGCACCCTTCAGCGAGGCCTTCTTCTCGTTGACGTAGCTGGTGATCAGGTAAGGCAGGGCCGGATCGCCGGGGATGCCGGAGATGGTGCCGAGGGCGTTGCCGGCTTCGTTGTTGCCGGTATAGGTCACGCCCGGCCGGCCGTTGAAGTTGCGCAGGATGAAATTGCGCATGCAGGTGGTGTCGGTGGCGACGCAACCGCCTGCCAGCGCCGCGTTCCAGTAGGCGCCACCGACCGGAGTGGTGGCGGTGGTCGAGGGCTCGTTGACCACGACCTGGCCGGCGTAATTCTCCAGGTTCTTGTGGAACAGGCCGAGCGAGACCATGCTCTGCTTGGTGTAATACCACTCGGCCGACAGATCGAGGT
>Ga0265780_10011677_pt1 | contig 10363 bp, 12 predicted proteins | sample P1T30metagenome_FD_192432 | JGI IMG/M metagenome (GOLD analysis project Ga0265780, IMG submission 192432) | Plant litter microbial communities from East Loma Ridge, Irvine, California - P1 T30 | ecosystem: Environmental > Terrestrial > Plant litter > Unclassified | place: USA: California... | reverse complement strand
CGGAAGACTCCTCAGGCGCCGAATGTGACAGCGCCGGACATGCCTGACGAGGAATTGACGGCTCCCCCCAGCTCAATCTCCTCGCCGCACGCAGCCACGTCCGCCTCCGCATCCGCATCCGCATCCTCCAACAACTTTATCATGTCCTCTGCGAAGAGCTTCCGTCTTTTACTTGCACGTTACCCACCAAACCTTGCAACCAACCATGTTCCGTCAGACGGGCAAGGTGCGGTGTGACACTTGCATGCCGTACAAAGCGGTGTGGCTACTTTTTCCATCCAGTGTGGCGCCTGCAACAATTTTTTGAGAGCCCTAGATCGGCATGCATTCGCTTAGATCAGCACCGTTGCCCAGGACTGCAGGAGCCGGGGGGCTGAACCCACTCGGATGGTTCAATCAGTCCGGCCGGGCGTCGAGCACTTGGGGATTGCACCAGGATCTGCAAAGCACCCAAGTCTCAGGGTGAGGGGTTCACAGCACGAATCTTTGCCACCAGAGTCAGTGCTCATTCTGCTTGCTTGTCACTGATACGACCTCCCGTCATCCTGGACAAGACGTAAAGAGACGCCCGGCAAGTCCTCGCTCGCAATCAGGCTCAAATGCTACTGTGTGCCTCTCCAAATGCCATACTCGAATCCCATGCTCACAAAAGCAGTTCGGCATATACAGCAAGCCGTCAAGGTTGTCGAAGCAGTCCAAGGCCCATGAGCAGGCATCCTCGCAGCCACATGTGAGATCCCGCATTCAAGAAGCCAATGGCCTGCCTCACAGGACCTAAGCATCTTCCCCTAGTCTATCGCAGCAGCTGTGTATACGCGCTAATAGCTCATGGCGAATTGTCAGAGTGGAAATACACGTGAAGTAGAGCTAGATTTGACACATGTACTCTCGCGCCTGCGAAGATACTTGATACTTCACATGTCATGGTGATCAGGTACGGCGACGCATGATTGTGGGGAAGGACGGTCGCAGCCGCCGCCGAAGGGATTATGACGTCGTGCGGCGCCGAGTTCGCTCCTGATCGTCATCATTGCACGCTTAGCACGCGTCTAGGCTACCGCAAACAAGACTACCAGCAGCAGGTTATTGTACTTCACCATCTCTAAAACCCTGGTCATCTACTCGGACAGACATTGCACAGCTCAAAATAAACAATTGATCATGTCTTCTTGTCTTGGCTTCGGCCGCAACCGCGACGATGATCAGCAACCGCTACTCCCACAGGTAAGCTATCGCGCATTCCAAGTCACACGCGTCGGCTAACGGGCTTACTCGGCAGTACCGCGATGATACGGCCCTTCAGCGGGAGGTTCATCAGAAGCTCCACTCGTATCAGATGCTCCGGGCCATGTCCATGGGCTACATGCCATCCAATGAACAGACCATCATCAACCTCAGAAGCGTGCTTTCGGCAGACATCTTGAACCCCGACAATCCAGAACTGAGTGACTCTGGCCGTCTACTGGTCAAGTTCACTAAGCAATGGCTCCACCAATTCATCCATCTTCTGCAGCACAAGAACAGCGAGGACCAGATCCAGGACTTTGTGTGGTATCTCACCAAAGCGAGAATCTCGGTCGATGTGAATGACATCGCTCGTCGCACCACCAAGTCGAAAGCCAAGGCCGATGCAACTGCAGGTAAGTTAAATGGCGAATTTGAGAAGAAGATTGGGCTGACCCATGCATAGCGTATCAGAGCCTCCAAACAGTGGGCCAGCTGCTCCTCACCAACTCCGATTTCCGAATCTTCCTTTCAGACATCCAAACTGTTGGCCGAGAAGTCTTCAGAGACAGCGCATTTACTCTGTCCAATGTGGCGAAGAAAGCTGGCAAGAAAATCGAACCTTCGCAATCGGAGCAGCAAGCGCTGAAAGAGCCCGGCAAAGACGCTGAAGAAACTGCGCCATCAGCACAAGAACTCGAGGATGATGTGGCCGAGGTCGTACAAGTCGTCGGAAATGGCGTAACCAAAGTAGCAAAGAGGGCAGATCAAAGCTTGTCTGACAAGTTGCAAGGTGAAGAGGGCGATTCTTTGCTTTACCGCCTGAAGCAGACCGTCACAAATCTTCGACAGAAGCGGGACTACTCCGAGTCTGTTTCGACGCTCGCTCTACTTCTCCAACGCTATGCCATGGCATATTCTCGCACAGTAGAAGACGCCATGACTACTGTACAGGAGGATGTCGAGCCAAATGCCGCTATGGAGAGGGCGGTGAAGAACTTCTGGACGTTTATCAGCTCGTTCGGAGACCACGACGAGTGGAAGAAGCTGGAAGACTCTTTCCACAAGGTGCTGGAACATTCGCGGAAAGATCCAGAGTTTGAGGACCTGCTTACAGACATTGGCAATTCTCTTCAGAAGCTGTTAACGGACCCCGATTTCTTTGACCACGTTGAAGAGAAGTTCCAAGAGCTCCGCAAGAAGTCCAAGGGCGTAGGCACTGAGTCATCTCTGCGACAAGATATCGACATCTTCTTCGAGCAGGTCCAGAAGACGTTTGAGTCGGTCACACGTGACGAAGACATCTCCAAGCTCATCAAGTCAACATTCAGGATATGGGGTATCCTGTCTCCACAACACAGCTTGGCCAACCAAGACTTGATCAACGACACGATCAATGTCTTTGTTCCTCTTCTGATTCAGTACATCCAGTACATTCCAATTCCCCGTCTTGAAGTGTCCACTCCTGAGGTCGACATTCTGCTCGAGAACCTCATCATCGAACCTGGAAAGACTGTCAATCACACATCGTTCCTCCCCTTCCGCTTCCGCGTGGAGACCTACAACGACTTCGAACTCCGCAAGGCTCGCTTCCGTGTTGCATCCAAGGTCACATCCAAGTTCACCATCAAGATCGACGGTCTCTCCATGCGCGCCGACGAGATTGGTTTCCTCCTCCGCGCGCACTCGGGCATCCTCCGCATGGCTGACGAGGGTATCGCCTCCTTCCAGCTTGACGAGCGTGGTATTGACATCCACCTTGACGTCGAAGTCGCCAAGGAGAAGATGGAACAAATTCTCACCCTCCGCGCCGTCCGCGTACACATCCACAAGCTCAACTACACATTCCGCAAGTCCAAATTCAGCATCCTCGGCTGGCTCTTCAAGCCCCTGCTCCGCCCCGTCATCCGCAAGGTCATGGAGAGGCAGATGGCAAAGGGTATCGCGGATGGCATCCACGCTGCGAACCGCGAACTCTTGTTCTTCCGCGAGAGGCTGCGGGCGACGAGGATCTCGGACCCAGAAGACCTCAAGACGTTCTTCAAGGCTATCATGACGCGCTTGACGCCTGCCGACGACCCCGATCTGTACACCAGGGTCGGCGTTGCGCCCAAGGGCAAAGGCGTCTTTGCGGGCAAGTATGCGCCTGGCAGTGTTGCCAAGCTTTGGGAAGAAGAGGGAAGGCGGGCGGAGGAGAGGATTGATGATTGGGATGAGGGCGGCTGGAGGAATGATGTGTTTGATTTGCACACGCAGATGATGGGTTGAGCAGAAACGCTTTGGGAGTTTTGGTTCGAGTTTGCACATGTAGTGTTCGGGGTTGGCTTTCTATCGGGATTTCGCGAGTCTCAAGGCAAAAGGTCGTTCGGGTTTGGAGTCATGCGAACTTTGTGTGTTGCCCCTTCAGATTGTAGTATATAGCGCACACGTATGTAATGTCTGTATGAAGGAAACGTATTATGTACGTCTCACGATTTTCTTTCGAGCTAGATGTAATGTTGTGATCATCTCGTACATGGAGATTTGACTTGTCAAGACATCCTGACTTCACTGCAAGTATTAAGCCAAGAAAATGTATCTTTACTGTCCATTTGATTGTGAGAACACGTGCTACGAATATCAGCCAACGCGACTCTTTTAAACTGCCTGATTGCTCCATAAAACGCCCCTCTTTAGAGCATCTACCCAGTCAATATGTTACAGCATGTATCGAACATCAAGCCTTCACCCCCAATATCTCAACCACCCTTTCCTTGTCACTTCCAAGTGCACGAAACACATCCCAAATAACTCGTCTAGAAAGGAGGCAGCCAGAACTGGTATCCGCCGTTCTTCATCCGGAAAACGCTGAGCAGGAAGCTGTACATGCACAGCAGCACACCACTCCAGACGAACACGGCAACCTGCTGCGCGCGCGCATCCACAATGCGGGGGACCTTGAGCGCGAGCGAGATAGTCGCAAAAGCAAGGACGCCGTAAATCGCCGCAATGATCTGCGACTCGAGGCCGTTCTGGTTACTGAAGCCGCCGGCAAAGTAGACGAGCCCGCCCTTGCCATCGCCCTGCACATACGGTGTCTTCCTGATATGATTGAACATGTGCCCGCTAGTAAACAGCAGCACGGCAATCAAGCTAAACGCCGCCCAGAGATTGCGGTTCTGCAGGATTGGTACAAGGTACGGCCACGCGACTGCGAGCAGCGTAACGGAGCCGAGGGACAGGATGGTCGCGGAGCCGATCTTGACCCAGTTGATGGGGCGCGAGATGGAGGGCTTGGGGGCGTCGGCGGGGACCTGGCGCGCGATCCAGGCGTGGATTTGCTCGGCGGATTGCGGGCCGGCGGTGAAGTCGAAGCGGATGGGTTGGGAGTCGGTTTTGGCGTTGGGGCCGGTTGTGGGGTGGAAGTAGAGCAGGACCGGGGCGGTTTGGAGCATCATCTGTGCGGTGTTAGCAACTATTACTCACTACTGACGAAAGTAGATATTAATGGAGTTCCATACCGACTGGAAAGTATTCTTTCCGTCCACAAAGTCGAGGGTGCCGAAAAGCAGCCTTCCCTCGCCCTTCTTGTCGCCCTTGGTCCAGCTCTTGCCCAGAATGTCCCACTCGGGCTGGAATTCCCGACACAGCTGGCATTGGAATCTCTGCTCCAGCGCAGTGAGGAGGACGGCGACCGAGTAGTCTCTCGGGGCCTTTGTCAATTGCGCATAGCTTGCATCGTCAAGTTTCAATGGAGCGCCGCTCGACAATGACTTTGCGCGGGCGTCTTTGAAGCGGTCGCCCGGGGCCTTCTTGGCGGCAAGAGCTGTGAAGGGCAGCAGCGATGCGGTGAGAAGCTGTAGCCACCTCATTGCGTCGGATTGAGGGGGTTGTGGGGGTGTGAGGAGCGATGTGGGAGGTGCTGCGGGAGAGATGATGCTTGGTGAACGTGGCCTTGACCTGAGCTCGGAGGTCGGAAGTGTGCGTAATCCGCTAGCAGCGCAGGGGTGTCTGAGCGTTGACGATGCGCAACTTGATGAATAACACGACGCGCAAACACGACTCTGGCCTCTTAGAGTGCTGTGCTGAATTTCTACTTTTCGTCGCGGTTTTCGTTGCTATGTTGTGGTGAAAGTAGATTTTGAGATTCCCTCCCATCTTCATTCAGCTTGGCAACATACTCGCGCCGTGTTTGTTTACTCTCGTCGCGTCAACCTATAACTCCTCCACCTCCACAACATCCACCTAGGCTTTTCACACATCACTCAGTATATACTACGCCATGGTCGCTACTATGGATACGGAAATAGATATCAACTACGAGATGAAAGATGTAAGTGAACTTGTGCATTGCATACCACGTGGAGACGGAACTAGGCGAAAACTAGCTACGGGCTCCTATGTCAACAATCAGCAACCAACAATCAACACCCACTGACGCGTGTGCTTGCAGCTCCAACACTCGTTGCGCAACGCAACACTAGAACTCAATCTCGAACGGAGTAAGCATTCGGTTGAGGTTGTGGCCAAAGACGAGGAAATCAGGAAGCTGCGAGTCAGCCAGTGCCTGCTACAAGACGACAACAGCGACCTCCACGAACAGCTCGAAGAGGAACAGGCGCGCTCGGACGAGCTAGAGAACGCGCTAGACGAAGCCCTTGCGCAGCTCGACGAACAGAAAGCCCGCGACGAGGCAGCACAAAATCAGATCCGCACACAGGCGCGGGAGAATGCGAATCTGAAGGTGCGTAAACAAACATCCCAGTAGCGGTCTCTCACTAACACTCAACAGGCAGAACTAAAGGCAATGGAAAACGTCACCTCTGACTCTAACAAGATCCTCTCCGATAAGCTTGCGCTTTCCCGTGAGATCTCATCCCTGCGCCCGGAAGTCGAACACCTACGCGCACAGGTCGAATCGAACCAGGGCCTCCTCACCGAGAAACTTTCACTACAGCGCCAACTGACAACACTCCAAGTGGAGCTGGAGAACGAAAAGCGCACAGCAGCGCGTACGCTCGCTAAACAGGGCCGCAAGATGGAGCAGGACGACGACATTCGCAGCGAGTTGGAAGAGGTCCGCAAAGAACTCGCACAAGAGAAGAAGGACAAAGTGAAAGCCGAGGCTGCGCTCGCGAAGATGGAGAAGGCTGCCGAGAAGGTGCAATCAGACCTCGAGTCTCAGCAGCAGGCAGCCGAGCGTCTACAGGCCAAGGTGGAGAAGCTGGCAAAGAAGGACACCAGCAAGGCCAGCAAACGCGATGAAGCCCATGATGCGGCATTGGAGGAGCTTCGCCAGGAGCTGGAGCAGGAACGCGCAGCCCGTCTGAGCGCGGAGAAGGCCAGCAAGAAGAGCAGCAGTAACAGCGCTGAGATTGAAGAGCTCCGACAGGAGCTTGAACAGGAGAGGCATGCGCGCCAGAAAGCCGAGAAAGCCAGTAAGAAGGGTACGCAAACAGACAACTCGCAATCCGAAGAGATCAAGAAGGCGCTGGAAGAGGAGAAGCGCGAGCGTAAGAAGCAAGAGAAGGAGTACACCAAGACTTTGGCGGAGCTGCAGGGACGTAACACGGTGCTTGACGACAAGTTGAGCGCATTCCGAGAGAAACTTCGCACTACCAAGGAGAAGTTGAAGGAGAAGGAAGCCGAGCTGGATCGTGTCGACCGGGCACAGACCGCACCGCCCACCAAAGCTGCCGCTGCTACAACCACAAAGCCTGCTAAGACCGGTCGAAAGCGCCTCGCTGCGACGGCAGAGCCAGAGACGAATTTGGGTACTCCTGGAGACGGCTTCCCTGCGAAGAAAGCCAAGCGCGGCACCTCCGCTGCTGCCGTGGGTGACACATCTGCCTTTTCACTGACGCCGTTCCTCAACCGCACTGGTAGCGTAGTCCCGGCAAGTCCAATCGTCGAAGAAGAGGAAGAGGAAGACGCAACTGCCCAGCAAGAGGCCACCCCAACTGCGCTGCCAAAGAAAGCCTCGAAGAAGATTGCTCAGCCCAAGGTCAAGGCTCTGGCACCTGCACCATCGAACAAGGCCAACGCAAAGGTGGCTGGCCGCAAGAAGGCTGCGGCACCAGTTTTGGAGATGGTCAGTGAGGAAGCGTCCGTGATGTCTCACAGCCAGTCCAAGGACGACTCCGAGAATGCTCCAGTTATGGTCCCACTCAAAGACTCAGATGACGGCCCATCCACAAAGACCAAGCCTGTCGTGCCCAAGTTCAAGCCCCGCAAGTCACTCATGTCCTTTGCAACATTCGCCGAAGAGCCCGCCGCAGAGAAGAAGAAGAAGCGCAAGCTTGGCGCCAGTGCTGGCAAGACTCTATTCGACGCCGAGGACGGTGAAGATGTGGCGCCTCTGAAACCTGTTGGCGTGAGCAAGGGCTTGTTTGCGGCGAGGGCGCTGGGCAAGAGTGTGTTAGGCAAGCAGGGACAGCGCCCTATTTCGGGCGGGTTCAATATGCTGAGTGAGGAGGCGTTTGCGTTCAGTCCGCTCAAGAAAGATCGGAGGGGCGCAAGTTTTTTGAAATAGTGCTGCGAAGCATACGATCTGTTTGGATGTGCGAATGCTGTCTGTCTGAAGTTCAGGCTATGTTATGAATGGTTTTGGTGTTCATAGGCTGCATTGCATCTAGGTGTTTAATGGTATCTGCATTCATGAATTTTGTCTCCATCTCAAATAAGCCACCTTTTTCACTGTGTTGACTTGGAGCGTCCCTCGCGGAACACTTTTTTGAAATGGCTGAATTAGTCAAAAACTACATCTTGGGAACCCACAGCGCGCTTAGAACCCCGGACCCATTTGCTGCGGATCGCCAGCAAACAGCGCAGCCTTGCGGCGTGGTACACTATAAACATGGCTTAGTGATGATGTGCCGCAGGGAAGCGCTAAAGGCATGGGGTTCCGCGAAACATTTGCGCGAGTAGAATTCTGGAAAGGCGATGTTCTGGGAGGATGCTGGATGGGCGTAGTGAGGCTGTGCAAGGGTCCCGAGTTCGGTTCGCGAGAAGGGGTGAGAATTGGTTCACCGGTACCACGATTGTGGTGTGCGATACGTGGAATCTGAATTCTTGCCACCATTCAGCGATCTGGGTATCGAATATGGCGCAGTTGAGCGAGATATGAGGGGAATACGAGCGGAGCTGTAGAGCTCCACCGGACCAGAGTTGGAGATGCAGTATCTTGGGCTCGGCGTGCCTTGCCAGGCTGTGCTTCACAACATTCTGAAGAAAGGAATGTAAACAAGCAAGAAGGTTCGAAAGAAGGTCTCAAATCCAGCCATGTGAGCCTCCACCAACATAGACTTGACAAAGAGTCCTCGATGCCTCAGTCAGTGTCGATGCCGGAAATAACAAGGCGTAGGGACAGCCACGAGCTCGGATAACCGTGCCACCTTGGCCGTCTCCAGCAGAAAGGAAAAGCCATCCACTAACCATAGGGCTGACCGCTATCGCAACCACCCCATGACTTTCCGCATTCAGACGCTATTTTACCCCAATGCGCGAAAATCGTTGACGTCGGGTATAATGCTGCGCAGCATCTAAGTGGACAATGGCCAAATCACGCAGTATTGAAATTCTGCCTTGAGCGACGTCACGAGTTGGCCGGGTCACCCGTGATAACCGACTTTACGATGCTTGTGTGCTTTGGTGCCGGGGGCCTTGTGGTGTGGCCGTCTGCCGATCGCTCGCGTGGCGGATACGCTGCGATCCGTGAAAGAAGCGTCTCCGATTCAGACTTGATGGAATACAGCACGCAAGCGGATCGGGGAGTGTGTTGAGAATATCAAGAGTAGTCTCACATACTGCGCGATAGTGGCGCTCTTCAGAGTTGGAATGTGATGTCTAAAGCCAGATGGCCGCGGTGCCTCCTCCCAAACGGTAGAAAGCCATGGTAGAATCTCACGCACAGCCCCAAGCGTGAGCCAAGATGCACAAGGTAGGCGCAGGGGTGCACATGCACTGTGACTAGCTTCCCCGCTTCATGGGTAGTACATCTGTTTGTTAGTAACCCACATATAAGATCGTACCACGTCCTCTCGATATGGCCGAATCGCAACCACACAGCTCCACTGCAAAGAACACTGTTGCCGATTCGTTTACCTCTTCTACGCGACCTATCATCAACGATCAGCTTTCTACTACCGGACTACATAGCACTACAGCAACTATGAGCGACACCAACGGAAAGGCACCCATCAATGGAGCTGGCTCACCTGCGCGCCACAATGAACCTATTGTAAAGGTCCAGCCGCCGCGACGCGAGGATCTCCAGCCATCCTATGCTCGTGTTATCCAGCCAGATGACCAAGATGCCGATACCAACGGATGGTATGGTGCCATGGTATGTTATTGGCTCGGCGACCGCCACAACCAAGTATCTAACAACCACGCAGATCAACACTCTTGGAGGCTGCATCGGTACTCTAGGCGCCATTCCATGCTGCATCGTCTGCCCGAATCCCTACAAGCCCGTGTCTCAAGGAAACGTCGGTCTCGTCACCAAGTTCGGCCGCTTCGCGCGTGCCGTCGACCCCGGTCTGGTCTACGTCAACCCTCTCTCCGAGCAGCTGGTGCAGGTCGACATCAAGATCCAGATCGTCGAGGTGCCCAAGCAAGTCTGTATGACCAAGGACAATGTTACCTTGAACTTGACCTCCGTCATCTACTACCGCATCACTTCGCCCCACAAGGCCGCTTTCAGCATCAGCAACATCCGCCAGGCGCTTGTCGAGCGTACGCAGACTACGCTGCGCCATGTTATCGGTGCCCGTGTTCTCCAGGACGTGATTGAGCGTCGCGAGGAGATCGCCATGTCCATCCGTGAGATCATCGAGGAGACTGCGCTTGGATGGGGTGTCGAGGTCGAGTCCATGCTCGTCAAGGACATCATATTCTCCCAGGAGCTCCAGGAGTCGCTTTCCATGGCTGCCCAGTCGAAGCGAACTGGTGAGGCGAAGGTTATCGCCGCTCGCGCGGAAGTCGAGTCTGCCAAGGTAAGTCTTCCATCACTCCCTCACCACACCCTCCCACATTATCTTACGCACTCGAAACTTTGCGGGCACTTGCATGTGGTCTGTCGCATGGTTTTCGCCTCTGCGCACGGTCCATGTTGGTGTCGTTGGGTCGGGTTGGGGTAAAATCACGTGTTTTGCCCTCC
>Ga0265780_10011675_pt1 | contig 10365 bp, 12 predicted proteins | sample P1T30metagenome_FD_192432 | JGI IMG/M metagenome (GOLD analysis project Ga0265780, IMG submission 192432) | Plant litter microbial communities from East Loma Ridge, Irvine, California - P1 T30 | ecosystem: Environmental > Terrestrial > Plant litter > Unclassified | place: USA: California... | reverse complement strand
CGCCACCCTGGCGCTCGGCATTGCATGCAGCGGCCTGGCGTACATCCTGTACTTCAAGCTGATTGCCGACGTTGGCGCCACATCGGCGCTGTCGGTGACGTTCCTGACGCCTGTCTTCGGCATCCTCTGGGGCGCACTCTTCCTTGGTGAAACGGTGGGCTGGTACACCGTGGCCGGCTCGGCCATCGTGCTGCTCGGGACCGCCCTGGTGACGGGTTTTATCGGCGCGCCGAAGAAGCTGGCGTTGGCGGCGCGATGACGCAACTCCGCGTCCCCCTGCCTGCAGGCTACCGGGCGGCCGATGTGCTGGCGTTTTACGCGCGAGATACGGAAGGCGTGGCCGAGCAGGTCAGGGTGGATGGCTTCAGCAAAGGCGTGATGCTGCACGGCGTGCCGGTGCGGTTCGACGTGGTGCTTGGGCTTGACGCCGCACAGTGCACGCTGGCGGCGGACGGCGCGCTGCCAGGGGCGATCCTGGACGCCGCCAGCGACGCCCTCATCAATATGCTGGCCCTGCGCATCGATCCCGCGCCATTTGCGGCATTCGTGCGAACGGATCCCCTGCTCGGCCCGCTGGTGGCGCACCGGCCGGGACTGCGCATCGTACAGTCGGGCACCGTCTTCGAGGCGCTCACCTGGGCCATCATCGGCCAGCAGATCAATTTATCGTTCGCCATTGCGCTACGCCGCACGCTGATCCTGCAAGCCGGGCGGCAGCACAGCAGTGGACTCTGGTGCTACCCGGAAGCAGCGGATGTGGCGGCGCTCGATGTAGCGGCGCTGACGTCACGCAAATTTTCACGGTCGAAAGCGGACACGCTGCTGCGGCTGGCGCAGCTGGTGGTGTCAGGAACATTGTCGCTGGCGCGCGACGTGCCGCTGGCTGATGTGTCGGCGCAATTGCTGGCAATAAAAGGGATCGGGCCGTGGACCGTCAACTACGCGCTGCTGCGCGGTTACGGGTATGCGGATTGTTCATTGCAGGGCGATGTGGCGGTGCGGACCGCCTTGCAGCGCCTGCTGGGTGCGGACGTGAAGCCGGATATCGCCGCGACGGAAGCGTGGCTGGCGCAGTACGCGCCATATCGGACGATGGTGGCAGCGTACTTGTGGGACAGCCTGGACGAGCCAACGTAAGCGTTCAGTTCGCCATGCCCCAGCCCAGCAAGCCATCGAACTGCTGCGCGCCCTCACCAGCAAAGCGGATCAGCTCCGACAGCGGCACCATCGCCAGGTTATCGCGCTGGTACTCCCCGCCCAGCGAGCGCGGAATTTTCAAACAGTATTTCCAGTCGTCAACCAACGGCCCTAGTGTTGCCTCGGCCAAGTGCACCAGCTCCGGCATGTACCACTCAGCAAGAAACGCCTGGTTGTACGACAGCGCCGCTGCCGCTTCCGCGTTGCAGGCCACCGGTTCGCACAGCAGGTCCTGGGGACGCAGGCGCCAGTAGCGCCCCTCGTCATCGAGCAGCAGCAAGTTGCCGAAAGGGTTCTCTCCCAGGACCGCCACCGCGTTCAGGCCGATCCAGCCCCAGGCGTCGTTAATATCGTCTACCGAAATCATCGCATGCTCCGCACCGTCATCCAGAGTCAGACCATACACCGCGCTGCCTGTTCCGTCTGACTGCCTGTGATTTGTGCGCGCTCACGAAACCTGCGTGCAAACGCAAAAGCCGCTGATTCCCTTTCGAAAATCAGCGGCTTGCTGTATTGGTTGCGGGGACAGGATTTGAACCTGTGACCTTCGGGTTATGAGCCCGACGAGCTGCCAGACTGCTCCACCCCGCGGAACGAATTATAGCAAAGCGATCTGGATTAGGCAATGTCAATCCAATCTTCTTGCCTGATTGGTCGGATTGATCACGGATGGACGGCCGGATCTCGTCAGGACAGGGCTGCGCCGGGCGCGCAATCGGTGTAAAGTAGCCGAATTCATCTTATTCCTCTGCCCATGAAATTTTGCTCCGAGTGTGCCCATCCTGTTGCGTTGGCAGTGCCTGAAGGCGATAACCGCCCACGCTACGTCTGCCCCAACTGCCATACCATCCATTACGAGAATCCGAAAATGGTGATCGGCTCGCTGCCGGTATGGGAGCAGGATGGCCAATTCAAGGTGCTGCTGTGCAAGCGCGCCATCGAGCCGCGCTATGGCTACTGGACATTGCCGGCCGGCTTCATGGAAAACGCTGAAACCACGGCTGAAGCCGCCATGCGCGAAACCGTGGAAGAAGCGGGCGCCAACATTGAACTGGGCCCGCTGTTTTCGCTGCTGAACGTGGCGCATGTGCACCAGGTGCACCTGTTCTACCTGGCCCGCCTGGTCGACCTGGATTTCGCGCCAGGCATCGAAAGCCTCGAAGTGGAACTGTTTTTCGAGGAAGAGATTCCCTGGGACGACCTGGCCTTCCCCACCATCCGCACCACGCTGGAACTGTTCTTTGCCGATCGGGTCAAAGTACGGGAGACCGGCGCGCCTTACGCCTTCCATACCCAGGACATCGTGCGCCCCATGCTGGCGCCGCATGAACCCGACTAGAAGGCAGCATGATTCCGTGGCTTGAAGCAAACACCCCGTTTCCGGATGTGTCGGAAGCGCTGACGACTGACGCGCCCGGCCTGCTCGCGGCCGGCGCCGACCTGTCGCCGGCGCGCCTGCTGCTGGCTTACCGCCATGGCATCTTCCCGTGGTTTTCCGAAGGCCAGCCCATTCTATGGTGGAGCACCGATCCACGCATGGTGCTGGCCACCGACGACTTCAAAATCAGCGCCAGCCTGAAGAAAACGCTGCGCAAGGTGGAGCGCAGCCGCATCGACGGCGGGCCGTGGGAAGTGCGTTTCGACAGCGCGTTCGAAGACGTCATGCGCGCCTGCGCCGCCCCGCGCCGCGACGGCCCCGGCACGTGGATTTCCGACGACATCATCGCCGGCTACACCGGCCTGCACGAACAGGGTTACGCTCATTCTTCCGAAGTGTGGTTCGAGGGCGAACTAGTGGGTGGCGCTTACGGCGTGGGCATCGGCGCCATGTTCTGCGGCGAATCGATGTTTGCGCGCGCGACCGATGCATCGAAAATCGCCCTCGCCTATATGGTCGCGTTCCTGCGCAGCCGCGGCGTGGCGATGATCGATTGCCAGCAGGAGACCGGTCACCTGGCCTCGCTTGGCGCGGCGCCCATCTCGCGGGCGCAATTCCTGGCCCATTTGCGCCAGGCGGTCGCACAGCCATCGATTGGTCCGTGGCAGCCGGTGGCCCCGTTCTGAACGACGCGTTTTTTCGCGGGGATTTGGCTACAATAGGTGCAACCATGTCGTCTCGAGAGCTACCGCATGACGCACTTAAATGACTTGCCATTTGCCACGCTGCAGTTTTACACCACAGCGCCCTACCCTTGCAGCTACCTCGATGCGCGCCAGGCCCGCTCGCAGGTCGCCACGCCGTCCCACCTGATCAACTCCGATGTGTATTCGGAGCTGGTCAAAAGCGGATTCCGGCGCAGCGGGATTTTTACGTACCGGCCCTACTGCGACGGCTGCAACGCCTGCATTCCGGTGCGGGTGCGCAGCGCCGCGTTTGCGCCGAGCCGCGGCCAGAAGCGCGCATGGCGCCGCCACGCCGACCTCACCGCCACGGTCGCCAACCTCAGCTTTTCCGATGAGCATTACGCGCTGTACCTGCGCTATCAGACCACGCGCCACGTCGGCGGCGGGATGGACCAGGACAGCCGCGACCAGTACGCCCAGTTCCTGTTGCAAAGCCGGGTCAACACGCGACTGGTGGAATTTCGTGAACCCGGTGGAACGTTGCGCATGGTGTCGATCATCGACCTGCTGTCCGACGGCCTGTCATCGGTGTACACCTTTTTCGATCCCGACGTGCCCGGCGCCTCGTACGGCACGTACAACGTCATGTGGCAGATCTTCCAGGCGCGCGAACTGAACCTGGATTATGTGTATCTCGGCTACTGGATCGCCCAGAGTCCGAAAATGGCCTACAAGACCAATTTCCGGCCGCTGGAAGCGCGCATGCATGGCACGTGGAGCCTGCTGGAGACCGCACCGGACTGAACAGTCAATACGATTGCTTACACTCATTGTTTTAGCTTGAGTAACTGACGGGGTAAAATTCAGGCTTCGCCCCGCTGAGTCAATCCATGCCAGATAAAATCCTGTACCGACTAGCCCGTCCCGTCCTGTTCTCGCTCGATGCGGAAACCGCCCACAACCTGACGTTGCCAGCCTTGCGCCGCGCGCACGCACGCGGCATGAACTTCGGCGTCAAAAAGCCGGCGCCCGATCCGCGCGTGGTGATGGGCATTACGTTCCCGAACCCAGTTGGCCTAGCCGCCGGGCTCGACAAGGATGGCGCGTACATCGACGCGCTCGCGGCACTTGGTTTTGGCTCGATTGAAATTGGCACTGTCACGCCCCGCGCTCAGGCCGGCAATCCGCGCCCCCGCATGTTCCGCCTGCCGAAAGCGCGCGGCATCATCAACCGCATGGGTTTCAATAACGGCGGGGTGGACGCCTTCGTGGCGAATGTTCAAGCCTCCCGGTTCTATCAGGAGCGCCAGGGCGTGCTGGGCCTGAACATTGGCAAGAACGCCGATACGCCGATGGAAAACGCGGCGGACGATTACGTGGCATGCCTGCGCAAGGTGTACCAGTACGCCAGTTATGTCACGGTGAATATCTCTTCGCCCAACACGAAAAACCTGCGCCAGCTGCAGGATGCGTCGGAACTCGATGCGCTGCTGGGCCGCTTGAAGGAAGAGCAATTGCGCCTGGCCGATGCGCACGGCAAATACGTGCCGCTGGCGCTCAAGATCGCCCCGGATGTCGATGGCGACCAGATCCGCAATATCGCCGGTGCGCTGCTGCGGCACAAGATCGACGGCGTCATTGCCACCAACACCACGCTGAACCGCCGTGACGTGGAAGGCATGCGCCACAGCGTCGAAGCCGGCGGCCTGTCGGGCCAGCCGGTGTTCGAACTGTCGAACATCGTCATCCGCGCGCTCAAAAACGAACTGGGCGACGCGATTCCGATCATCGGCGTGGGCGGCATCCTGTCCGGCGCCGATGCAGCCGTCAAAATCCGCCAGGGCGCGCAGCTGGTGCAGCTGTACAGCGGCCTGATCTACAAAGGCCCGTCGCTGGTGCGGGAATGCGCACAGGCCCTGAAAGCGCAGCCGGTCGTGTAATGCAGGGCGGTCAGTCGTCGACCGCCACCCGCAGCGCCTGCTCCACGTCGCTGCGCTTCACGCCCGGCGCAAAGCGCTCGATGAAGTGATACGCATACGCGCGCAAAAAGGCGCCGCGGCGCACGCCCAGCCGCGTGACGTTGGCGGCAAACAGGTGCGATGCTTCCACCGCGCGCATGCCGCGATCGCGCCCATGGTCGAATGCCATCGAGGCGACGATGCCCACCCCCATTCCCAGCGCCACGTACTGCTTGATGACGTCGGAATCCATGGCGGTCAGCACAATATCCGGCTCCACGCCTGCCTTGGCAAACGCATCGTCGATATGGCCGCGGCCGGTAAAGCCGACGTCGTACGTAATCAACGGATGCTGGGCCAGGTGCTCGAGGGTGATCGGTCCGACCGACAGTAAAGGGTGGCCTTCCGGCACCACCACCACGTGGCTCCAGCGGTAGCACGGGAACGACACCAGGTCGGGAAACGCCGACAGGCCTTCGGTGGCGATACCAATGTCGGCTTTGCCGGACAACACCCACTCGGCGATATGTTCCGGCGCGCTTTGCTGCAGCGCGATGCGCACGCCGGGAAACGCCGCACGGAACGACTGCACCACCTGCGGCAGCGCATAGCGCGCCTGCGTGTGCGTGACAGCAATGGTCAGCGTGCCGCTGTCCTGGTCGGCGTATTCCTGGCTGGCCTGCTGCAGGTTTTCCGCTTCCACCAGCAGGCGGTCGATGATTTTCAGGATGCCTTTGCCAGGGCCCGTCATGCCGGTCAGGCGCTGCCGTTGCGCTCGAAAATGATGACGCCCAGCTCGTCTTCGAGCTCGCGGATCTGGCGGCTGACGCCGGGCTGCGACGTGAACAGCGCATTGGCCACTTCGGTCAGGTTGTAACCGCGGCGCGCGGTTTCGCGGACTGAACGTAATTGCTGGAAATTCATATATTGGCTCCGGCATCGACAAAGACTTGCATCTTGCGGGGACGCACTACCAGGGTATCGCCTTCCGCCAGTCCCATGTCGCGGTAGCGTTCGTTGGCCATCGTGGCTTCGATCAGCTCAGAGTTGTCGCTGCGCTCGAGGTCCAGCTGGGCCAGCGGCCCAATGGCGTGCGCGCGGCGCAATTTCACCACGACACCATCCATGCCCGGCTGGTAGCGTTCGACATCGAGGTCGTGCGGCCGCACATAGCCAATACCGGCGCCGTTCTGCACCGCGGTGTGTTGCGGCGCGTCCAGGCGGACGTCGCCAGTCGCCAGCACGCCTTCATGCACGCGGCCATGGAAGATATTCACGTTGCCGAGGAAGCCGTAGACAAATGGCGACGCCGGATGGTTGTAGACCTCGGACGGCGAGCCCAGTTGTTCCACGCGCCCCTTGTTCATCAGCACCACCCGATCCGCCACTTCCAGCGCCTCTTCCTGGTCGTGTGTGACGAAAATACTGGTCACGTGCAACTCATCGTGCAGGCGGCGCAGCCAGCGGCGCAATTCCTTGCGGACCTTGGCGTCCAGCGCACCGAACGGTTCGTCCAGCAGCAGGACGCGCGGTTCCACCGCCAGCGCACGCGCGAGCGCAATGCGCTGGCGCTGGCCGCCAGACAGTTGCGGCGGGTAGCGATCGGCCAGCCAGTCGAGCTGCACCAGGTCGAGCAGCGACTTCACTTTTTCACGGATCTGCTGCTCGCTCGGACGCTCCTTGCGGGGCCGCACGCGCAGGCCAAATGCAACGTTTTCAAACACGGTCATGTGGCGGAACAGCGCGTAATGCTGGAACACGAAGCCGACTTGCCGTTCGCGCACATTGCGGGCCGACGCATCCTCGCCGTCGAGCAGGACCTGTCCACTGTCCGGATTTTCCAGGCCGGCGATGATGCGCAGCAGCGTGGTCTTGCCACAGCCAGACGGGCCCAGCAGCGCGGTCAGTTCGCCGTTGGGAAAGTTCAGCGAGACATTGTCGAGCGCCGTGAAATTGCCGAATTGTTTGTGGATGTTATTAACTGCAATGGTCATATCAGGTGCTCCGTGCTTCGTGGGAGATGGGCATCAACGCGGCTTCGTCGGCAGCGGTTTCGCCGGACTGGTGCAAGCGCCATTCGATCAGGGATTTGATGGCCAGCGTGACCAGGGCCAGCAGCGCCAGCAGCGACGCAATCGCAAACGCGGCCGTAAAGTTGTACTCGTTGTAGAGGATCTCCACCTGCAGCGGCATCGTGTTGGTTTCGCCGCGGATATGTCCCGACACCACAGAGACCGCGCCAAACTCGCCCATCGCGCGGGCATTGCACAGGATCACGCCGTACAGCAGGCCCCACTTGATGTTGGGCAGTGTCACGCGCCGGAACATCTGCCAGCCAGACGCCCCCAGCACCAGCGCGGCTTCCTCCTCCTCGCTGCCCTGCGCCTGCATCAGCGGGATCAGTTCGCGTGCAACAAACGGGAACGTGATGAACACGGTGGCCAGCACGATCCCCGGCACGGCAAACAGGATCTTGATGTCATGCGCCTGCAGCCATGGACCGATCCAGCCCTGCGCGCCAAACATCAGCACGTAGATCAGGCCGGAAATCACCGGCGACACGGAGAATGGCAAGTCGATCAGCGTCAGCAAAATGCTCTTGCCGCGGAACTCGAACTTGGCGATGGCCCACGCTGCCGCGACGCCAAACACCAGGTTCAGCGGCACCGAAATACCGGCGGCAATGAGCGTCAGCTTGATGGCGGAGATGGCGTCGGCGTCGACGATGGATTCGACGTAGACATCCCACCCTTTCTTCAACGCTTCGGTGAACACGGCCACGAGTGGCACGAACAGGAACAGCGTCAGGAACAGCAGCGCAATGGTGACCAGCACATACTTGATCCAGCGCGGCTCGAGGGTGTTGGTGGGCGCGGCTTTGGCGCGGGTTGCTGGCTTGGCGGGAAGATCGATCACGGCGCTCATGCTTTCCCCGCCCGTTTGCGCGTCCACGCCTGCAACAGGTTAATCGTCAGCAGTAGTGCAAACGACGCGATCAGCATCACCACGGCAATCGCGGTGGCGCCAGCGTAGTCGTACTGCTCCAGCTTGGTGATGATGAACAGCGGCGTGATTTCCGACACCATCGGCATATTGCCGGCAATAAAAATAACGGAACCGTATTCGCCGGTGGCGCGCGCAAACGCCAGCGCGAAGCCGGTCAGCAACGCCGGCACCAGGTTCGGCAGGATGACGCGCCAGAATGTTTGCCACGGCGTGGCGCCCAGGCTGGCGGCTGCTTCTTCCAGCTCGCGCTCGGCGTCTTCCAGCACCGGCTGCACCGTGCGCACGACAAATGGCAAGCCGATGAACGTCAGGGCCACCACCACGCCCAGCGGCGTGAACGCGACCTTGATGCCAGCTTTTTCCAGGTACTGGCCAATCCAGCCGTTGGCGGAATACAGCGACGTCAGCGTAATGCCGGCCACGGCCGTGGGCAGCGCGAACGGCAGGTCGACCAGCGCGTCGATGAAGCGCTTGCCGGGAAATTTGTAGCGCACCAGCACCCACGCCACAATGCCCCCAAACAGCACATTGAGCAGCGCGCCGATGAGCGACGCGCCGAAGGTCAGGCGGTAGGACGCCATCACGCGCGCCGTGGTCACCGCGTTCCAGAACGCATCCCATGTCATCGTGAATGTTTTGAGGAAGACAGCCGACAGCGGGATCAGGACGATCAGCGCGAGATAGAACAACGTGAAGCCGAGCGTGAGGCCGAACCCGGGCAAGACCCGGGTCGGCGCCGCGCGCGGCTTGAGGAAAGAGGTCATGGCAGCCTTATTACATTTTCTTCTAATAGGGCTGGATAATTGCATGTAAACCTCATAACGCAAACGAAGCAGAAATCATTTGCATAGACGTTTTGGCTATTAGGACATCAGTAAATCAGCTTGTACGCCACCGTGGTGAGTGTGAGCGCCAGCACGACGCGCAGGAATTTTTCGGGAACCACACGCGCCGCCAGGGAACCCAGCGTGATTCCGGGTACCGAGCCAACCAGCAAGGTGAGCAGCAGCATCCAGTCGATCGAACCGAGCCACCAGTGCCCAAACGCAGCAATAGCCGTAAGCGGGACGGCATAGGCGATATCGGTGCCGGCCACCTCGGCAGGGGTCAACCGTGGATACAGCATCACCAGCAAGGTGGCGCCAATAGCGCCCGCGCCAATCGACGACACCGTCACCAGCGTGCCCAGCAACGCGCCCGAGAAGATGGTTGCGGCTGCGAGTTTTCTACCCTGCAATTGGCGGCCGGGACGCGCGTGCACCCAGGCCAGCATGCGCTTGCGAAACAGCAGCGCGATCACCGTCAGCAGCACGGAGGCAGCAATGGTATAGCGGATGACGAGGCCGATTTTGTGGCTCAGCGTGCCAAAGTGCGACAGCGCGAGTGTCGCGACGACCGCCGCCGGCAGCGCGCCGATGCACAGGCGCCGGACGATCAGCCACTGGACGGTGCCACCCTTGCGATGGGTGACCGTGCCGACGGTTTTGGTGATCGAGGCAAACGCCAGGTCGGTGCCGACGGCAACCGAAGGGCTGACGCCAAACAGCAGCGTCAGCAAGGGCGTCATCAGCGAACCACCGCCGACGCCGGTCATGCCGACCAGAAGGCCGACCGCGAAACCGGCAAAGATGTAGGTAAAAGACATACGCAATCCTTAAATCGAGCCCGAGGGTAACGGGCGCGATGGGGATTGCAAAGGATGGGTTTGTAATTTGCTTATGCGGCGCGTGCGCCAGCGTTTCCGCGAGGCGAACTTCGTTGAACCGTTACTTGTTCGGCTGCGGCGTCAGGCGCAGGTACGGGCGCTCCGCGGTGAAGCCTTTTGGATACTTTGCCTTCAGCACATCCGGATCCTGGATCGTCAGCGGAATGATGACGTCGTCGCCATCCTTCCAGTTGCCTGGCGTGGCCACGCTGTAGCCGTCAGACAATTGCAGCGCATCGATCACGCGCAGCACTTCATCGAAATTGCGGCCGGTGCTCATTGGGTACGTGATCATAAGGCGCACTTTTTTCGCAGGATCGATGACGAACAGCGAACGCACGGTGGCGGTGGCCGATTGTTCCGGGTGGATCATGTCGTACAGGCCAGCGACGGTGCGGTCAGCGTCAGCAATGATGGGGAAGCCCACCACGGTTT
>Ga0265780_10011674_pt1 | contig 10365 bp, 6 predicted proteins | sample P1T30metagenome_FD_192432 | JGI IMG/M metagenome (GOLD analysis project Ga0265780, IMG submission 192432) | Plant litter microbial communities from East Loma Ridge, Irvine, California - P1 T30 | ecosystem: Environmental > Terrestrial > Plant litter > Unclassified | place: USA: California... | reverse complement strand
GCCGGCGTGTTCGCGCAGGCTGATCGTGACGCCGCCGTGCAGGGTGAACTTGAAGGCGTTCGACAGCAGGTTGAAGACGATTTTTTCCCACATATCGCGGTCTATATACACCGGCTGACCCAGGTCCTGCAGTTCGATCCGGTATTCCAGGCCGCCCTTGGCCATGGCCGACTCGAACACGCCGGCCAGGTCGAGCGTGAGGTGCGCCAGGTCCACCGGCACGTAGCTGGCCTGCACCCGGCCGGCCTCGATGCGCGAGAAGTCGAGCAGCGAGTTGACCAGCTTGAGCAGGCGCAGCGCATTGCGGTGGGTGACCTCGATGCGCTTACGCTGCGCAGCGCTCATGCTGTCCGCGTCATCGGCCAGGGCGTCGTCGAGCGGACCCAGGATCAGGGTAAGCGGGGTACGGAATTCATGGGACACGTTCGAGAAGAAGGCGGTCTTGGCGCGGTCGATCTTGGCCAGTTCTTCGGCGCGCCGCTGTTCCTGCTCGTAGGCGAGTACGTTGCCGACGGCGGTGTTCACGGCCGCGCCCAGCAATTCATAGAAATTGCGGTAGTCGGCGTCGAGCGCGGCGCACGCTCACACCGGCGACCACGAAGCCGAACAGCTCCTGCTGGCCCGGCAGCGACAGCGGCAACACCAGGGCCGAGCGCGGCGGATCCTCGTAGGGTCCGCAAGTCATCCCGGCCAGGCGCGCCGCGACGTCGTCCACCTGTGCGGCAGCATGCGCGGCGGCGCAGCGCGCGAACGGCCAGCAGGCGTCGTCCAGGGGCGCCGAACCTGGCGCCAGCACGCCATGCTGCGGCAGGCCGCCGCCGCCGCGCAACTCCAGCATTCCGTTGTCCTGGTCGATCTGGTAGAACAGCAGGAACGGCACGTCGGCCTTCATGCGCTCGACATGGATCGTCAACTGCTGGCCGATCTCAGCCATCGAACGGGTCGAGGCCAGGCTGGCGGTCAGGTCGCGCAGTCCCTGGGCACGGCGCGCGCCCAGCACCTGGGCCGTGGTCTCTGTGATCGGGTGGAACACCCCGCCCACCGTCCCCGACTCGTCGCGGATCGGCGAGAACGAGAAGGTCATATTCGCCTCCTCGAGGTAGCCGCTGCGGTCCAGGAACATCTGCTGGTCCTTGATGTAGGCGCCCTCCCCCTGGTGCGCACGCTCGAAGGCCGCGCCCACCACCGGCAGCGCCGAGGCCCACACCACCTTGAATGGCGCCCCCATCGACCCCGGATGCAGGTCGCCGCAGATCGGGCGGTAGGCGTCGTTATAGATCTGGATGTCGTCCGGTCCCCAGCACACCAGGATCGGGAAGGTCGAGGACAGGCACAGGCTGACCGAAGTGCGCAGGCTTTGTGGCCAGTATGACAATGGCCCAAGCGGCGTCTGCGACCAGTCCATGCTGCGGATCAGTTCACCCATTTCGCCACCGCCGGCAAGCCAGTTCAGGTCGGAATCGCCCAGGACGGGGGAAGATGGGAGTGCGGACATGGGGAGACCTAAGGGCGGAAGATAGAAAACGGGATTCTTGAGAAACTGTGTACTGCAAGGCAAGTAGTTCAGCATCGAATTACCGACGAGCCGCCCGCCATTAGAACATAACAACAGGAAACACTAGCGCGACACCTCGGATCGGGTGGCGAGCGCACCGAACCCGTTACCAAAAAGACACGGCCAGCGCGTGGCTGGCCGTGTCGGGTGCAACAGGCGGCCGGCGCCGCCCTCAGGGACAGGATCAGGCCGGCACGGCCTTGCCGCGGCCGGTCACGAAGCGGCCGATGCGCACGATCACGCGGTAGACCAGGCGCACCAGGGTCAGGGTCAGGATCGCTTCCACGAAGGTCATCAGGAAGGCCGCCAGCGAGTTCCAGCGCTCGGCGCGACGGCCATATTTGGCCACCATGCGGTCGCGGGCGATCTCGATGCTGTCGTAGAAGGTCGGCACCACCAGCAAGGTCAGCACGGTCGAGGTGATCGTGCCGCCAATGATGGCGATCGCCAGCGGCTGATAAAACTCGCCCGAGTCGCCCAGGGCCAGGGCCACCGGCAGCATGCCGGCGATCAGGGCGAAGGTCGTCATCAGGATTGGACGCAGGCGCTTGCGGCCGGCCGCCATCAGGGCTTCTTCGCGGTCCATGCCTTCGCGTTCCAGGGCGCGGGCCGCGTCGAGCAACAGGATCGCATTCTTGGCCACCAGGCCCATGAGCATCAGGATGCCGATCATGCTCATCAGATTGAGCGTGTTACTGGTCACGATCAGCGCCAGCACCACGCCGATCAGCGACAAGGGCAGCGACAGCATTACGCCGATCGGCGCGGTGAACGAACCGAACTGCATCACCAGGATCAGGTACATCAGCGCGATGCCCGAGAACAGCGCGATGAGCATTTGGGTGAACAGTTCGGCCTGGTCTTCACCGGAACCGCCCAGCGCCAGCCCGTAGCCCGGCGGGAAGTCGAAGGTGCGCGCCAGTTTCATGGCGTCGGCCGTGACTTCGCCGGGCGAACGGCCCTGTGCATTGGCCGAGACGGTGATCATGCGCTCGCCGTTCTTGTGGCGGATCGCCGACGGACCCTTGCCCATGGTGATGGTGGCGATCTGCTCGAGCGGCACCATCATGCCGGTGCCGGTGACCGAAATCGGCAGGCGCTCGATGCTTTCGGTATTGACACGATCGTCAGGATGCAGCCGCACGGCGACGTCGCGGGTCTCGCTGGTCGGATCGACCCAGTCGCCCACCTCGATACCGGCGAAGGCCACGCGCAGCGACTGGGCGGCGTCGTTGACCGAGATGCCCATGGCGTTGGCCAGGCCGCGGTCGAGCACGATCTGCAGCTCGTTCTTCGGATCCTGCTCGGACAGGGCGACGTCGACCGCGCCCGGAATTTCACGCAACTTCTCCATATAGGCGGTGGTCAACTCCATGAGTTTGCGCGAATCCGGGCCGGTGAATTCGACCTGCACCGGCTTGCCGTTGCCGTTCAGGTCATCGAGGACCGTGTATTCGGCGCCCACCAGGCGGCTGATCTTGGAACGCAATTCCACCGCGATTTCGCTGGCGCTACGCTTGCGCTCGCCGCGCTTGCCGATGTCGACATAGATCGACCCGCCGGAGAGCTTGACGTTGCTGTTGGTGTCCTTGGTTTCCGGAAGCGTGCGCGCCAGCTCGGCTGCCGCTTCGAGCTTGCGGCGCGAATACTCGATGGACGACGACGCCGGCGTACGCACCTCGATCTGCAGGTTCCCGGAATCCTGCTTTGGCAGGAAGCTCGAACCGCCAAAGAAGTGGTGCAGGACCATCGCACCGACCAGGCTCGCCACCGCCAGCACGGCCATCGAACGACGGTGGTGCAGCGCCCAGGCAATCACATTGCCGTAGCGATCGGCCTGGTGATCGAACCATGCGTTGAATTTGTCGAGCATGCCGCCGATGCCCTTCTTGGGCGCGCTGTGGTGGCCCGGAGGATCGCCCCAGTAGGCCGACATCATCGGGTCGAGCGTGAACGAAATGAACAGCGACACGATCACCGAACAGGTCACGGTCAGGGCGAATGGCCGGAACCATTCGCCGGACACGCCCGGCATGAAGGCCACCGGCACGAACACGGCCATGATGGAGAATGTGGTGGCGGCCACCGCCAGGCCGATTTCGGCGGTGCCCTCGAGGGCGGCGGTGCGGCGGTCGGAACCCATTTCCATGTGGCGCACGATGTTTTCGCGCACCACGATCGCATCGTCGATCAGCACGCCGATCGCCAGCGACAGTCCCAGCAGGGTCATGAAGTTGAGCGTGAAACCGCACAGCCACACGGCGATGAAGGCGGCCAGCACCGAGGTCGGCAGCGCCAGCGCGGTGATCAGCGTCGAGCGCCAGGAATTGAGGAAGGCGTACACCACGAACACGGTCAGGATCGCGCCGAGCACCAGCGCCTCGATCACGTTGTTCAAGCTCGACTGGGCGTCCTCGCCGCCGTCGCGAACCACTTCGAGCTTGGTGCCTTGCGGCAGCCGCGCATTCTCGCGCTCCACCACTTCGCGCACCTTCTTGGCCAGCGAAACGGTCGAAGCGTCACGCGACCGTGAGATTTGCAGGCCGACGTTCGGCTTGCCACTGCGCATCGACAGCGTATTGATGTCGGCAAAGCCGTCCTGGATCTCGGCCACCTGGTTCAGGCGCACGATTTGTTCGCCATTGCGCTTGACGACGATCTGCGAAAAATCTTCCGGACGTTCGATGCGGCCGATCAGGCGGATGCCTTTCTCGTCGAGCTCGCTGCGCAGCTTGCCCACCGGGGCATTGGTATTGCCGGTGCGCAGGGCATTGGTGACGTCGGACGCCGAGACGTTAAATTCGCGCAACTTCTCTGAGCGCAGCAACACCGACAGCTCGCGCCGCAGCGCGCCATTGACGTTGACGGTCGAGACGCCGTCGATGGCCCGGAACTCGTCGGCCAGCACATCTTCGGCATAGCGCGAGATTTCGGCGTGGCTCTGGCTGCTCGAGGACAGCGCGAGCGACATCACCGGCTGGGCCGAGGGATCGACCCGGCGCAGCACCGGTTCGCGCATCTCGATCGGCAGCTTGTAGCGCACCGCGGCGATCGCATTGCGCACGTCGTCCGACGCCTCGATCAGGTTGCGGTCGAAGTCGAACTCCATCCAGATCGAGGCGCCGCCTTCGTACGATTCGGAATTGACGTCGTTGACGCCCTGGATCGCGAGCATCTGCTTTTCGAGGCGGTTGACGATCTCGCGCTCGGCGGTCTCGGGCGAGGCGCCCGGGTACGGGATCTGGACCACGATGATCGGGATCTCGACATCGGGCTCCTGGTTGACCTTCAACTTGGACAAGGCCAGGAGGCCGATCGCCATCATCGCAACGATGATGACGACCGTCGGGATCGGATTCTTGACACTAAAATTGGACAGGAACATTATTGTTTTCCTTATTCTTTCCCTGCGTTACTTACCTTGGGCCGGGGCGGTGGCGCTTGCCACGCGCGCGGCCGGCATGTCGACCTTCTGGCCGTCCTTCAGGTTCGACGTCGGTGCGCGCAACACGATATCGCCGGCGGTCAGGCCCTGCTTGATCTCGACGTTGCCGGTGCGCGGATCACGCGCGCCGACCACCAGGGCGACCTTCGAGAGCGTCTTGTCCTTGATGCGCCAGGTGTGGTTGTTGTCGCCCACCCGCACGAGCGCGGATTCGGGCAGGGTCAGCGCATCGGTGGAAGAAGCGTCGACACGGCCTTCGGCGTACAGCCCGGCCACGCGCGGCTGGGCTTTATCGGCGAAGCCCACCAGCACCTCGACCTGGCGGGTGACCGGGTTGGCGGCCGGGTCGATCCGTTTGACGATGCCGGCGAACTGCTGCTCGCCATAGCCGTTGACACGGAAATTGACTTTCTGGCCAATCTTGACGGTGCTGACCGAATCGGCCGACACCGCGCCTTCGAAGCGCATGCTGGTCGGATCGATGACTTTGACCAGCTCCTTGCCGATGTTGGCGGTGTCGCCATTGGACACCTTGCGTTCGGAGACGATGCCGTCGAATGGCGCGCGCACGGTGGTGCGGGCCAGTTGCTGGCGCGCGGTGGCGACGCGGCTCCGGGCGCCCGACAGCTCGCTCATGGCGTTGTTGCGCGCCATCTCGGCGTCGTCCAGAGCCTTGGCCGAGGTCATGCCGGATGCGGTCAGGGTTTTCAGGCGCTCGAGCTGGCGGTTGGCCTGTTCCAGCGCCAGGCTGGCGGCGCGCTGGGCATCCTCGGCCGAGGTCAGGGTGTCGCGGATCGAGGTTTCATCGAGGCGCACCAGCACGTCGCCGCGCTTGACCGGTTCGCCGTTCTCCTTGAGCACCTGGAGCACGATGGCCGAGACTTCGGCGCGCAGGTCGGCGCGGCGCTCCGGCTGGATCGAACCGGTGATCACCGGGCCGGACGAGATCGAGTCGCTCTGGATCGTCAATACATCCTCGGGCGCCACCGTCAGCTGCGTCGGCTTGTTGTCCTTGGCCTGGCCGGGGGCCTTGGCGGAATCCTTGCCGCAGGCGACGAGGCTTGAAGCGATGGCTAGAACGAGGAGGGTTTTGCGCAGCATTGTGGTTCTCCAGAGTAGGACTTGATCGTTTTTATAAAAATGAGAATAGGTACTCAGCGCGCAGTATTCAGGAGGGCCCCGAGGGCGTCAATTGACGAACCTGTATAACGCCGAATTCGATGGATGAACTGCGTTTTTTGGCGATGAGCTGCATTCCAGCCCGGACGAGATGCGGGGTAAAACGGACAGGCGGACGTCCGGGAGGTGGACGCCACCGTATGTACATACTTAGAAGCCGCCGAGGACGGCATTGATCAGGAAGCCCATGCCGATGCCGGTCAGGACGCCGCCCGCGATCTCGATCTTGGTATGGCCCATGCGTTCGCGCAGGATCACGTAGTCGGCCTTGCCGTCGTGCAGGCGGTTGAGCGACACCGCGTGGCGGCCGACGTGCTGGCGCAGGCTGTTGGCGTCGATCATGACGATGAAGGCGAGCGTGCAGGCCACGCCGAAGGCCGGATGGCCCATGCCTTCGCGCAGGGCGATCAGGGTGGCCATGCTGGACACGACCGCGCTATGGTTGCTGGGAAAGCCGCCATTGCCGACCAGGTCGAAGGCCCAGCGCCGCAGGCGCACGCTGGAAATGAGAAACTTGATCGGACCGACCACCATCCAGGTCAGTATGGGCGTCGCGAGGTAGATAATTTCCATGATGTCTTATAGGTGAAAATGCTGGGCGGAATTATCTCAGAAGCAAGGCGCTCTGGGCGACTTTTGGAACGGACGCATCAGGCCGGGAAACGGTAATATTGACCCAGCGAGTCAATACACACAAGAGGGGCGTATGCGGCATTTCCGGTGGTCTTTCATCGTCACGGTAGTCCTGATGACCCTGGCCGGCTGGTGGGGCTACGAGCACAATGGCATGTCCGGGCTGCTGCAGGCCCTGTGGATCACCGCCATCCTCGGCGTGCTGGAAGTGTCGCTTTCTTTCGACAATGCCGTCGTCAACGCCTCGGTGCTCAAGCACTGGAACGAATTCTGGCGCAAGCTGTTCCTCACGGTCGGCATCCTGGTGGCGGTATTCGGCATGCGCCTGCTGTTTCCCCTGGTGATCGTCGCCGCCGCCACCGGCCTCGGCCTGTTCGACGTCTGGCATATGGCGCTCGACAACCCCAATGAATATTCGCGCCACCTGACCGAACACCACGCCGAGGTGGCGGCCTTCGGCGGCGCCTTCCTGATGCTGGTGTTCCTGAATTTTCTCTTCGACGACGAAAAAGAACTGCATTGGATCACCTGGTTCGAGAAAAAAGTCGGCAAATACGGCTCCGAGGGGCTGGCCGTGCTGCTGGCCCTGCTATGCGTGATCGGCGCCATGAGGCTGATGCCCGAGGTGCGCAAGTTGGCGGTGCTGATTGCCGGCGTGACCGGGGTGCTGATCTATATCGGCGTCAAATGGCTGAGCGGCCTGCTCGAAGAAAAGGAAGCAGACCCCTCGGTCGGCGCGATGATCTCGCAGGGCAGCATCGGCGGCTTTCTCTATCTGGAAGTGCTCGACGCCTCGTTCAGCTTCGACGGCGTGATCGGGGCCTTCGCCATCACCAACGACGTCGTGATCATCATGCTGGGCCTGGCCATCGGCGCCATGTTCGTGCGTTCGATGACGGTGTTCCTGGTCTACAAGGGCACGCTGCAAGAATTCGTCTATCTCGAGCATGGGGCGCACTATGCGATCGGCATCCTGGCCCTGATCATGTTTGCCAGCGTGCACTATCACATCCCGGAATGGTTTACGGGGCTGTCGGGGCTGGCCTTCATCCTGGTGTCGCTATGGTCGTCCATACGCTACCGCAGGAGGATCGCGGCCCAGGAGGCCGAGGTGGCGGCGCGTACCGGGTGAATTCGTAACGGCTGAGAATTGCAGTTTGCGATTACGGCAAGGCATGGCAGAATGAGCGCGCATCGCCCAAGCGCTGCCATATCGACAACCTTGACAACTTTTTTGATCGCCCTGCCCGACCATGCCCAAAGCCCGCGCTACCGCCATCCTGCTGTCCGTCATCGCCGTCGTCGCCGTGCTCGGGTCCCTGTATACCTGGTTCACCCTGACCTGGGCGTATTCCGAAGGTGACCGCGCCGGCTACCTGCAGACGTTCTCCAAGAAAGGCTGGCTGTGCAAGACCTGGGAGGGCGAGATCCTGCTGTCGAGCATGCCGGGAGCGATTCCCGAACGCTTCGCCTTCACCGTGCGCGATGAGACGGTGGTGCAGCAACTGAACAGCAATATCGGCCGCCGCGTGCAGATCAGCTACGAGCAGCACAAGGGCGTGCCGACCAGCTGCTTTGGCGATACCGAGTATTTCGTCAAGCGTGCCATTACCGGGCCGGTGGATCCGGTGTCGCCGAGCCAGGCGCAGGGGGCGCCCGCGCAAACGGCGCCTGCACAATAAACACGTCACTACGTCGTTCCCGCGAAGGCGGGAACCCAAGTTATTCGCGCCGCCGGCTACCTCGAACGTGCCATCAGCGCCCGCAAACTTAGGTTCCCGCCTGCGCGGGAACGACGTGTATGCATTGTCGGCCGAGCTTACTGCTGACCACTGCTCACGCCCTATTCCCGGTCCGTTTTACCATCCAGATCCCGGTCCAGTTCGCGCTGGGCCGCAATCACTTCCGCCAACCGCGCCGCCGCCTGCGCGGCCGAGGTATCGCCGGCCCTGGCCTGCGACTGCTTGAACCGTCCCAATACCTCGCGCGTCAGGTCGGCCGACACCGAGCGCTGGCCAGCTTCCACCTTGCGTTCGCCGATGACGCGCTCGGTCGCCGCCAGTTCGGCGGCCTGCTCGTCCTGGCGCTTGCTTTCCAGGTTCACCAGGTGCTTGCGCGCGTCGGCCATCTGCAGGGTGGCCTGCGCCGCCTTGCGCTGCATCTCGGCGTGGACCTGGGCGTGCTCCAGCAGCGCGCGCTGGGCTTCGCGTTTCTCGACCGCCGCCTGCACCGCCGCCTGCTCGACCAGCTCGCGCTCGCGCGCCAGCCGGGCTTGTGCTTCCTCGGCCTCGGCGCGCGCTTCGGCGGCCTGGGCGGCGGCATGCTCCGACGCCAGCCGCGCCGCCTGCGCCTCGTTGGCGCGGGCGTCGGCCGCGGCCTGGGCGCGCTGGGCGGCGAGCTTGCGCTCGACCAGGGCCAGCGATTCGCGCGCGGCTTGCGTGGCTTCGCGCTCGGCGCTGATCGCCTGCTCGGTGAGTGCTACCTGCTGGCGCTCGACCTCGGTGCGTTCGAGCTGGGCCTGGGCCAGTTCTTGCGCCCGGCGCGCATGCGCTTGCTGGGCGTCGCGCGTGGCCTCGGCTTGCGCGGCTTCTTCCGCCACCGCATCCGTCTGAGTCTGCTGCGCTTCGAAAGTCGCGCGCTGGGCTTCTTCCAGGCGGCGTTCGGCCTGCGCCTTGGCGGCAAGCGCCGCCGCAGCAGCAGCCTCGGCCTCGCTGCGCGCCTGGGCCGCCAGCATCAATTCGCGCTCGGCCGCCACTTTCTGCTCGAGCTCAAGCAGCGCTTGTGCTTCGGCCGCCACCCGCTCGCGCTCGAGCTGAGCCAGGCGCTCGGTTTCTTCACGTTTACTCGCCGCCAGTTGCGCGGCCTGGCGCTGCAGTTCGACCAGTTCGGCCTCGAATGCGACCGCTTCGGCTTCGTCGGCATTGCGCGCGGCCTGGACCTCGGCCGCGGCCTGGGCCAGCGCGGCTTTTTCTTCAGCCAGGGCCTGCTCGCGCCGGTGCTCCTCGGCCTCGCGCAGGGCCGCCGCCGCCGCCGCCTCGTCGGCCGCGCGGCGCGCGCGGGCGTCCAGCGCCGCCTCGGCCTCGGCCTCGAGCCGGGCTTGCACCTGCTCGTCCGCTTCTTCCTCGGCGCGGACGCGGTCTTCGGCCACCAGGCGCAGCTTGCGGTCGGTCTCGATCCGGGCCTCGGTCGCGGCCAGGATGCGGGTCTCGGCCTCGCGCCGCGCCTCGGCGCTGGCGGCCGCCATTTGCTCGAGCCGCTCGCGGTGGGTGGCGGCGTCGCGCAATTCCTTTTCGGTCTGCAGGCGCATGCGCAGCGACTGGGCCGCGACGCGCTCGGACTCGGCCTGGGCCAGCGCGATCGCCTCGCGCTCCTGTTCGATGTGGGCCATGGCGCGCGCTTCTTCGAGCGCGCGCGCCTCGGCCGCCGCACGCTGGAACGCCGAGGCCAAGGCCACCTGGTCGGCGCGTTCGCGCTGCTGGGTCAGGTCGAGCGCTTCCGCCTCAGCCTCGGCCAGTTTCTCGGCGGTCTGGCGCGCGGCTTTTTCGGCGCGCTC
>Ga0265780_10011673_pt1 | contig 10365 bp, 11 predicted proteins | sample P1T30metagenome_FD_192432 | JGI IMG/M metagenome (GOLD analysis project Ga0265780, IMG submission 192432) | Plant litter microbial communities from East Loma Ridge, Irvine, California - P1 T30 | ecosystem: Environmental > Terrestrial > Plant litter > Unclassified | place: USA: California... | reverse complement strand
ACTGGCCGTGCCTGTCGACGGGCTGCTGGTGCAGGAGGGGATTGCCGGGATGCTGCCGCTGCGCGTGGAAGGCGATGGCCTGCACCGCACGATCGCCATCCGTACGCCGCGCGCTTCGGTCGCCGAGGTCGCCGAGCCCACCGATCGGCGTCTGACCAGCGCCCTGCAGGGATGGCCACTGGGCACCCTCCCGCCCGCCCGCATGCAGGGCGGGCGCAGCTGGTGGGTTGTCGAGTTGAGCGACGAAACATCGCTGCGCGCGCTGCAGCCCGACTGGAACGCGGTTGCGGCACTGGCGGAATCCACTGACAGCATGGGCGTGTTCGCGTATGCGCGCTGCAGCGAACAGCCCTGGGATCTGGCCGTGCGTGCCTTCGTCGGCAACGGCAGGCGCTTCGAGGATGCCGCCTCCGGTGCGGCCAACGCGGTGCTGGCGGCATGGCTGGACGAGCGTGGTGCACTGCCCGGCGGACGTCGTGACTATGTGGTCAGCCAGGGCCGCGAGGTCGGCCACGATGCGCGCCTGCACCTGCATGTGGATGCAGAAGGCGAAGTGTGGTCCGGTGGCCAGATACAGACGGTCATCCGCGGCACGATCGATTGGTAGGCGGAAACAGGCGATCGACAGGCGGAAACGGGACGGCCAGCGGCCGTCCCTACCGCGTCTGCTACGTCAGAGCAGGGTGGCTTCCAGTGTTACCGGTACCGCGCTGAGTGCCTTGGACACCGGGCAGTTCTGCTTGGCATCGTCGGCGATGGCGCGGAACTTCTCCGCCTCGATTCCCGGCACCTTGGCCTTCACCTTCAGCGTGATCTGCGAAAGCTGCGGGCCGCCTTCCATCGACAGGTCGACCTGGGCTTCGGTGTCCAACGCCTCCGGCGGGAAGCCGGCTTCGGTCAGCTTGGCCGACAGCGCCATGGTGAAGCAGCCGGCGTGCGCGGCGGCGATCAGTTCTTCCGGGTTGGTGCCCTTCTCATCACCGAAGCGACTGCTGAAGGCGTAGCGGGTGTTGTCCAGCAGGCCGCTCTGCGGCGTGCTCAACTGTCCCTTGCCGGTCTTCAGGTCACCTTCCCAGTGCGCGGTGGCGCGGCGTGAAATACCCATTGTGCAGCTCCTTCGGTTGAGTTCGGGACTTACCGTACGCAGGCCCGCGTTAGCGTCGCGTCGCTCTGCTGCGACGCGATGGCGCACGCCGTTCCGACGAACGGCCAGCATCCGCTCGCGCATTCCCCGGCATGGGCGGAAAAGCGGATTTTTCCCTTCCAATTCCACGGCTTCAGTGCAACGAGCGTGGCCGAGCTGGGCGCCACGCCCCCGACAAAGGTCGAGTGACAGCGAAAAAAGCAGGCTTTTCCGCGTATAACCTATTGGCGGCGCGGTGTAGTTGCCCTACATTGCGCTTGCCGACGGGGTCGGCACGACCAAACAACCAACCGTTCACGGAACAGGAAACCATGGCAAAGACCGCTAAGAAGGCTGCCCCGAAGAAGGCAGTAAAGAAAGTCGCTACCAAGGCAGCCGCCAAGCCGGCCGCGCCGAAGCCGATCAAGGACGTGCTGACCAAGTCCGGCCTGGTTGCACACATCGCTGAAGCGTCCGGCGTGGTCGCCAAGGACGTGCGCGCGGTACTGGCCTCGCTGGAAACCGCCGTTGCCTCTTCGGTGCACAAGAAGGGCGCGGGCAGCTTCACCCTGCCGGGCCTGCTGAAGATCACCACCGTCAGCGTCGCCGCCAAGCCGAAGCGCAAGGGCATCAACCCCTTCACCAAGGAAGAGCAGTGGTTCGCCGCCAAGCCGGCCACCACCAAGCTCAAGGTGCGCCCGCTGAAGAAGCTCAAGGACGCCGCGCTCTGATCGCGTAGGCATACCGGGTTTCACATCGCGAACGGGACGGCTGATGGCCGTCCCGTTCGTTTTTGCGGCCTCGCGTGCGGGCCGCAACACAGTGTGCCGTTGCCAGCCGATATCGCGCAGCCGCGCGTCAGGCGCTGCCCTGCAACGCGCCGCAGCCGGTTGCAGCGGCCCACCTGCGGGACAATGGAACACTGCGTGCAGCCGGCCTGGTCGTAGTCCCTGCGTGGCAGCCCTATGGTGGATGCATCCCCCAATGGACGCCCGCCATGGCCAGCCCTTCCACCCGCTACCGCCTCACCGTCACGCCGATCGAAAAAGACGGCTTGCCGTGCAGCGGCCGCTGCACCATCGAAGTGGAGCATCGCGCACAGCGTGACTGGATGCGCCTGCTCGAAGGTGCTCCGCGGCTGGCTGGCTTCAGTGGCGACGAACGTGCGGCGGTGTTGATCGCCGCACAGATCCTGCGCGATGTCGTGCAGCGCCACGCCGACGAACCCAACCATCCGCTGGCCGCCCACGCGGTGAAGCTCAACACGGCGCTGGACGCCTTGGACAGCCTGCACGGCGCGGCGTGAGGTGTTTTGGCAACGGCAACAGCTGCAGGGTTGTTTGTGGGCGTGACGGGGCGGGTTGGCGGGAATCGCCGTGAATCCGTGCATGGAAGCTCGCCATCCGCTTGCTCGCCGGTGCAGTCCTGCACCGGCGGCAAGACCCGCGCTGGGCTCCTGCCCAGCCCGTCCGGCGCATGCGCCGGACCCATGCGGATGAGCGTTCCCGTCAACCCACCCCGCCCCACCTTCGACAGGTCAATGGTGGCCATCTGGTAGCGCCGACCCATGGTCGGCGGCTTCTGGCAGGGAGCCTGATGGTGTCCGCCTCCATGCCGTGGCTACACTCAGGGCTTCTGTCCCGACGAGTGCGACCGATGCGCGTTGCCTGCTGGTTGTTCCCGATGCTGATGCTGCTGGGTGGGTGCCAGCGCGTGCCGGATGTCCCGCCCGCAGCAGACGGTGCGGTGGCCGAGCCACCTGCGGCCGCCCCGACGCGTGTGGCCGATTCCACTGCCGATGGCGCCGACGCGCTGCCGCTGCTGGCGGCAGTCGCCGCAGACGCGCCGGATCCGGGTGCAGTGGTGCGCACCTATGCCGTCCACCTGCTGCGCCGCGAGTTCGACAAGGCCGATGCCAACTGGATGATCGCCCCGCCGCCGGGCCGTGCCGACGATGCCGCATTGCGCGGACTGCGCGAGGTGCGCGATCTGAAAATCAACACCGACGCGCCCGTGGCGCGTGACCGGCAGCAGCCCACCCATCTCATCGAAGTGCCTGTGCGGATACGCGTCACTACCGCCACCACCACCCTGCGCTACGACGGCTGGTACCGGCTTGTGCCCGATCCGCAGCGCAGTGCCTGGCTGATCCAGTCAGCCAACCTGCAGCCGGTGCTGGACTGACCGGTCCACCACCATGCACGCGCGGTTCAGTGCAACCGGCTATCTTCTGCATGTCCTTACTTCAGATGGTCACGACCATGCGTCTTCGTCCGTTCTTCACCCGATTGGGCGCCGCCACGGTGCTGGTGGCCGCCGCCATTGGCGCACAGGCCGCGCCGTCCATCGAGGGTCGCCAGTTGTCGGTGGGTGCCGGCGATGTGCAGCAGTACCTGGAAGGAAGCTTCCCACGCACCCAGGATGCACTGGGCGGATTGATCGCCCTGACCATGAGCCACCCGCAGCTGACCCTGCCGGCCGGCGAACGCCTGAACCTGGGAATGGATATCGCCTTGGCGACCGCCGGTGGCGCCCCGGCCAAGCTGGGCACGGTGAAGCTGAGCAGTGGCCTGCGCTACGACCAGCAGACCCAGGGCTTCCACCTGCAGCAGCCGACGATGGAAGACTTCGTACCGGCACAACAGGGCGCACGCCTGGATTCGCGTACCAAATCGCTGCTCAATGCATGGCTGGGCGATTACGCGCAGCGCGAGCCGATCTACCGCATCGACCCGGCCGTGGCGGGCCTGCTGGGCACGCTGCAGGTGCAGTCGGCGCAGGTGAAGAACGGCCGCCTGCAGGTCACCTTCAACCAGGATCTCGGCACGATGGTGCCGCCGGGGTTGCTGGGTAACTGATGGGGCCGGGTATCCGGCTGCAATGGGGGTAACGCCGAGCATGCCCCGGCGCTACCCGGCGGCCGGGTTCTCCGGCCGCGGATGGTCGCCGGCGTCAGGCTTCCAGCGCCTTCGCCAGTGCTTCGCTGAAGGCCGGGATGTCGTCGGGCTTGCGGCTGGTGATGAGGGTGCCGTCAACCACCGCTTCCTCATCGCGCCACTGCGCACCGGCATTTTCAAGATCCCGGCGCACCGATGGCCAGGACGTCACCTGCCGGCCCTTGGCCAAGCCCGTATCGATCAACAGCCACGGGCCGTGGCAGATCGCCGCGACCGGCTTGCCGGCCTTGCCGAAGGCTTCGATGAAGGCCAGCGCGGATGCATCGATGCGCAGAGTATCGGGGTTCATCTGCCCGCCGGGCAGCAACAGCGCATCGAAATCATCCGCGTTGGCGTCCGCCAGCGGCTGGTCGACGGTTACTTCCTCGCCCCAGTCTTTCTCCTTCCAGCCCTTGATGCTGCCTTCCTTCGCCGGGGAGACCACGCGGGTGGTCGCGCCCCAGCCTTCGAGCAGTTTCTTCGGATCGGTCAGTTCGGACTGCTCGAAACCGTGGGTGGCGAGGATGGCGATCTTCTTGCCTTCAAGACGCTGTGCCATGGGGATGCTCCGATTGGTAAAGGAACACCCAGCATCACCGCTTGTCCATGTTCCGGCGGTGATACCGATGTGGACAGCGCGTGCAACTCAGCGCTTGGGCTGCAGCATGGTTCCGGTGCATTTCTTCGCACCGCAGCGGCACTCCCAGACCTTCTTCAGACGGGCGGTGTGGCGCTCGGCCAGCGTGATGCCGTAGTTGTAGACCAGCTCCTCACCGGGCGCGATATCGCGCAGCGTTTCAATGAACACCTTGTCCTCGCGCGGGTTGCCGTCCTCGCTTTCTTCGATCAGCGCCTCGCAGTTGGGCTCGCAGCTGTGGTTCATCCAGCGCGCTTCGTTGCCCTTGTAATTGGCATCGATCACATAGTCGTCGTTCAGGGTGAACAGGAAGGTGTGGCCACTTTCCACGTCGCCGCTGTCATCGGCGTCGACGTCGGCGTGGCTGCGCAGCAGGCCCTTGTACTGGATCACCCGCTCACCCTTCTTCAGGGGTGCGATGGCGAACACGCCGTTGCCGTGGATGGCGGATTTGCGGGCTTTGATCTTCTTCGGCATGGGCGCAGGGGCGTTCTGGAAAGAGGAGCGTTGATTCTCCCTTAATCTTCGTGATTGCCAAAATCATGGCCAGGCCGCACCATTGCGCGCTCGCCGCGCCCCCCATGGGCCGGCGCCCCGGAAAGGTCCGGCTTGGACGCGGGCGCATAAAAGCGTACAATTTCGGTCCGCTTTGCAATCCAGCTGCAGACCCCCATGCTCCGCGTCACCAAGCTCACCGATTACGCCACCGTGGTACTGACCGTGCTCGCCGCTCGCCCGGCCGAGGTGCTCAGTGCGACCGAGCTGGCCGAGTTCACCGGCCTGGAACCGCCCACCGTCAGCAAGGTGCTCAAGCCGCTGGCGCAGGCCGGGCTGGTCGAAGGCCTGCGCGGCGTCCGCGGCGGCTACCGGCTGACCCGCGCGCCCGGCGAAATCTCGCTGTTCGAGGTGGTCGAGGCCATGGAAGGTCCGCTGGCGCTGACCGAATGCAGCCATGACAACCACCAGTGCAACATGGCGCCCAAGTGCGGTGCACGCAGCAGTTGGCGGCTGATCAACGACGTGGTGTCCGAGGCACTGCGCGCGGTCACCCTCGCCCAGATCCTCTCCCCCCTTCCCCTTGTTGACGACTCCCAGCGCCGCGCCATCGCGGCCGCTGTCGTCTCCTGATCCACAGGCAGCCCCCATGGCCACCGACATCATCGATACCGTCGTCACCGACGACACCCCCAACCGCGAGATCCACGAGCAGCTTGGCCGCAAGTATTCGGCCGGCTTCATCACGGACATCGAATCGGATTCCCTGCCGCCGGGCCTGGACGAGGACACCATCCGCGCCCTGTCGGCCAAGAAGGACGAGCCCGAGTGGATGACCGAGTGGCGCCTGCAGGCGTACCGCCATTTCCTCACCATGGCGATGCCGGACTGGGCCAAGCTGAAGATCGCACCGATCGACCTGCAGGGCCTGAGTTACTACTCCGCGCCGAAGGGCCCGAAGTACGCCTCGCTGGACGACGTGCCCAAGGAACTGCTGGATACCTACGACAAGCTGGGCGTACCGCTGCACGAGCGCGCCAAACTGGCCGGCGTGGCCGTGGATGCGGTGTTCGATTCGGTCTCCGTCGGTACCACCTTCCGCAAGGAGCTGGCCGAGAAGGGCGTGATCTTCTGCTCCATGTCCGAAGCGATCAAGGAGCACCCGGAACTGGTCAGGCAGTACCTGGGCACCGTGGTGCCGGTGGGCGACAACTACTTTGCCGCGCTCAATTCGGCGGTGTTCTCCGATGGCAGCTTCGTGTTCATCCCCAAGGGCGTGCGCTGCCCGATGGAACTGAGCACCTATTTCCGCATCAACGCCGGGCATACCGGACAGTTCGAACGCACGCTGATCATCTGCGAAGACAAGGCGTACGTTTCCTACCTGGAAGGCTGCACCGCGCCGATGCGCGATGAGAACCAGCTGCATGCCGCCGTGGTGGAACTGGTCACGCTGGAAGATGCGGAAATCAAGTATTCGACGGTGCAGAACTGGTACCCGGGCGATGAGAACGGCGTCGGTGGCATCTACAACTTCGTCACCAAGCGTGCCGAATGCCGTGGTGCGCGCAGCAAGGTCACCTGGACCCAGGTGGAGACCGGTTCGGCGATCACCTGGAAGTACCCGTCCTGCGTCCTGCTGGGCGACGATTCGGTGGGCGAGTTCCACTCGGTGGCGTTGACCCATCACCGCCAGCAGGCCGACACCGGCACCAAGATGATCCACGTCGGCAAGCGCACCAAGAGCAAGATCATCAGCAAGGGCATCAGCGCCGGCCGCGGCCAGAACACCTACCGTGGCCTGGTGAAGATCGAACGCGGCGCCGAAGGCGCGCGCAACTACACCCAGTGCGATTCGCTGCTGATCGGCAAGAAGTGCGGTGCGCACACCTTCCCGTACATCGAGGTCAAAAACCCCGGCGCGACGGTGGAACACGAAGCGACCACCTCGAAGATCTCCGACGACCAGCTGTTCTACTGCCGCGCGCGTGGCATCAGCCAGGAAGACGCGGTGTCGTTGATCGTGGACGGCTTCTGCAAGCAGGTCTTCCGCGAACTGCCGATGGAATTCGCGGTGGAAGCCAAGAAGCTGCTCGACGTCTCGCTGGAAGGCTCGGTGGGCTGAGGCCCACCCTGCCCCCGCGTACTGCATTCGAACCAAAACATCATTGGCGGGCCCCGGGCCCGCACCACGGAACCCCCCACCATGCTGAAGATCGACAACCTCTACGCACGCATCGGCGACAAGGAAATCCTCAAGGGCCTGTCGCTGGACGTGAAGCCCGGCCAGGTGCACGCCATCATGGGCCCCAACGGTGCCGGCAAGTCCACGCTGGGCAACGTGCTGTCCGGCCGTGAAGGCTACGACGTGAGCGAAGGCAGCGTGCAGTTCGAAGACGCCGACCTGCTGCAGTTGTCGCCGGAAGAACGCGCGGCCGCTGGCCTGTTCCTGGCCTTCCAGTACCCGGTGGAAATCCCCGGCGTCAACAACACCTATTTCCTGCGTGCCGCGCTGAACGCACAGCGCAAGGCGCGCGGCCAGGAGGAACTGGATTCGATGCAGTTCCTGAAGCTGGTGCGGCAGAAGCTGGCCGTGCTGCACCTGAAGGACGAACTGCTGCATCGTGGCGTCAACGAAGGGTTCTCCGGCGGTGAGAAGAAGCGCAACGAGATCTTCCAGCTGGCCGTGCTGGAACCCAGGCTGGCGATCCTGGACGAGACCGATTCCGGCCTGGACATCGATGCGCTGAAGAGCGTGGCCGACGGCGTCAACGCACTGCGCAGCCCGGAACGCTCGTTCCTGGTCATCACCCATTACCAGCGCCTGCTGGACTACATCAAGCCGGATTTCGTGCACGTACTGGCCGACGGCCGCATCGTGCAGTCCGGTGGACCGGAGCTGGCGCTGCAGCTGGAAGAGCACGGTTATGATTTCCTGAAAAACCGCGTGGTGCCGGAGGCAGCGGTCTGATGAGCGCATTGCTGGATTCATTGGCCGCCACGTTCTGCGGCAGCGACACGCGCCGCGACGTGCTGGACGCCGCGCTGCGCGACGGCCTGCCAGGCCCACGCAGCGAAGCGTGGAAGTACACCTCGCTGCGGCAGCTGGAACGTCGCAGCTTCGCCGCCGCTCCGCTGGCCCCGCCGGCGCTGGATGTCGCCCTGCTCGATGACATTCCCTCCCCGCGCCTGGTGTTCGTCAACGGTCGCCTGCACGATGGCCTGAGCGACACCCACGGCCTGCCGGCCGGCGTGCAGCTGGAACCGCTGTCGGCCGCGTTGGCCGCCGACGAAGCAGGCGCGCGCGTGCTGGCCCGCCGCTATGAGCGCAGCGATGAGATCTTCGCCCGCCTCAACGCCGCACTGGCCGATGAAGGCGTGGTGCTGCGCGTGGACGAAGGCGTGCAGGTGGACGTGCCGCTGCAGCTGGTGTTCGCCAGCGTGGCCACCGGCAGCGACCTGGCCTGGCACCATCGCTCGCTGATCGAGCTCCGTGCCGGGGCCAGCCTGGGCATCGTCGAACACCACCTGCAGGCCGGCGATGCCGCCCACCTGGACAACAGCGTGGTGCATGTCCACCTTGCGCGCGAGGCGGTGCTCAAGCACGCCCGCCTGCAGGCCGGCAGCACCCGCCAGACCAGCTTCCTGCGCACCGATGCAGTGCTGGCGCGCGATGCGCAGTACCACCGCGTGGACCTGGAGCTGGGCGCCGCGCTCAGCCGCCACGAGCTCAACGTACGACTGGAAGGCGACAACGCACAGCTGACCGCCAATGGCGTGCTGCTGGGCACCGGCCGCCGCCACGTGGACACCCGCCTGGGCATCGAGCACATCGCGCGTGACACCCGCTGCGAGCTGCTGTGGCGCGGCATAGCCGCCAACCGCAGCCGCGTGGTCTTCCACGGTGGCATCCATATTCGCGAAGGGGCCGACGGCACCGACGCCAACCTGTCCAACAAGAACCTGCTGCTGTCGGCCGACGCCGAGATCGATACCCAGCCCACGCTGGTGATCGACGCCGAAGAGGTCAAGGCCGCGCACGGCGCCACCGTCGGCCAGCTCGATGCCAATGCGCTGTTCTACCTGCGCTCGCGCGGGTTGCCGCAGGAGCAGGCACAGGCCCTGTTGAGCGCTGCGTTCTGCCATGAGCCGCTGAAGATCCTCCCGGACGCGCTGCGCGAACAGCTGGGCCGCCGGCTGGACCGCGCCCTGTCCGAGGCAGGCGTGGCATGAACCTGTCCACGCCGCGCCCGCAGGCCGAAACCGGCGCCGCCCCGGACTGGGACCGCGTGCGGCAGGATTTCCCGCTGCTGATGCGCGAGGTGCACGGCAAGCCGCTGGTCTACTTCGACAACGCCAACACCGGCCAGAAACCGGTGCAGGTGATCGGTGCGGTGGACGAGTTCTACCGCCGCTACAACGCCAACGTCAGCCGTGCGGTGCATGCACTGGGCACCGAGGCTACCGATGCCTACGAAGGCGCGCGCAACAAGCTGGCGCGCTTCCTCAACGTGCGCGCCAGCGAGCTGGTGCTGTGCAGCGGCACCACCTTCGCACTGAACCTGGTGGCGTATTCCTGGGCGCTGCCGCGGCTGAAGGCCGGCGATGTCATCCTGGTGTCGCGGATGGAGCACCACGCCAACATCGTGCCGTGGCAGCTGGTGGCCGAACGCACCGGCGCCACCGTTCGCGTGGCCGAGATCAGCCCGGATGGATCGCTGGATCTGGACGCCCTGCGCCGCGCCATGACCGCCGAGGTCAAGCTGTTGGCCGTTGCGCACGTCTCCAACGTGCTGGGCACGGTCAACCCGGTGCGCGAGATCTGCCGCGAGGCCCGCAAGCGCGGCATCATCACCGTGGTCGACGGCTCGCAGGCGGTGCCGCACCGGAAGGTCGACGTGGCCGCGATCGGCTGTGATTTCTATGCCATCACCGGCCACAAGATGTGCGGGCCGACCGGCACCGGCGCGCTGTGGGCACGCCGCGAGCACCTGGATGCCATGCCGCCGTTCCTCGGCGGCGGCGAGATGATCAAGGAAGTCAGCTTCGACGGCACCGTGTTCAACGATGCCCCGCACAAGTTCGAAGCCGGCACGCCGAACATCGCCGGCTTCATCGGCCTGGGCGTGGCGGTAGATTACCTGGAATCGCTGGGCCTGGCCCACGTGGAATCC
>Ga0265780_10011671_pt1 | contig 10366 bp, 11 predicted proteins | sample P1T30metagenome_FD_192432 | JGI IMG/M metagenome (GOLD analysis project Ga0265780, IMG submission 192432) | Plant litter microbial communities from East Loma Ridge, Irvine, California - P1 T30 | ecosystem: Environmental > Terrestrial > Plant litter > Unclassified | place: USA: California... | reverse complement strand
CCTTTCTTTTGTCGGCGCTCTCTTTGTTTGCTGTATGCTTGCCACCCTCGGGAAGAGAGGTGCGTCGCTTAAACCGTACAATCCGAAACGGTCGCCGCTCTTTTGCATCCCACATCCCGCTCGGACGCATTCGCCTCCAACACGGTCCCTCACGCACCTTCCGCGTACGCGTTTCTCGACATCACACCTGCAGCCGCCGACCGCTTCGCCCACAACACCACCCCGCCACTACTTCGGCTACCTCTTCACTCGCCCGCACACGACGACTACCATGTTCAAGTCAGCGGTGCAGAACCACAATGCCATCGCGTCTACATCGCCCCCAAACAACGCCTACAAGCAGGCTTCGCTCGGGAACGCCTTCAATCGCACCGGGCCAAAGACATCGTCGACGCGTCCTGTAGGAAACGAGACGAAAGCCGCCATTGGGGCAACTACACAAGGGACCAAGCGGACGTCAAATGGGCTCGTCAAGTCGTTGAACTCGCAAGAGGATGACTTTGACTACCCCTCACTCAACATTGCTGAGATTGACGAGAAGGAGAACGACCTGCCGGCTGCATTCCACACAACTGCGCGCAACAACCCCGGCGTCCTGGCCCAGGCCTTGTTTGATGAGGACGACTTCGATAGCGACATAGATCTCGATGTTGAAGACCCAGCGACAAAAGGCACTGTCACATATCCTACGTTACCTCGCGTTGGTTCGGGAGGCTCAGCCGATTCGGGGTACAACTCGAGAGCGCATACTGCGGATCTCAAGCCAGAGCAGCCTAGTAGCCAGCCCATACCATGGTCTTCCTCGCCTCTATCGCACTACAAGACACCTCAGAAGCCAGAGCCACCGAAGACAAAGCGTCGTACTCTACCGTGGACACAGGCCCAGAAGCAGCAATCGATACAGGAAGAGGAGGAGGAAGAGGAGATTGCGCCACCCAGGAAAAGAGTGGTCAAGGAGGCCGACAAGGTAGTGTCAACACCAGTGAAGGAGTCGAAATCACAATATCCTTGGAATACGACCCAGAGCGCGCTGAAGCAGCAGCAGAAGACTTTTAGGGAGACCAACAAAGCTCAAGCGAAGGCGAACCTTGGCACAGATGAGGACATGAAGGAAGCTATCAAGAAGAAAAAGAAGAACACCATCCACAAGATCTTCCTCAGTGAAGAGCAACAAAACGTTCTGAACCTGGTGACGGAGTACAAGAAGAGCGTCTTCTTCACTGGTTCTGCTGGTATGTGCATTGGATTGTTTGTAAACGCCCATGCTGACGATGACAGGTACCGGTAAATCAGTCTTACTTCGAGAGATCATCGCTGCGCTGCGACGGAAATACGCTCGCGAACCAGATCGGGTGGCAGTGACAGCGTCAACGGGTCTGGCAGCATGCAACATCGGCGGTGTTACCCTACACAGTTTCGCAGGTATCGGACTGGGCAAGGAGCCTGTAGAGGACTTGGTCAAGAAGATCAGGCGGAACCAGAAAGCAAAGCAGCGGTGGATGCGCACGAAAGTGTTGATCATGGATGAGGTGTCGATGGTGGACGGCGACCTATTCGACAAACTGGAGTCCATTGCGCGGACGATTCGCAACAACGGCAGGCCGTTTGGCGGTATTCAGCTTGTCATCACCGGCGACTTCTTCCAATTACCCCCAGTGCCAGAGTCCGGACGGCAAGCCAAATTCGCTTTCGATGCGGGCACCTGGACTACAAGCATCGAGCATACCATTGGTCTGCACCACGTCTTCCGTCAGAAAGACCCGGTCTTTGCAAATATGCTCAACGAGATGCGAGAGGGCCGTCTGACCCAGGACTCAATCTTGAAATTTAAGCAGCTGGAACGACCACTACCAAAGGGAGACGAGAGCGTCGAAGCCACAGAACTTTTCCCCACACGCCAGGAGGTTGACCGGGCAAACACTACGCGTATGCAACAACTTCACGGTAATGTCTTCTTGTTTGAAGCCCGCGACGGAGGTACAATCACGAACAAGGAGCAGCGTGACAGGCTACTACAGAGCTGCATGGTACCAGCGCAAATACACCTCAAGAAAGGCGCTCAGGTCATGTTGGTCAAGAACATGGACGACACACTAGTGAACGGTTCGCTGGGCAAGATTACGGGATTCATGACTGAGCAGATGTTCAACGTCTATAAGGAGGATGAAGAGGCTTTCCTTGAGGGTGGACCCTCAGAGGCCGCCATCAAGACAGAGATGATGAAGAGTTCGCTCGGTGTAAACAGCAACCAGGTATACCCTGTCGTCCGATTCGCCATTGCAGACGGCACCACGCGCGATCTGCTATGCAAGCGCGAAGATTGGAAGATCGAGCTACCAAACGGCGAAGTACAAGCCTCACGTTCTCAGATCCCACTCATCCTCGCCTGGGCGCTGTCTATCCACAAAGCGCAAGGTCAGACGCTGGAGCGCGTACGGGTTGATCTCGGTCGCGTCTTCGAAAAGGGCCAAGCGTACGTTGCGCTCTCTCGTGCGACAAGCATGGCCGGTCTACAGATCCTGCGATTCGATCCTAGGAAAGTCATTGCACACGAGAAGGTGCGAACGTTCTACGCTGGTCTGAGTAGAGCGGAGCAAGTCGAAGGCAAGGCGAAGAGCAAGACTATCCTCGGCAAGATGCAAGCTGCGAAGAAGAGGAGTGGTGATGACTAGGGTGAATGTGAGAGGTAGGATAGGGTGTATATTGGGTTACGATACGATGGCATAGGTGGTGTTATTACTTCTGGTGTATCAATGGCGTTTATCAAGTGTGGATGCTTACACGGCTAGAAAGCGTGGTTCTCGCGGCTTGTAGCGACGTAATCTTCTCTCACGCGGCGTCGTCTGGCTAGGGGCATAGAAAGATACCAAAGCACACCACTGGTCACGGCCGAGATCAAGGATACGCACATACATCTTTTTCTGGTTTCCACCTCAATGTTCTACCTAATCATCCTCGGTATCAAATCGCCCGCGATCTTCTCAGGCTCCCTTCGCTGCAACCCCAGCCGCCCCGCCATGTCACTTATCCTATCGCAGTTTGCAGTCTTGGTTCAAACAGCATTCAAGGTGTTCGCGTTCCACCCCAAAAAGGTTACCCTAAGCTGCAATGATCTACAGCATCGACGCCCTAAACACACAAGTACGGATAGCCGAGGCGCTGACCCACACCGCCCATCATCTGTCCCCACCACCAAAAAATAGCAAAAAGAAGTTCAGAAACATACAACAGCGGGGATTCGCTAGTGGTCACCCACCTAACTACTAATCCGCCGGTATCATGCTTGTATATGGCTGAGCGGACGGGAAGCCTAATTTTCATGATCCTATGGTCGTATGTGCAAGATAGAGCGAGTCTGAATTTTATATACTCACTGCGAAATATCTCACCGTATATTGGCGGCCATGTACACTACAGCTACTCAATGGACCACTGGCGACTGTCAAGTACTCCACGAGGGCAATGGTCTCTATTAACAAACGCTTAGCAGCTAGCTCTGAGAAGCTGTGCCTGATCAGAGTACACAACAAGCAGGTTCTAACCTAAGAGAAACCAACGGCTCTTTCGACTTCTAGCTGTTCCTTTGGTATTATACTCTGCTGTCAGAGAGAGGAGAAACACTCATGCGGCTCCCATCTGTATCCAAGTCATCCAATGGAACATTCACATAACTCGAATTTTGCGTCGACGACGCAGCAGAATCCCCCCTTCTCTTCACACCTTTCCCAGCCATACTTCCCACAAAGCTGACTTCCTTCAGGTACTGCACAAAGGGCATCTTCTCAATACCTACATGTACAACACTGTCCTCACCGCCTACATAGCTGCCGTACCCGTACCTGCAGCCTAACTCTTTGAGGTATTTCTCGCGCTCCTTGTTCGTCATGTGAGCTGTACCGCGTAGATCCTTGACAGCAGCGCTTGAAGCAAAGAGTGCAATGACCGCGGCGAGACTGGTAGGCATGCGCGCGAGGTAGCGACCAGGACGGCGTATGTAGACGATGAGAGAAACGACAATGTAGATGCTGAGGATACACTCCGAGATGATGAAAAGAGGAGTGACAAATAGTAGGCGTTTTTCAGGTGTGATGACGATGCCAGAGACCTGTGGCGTTGTTGTGTTGTTTGCTGGTACGAAAAGAAGCTCCCTGTTTACACCAAGCCAAATGGCAAAGAGTCGTGAGTATGCTTGGTTCATTGGCGTCTCCACGTCTGCGAATGTGGGTAGTGGCATGTTTGGGTCCGTCAGCCTGAGCGATCCTTCAGCTCGATTCATGAAGTAGTGAATGAACTCGCTGGCAAAGGTGTCGTTATGCCACAAGGGCTGCAGAGTTCGAAAGATGAATAAGCTCGACTGTGACATGAGTTCGGCAGCGCCGTTCGAAAAGTATTTGTCAAGTGCTTGAGAGCTTTGATCTTGATCAGGTGCGAGATCTGTTGCTGGCTCTGTCAAAACGCCCGTTTTGTCGACAAGTACGGTGGCATCGCCGACTTGGATCTCTGGCTGGCACAAGATGAGGAAAGTGTTGTTGCTGGCAGCATCCTCAAAACCCGGATAAGAAGTCACCGGATGCGCGTTCGGGTCTGTCAGGATTTGTCTTCGCCCAAAATCGCTCATACCAAGTGGTCCATCACAGTATTGATGCGTAGCCCGAATCCATCCAACTGCGACTGCAGACCTGCATATTGCCTTTTCTTCTCCGTTGGCATCAAGGTCGGCCTGGAGGGTTGTCGCTATCTCTGCTCCGACTTTGCCATCACGACAGAGAGTTGAATTATACTGGCCAGTCCAACGACTGCTTGATCCATAGTATTTGGCGAACATGTTGCCATCCGTACCATAGCATGTTGTTCTTCTTCCACTCGTAGATGTTACTGTGACATTGAGAACTTGTTTATAGTCGCTCATTTTATCGGTCCATAGATGCATATGATAGTCTTGGTCGAATATGAGAGGTTTGCATCTTGGTTCTGCAGCAAAGTATTTGGTGCGAGCTTGATAATAGCTCTCTGTGGATAGACTGACTGGTTCGCGATCTTTGAACGAAGCGTAGTTAGCTTTCTTATCTGTCCAGGCCGGTAAGGGAGTATGACGTGTCAAGTTAGACTCTGCCACCAAGAAGTGGCTCTCCCCCGTGGACCCCTGGTAAGCACCTGATAAATCAGACATCTGACCTTCTAAGGTCAAAAACGGATTTCCCATAATTGGCGGACCTGACGAGCCGTTGATGTGTATAAATTTTGCCTCAAAAGGTGCCGAAAATAGTGCTGACTGAGGGAGTGACAGTGTTGTGCTGAAGAAAAGACCCGCGAATGCAGTTGCTAATAGGTTTGCTAATAGACTCATTGCGCAGACTGCTGCTAATAGGTAATGACCAGCACGAGCTGCTTTGAAGAGTGTGAGTTGGGGAGGAAGAGAACCATAACTGAGAGTTATGCTCCGGGACGCAGCTGCTCTCGGGCCTCGCATCTGCTCTATAGGCTGCAAAACACAAAAGAGTCTGTTGATCATGATCCACAGCGGTTCGATGAGAGTGGCAACGGCCGTGGGAAGATACTGGGTAACGATGTTTTGAACAATGCGATCATTCGACGGCATAGATAGCCCTGAATGGTATCAGTGAGAACGATTGCATTCGATAAAGTCAGGGCCATCTTATGTCATGGGTTGCGCGTCATCACTTACCGTATGGCCGAGATCGACTGAAGAGAACGGCAAGGGTTATCACCAAAGACACAAAAAGGCCGATGAAAGGAATTCCAGTGGCCAAACGGAACTCCATAGGTCTCATGGGCTTTGATAATCGTGGTTCGTTGGTTTTGAGTAAGGGCTGTTGCAGCTCCGAGCTGAGAGCTACATTTCTTATGCTGGAATGTGTGAGTTGTGTAAATTGTGAGATACTCAGAGTACTGACCCATGATCTTTTTCGAGTTTGAATCCGCTCGCATGGAGCTTTTGATCGAAATATTGCGGTGACGCACAATCCAGATCTCCAAACCTGAAAAGTAGATTGGCATTGTCTGCCATCATTGACATGATAGAGGCCAAAGAAGCTGAACATGAGTAAGAAGCTATGAATACGATAGGTTTCATGCTTACCAGGGTCGTCAACTAGTGCTCTTTTTTTCTGCCCCACGTACCCAATACAAATTAGAGCTATCGCTGCCATTGAGATCACGGCAAGAAACCCCTCAACCATGTATGTGAAGATGGGTTCAAGCACTACTGCTTCCATTTGCGTCCGGAACGACCCTGGCGATTTGGTACCAGTTGGCGTAGAAACATTGGGGTTGAGGATGTCAGCCATCGCACGAGCGAAGAAGAGTTGATACACAATCTCATATGCGCTTGCTAGCTTTTCCGGATCCAGTAGCTCTGGCAAACGATCTTTTGAGACAGACATAACGGTTGTCATCATAGGCGAAGCTATAGATGGTGTCAGGTCTGAACTGTACAAGTTTTCGAGGTATCGAGGCAAGGTGCTCATAGGCAAATTGTCTTGTCTTGTCTGAAGTAAGCGAGTACCAGAGGCGAGTGTTTCCTCGAAGACGGTAGTGTTAAAAACCTCTGCGGAAATATTGCGCCTTGCGCTGAAAAGACTAATGTTTTGAGGTTTCCCAGTAATAGCATCCAGGGTTGCCTCAACATCCTGCTCATAGTATACTGGCTTGCAAAATATGGCCGTAATGTTGCTGGGCGGATCTTGCTTTCTTTCTTTGTTTTGGGTGAATGTCGCAAAGAAGGTCCCGTTTCCCCGAAATCGACACCACCGCTGGTCTCGGAGAGATTCTATTCCCACCAAAGACGCTGCATACAATGGAGAGAAATAGCCCATGTATGATGCAGAGAATTTCTTGAATCGAGTTGACGCCCGCGGGCCTGTGAGGTCTCCAACGACGGCGCCGTTTTGTTGTGACGAAGACACGTAACAGCCGGCAAAATTCTTGAAGCCGGCTTCGCTTGTGAAAGACCATGTCATGTTACGTATAACGTTAGTCCCTTCAACCTGCACGAGCGCCTCTTCTGACCAGGTTTCGTTTCTTGCTCCTGCTTTTTGCGCCTTTTCGCATTCAAGACCCATACTGTACATGATAGTACGTGCTGTCCAGGAGTCGCCAGCACTGGGTATGAGACCTTGAGTAGTGAACGGTCGTAGCGTATAGTTGCGAGTGGTAAAGGCTGGCATTGTTTCGTTCAACTCCAAGATGCCATATACGGACTGCGCATAGCTGAAGGTCAGAGCCTGCTCTTGCATTGAAGAGTGTATAAAATCATCCGATGTGTCGAAATTCTGCACGAAATCCCTGGTAATCGGCCGTGTTGAGAATATACCTGCTTGTAATGGTACAACGCCGAATGTAGTGAGAACAGTTGCCAATGAGGCCCAGAACACAAGCCAATGCCTATACAGAGTTCGTCAACACTTTTTCGTTCTTTTGAAGTGTGGTGTGCGACCTCACCTCCTCTTAGCTGCTATTATAGGTACAATCGGGATGTAGTCGAAAGGATAGTGCAATAGAATAGAGTTTGCCGCTGACGCTCCACATGGCCGTGCCATGTGCCGATAGGGCTCATAACGCTTAGCATCGTGGTCGATCCAGATAACAAGAATGCTGAAAGTTACAGCGATAATCGTTGGCAGATAGAGGTACCAGAATGAGCGACGTAACGGAAGTGCGTTCACCGTTGTGGCGAAAATCACCCCACCTTGAGTCTGGCTTCTCCGAAGATAGTATTGGAGAACAGCAATAAAGGTCCAGCAGAGTAATGCAGTTATGGCGAGGGTCCACCATTGTAGCGCGGGAGGGTACCAGCTTTGACGGGATTGTGTGCCGTCCTTTCGTTTTGGGACTAGCGTCGACGGGCGGAATCTGAGCGCTTCGAATCGTACCATTTCTTTGGTGACAAAGCCTGCCCACTACAACGGCGTGCGTTAGAGAACCTCGCCTTTTTCCTCAGCCTGGATTTCGTTGAGATGAATGTGGAGTGCTAGTAGTGGTGTTGTCAAAGTGTAACCTTTGGCCCCCATGCGCGGGTGGAATTGACGATCGATGGTGATGGCTCGGCGAGGCGGTAGCCTGTTGTCTTATGTGAAAGTCGTCAGCGCTATTGAGACGGCCTTGCGCACCAACTGGTGATACCAAGGCGATGTGCTGACTGGTAACATCCTATGGGGCGCAGCCGTAAGTAAGCGCTGTGGGGCGGTCGACTCGGTCATTGGTTATTGGACTATGGCCCTGCAGCTTTCAGGCCCTCCACCTCTGTTATTAGAGCGGGCTGTGACTTCAATTCGCCACAAAGAGATCGTATGTGATACGCATGGTCGCGCGTACAGCACACGGTGTTTTTGCGCAACATGATGTTAGCAGCGGCAGATCTGGGGTCCAGCAAAGTGCACGCCTTCTACACCTACATACAGGAGAAGGAGCTAAGTGAAGCCCTCATCTGACGCGCAGTCTTTCAACGAGAAGAGTACGGCGCCGACCAGATGTTGACTACCAGTGATGAGTGTCTGCATACCACCAACCTTGCCTATTTCCCTTGCCGACTCCAAAGCTCTTTGCACAATTGGTTCGTAGAGGATATGGGAGTTGGGGTGGATGCGCTTCCAAATTTCCCTGAATGCTCCTCGTGAAGCGTCCATATCTTCTAGATTTGGAGTTACAGCTACAACACAGTCAGTAGGCGAGCTTTCGTACGAACAGAGTTAGGGAGCTTCACCTCTTGTAGAGTCGAAGTCTTGCTTTGGATCGTACGAAGTGAAAATGACATGATCGATGCGAATAGGGCTGAGGGCAGTGGCTAGTTGTTCGAGTACGAGTTTCGCATCTCTCTGCTTCGATACCTGGCCGAATATCAAGATCCGTACGGGAGATGCGCTATGGACGTCAGTGGTAGGAGGCAGTGTTAAAAATTGGTTTACATACCTCTCTCTCTGCGAGTTCTCGACGTACCATTCTGCGGCCTTGCTAACGCTCATTTCGTTATGTGCACCGTCAAGATACCAGCTGAATGGTCCTTCGACAATAGTTTGAAAGCGCCCCGGCCACGAGAACTGACTGATGCCGCGCGAGATATCGGAGGAAGATAACTGTGGAAGGTTTTTCGGAGCTCTTTCCTTGAGGAAATGGCGAACTGCAGCAAGCGCAACGGAACGGTTCATGCGCTGCACATCTGGCTTCAGCTGCGGTGCGTCTGCTAGAAGATCCGGATCGTTCTCCACGAATTGGAGGTGGACGCCTTTCTCCGCCGCGCGAGCACGAAGCACCTCAGCAGCGGAGGCCTCTTGAGGGGATGAGAAAGCATGAGCACCCCGCTTGAAGATTCCCGCTTTGTGCCAGGCGATGTTCTCGATAGTTGGTCCTAACTGCTGGACGTGATCCATGCCGAGTGCAGTGATGACGGTTGCGACAGGATGCTCTATCACGTTGGTAGCGTCGTATTCCCCTCCATGATGAGTCTCATATATAGCCACATAAACTTTTTCCTCGATGAATGCGTGGAACGATACCAACGCGAAGAGCTGGAGATAACGAGGCAGACGCTCCGAGTCTTTTGACAAGACATCCCACACTTCAAAGAAGTATCTCGCGAAAAGATCTCTGGCGATGGGCTGGAAATCGATGCGTATCCTTTCTTCAGGATAGATGAGATGGGGTGAAGTGTATAGACCCGTCTTCAACGGCCAGTTGGTTCTTTTCCCGTAAGCTCGGAGAAAGGACTCGATGAATGCGCATGTGCTGCCTTTGCCCTTGGTTCCGGCGACATGAATGATATTAAGCTTGTCGATATCGGCAGTCTCTTTGGGTTAGTGGAGTCATAGAGAGAGGACAGAGAGGCATACCGAGTGGCCGATTTGGTGCAGCAAATCGTTCATTCCGGCTACACTGGGTGTGCCCTTCAGTTCAGGCTTTCCTTGCGCATCAGGAACAAAGCCCTGCGTCTTTGGAGTGCTTTTCGGGTCTCTGGTAGGTCTTTCCGGGCGTCGTCGACCGTTGAGAATGTTGATAGCGCTCTGAGCTTCATTAGCATGACGAATGATATGAAGAGAGCTTCAGTTACCTTGTAGCTTCCGTCCATATGACGCGACGGCACAATTTTGCTCATTTTCGGGCTGGTCAGTAGGGCGAGACCTCGTCGTTATGGCTATCATGATGGGTGACTTTGTAACCTCGTTGTTGATGTTCTGCACTTGAAGCGGAGATTCGGCGTCGTTCGCATCGTTGAATGTGTAGAGGTTGTGACTGACTGGTCGCCTACGGATGATCGTGCGAGTCACCGTTACAAACTGCTCCCTCAGCGATCTGAGCGCGATGACGAACACCGCCACTATGGCCATCGTCAACATCGTTGCTGTCACCACCT
>Ga0265780_10011670_pt1 | contig 10366 bp, 11 predicted proteins | sample P1T30metagenome_FD_192432 | JGI IMG/M metagenome (GOLD analysis project Ga0265780, IMG submission 192432) | Plant litter microbial communities from East Loma Ridge, Irvine, California - P1 T30 | ecosystem: Environmental > Terrestrial > Plant litter > Unclassified | place: USA: California... | reverse complement strand
AAGGGATTTTCATTTATTTAACACAACTTTTCTTATTTTATGGTATTTTTATAGCTTTTGCAGTAAAAACTCCTACAATATTTTTAAATACATGACTTTTAAAGGCCCATGTTGAATCACCTTTAGGGGGAAGTATGATTTTAGCAAGTAACTATTTATTAATGCTTGTATCCAAGAATTTATGCGGTAATTACAGGGTTAAACCTCATAAATTTATAACTGAACCATTGAAATCTGATTTAGGTATATCAGAAATTATTACACAAATAGATACGTTATTACCTCAACTGACTAATTTTATTTACCAATTTAATACTACAGTAAGTCAATCTGGAATTAGTGTTATAACAGATACAATAGGTAACATGAGCATAGATGTGCCTAAACACATGTCGGAGGAGCTAGCAAACAAGCTTACGAATAGAATAGGGATTATTGATAGACTTATTACAACAAGATCACAAGATATAAGCGATCTTGTACAGAAAGGTTATATTTTAGAGGAAAAAATTAAACTCGCTGATTCTCAATATGTATCACAATTAACAGATAGAATGCAGGAATATAAAAGATTAATTTCTTCATACAAGCATTAATAGTTACTCAAGTAATGCCTTTATTTGCTATACTTTTCTTCTTACAAGTGTAGATCCACTAATATCATATTTACAAATTAACTATCTTCCAAAATAATTGTCTTATTTACAATTAACTTGTTATGAAGGTTGTATTATTTACAAAAGAGTTTCTTCCTCTTATTTTTTTCGACGCAATTTCAATTGAAATTACTAGTGCCTAACTTTTTTTTTCTTTTTTGTTTTTTATTAAAAATAGGACAAAAGGTTAAGTGTTCAAATAGATGACTTTTTACTAGTTATGAAAGGGAACTGCATATATTTATTCATCTTAATGGCAAAATAACTTGGCTAATGGATAGTAAAAGTATATTAAAATTATACAAGCCATATTGTAGTGTATTAGACCTTTCTAATACATTAATAACTATTACTAGTTTAAAGGTATATCATTAATACATAAGTTAAGATATTAAATAATAGTTTATATAGTCTATTTATAAGTTAGCCTATTTGTTTTTTGTATTATATAATGTTATATGCTCTTAATGTTCACTTTTATGAAAAATTTGTACATATACTATAAATATGGAGTTACTTTATAAGTATTAGAGTACTAATAATAGTGAAAACTCTAATAAATATACTTTATCCATTGTAACTACATATAAATGTAAACTAGATTAGTTTTAAATAAAAGCCTAGGAAATTTATATAGTTTTTAAACTTGTGATACAAATGTAATTCATCTTCATTTTATTCTAGTTAATATTTTTAAGAAAATAGTAGGGAAGTCCAGTGATTTAATATAGCTTTTTAAAAGCGAGGTACAAGCTTGGGTAATGCACAGAAATTATAAATAATAAAAACTTTGAGTATTTTATTATAACTATGAAATGGAAAGCCTTAATTCATCTTTATTTTAGTTAAATATTACAGACATGACCCGGCTTACTTGTATCCAAGTAATATATTTTTAAACAGTCTCAATTAAATATGCTTTAAAAAAAACACTATGTTACTTATGTTAATAAGTTTCCTTAGTAGAGATAAACAACATAGTGGCTTACATAAAATAATAGCATGTTTTATGCATAATCCATTAAACTAAAAGTATCTAATATATACTATCCAAATTCTGGATAGTACCGTTTAACTATTTATGTATTTAGGTCTATTTCATCTAATGTTAATTTTCATACTTATTCAATATATTATAAAGTGTTTTTAGAGTTATTTCTCTTTGTGGTAATATTACATAATTAGTAATAAGTTATTTTTACTTTCCATATATTTTATAATAAAAATAAAGTTGATTCGCTAGCACATGGTAATATCTTTATAGATATGGTTTAAAATATCATAAAGTACAATATGATTCATTGTTGTATTAAGATCTAATTTTTTTTTATATCTAGAATTTTTTTTTTTAACTTTTAACTAGTTAAATAGTTAATAACATCCTTTTCCCCTTATAGTTTCGAAATAACATTTTATACTTGTAGTAAAAAATCAAATTTTATACTTGTAGTAAAAATTCAAATTTTTATATGTTTAACTACCACACAATAATAAGCCCTCTTGACCAATTTGAAATAAGAAACTTATTTAGCATAGATACACCTTTATTAGCAAATATGAACCTATCTATTACTAATATAGGGTTATATATGACAATAGCTGCTTTTATAGCTTTCTATTTTAGTATTTTAGCTACTAACCATTCAAGAATTACTCCAAACAAATGATCTTTAAGTCAAGAAACATTATATGCAACAATACATAGTATTGTTGTAAACCAAATTAACAATAAAAATGGACAAGTGTACTTTCCATTTATGTATACATTATTTGTTTTTATTTTAATAAATAATCTTATAGGTATGGTTCCATATAGTTTTGCGTCAACATCTCATTTTATCTTAACATTCTCACTTAGTTTTACTGTTGTATTAGGTGCAACAGTATTAGGATTTAAAGAACATGGATTAAAATTCTTTGCATTGTTTGTACCAGCTGGTTGTCCTTTAGGATTATTACCTCTATTAGTTTTAATCGAGTTCATTTCATATTTAGCAAGAAATGTATCTTTAGGACTTAGATTAGCAGCAAACATAAAAACTGGAGATTAGGTGCCTCATTCTTATTGTGTAAAAGAGCCAAACTCCGGGGAAGCCCTAAAGCTCTAATAACTAACCTTCACAAGGAAACTTTTGAAGTGGGCCCATTAATGCCTGGGGTATAGTAACATCATTAGAGATCTTAGTAATAGAAATGGGTGATCGCGGATCTAAGTCAGATAATTAAATATCTGTAAAAGAGCAACGAGTAGACGGTTCTTCAGTTATTAATAAGACTGTAAGGTGTACGCTAGTCGCCGGGAAAGCCGGTTCTTAGGAGAAATTAAGTAACCTAAGATTAAAGATATCACAATAGCCTATCCTCACTTTATACTATTTCGTAAAATGTAAAGTTTATATTGTAACACTTTGAAGAAAGGATAAATTATATAAACACCTTTAAGAGGTACAAAGTATATATATACCTTTAAAGAAAGGATAAAGTTGTGTACGATTTATATTGTATTTTAGTATAAATTTTACTAAGAAATCTGTCACATCTAATTGTTTTTACTTAACTAACGCGAAATCGCATAATCTATCTTATCAATCTAAAAATTACGCCTTCTCTACGAAGCGCTTCAGATTTAATACCGTAAGGGCATATTCAACTTCAAAAAATAATGATTCCTCTTCTACAGACTCTTCAAATGTAATTGTTTTCTCTTTATTTTTTTTTTCTTTTGCTCATGGTCAGCTATAAATTTTAGCAAAAGAAAAAAAAAATTAGCAGATAAAGACAAACTAGATATACTTAAATATGTTAAAGGTACGGCTGGAATTTATATGTGAACTAATAAATTAAATGCTAAGAAATATGTAGGAAGTTCCGTGGCTTTAAAGCGTAGACTCTTGGAATATTACAATGTAAATAGACTACTAAACGAAAAAAGTATGCCTATTAACGTTGCATTATTAAAGTATGGTTATAGTAACTTTAGTTTTACTATTTTAGATATTTGTGACAAAGATAGTCTTATGTCTAGAGAAAAACATTTTTTTGAAGTATACTCTCCTGAATATAATATATTAAAAACTCCTGGAAGCCCTTCACGAGGATCTGGATGAACACATTCTGAAGCTACAATAGAGAATATGCGTATAGCTGCTAATAAGAAATGAAAAATTCCGGAATTTTTAACAAAATTATCTAAAGGTCAACCTAGTGGTATTGAAGTTGAGGTAACTGATTTAGAAACAAATACTACTACTAGTTATCATGCCATTAGAGCTGCAGCCCGGGCTTTAAATATTGACAAGAGATATATTGAAAATTACATTTATTTGAAACAAGATAATCCTGTTTTAGGTAAATATACTTTTAGATTAAACTTAAAGTAAGAGGGTGAAAGTACAAATTTAATTAACGGAAAGATTCAAAAAACTTCTACGAAAGTGGAGGTTACTAATGTTGATACTAAAGAGGTTACAATATACTCTTCTATTGGCGGTGCTGCTAGGACATTAGGTTTTCGTAAAATTAAAAAGTAATAAAACAATAAATCGTTACAATTATAAAGTATAATTATTCAGAATTTTATATTAACTTGAGGGTAAATTTGTGATTCGTGTATTTGTTCACAATTCGCTAAATAATTTATCTTTCATTAAAACTTATCCTTCTGGTATGGAAGAGAAATTAAGTTTAAAACCAATTAGTTATACTCCAAAAAGGTTTCATAGAATTCATAGTCAAATACGAATGGGTCTTACATCCACTTTTATAAGTAATACTCATTTTATAGGGAAAAGATGCTTAAGTACTATATCTACTCCATCTGAAATTGAACCTGTTCTAATTTATACTAATCCTGATGAGCAAAAAACCCTTAAGCAAGGTTTATATGTTCTAACACAGCCAAACTCCGGGCAACTCCTAAAGGTTTAGTTACTAACCAGTCATATTGGAAACACTGTTCCAATAGTACTTCTTTGCATATCGGTGTGCGTGGCTAGCTTGGGAATATATCGTTCTATTTATAAATGGATAATTCGGGAAGAATGGAGTACCAGCGAATATGCCCGTACGTTACGAGGGTTCGACTACAACTTTTCGCGAAGGAGCTCCCTGTGCTATCGACGCTGTGCTCCCTAGACAAATGCAGTGTAGGCCGGGAAAAGAGATATGGTTCCTCTAGATAGAATAAGAAGAGCTATATGGATGAGGCTGCGGGCCCTAATGAATCACTAGGGATATAAGTAAAAAGATTAAACATTACTCCAATAACAAGAGTGAATGGACCTTCGCGGATCTAAATCAGAATACAGTACTAATAAAGTAGCGGTCTGTAAAAGAGCAGAGAGTAGATGGCTGTGCGTTATCAAATGTTGTGGTATGGAAAATTGGATTTGGGTGTTCGCAAATAAGATACCAAAGTTGGAAATCTCCGACTGTTGGGAGAAATTAAATGCATATCTGCCACTTATGGTGGGTCTTGAAGGGTTATCGGGGGATTGCAGCCGCGCCAAATGGAAGTACCTCATCCGAATACCGTCTGAATAAAATTACGTTGTCTTCCCCCGTTGAGGAGGTGATTAAAGATCCGGACCCCGTAGAGCCGATAAGGAACACGGATAGCCCCAGAGGCGGATTAAGGGATTTCAAGGAAACGTATGGCGGCTAGTTTGATAGTGTAAGGTGTACTCCAATAGCCCACCATTAAATTGGTATATGAAATAATCCGAAAGGGGGCGTTATACTATAGCTTAGTTCTGAAATGAACGAAGTAGTTAAAGCATGCATAAAGGATTGATAGCTAAACAAAATAAAGGTAAATCAGGTATTTACCGTTGAGTTCATAAAGATTCTGGAAAAAGTTATGTAGGTTCTTCTTCGTATTGTAGAGTGGTAGGTAGACCTTTTTCTACTTTAAATAAAGAAATTAAAAATGCATAAAGTGAAAGTCTTATTCCTGCTGTTATATACCCAGATGCTTTTGCTGACAAGTCTATAATACTCAAGGATAATAAGAATAAAGCCGGAATTTATCGTTGAGTTAATAAAGTGAATGGTAACAGCTATGTCGGTAGTAGTGAAAATCTAACAGATAGGTTTAGAAAGTACTATAGCTTTGGGAATATTTCCTTAGAATTATTAAAAGGTAAAAGCCTAATATATAGTGCTATTTTAAAGTATGGTTTAAAAAACTTTCAAATAGAAATATTATAATACTGTGCGGCAGAAAACGCAATAAGTAGAGAACAATATTATCTTGATTTACTAAAACCCAAATATAATATACTGAGTACAGCAGGTTCAAGACTTGGATATATTCATTCTGAGGAAGCCAGGGTTAAAATGAGTAACTCATCTAAAGGGCGTAAATTTTCTGAAGATACTAAAAAATTACTTAGTCTTGCGAAGAAAGGTATGAATAACCCAAATTTTGGTAAAACACATAGTAAAGAAACAAGAGCCTTAATTACCTTAGCCAAATTAGGTAAATCTGTTCTTTCAGAATCAATGAAATCAAAAATGAGTATAGATAGTGGGACATCCCTAAGAGTTTTAGACTTAATAACAAATGAAACTTCCGTCTATCCTTCCATAACCAAAGCGGCAGAAGGAATGGGAGTTTCACAAGCTGCCATATCAAAGAGGTTTAAGAATACCACTGAAGGTACCTTTATAATTAAAAAGCGGTACAAAGTAGAGAAAGTAGAAGTAAATAATAGTTAGTTATAAAGTAAGTAAGAGGAAGATAGATTTAGACGCTATTTTAATCATAGCTATTTATCAAGCAGTCAGCGAGGTGCATCTCTTATTTGTAAGGCACTTTTAAAATATGGTTATGTGGGATTTAGGTTAGAGATTTTAGAATATTGTCCTATTTCAATAGTACTGGATAGAGAGCAATTCTATATAGATAAATTAAACCCTTAATACAATATATTAAAAATAGCAGGTTCTAATTTAGGGTACAAACATACTGAAGCCTCTGTTAAACTTATGAGTATTGCATCCAAAAGTAGAAATGAATTAGAAGAAGTCCTTAAGTTAAAAAGAGAGGTTATGTTAGGCCGAAAATTATCTAAAGACCATTTAGAAAATATGGCTAAAAATAACCCATTTAGAGTGCCGATAATTCTTTCTAATCTCGAAACAGGTAAGAGAGAAGAATTTACTTCTATGATACAGGCTGCTCAGTTTTTAGGTGTTGATATGACTACTGTTAAGAGGTATTTAATTAATAATAAGCCATGCAAAGGCTATATCATTACTAAAGCTACTTCTATTTCAGATTCCTCTTGTTCCTCTAATCTAACTAATTCAAGACAGGCTGTATTATTAACTAACAATGTTTCAGGTATTACCAAAGAATTCTCTACAATGAAAGCTGCATACCAATTTTTGGGTATATCTCATAAACGACTTTTAAATTGTTTAAAAAATAACGAGTCTTCGTTTTCAAATGGACAAGTTGACACCATTAAAGGGTACATTATCACCAAGCTAGACTCCGTTAAACGAGAAGGTAAAGGTATAGAAGTTACTAATATTAATACAAATGAAGTCATTAAATATTCTTCGCTTAGTTCAGCAGCTGAAGCTATAGGAATATCTCAGTCTAGTATTTCTACTTATTTAAGTAGGAAACGAACTACTCCGTTTAGAGGTATTTACCTTTTTAAATGAATTTAAATTATCTGACATGAGAAAAAAGTGGGTACAGTTAATAGATTATATTTTCTATAAAGCCAGTATATCTTTATATTTAAAAGAAAATAGAACTAAACCTTTTAAAGGTAAATATTTGTTCAAATTTGTAAATTAGAATACTAAGATATACGTAGCGGATTTTAGATAGATACGTATACGTAACGAGATACGTTAAAAGCAATATATAACAATAAAATTGAATTTACATTAAGAAATAACATATATTTAGGATGAATTTGTTGAACGATTATCAGGTCATATGTTACTAAATATATTAAGTGGATTTACATACAATATTATGAGCTCTGGTATCATTTTCTTTATCTTAGGATTGTTACCATTAGCATTCATAATTGCATTCTCTGGTTTAGAGTTAGGTATTGCCTTTATACAATCACAAGTTTTTGTAGTCTTATCTTGTTCATACATTAAAGACGCATTAGAATTACATTAACTGATTAAGATGAAAACAATATTTATAACAACCATTTTAGTAATTTACTTAACAAATTGATTAGCCATTATTATTGCGACGGAATTCCATAGCTGGAGTAAGAATGACTGGTTATTTTTCATTTTATCTCCTGTAGTATTTGTGTGATTACATTATGAGCTAATATCGTCATACTTTACTGGAGATTGGGAAGATTTTCATCGTATATCATGGATGATATACGGGTTTTATAGGTATCTTTTCCTACTCGCTGTGTTATATCTAGTCTTTCTGTTCTTTGGTATGTGGGTAATAGCCGCTAATTCCGTTATCTTTTAGAAGATCTAAATAATCCAATATGTAGGTTTTCCAATAATAACTGTTATTTCGACAGTTAACTTGTTATGAAAAAGATCCAATTTGTTATTTATAGTAACATTTTATTTATAAGAAGATAACAAATCCCAGTTTAAACAAATATTGTTTATGTAAGCTGGAAAATTGCCATCCCATACTACAAAAGGCAATTAGGGGAGAAGACTAATATATAGCTAAGCTATAATTGGTAAAGCCCTTATTAAAAACAAAAAAAAAAACACAAAAAAAAAGGGGTATGTTGCATAGGGCTATGCATTTTGATTGCAGATCATAAATATAAGGTTCAACTCCTTCATACCTCTAACTTACCTCTATAGTGGAAAGTTCACTTTTAAACTAAGCTGTATAAAGACAGCATTTCTGATAAAGATCGTGATATTCAAAAGTTATGGATATTACATATTGTAATAGACCTTCTTTTAAACTACTACTGGAGGCAAGGGTTTGTTATATCTATTTCCTAACCTAATGAAGAAATAAGAATGAATAATTTTATAATGATGATTTTCTGGGTTTTCTTGCGGATTTTCTGCTCCGGGAGAGAACCGTATAAATACAAACTAATATTACCTCCAATATCTCAAAATTTACCAAAATAGAATGATTTCTCTACAAGATTCTTATATTAAAAAAGATCGTCAATAGTTACAACAGTATCTTTATCAGTACTTGTATTAAAAGTTTCTAAATGTTCTAGACATATCTCAGTCATAGAATGTAAAGTATCTAAAGGTTCTATATCTATCTCAGTTATACTATTTAAAGTATCTAAATGTTCTAGATCTATATTCTCAAAGGCCGATATATCCTCGCAAATATAGTAATCCAAAGCATAACCCCCTTGCTCTCAATCAAAAGGATAGCTAGGTTCCGTTCACCATTTATTTAGGACGTCTAGGAATTTATTTCATGTAGATAATTCTATATTAGGAATATCTACCATGTCATAATCTAAACTATATAAATCTTCAATAAAGGATATTTCCCCTTCCATTCATCCATCTAGATATGGATCCATCGTCTCTAGATATGGATCACTTATCTCCAGGTTTGGATCCATTGCCTCCAGGTTTGGAAAAAGCTCTTCCAGGTTTGGATCCATTGCCTCCAATGGTACGTTAAGAATCCCTAGATAAGGCTCATCTATAATATATTATCAATTTGCATAAGGGTTAATGTCACAATTTTCTACTAAATAATACTCCGTTGATGCAATTAATAAGATAGCCAGTAAAAAATGAAAAATCATGAAAACCATGTTCTTAAAGCATAGGTATACTGGGGATAAAATCTTTAATGTATTTCTTTGGATAACTGTGGTTAAGTTTACAGAAGGTTTTCTTAATCCTACAGGTCCTCAAGTATTACCAATTCTTTTAAAATTAGCACAATATTAGGGTCTCTAACAACTCCTTTCAGATTATATGCTTTAGTAATTTTATCCACCTTTTTAATGGTGATTGTTTTATAATTACTTTGTTTTTTATTATTTAATTTCATAATATCAAATTAAAACCTCCCTGTACCTCTTTTTTCTAGATAGTAGTGCTTTATAAATATATATATTATGACGGTCAGATGTCTATTCCCACTAAAGAAACCCCTAAAGAAAACCCTTAAAGAACATACCAACTAAGAGTCCCCCTAAAGGAATAAATTTCTATCGTACTTGTTAGATCAAATTTATAACTGCAAGACTAAGGAGATTCTGCTTAGAATGGTTTGTACATAGAATTCTATTGTAATGTATTAAAATAATTCATTACAATGTATTTAGTTATACGTATACTTCTATAGTAATGTATTGGTAAAGACCAGATTATATATACATAAATATAGATGATTATTCCACTAAACTGAAAAAGTATCGTACCTTATCCTTTAGGATTAAGCAGATACGTGGAATATATTTGGGTGTGAAATTGCATATAGATCTAGTTGATTATTAGAGATCTATGATGCAAGTACTTTAGTTTGGCTAGTCAGAGATTCCATAAACCAATGGGACAGTATGACGAGCTAAGACCGCAAGGAGCGTGGGTCCACTTTTTAGTTAACTAGTTGAAGTTATTACAGTTAATTAAGTAAAGAGTAAAAGTCAGCAAAGAGGACGGACCGTAAAATTATCGTGAGAGGGAACCAGTAATCCCGTTGGCCTTTGTATTTTAACAAAGGTTAGCTACAGCAGTTAGAAAAAAAA
>Ga0265780_10011669_pt1 | contig 10366 bp, 9 predicted proteins | sample P1T30metagenome_FD_192432 | JGI IMG/M metagenome (GOLD analysis project Ga0265780, IMG submission 192432) | Plant litter microbial communities from East Loma Ridge, Irvine, California - P1 T30 | ecosystem: Environmental > Terrestrial > Plant litter > Unclassified | place: USA: California... | reverse complement strand
CGCTGTCGCCTGGAAAGCCGGGTCCCCCCTGACGATTGAAGAAGTCGAGCTGGACGGTCCAAGGGCCGGCGAAGTGCTGGTGGAGATCAAGGCTACCGGTATCTGCCATACCGATTACTACACCTTGTCCGGCGCCGATCCGGAAGGTATCTTTCCTGCGATCCTCGGCCATGAAGGCGCGGGCATCGTGCTGGAAACCGGCCCCGGCGTCACCACGCTGAAAAAAGACGACCACGTCATTCCGCTATACACGCCGGAATGCCGCCAGTGCAAATTCTGCCTGTCGCGCAAGACGAACTTGTGCCAGCAGATCCGTTCCACGCAGGGCCGCGGCCTGATGCCGGATGGCACCTCGCGCTTCTCCCTCGACGGCAAGCCGCTGTTCCATTACATGGGCACCTCGACGTTTTCGAACTACATCGTGGTGCCGGAAATTGCGCTGGCCAAGATCCGTGAAGACGCACCCTTCGACAAAGCCTGCTACATCGGCTGCGGCGTCACCACCGGCGTGGGCGCCGTGGTGTTTTCCGCCAAGGTCGAACCCGGCGCCAACGTCGTGGTGTTCGGCCTCGGCGGCATCGGGCTGAACGTGATCCAGGGCGCAAAAATGGTGGGGGCCGACAAGATCATCGGCGTCGACATCAACCCGGCGCGCATCGACATCGCCCGCAAGTTCGGCATGACCCATTTCGTCAATCCGAAGGAAGTCGACAACGTCGTCGACCATATCGTCCAGCTCACCGATGGCGGCGCCGACTACAGTTTTGAATGCATCGGCAACATCACCACCATGCGCCAGGCGCTCGAATGCTGCCATAAAGGCTGGGGGCAATCGTTCATCATCGGCGTGGCGGCGGCGGGCCAGGAAATCAGCACGCGCCCGTTTCAGCTCGTCACCGGGCGCGAATGGAAGGGCTCGGCGTTTGGCGGCGCACGCGGACGCACCGACGTGCCGAAGATCGTCGACTGGTATATGGACGGCAAGATCAATATCGACGACCTGATCACGCACACCCTGCCCCTGGAGCGGATCAACGAAGGCTTCGAGCTGATGAAAAGCGGCGAATCGATCCGTTCGGTCGTGCTGTATTGATGCCATGAGCGACGCGTTTCAACTCATTAGCGAACACGCCTGCTTCGGCGGCGTGCAGCGCTTCTATTCGCACCCATCGGACGCGATCGGCCTGCCGATGCGCTTCTCGGTGTTCATCCCGCCGCTGGCCGGCACGGGCAAGCTGCCGGCACTGTTCTACCTGGCCGGCCTGACCTGCACGGAAGAGACGTTCGTGACCAAGGCCGGCGCCCAGCGCGTGGCGGCCGAGCTCGGCATGGTCCTCGTGGCGCCCGACACCAGCCCGCGCGGCGCCGGGATCGAAGGCGAAGCGGCGGACTGGGATTTCGGCGTGGGCGCCGGCTTTTATGTCGACGCCACGCAGGCGCCCTGGAGCGGGCACTACAAAATGTACAGCTACGTGCTGGAACTGCTGGCGCTGGTGACGGAAAACTTGCCGGTCGATGCCGCGCGTGTAGGCGTGTTCGGGCATTCGATGGGTGGACACGGCGCGCTGATGCTGGCGCTGCGCAATCCCGGACTGTTCCGCTCGGTGTCCGCGTTCGCGCCGATCTGCGCACCGGGCCGCTGCCCGTGGGGGCGCAAGGCTTTTACAGGCTACCTGGGCGCCGATGAAATCAACTGGCAGCTGTATGACGCCAGCGTGCTGATGGCGGGCCTGGCCCTGCCTTTCCCTGGCGGCATCCTGGTCGACCAGGGCCTGGCCGACAAGTTCCTGGCCGAGCAATTGTTCCCGGAAGCGTTCGAGGAGGCTTGCGCGCGAGCCGGGCAACCGCTGACGCTGCGGCGCCACGCCGGCTACGACCACGGCTACTACTTCATCTCGACGTTCATCGAAGACAATCTTCGTTTTCATGCAGCACAGCAGTCCGTCCACCCACACCAATCACAGGGATAAACCATGGAAAACGCAGTCAAGATTCATCCGTCCGTCGACAACGGCGTACAACAAGAGGCGGCAGGCAGTTTCTCCGGCGGCACCCTGGCGTGCCTGTGTACCACCGACACCGTGACAGTGGCGCTGAGCGGGCAGACCGCGCACAACCACGTGTGCGGCTGCACCCAGTGCTGGAAACCGGACGGCGCCCTGTTCTCGCAAGTGGCCGTGATCTCGCGGGACAACGTCGAGGTGACGGCGCATGGCGACAAGCTGCACGTCGTCAATCCCGACGCCACGATCAAGCGCCACGCGTGCCGGGACTGCGGCGTGCACATGTACGGCCGCATCGATAACACGGCACACGCGTTCTATGGACTCGACTTCGTCCATACCGAACGCGCGCAGGAGACTGGTTGGGCCGTCCCGACGTTCGCCGCCTTCGTGTCGTCGGTCATCGAATCGGGCGAGCCACCGGGCGAGATGAGTGCGGTGCGGGCGCGCCTGACCGAACTCGGCCTGCCTCCCTACGATTGCCTGTCGCCGCCGCTGATGGATGCGCTGGCAACGCATGCGGCAAAACGTTCCGGGACGCTGGCGCAATAACACCGTCGTTTGATGCAGTTCCGCTTTCGCGCCGTTCCTGGCAACGGTGCGAAGGCCAGGTAGTCCAATTAGCAGGCACATAAAAAAATTAAAGGAGATTGATCATGTCATCCGGCTTACCCCTCAAGCACTGGCAGCGTTGCGTGCTGCGAATTTCCCTGATATCGCTCCCCACGCTCGCCTTCGCATCCGATGTCGAGAACCTCACCAAGAATCCGCAGAACTGGGCAATGCAGGCCGGTGGCATGGCCAACCAGCGCTACAGCGAACTCAAACAAATCAACGCCAGCAACGCAAAGAACCTCACCGTGGCCTGGACGTTTTCCACCGGCGTGCTGCGCGGGCACGAAGGCGGGCCGCTGGTCATCGGCGACACGATGTACGTGCACAGCCCGTTCCCGAACCAGGTGTATGCGCTGAACCTGGAAGACCAGAGCATCCTCTGGAAATACGAACCGAAGCAGGACCCGGCGGTGATTGCGGTCATGTGCTGCGACACGGTCAGCCGCGGCGTGGCCTACTCGGACGGCAAAATCTTCCTGCAGCAGGCTGACACCACCCTGGTGGCGCTGGACGCAAAAACCGGCAAGGAACTGTGGAAAGTCGTTACCGGCAACCCGAAAGCCGGCGAAACCACCACCAATGCACCGCACGTGTTCAAGGACAAAGTCATTACCGGCGTCAGCGGCGGCGAATTCGGGGTCCGCGGCCGCATCACGGCGTACGACATGAACACCGGCAAGCAGGTATGGAAGGCCTTCAGTGTGGGACCGGACGCCGAGATGCTGATCAACCCGGCCACCACGATGACGTGGACGGACGGCAAGATGGCCCCGGTGGGCAAGGACTCCTCGCTGAAAAGCTGGAAAGGCGATCAGTGGAAAATTGGCGGCGGCACCACCTGGGGCTGGTACAGCTATGACCCCGCCACCAACCTGATGTATTACGGCACCGGCAACCCGAGCACCTGGAATCCGCGCCAGCGCCCGGGTGACAACAAGTGGTCGATGACGATTTTTGCGCGCAACCTCGACACCGGCGAAGCGAAATGGGTCTACCAGATGACCCCGCACGACGAGTGGGACTATGACGGCGTCAACGAAATGATCCTCGCCGACGTCAAGGTCAAGGGGCAAACGCGCAAGGCCCTGGTGCACTTCGACCGTAACGGCTTCGGCTACACGCTTGACCGCGTGACCGGCGACTTGCTGGTGGCGCAGAAATACGATCCCGTGGTGAACTGGGCCAGCCAGATCGACATGAAGAGCGGCCGTCCCATCGTCAACGCCAAATACAGCACCGATAAAAACGGTCCCGACGTGAACAGCAAGGGTATTTGCCCGTCCGCGCTGGGCACCAAGGACCAGCAACCCGCCAGCTATTCGCCCAAAACCGGTTTGTTCTACGTGCCGACCAACCACGTCTGCATGGACTACGAACCGTTCCAGATCGAATATACGGCCGGCCAGCCGTATGTCGGCTCGACGCTGTCGATGTTCCCGGCGCCGGACAGCCATGGCGGCATGGGGAATTTTATCGCCTGGGATGCCGGCACCGGCAAGGTGGTGTGGTCGAAACCGGAAAAATTCTCGGTGTGGAGCGGCGCACTGTCGACCGCGGGCGATGTGGTGTTTTACGGCACGCTGGAAGGCTATCTGAAGGCAGTCGACAACAACGGCAAGGAGCTGTGGAAGTTCAAAACCCCGTCCGGCATCATCGGCAACGTCAACACCTGGGAATACAAGGGCAGGCAGTACATCGGTGTGCTGTCGGGCATCGGCGGCTGGGCAGGGATCGGCCTCGCAGCCGGTCTCAACAAGCCTAACGAAGGCCTTGGTGCGGTGGGTGGCTACAAGGACCTGGCCAAGTACACCAACCTGGGCGGCACCCTGACCGTGTTTGCACTGCCGCAGCAGTCGCCTCCGGCACAGTCGGCTTCACTGCAAAAAGGCGCACCGAGATCCGCTTCACAGCGGCAGGCATCAACGCAATAGGCATCAGGGCATGTAGCGGTGCCCGCAGCACCCGCTTGGAGAGTCATGAAGGTAGCGTCGCCGCGGCACTGTCGCCGCGACGACGGTGCCGCGACGACGCCACGCGTAAAACATAAGACGATGGAGACAACAATGAAGATGAACGGCTGGGCCTTGCTGCTTGCCGCCAGCATGCCGATGGCAGCGCATGCCCACGACTATCCCACTGCCGACCGCGTCGAGTACGTGCTCGAATGCATGGTCGACCACCAGAGCAAGCAGGAATACCTCTATAAATGTTCCTGCGCGATCGACCGGATCGCACAGGACATGCCCTACGAAGAATACGTCGAAAGTTCCACGTCGCTGCGCCACCAGGCACTGAGTGGCCCGCGCGGTGCTGAATTTCGCGACGCCGGTGCCGGCAAGGTCATGGCCAGCAAATACAAGGCGCTGCAGGACAAGGCGCGCAAGGCCTGCTACGTCCAGTAAGCATCCCCTTCGCTGTCCTTGCACGCCGCAAACAGCACGACAGCATTACCAGTAAAAGACGACAAATACGAGGCAAATGATGAAGACACGCACACTGTTGTTTCTGGCCGCCGCACTGTGGCTCCCCGGCGCCCTGGCCACTACCAGCGCGGCGCCGCCGTACAAGGTCGTCGACGGCACCAAGGTCGATGGCCAGACCCTGCAAGGCTGGCGCACCTGGCGCGCCATGGCCTGCGAACGCTGCCACGGCGCGGCGCAGGAGGGCATGGTCGGCCCGTCGCTGGTGAACAGCCTGAAAACCCTGACGCCCGATGAATTCAAGAACACGGTATTGCATGGGCGCATCGCCAAGGGCATGCCGAATTTCGATGGCAGCAAACAGGTCGTCGACAATATCGACAACCTGTACGCCTACCTGCTCGGGCGTTCCGACGGCGCGATCAAACCGGGCAAGCTCGAGGAGATCGGGAAGTGAACGCCCCGGGCGTGCTGAGGCGTGGCGCTGCAGCCGTGCTGGCGCTGGCGATGTTCGCCACGGGTGCGCTGGCCCAGACGGGCGGGGCACCGTCGGTAACAGGCGTGGCGCGATCTGCGCCTGCATCTGCATCTGCATCTGAATCCGCCAAGGTGCTGCGCGTCTGCCAGGACCCCAACAACCTGCCCTTCTCCAACCGTGCGCTGCAAGGTTTCGAGAACAAGATCGCCGCGCTTCTGGCCGCCGACCTGGGCTGGCAGATCGCCTACACCTGGTATCCGCAGCGCATGGGTTTTATCCGCAACACCTTGCGCGCCAAGGAACCGGGATCGGACGGCTATAAATGCGACCTGGTCACCGGCGTTGCCTCCGGCTTCGACATGGGCGCCACGACGCGTCCTTATTACCGCTCGGCGTATGCGATGGCTTACGTCAAAGGCAAGGGCCTGGACAGTGTGCAAACGCTGGAAGACTTGCTGAAACTGCCGCCGGACAAGCTGGCCAGCTTGCGCCTCGGTGTGTTTGCCGGCTCGCCGGTCACCGACTGGCTGCTCGACCATGGCCTGATTGAACGCATGGTGCCCTACCAGGCGCAATCCGGCGACCCTGCCGACTATCCCGGCCAGATGGTGGAGCAGGACCTGGCCAAGGGTGCCATCGACGTTGCCTTCATCTGGGGACCGATTGCCGGCTATTTTGCGCATGAGGCGAAAGCCGTGCCGATCGTTGCGATTCCATTGACGCCGCATCCGAACGTCCAGTTCGAATTCGACATCGCCATGGCAACGCGCTTCGGCGAAACGGCTTATAAGCAGCGCATCGACGAAGCGATCGAACGCAACCGGTCCAGGATCAACGCGATCCTGGCGCAGTACGGCGTGCCGCTGCTGACGATGCGCCAGGAGCCACGCGCCGCGGCGCGCTAGGGAGGCGGCAATGATGCACTCATTCCGGCGCATGTGCCTGGCCGCGGCCTTATTGCGGCTGGCCGCGCTGTCGTCTCTGGGCGCGCTGTCGCCGCTCACTGCGCAGGCGGCGCAGCCGGCCACGGCCCAGGACATCTCGGCGGCCGAAACGCTGCTGTTCCAGACGCGGCATCTGCAGAATGTCCGCGCACCGGCCACCCTGAACTACCGCTTCCACAAGGAGGGCAGCGCCGAACCGGGTTTTGACGACCAGGTGAAACTGGTACTGGCCGACAGCAAGCCGGCGACGACGCTGCAGTTTCTGACCGGGCCGCGCCAGGTGACCGCGCCTGCCGTCGACAACCCGGAGGGCAACCCGGTGCTGCTGGGCTTCCTGGAACACGACATCGCCGAAATGCAGCGCCTGACGGGCGGATCGCGCAATTATTTTCGCAAGCGCATCCGCCTGGCACTGGCCGAAGCAGCGCAGGTAAAACCGTTTCACTTCCGCTTTGGCGGCAAGGAGGTCGATGGCCGCGAGATCGTCATCCTGCCCTATCAAAACGATCCGATGCATGCGCGCTATGAAGACTACATCGGCAAGCGCTATACGTTTGTCGTCAGCGAACAGGTGCCCGGCGGCATCTATCAGGTACGCGCCGCGGCGGCTGGCCAACCAGGCCGTCCTGCACTGGTCGACGAAACGCTGACCCTGGTCGGCATCGACAACGGCCGGCGCTGAGGAGCACCCGGTGCCTGCGCTGAAAGTTTTCGTCTTCGACTACGCTTCAGGCGTGGCGGCGCGGGCCAGCACTGGCATCGGCAAGATTGCGCCCTCGCTGCGGCACCAGGGCCAGATGATGCTGCACGCGCTGCTGGGCGACCTGGAGCAGGTACCCGGCATCGCGCTGGTCACCCTGGACGCATCCGGCGCCTTCCGGCGCTGTTTCGAGGCCGGCGTGCATGCGGCCGACGCCGTCTGGCCGCTGGCGCCGGACGCCGGCGGCGTGCTCGAGCGGCTGTCGCGCCAGGTGCTGCGCAGCGAGCGCATCCTGTTGGGCAGCAAGCCGCATGCACTGCGTGTGGCCGGCAGCAAGTTGCGCACGTCGCGCGTGCTGGCGCGCGCCGGCATCGACGTGGTATCGACCTTTGCACCGGGCCAGCCACTGCCGCCGGAGCCCGGCGCCTGGGTCGTGAAACCCGACGATGGCAGCGATGTCGACGATACCCGCATCTTTCCCACATCCGAAGCGGCGCTGGCCTGGATCGGCGGCCAGGCCGGAGGCTGCTACGTGCTGCAGCCTTTCATTCCCGGCAAGCTGGGCAGCTTGTCGCTGCTGTGCCAGGATGGAGCGGCGCAACTGCTAGGCTGCAACGAGCAGCGCATCGCCGCGCGCGACAACCAATTTTATTTTCTCGGTACCACGGTCAACAGCATGCCGGACACGCACGGCGATTTCGCCCGGCTGGCCCAGGCCGTGGCTGCGGCCCTGCCGGGTCTATGGGGCCATGTCGGCATCGACTTCGTGCTGGCCGGGCAGCGCGCGACCGTCCTGGCCGTGAATGCGCGCATGACCACGTCGTACGCCGGCCTGCACGCCTCGCTCGGTTGCAATCCCGCGGCCATGGTGATCGATTTGCTGGCGCAACCGGCCAGCGCGGCCCGTGCCCGTGCCAAACCGCTGGCGGTCAGCATCGACCTGGCGCCGTTCGGCGGCTGAGGTATCAACGCGCACCCAGCCAGCGCGGGCTGCAGCGCACCGACGCGCAGCCGTTCACCGCCTCAGTGCAGAACGCCCTTGGCAGGATTGGTGATGTTCAGCCGCTGCACCTTGCGGTACAGCGTGTTGCGGCTGATTTTCAGCTGCCGGGCCAAGGTCGACATATTCCAGCCATGGCGCGTCAATTCCTGCACCAGCGCCTGGCGTTCCGCGCATTCGAGCGGATTGAGTGCGCTGTCCGGCGCCGGTTCATCGGCCGGCGCTGTGGCCTCGGGTGCCGGAACCGGCGCAGCGCCGATCCCCTCCATGGCCGGCATGGCCGGTAGACCCCACGCCGGCGGCAGGTCGGCCAATGTCAGCACATCGGACTCGCGCAGCGCGATCATGCTACGCAGCACATGACGCAACTGGCGCAGGTTGCCCGGCCATGGATGGCGCTCGAGCGCCGCCAGCAAGGGTGCGTCGATCACGACCGGGCCATCGTCTTCGCTTTCCTGCCCAGCGATATGCAGGATCAGTTCACGCCGGTCGGTGCGCGTGCGCAGGGGTGGCATCGTGATGGCGACCCCGTGCAGGCGATAAAACAAATCTTCGCGGAACTCTTTCAAGGCGATCTTTTCCTGCAGCGCGCAGTGGGTTGCGCTGATCAGGCGAATATCGAGCTTGACCGGCATCTCGCCACCAAGCGGCACCACTTCGCGCTCCTCGAGCACCCGCAGCAGGCGCGTCTGCAGGGACACCGGCATGTCGCCGATTTCGTCGAGGAACAGCGTGCCGCCGTTGGCGTGCAGGATCTTGCCGGCATGGCCTTCCTTGCGCGCCCCCGTGAAAGCGCCGGGGACGTAGCCGAACAGTTCGCTCTCGATCAGCGCTTCGGGAATCGACGCGCAATTGATTGCCACAAAGGGCCGCGCGGCGCGGCTGCTGGAGCGGTGCAGCGCCTGGGCAAACACTTCCTTGCCGGTGCCGGTTTCGCCCAGCAGCATGACCGGGACATTGCGTTCCGCCACGCGCCGGGCAATTTGCACGTTGTGCAGCAATTGGGGGTCGCCGAAGTGAAGGCTGTCCAGGGCCGTATCGGCCAGCACGACGGGCCGCGCCGGCGCAGCCGGCTGGCGGCTGGCGCGCTGGACCGGCACCGGTACCGGCGCATAGCTGACTGCAAAGAAGCGCGCGCCATTGCGGTTTTCGAAAATCGGCACCGGGTGGAACGCCTTTTTGACGCTGCAATCCACCAACCCGGAAAACGAGATGTTGAACAATTCCGTGATGTCACGCCCGACCACGTCGGCCGGGCTGGGAAAGCCCAGCAGCAGCAAGGCGCGGCGCGTCGCGGCCAGCACCTGGCCGGTGACGCTGAGCGCAATCGCGCCTTCGCTGAGGGTGCCGACAAATTCCGGGCGGTTGTGGAAACGGACGATGTAGTTGTCGCGGAACTGGTGCAGGAACACGCGGTTTTCGATCATCTGCACCGACGCGCTGACCAGCGCCAGCGTATGTTGCTGCGCCAGGCGTGATTCTCCGGAGGCGTCGAGTACGGCCACCAGTTCGCCGCTGTGGTGGAAGATGGGCGCCGCCGCGCAACTGAGGCCGATATTGCGCGACAAATAATGCTCTTCCTGGTGCACCGAGATGGGCCTGCGCTCGACCAGGCAGGTGCCCATGCCGTTCGTGCCCTGCACGCGCTCGCTCCAGATCGCGCCCTGCATCAGCCCGGTTTTGGACGCCGCATGGGTAAAACCGGGGTCACCGAAAAAGTTCAGCAGTACGCCGTCGCGGTCGGTCAGCATGATGGCGTAGCCGGAACCGGCCAGTTGCTGGTACAGATTGGCCATTTCACCTTCGGCCACCGTGCGCAGGTCGGCCAGGCTGTCCTGGCGCTGCTGCAATTCGGCGTGGCCGACGACTTCGGGATCGTGGTGGCTGTCGGGATCGAGCCGGTAGTCGTTCAGGCACCGGATCCACGACTTGGTAATACAGCTGCCGCTGGCGGCAGGCTCCCGTTCGATTCTGCTCTTGACGATCGAACGCACTCTCTTGCCGTGCTCCGCGGCAAAGTTGGACATGCTGTCTCCTCTGTCCGGTGACTGCCTTCCGCGCTCCCCTGCCCGCGCTGCGGCGTCATTGTGTGGACTGTTATCGCATCGATTCGAATGACAAAAATATCACGCTCTTCTGCGCCAGAATACTCCTTTGCGGAGTGCGCAAGATGAAAAACTGAAAAACTTTGATATATCGCAAAGCA
>Ga0265780_10011665_pt1 | contig 10369 bp, 7 predicted proteins | sample P1T30metagenome_FD_192432 | JGI IMG/M metagenome (GOLD analysis project Ga0265780, IMG submission 192432) | Plant litter microbial communities from East Loma Ridge, Irvine, California - P1 T30 | ecosystem: Environmental > Terrestrial > Plant litter > Unclassified | place: USA: California... | reverse complement strand
CTGGAATTTGACATCCGCCGTGGCAACAACAGGAACCGCGCCGCTTTGGATCTTGATTTGGCGACGCATTCACTGCTGGCTGATTTTACGTCCGATAAAACAAAATCCCTTCAGGTCAAAACCGGCCTCAGTGCCTCCTACCAAAATAATGTTGCGAGCATTGCTACCGGCGTGCGGCCATTAATCCCGGATTATGACAAGATGGATTTAGGCGCGTATGCAACCGCCTCCTATGACGTTTCGCCCAAGTGGCGGCTCGAATCCGGATTGCGCTATGATTACAGCCATGTCGACGCTACGAAGTTCTATCTCAAATCGAGGTGGATCGAGCGCGGTTACGACACAGATTTTGCCCACTTTATAACGGGCGACTTCGGCACGCAGTGGAAAACAAATCCTGTTTTTACGTACCACAATCTTTCGGGAAGTGCCGGCTCCAGGCTGGAATTGGCCGATAATTTCAATTGGTATGTCAACTTTGGCGTTGCGCGCCGTAACCCGAACCCGTCGGAGTTGTTCAGCGATGGTTTGCATCACGCATCGGGTCAGATCGAGCTTGGGGATTTGCGCCTTCGCCAGGAAACGTCCGTGAAGGTTTCGACCACATTTTCATACGCAACCCGGGCGTTTTCATTCGAAATCAACCCGTTTATGAATACGGTCAATGATTTCATGTATTTGCAACCAACCGGCCTTGAGTATACAAATAGAGGTGCGTTTCCGGTATGGGAATACCGTCAGGCGGATGCGCGGCTAACTGGCGTTGATGTGACGTTAGATTGGGATTTTACCCGGAATTTCAATTATCATGGCACATTCTCGTACGTGCATGGAAAAGACCTTGACTCAGACCGACCGTTGATAGACATGCCGCCAATGAATTGGAACAACGGCTTGTCTTTCAGGAAAAAAGAGTGGCACTATTTTGAGATTGGCTTAAGGAATGAATGGTCATTTTTCCAGGATCGTTATCCGGAAAATGATTTTGAAGCCGATGTAATTGTCGATGGAAATCCTGTGCCCACGTTGGTGCGCATCAGCCGTCCGCCTAAAGCGTATCATTTAGTGCATTTCTCGTCACAGGTCACAATTGATTCCATTCCGGGCGTGAAAACGACGATAGTGTTTGGCATCCACAATCTTTTAAATACGGAATACCGTGATTACTTAAACCGCATGCGTTTTTATGCGGATGATATCGGAAGGAATTTTACCCTTCAATTAAAACTAAATTTTTAAACCCAAAATTCAGATCATGAAAAAATTAAAATTTTTACCACTTGGAATAGTTGCTTTGTTTTTCGCTTCATGCAGTTCAGACGACAGCAATAACGGCGGACCCGTTAACGAAGAAGAAGTAATCACCACCATTACGCTACAATTGACGCCTCAGGCGGGTGGCACTTCTGTTACGATGACCTCACGGGATCTTGATGGAGACGGGCCAAACGCGCCAGTCATTACCGTATCGGATAACCTGACGCAAAACACGGTCTATAACGGAACGGTTACCTTGTTGAACGAAATTGCAGATCCCGTTGAAAACATTACCCCTGAGGTTCTGGAAGAAGCGCCTGACCACCAGTTTTTCTTTAGCGGATCAAATGGCATCGGGACAACGGCTTACAGCGCTCCGTTTGATTTGAACAACAATCCTATCGGTGTCAATTTTACCTTTACAACCACAACTGCGGCTACCGGAAATTTAACCGTTATCCTGCGCCACGAGCCTAATAAGACGGCTACAGGTGTCGCTGACGGTGACATAACCAATGCCGGGGGCGAAACCGATGTTCAGGTTGTTTTCCCTGTAATCGTGCAGTAAGTTAATTTCAGAAACTACAAAAGCGCCTCGAATGGGCGCTTTTTTTATTCCTACCTGTTATCGCCATCGAGCAGGTTGCCCAAGCCTCCGAGCAAGCTTCCTTCGTCCCGGTTGCTTCCGCCAGATCGTGGTGCAGACGCGATAATCCGATCGGCAAGGCGACTAAACGGAAGTGATTGGACAAATACGGTTCCGGGGCCTTTCAACGTGGCAAAAAACAAGCCTTCGCCTCCAAAAACCGAATTCCGTATCCCTCCGACAAATTCTATATCATAATCGACCGTTTGGGAAAACCCCACGATGCAACCTGTGTCGACTTTAAGCGCTTCACCGGCCCCGAGTTCTTTTCGTGCAAGTGTTCCTCCGGCATGAACAAACGCCATACCGTCGCCTTCCAGCTTTTGCATGATAAAACCCTCTCCGCCGAATAATCCGCGACCGAGTTTGCGCGAAAATTCAATGCCGACCGCCACACCTTTGGCAGCACATAAAAAGGCATCTTTCTGGCAGATGAATTTTCCATTGTAAGTCCTGAGATCGATGGCTATGATTTTACCTGGATATGGAGAAGCGAAACTCACTTTGCTTTTCATCATATTTTGGTTTTGGTAAGCCGTCATAAACAAGCTTTCGCCAGTTAGCATGCGTTTTCCCGCAGAAAGAATTTTTCCCATAAATCCTGACTGTTGCTGGCTTCCGTCTCCAAAAATGGTTTGCATCTGGATTCCGTTTTCCATCATCATAAAACTTCCTGCTTCTGCAATGACGACTTCCTGCGGATCAAGTTCAATCTCGACATATTGCATTTCCTCACCAAAAATTTCGTAGTCGATTTCGTGGGCTGTCATAGTATTCTGTTTTTGATTCGTACTAAATTAACCATTCCGCAATTATTCTACGGCTTGCGGTTAATGTAAGGAATCTAACAATTGAACAGCATGTTGTTTAAAACATTTTGTATCGAGGTAAACGTTTGATATTATTTTAATTATATTTTTACCAAATCACTAATCCGTAAAATCGATTTATATGAATTCAAAATTTACGATGATTGTCAGGATTGCCCTTGGAATACTTTTGGTTGTTTTCGGAAGCAACAAATTCCTTCACTTTTTACCAATGGAAGCCCCGTCCGGAGCGGCGGGCGATTTTATGAATTCCCTTGGCGCTACGGGTTACATTTTTCCGATAGTAGGTATCTTAGAAGTCTTCATCGGATTGATGCTTCTCATTAAAAAATGGGTTCCATTTGCCATTATTTTGCTGGCGCCGATTTCGATCAACATCCTGCTGTTCCACTTATTCCTGGCAATTCCCGGAGTGGCTGTGGCTTTACTCGTCGTGGTGTTCAATGGCATCCTGATGTACAAGCATTGGCGTTTGTACCGGCCCTTATTCGCTTAGTCGATAAGCCAGGCGACCTGGATGGATCCGAAGAAAAAGCCTTTATTGACCCAATTGTCGACTTCTTTGCCGCGATAAACGAAAATATACGACAAATCCCAGTGGTTGTGGCAGTACTTGAAACCGGCCTCTCCAATGAAACGTGCCGGAATTAAATCCCAGGTAATCGGACTGTTATCGTTAAACAGGCTTCCCTGGATCGTGGCATCATATACCTGATAATTGAAGCCGGGGGCGATATAAAAGAAAAATTCACTTTCGTTATTGCCGGTCTGGGAATCGGCTCTTAAAGCGCCTCCATATTGTATGGAATTAAAAATGGGAACCAGTGGTTTGAGGCTGATTCGGGACAAAACCGACGCATTCGCACCTGAAAAAGCCGTGCCCGCGAAAACATTGCCTTTAACGTGCAAATCGATGTGACGTGATTTCGCTATCGGATGAGAATAAAACCCGTTGAGTTGAATCGCAAGCGCGTCCTGAATCTGATATTCCCAACCTCTTACAGGTTTGTATCCGAAAACTGAATGTATGCCGCGCTGGACTTCTTCAGATCCCGAAGAGGGTCCGACCACGCCGCCCTGAACCGCCAATTTAAAAACCGATTCATTAGGATAAAACCAGCCTTTTTGAAATTGCCCGAACAGATAACCTGCGAAAGGACGGTCATGAACGCCAGGATCCTGGGCTTTAACCGTTTGAGGATTGTAGATATGCTGGCCAATGCGCAGCTCATAGATCTTTTTAACTGCGTTTCCCGTTGTGTCTTTGGAAAGATACCGATAGAAAACTTCGATTCCGTTCGTGTAATATTTGTCGTTGACCGACGAAGTGTACAAGTCGTTTTCCAACAACGTCCCTACTTGCCTGGTTTGGGCCAGCAAAGAGACAGGACCTAAAAGTAATATCCAGAGATAGCGCATCAATAATCAAGCTTCACCCGCCTCATTCCCGAAACAATCCTGGATTTGCGCTTGTTGATAAATGACGACGAATAACTGGCCTCAAATTTCCTCGGATTGGGCAGAATTGCCGCGATCCCGGCTGCTTCACGCTTGGTCAGCTGATTTGCATCTTTACTGAACCAATGCCTTGATGCGGCTTGTGCACCATAGACCCCATTGCCCATTTCGATGCTGTTGAGATAGACTTCCATGATACGTTCTTTAGGCCAGAAAACTTCAATCAAAACTGTAAAATACGCTTCGAGGCCTTTGCGGATCCAGCTTCGGCCTTGCCATAAAAATACATTTTTAGCCGTTTGCTGCGTGATCGTGCTGCCGCCTCTTAACCTTTTGCCTTTTTTATTGGCTTTCATTGCCTTTTTGATTGCGTTCAGGTCAAAACCGTAATGGTTAATAAACGTCGCATCTTCGCTTGCAATGACGGCTTTCTGAAGATTAGGTGAAATCTGATCCAGGGAAACCCAATCGTGATCAAAGAAAACGGTTTTGTCCTCAAACGTATTTTCAAAAAACCGAAATGCCATCAACGGCGTAAACGGCACAGGCACGAACCGAAACAGGATCACGAGGAAAATCGAAACGGCAAAAAACCAAAGTGCCGCCTTTTTGATAAAACTGAATATTTTTCCAACCATAAACGTTACAATAAGTCGGCGAGTTCCTGACCAACAAGGCTTCCGATTGCCACTCCCATTCCACCTAACCGAACGCCACAAAATACATTTTGGGACAAGCTTTCGACTATGGGACGCTTGCTCGAGCCGATTCCCATGATGCCGCTCCACCTGTGTTCAACCTCAAACGGCGTATTTGGTAAAATTACCTCTTTTAGCAATTGTTCCAAACGGTTTTGTACGATTTCCGTCTGACCAAATTGTGTGGTAGTTTCGGTATCAAAATCCAGGTTACGGCCGCCGCCAAAAAGTATCCGGTCGCCGATGTTCCGGAAATAATAATAGCCGCGATCAAAATGGAACGTGCCTTTAATATCAAGGTTGGGAATGGGTTTGGTAACCAAAACCTGAGCACGCGCGGGCTTAACTGCATTTTGGGTCAGGGCTGCGGCAAATCCATTAGTAGCATACAGCAATTTATTGGTTTTAAAGCTGAAGTCGCCCAGTGACACCTCGACATGAGTTCCATTATCTGAAAAATCCGTGACGTCCATTCTATTTATTACAAGAATATTTTCGGAAACCGCCGATTTGAGCAAGGCCTGCATCATATTTCCCGTATCGATCTGGGCTTCAAACGGATTAAATATGACATTTTCAAAAATTTTCCCGAAACCAAAACGGTCTATTTCCCGGGTAAAAACATCAGATTTAAACAACGGCCGCAACAGATCGTTGATAAAAGGCATTTTCTGAAGGCAATCGCGATAAAGCAGCTCGTCTTTTTCCAAAAACAATTCATATCCGCCAAATGGTTTGAAATCAATGGCCTGATCGCCGAGCCTTTTGCGCAACAATTGCAAGCCGTCCCAACGTCTCTTAACGAGATCGATTACTTCCTGTTCGCTGTGCGTAGTAAGATCGTCTATGATCTCAGACAGGCTTCCAAAACACGCAAATCCGGCATTTTTTGTACTCGCACCTTGTGGAAGTGCGCCTTTTTCAAGGATCAGGATTTTAGCCGTAGGATGCTTTTCACGCAAACGCAATCCAGCATGGAGCCCTACGATTCCACTGCCGACAATTGTAAAATCGACATTGCAAAACCAATTTTTAAGTTCCCAATAACTGAGCTCCATATGGCAATTTTTTTCAAAAATAGGGATTTGAACTGGAACATCAGAGTTGACGATATTTCAAGCTTTCTCTGACATTTTTGAGGATTTGATACACATTATATTTACCACTTGTCGATTTGTTAAGTTAATTGTTATTATTCTGAATCATCGAATGTTGAAAGCGGATATATTTGATTCAACTAATTGACTATTAACCCAAAAAATTATTTTATGCATAACAAATTACTCTGCATCGCTCTTGTCGCAGTTTCCGGTCTTTCCTTTGCCCAACAAGGAAAACAGGTTTGGCGGCGGGCGGTGAAAAGCCCCGAATCGCAAGTGGTGGCTAACAAAACAACACTAAGCGACCCCAAGCTTGTCACGCTTGAACTGGACCTTCTCAAACAGACTTTGTCGACGGCCCCGAAACGATTCTCAAACAAAGGATCGGCTCCCGTTATTTCGCTTCCGAATTCCGATGGCGCCTTAGAACAATTTCGAGTTACGGAATTCTCCAATATGGATGCTGAACTCGCCCTCCGCTTTCCCGAAATCAAGTCGTACACAGGCAAAGGCGTTACCGATCCGCTTGCAACAGTCTATTTCAGCATTTCACCATTGGGGTTGCAATCGATGGTGATCAATGCAGATAAATCGGCAGTATTTATCGAACCGTACACGACAGATCAAAGCGTTTATGTCGTTTACAGGAAAAAAGACAAAGCCGCTACGCTGAATCAATGGGATTGCCGCGTAATCGAACAGTCGATACAGGATATTTCGGATTCAGATGCGGCGCTGTTACGTCCAAACGCTGATGATGGGAATCTGCGCAATTACCGCCTAGCCATGTCCGTTACAGGGGAATATACTTCTTATTTTGGCGGAACAAAAGCCCTTGCCCTTGCCGCAATCAACAACACGATGACGCGCGTGAATGCGGTTTTTGAAACAGATATGGGGGTTCACATGAACCTAATCGCCAATAATGACGCGATCATCTACACGAATGCCACGACAGATCCGTACGCTAATGCTTCCACGGGAGCCGGTGGCGCATGGAATCAGCAGTTGCAAACAACACTTACCAATATAATTGGAAACGCAAATTACGATATCGGACACTTGTTCGGTGCTTCGGGTGGTGGCGGAAACGCAGGTTGCATCGGTTGTGTTTGCAAAAATCCGACATCTTCAGCGCCATTAGGCAAAGGTTCGGGCTACACTTCCCCAGCCGATGGGGTTCCGTCTGGTGACAATTTCGACATTGATTACGTGGCTCATGAAATCGGACATCAATTCGGTGGCAACCACACCTTTTCCCACAGTAATGAAGGTACGATTGCGCAGGTGGAACCGGGTTCGGGATCAACAATTATGGGATACGCCGGAATTACCGGATCAACTGACGTACAACCACATTCTGATGCGTATTTTCACGCAGTTTCCATTCAGCAAATCACCAATTACGTCAAGACCACAACCTGCCAGACCACAACGGTCACGGGCAACGCAGTCCCTACAGCCAATGCCGGCGCAGATTACACAATCCCGAAAGGAACTCCGTTTATTCTAAAAGGAACCGGGTCTGATACTAATGGCGGCAATCTTACCTATTGCTGGGAGCAGATGAACCAGCGCACCACAAACAACTCACTGCCGGGCCCGACCAAAACCGGTGGACCGGCTTTCCGTTCGTACACGCCGACAACCAATCCGGCGCGCATGTTCCCGCGCCTGGAAACCGTAAAAACCGGTGCGACCTCGTGGACTTGGGAATCCGTACCGACGGTGGCACGCACGATGAACTTCAGGCTAACCGTTCGCGACAATCAAGGCGCTTTTGCAGCCAACAACAGCGATGATATGACCGTAACCGTCAACGCCACAGCTGGACCTTTTACCGTTAATGCCCCAAATACTTCGGTTTCCTATATCGGTGGATCCACACAAACCGTAACCTGGAGTGTAGCCGGAACGACTGCAAATGGCGTGAACTGCGCCAACGTCGATATCCTTTTGTCTACCGATGGTGGCAATACATTTACCACGACGCTTCTGGCCGGAACTCCAAATGATGGTTCTCAAGCCGTCACGATCCCAAATACTCCGGGATCGCAAAATCGCATTATGGTTAAAGGCACCAACCACATTTTCTTTGACATGTCGAATGCAAACTTCACGATCACGACGGGCTCATCCGATACGGTTGCACCATCGGCTGCGACGAATCTCGTGGCTTCGGGAACGACCCAAACGGCGACTAATTTGTCCTGGACCGCTTCTACGGATAATGTCGGCGTAACCGGATATGACGTGTACCGCAACGGAAGCCTTATCGGAACATCTGCAACGACAACTTACACGGCAACAGGATTGACGGCCGCTACGACCTATAGTTTTTACGTCAGGGCCAAAGATGCCGCCGGGAATTTTTCCGTGAACAGCAATACGGTTTCGGTGACGACATTAGCCAATACATCAGATACGACCGCGCCATCGGCTCCAGTCAGTTTATCCGCTTCGGGCACGACCCAAACTACCACAAATTTATCGTGGACTGCCTCTACGGATAACGTCGGTGTAAGCGGATATGACGTTTTCCGGAACGGGACTTTCCTCGCGTCAACCACGACGACAGCTTACGCAGTTACAGGACTTTCCCCTGCAACCACGTATAGTTTTTACATCCGGGCAAAAGACGCCGCCGGAAATAATTCGGTGAACAGCAATACCGTTTCCGTTACGACGTTGTCAGGATCAATAGCATATTGTGCCTCACAAGGCAATGATGTGAGTGATGAATTGATTGGGCGCGTGCAGTTCGGATCGATCAACAATCCTTCGACGGGAGGAACAGGTTACACGAATTTTACGTCTGTTTCCACCAACGTGACACGCGGATCGTCCTACACGATAACGGTTACACCAACCTGGACGGGTACAACCTACAGCGAGGGTTATGGCGTATTTATCGACTGGAACCAGGACGGGGATTTCTCGGATGCCGGCGAAACCGCCTGGACACGTTCGGCTACGACCGCAACACCTGTCAGCGGAACCATTGCGATTCCTTCCACCGCGCTCTTAGGAGCCACCAGAATGCGGGTTTCGATGCGCTATAACGCAATTCCGGCCGCTTGTGGTTCGTTTAATTACGGCCAGGTCGAAGATTATACGATTAACATTGGCTCGTCCGCAAGGATTGACCAAAATGAGACGTCCGGCTTTACTTTCAGCGTATATCCGAACCCGGTCAAAGGAGAAATACTCAATGTGACGAATGTCGCGGAGAATACACCGTTCCGCGTGGTAAACCTTCTCGGTCAATGCGTCTTAAGCGGTAAAGTCAGCAACGGAACGATTCAAGTCGATGCCGTCAAAGCGGGAACATACCTGCTCGAGATCAATGCTGAAGTGAGGCGCTTCGTGAAACAGTAACGCACGTTTTATATTCCGGACAGGCTGCCTCACAAGGGCAGCTTTTCTTTTTTCACTATTTTTGGAAACATTTTCACTAGCATAACCAAACAGCGTGAAACTAAACTACACAAACATGAGAAAAGCCGCATTTCTAACTTTAACCTTTCTAAGCATGAGCGCCGCGCACGCACAACAGACTATGACGCCGGATCTTCTTTGGAAACTGGGCCGGGTTTCGGGCCTCGGGATTTCAAAAGATGGCAAGAACGTCGTTTATAAAGTTTCGACACCATCTGTAGCCGAAAACAAATCAGATTCGAAATATTTTACGGTGCCCGTCAATGGAGGAAAGGCTGTAGAAGTCACTGATTTTAAGTCACTTCTGAACGATAAGAATGTGTCTCCTGACGGAAAATACCTTGTGTATAATGAAGAAGTCAAACTTGCAAAAGTCGACGGGAAAGATTTTTATCCTGAACTTCAAAAATCAAATGTCCAGATTTATGATGGACTTGATTACCGTCATTGGGACACCTGGAATACGGGATCTTACAACCATGTTTTCTTTCGCGAAAACAAAGACGGCGCTAAGGGAACTGATCTTTTGGCAAACGAGCCATTCGATTCGCCTCAAAAACCTTTCGGAGGAGACGAAGACTATAATTGGTCGCCAGACGGAAAAAGCATTGTGTATGTTGCCAAGAAAAAAGCGGGTACCGAGTATGCCAAAAGCACGAATACCGATATTTACCAATACGACCTTGCCACGGGAAAAACCGTGAACCGTACGGAAAAGAATCTCGGTTACGACACGCATCCGAAGTTTTCACCAAATGGAGACCTGACGTGGCTCCAGATGAAACGGGACGGGTATGAAGCCGACAAAAACGACCTTATTGTCAGCCATAAAGGTGTTGACATCAATCTTACGGCGGCTTGGGACGGCACTGTGGATGACTTCATGTGGAGCAAAGACGGTAAAAAAGTCTATTTTATAGCACCTGTCGGCGGAACCAAACA
>Ga0265780_10011661_pt1 | contig 10370 bp, 10 predicted proteins | sample P1T30metagenome_FD_192432 | JGI IMG/M metagenome (GOLD analysis project Ga0265780, IMG submission 192432) | Plant litter microbial communities from East Loma Ridge, Irvine, California - P1 T30 | ecosystem: Environmental > Terrestrial > Plant litter > Unclassified | place: USA: California... | reverse complement strand
CATACTTGCGGGAAAGTACCGGGGATGGCTGATACAGGTGGTTGGACAGACCGATGACTGTTTGAGGGTCGTAAGCACCAGACCAGTCGGTGTTGCGTGCTTGGGGTCGGGACAGGACGCATCTCGCAAGGGCAAGGGCGGATCGGGCGAGGACGGATGGCCGGGTGGAGACGAACTCCTTGTGGAAGAGGGCAATCTCGGCGATGTAGAGAGCCATGTGCTCAACTTCGGCATCGTATGGGGCTTCTGAGAGAGCGATCTGGAGGAATGCGTCGACTGTGGTGTGGCCGATCATCCAGTTCAGGGTTTGCAGAACGTGCCATTCCATCTGAGTGAACATCTCGTCATCGTAGAGAGAGCAGCACATCGACTTCAACTCCCGTACGGTGGGTACGCGGTCCTTCTTGTCACCGTACTTGGCGGCAATGAGGAGGGCTGCGCAGCCAACGAGCTGGTAGTGACGCTTGTAGACAACGCGGCGGGAGCAGTAGCGGTCGAGGAGGTTGACCGCCAGGAAGAGGGTCTCGGGCAACAGCTGGAAGGCAGCGTGGGCTTCAACCAAGAAGTCGAGGAGGTAGGGGCGCATGAACCACTGGATCTCGGTCTGGATGTCAATGGAGTTGACGTCTGGTAGGGTTTGTCCTTCCATATGGATCATGTGTTGCATGATGTCTTCTTGGTATTCATCAGCGGTCATCCTTGATAGCTCTTCGGCAATGGCTCGTTGTTGCATCTTGGATACAGCTCGGTGGCGTTCTCTTGCCTCAGCTCGCATGGCATAGATGCCATCGTCGTGTGACTCTACAAAGTAGGAGTCGCACTGGCCGTAGCGGGATTGTTGTTGTTGGTGGTACGCCATGTTGATGTGTTCGGTATGTATCGGGTAGTATCGTCAGGTCTCCGGGATAGACGTGGTCGGGTGTAAGGGGTTTAGTGAGTGGACAGCTTCGAATGATGAGCCGGATTAGAGAGTGGCAGCCTGAAAGGCAACGGTACAAAGAGTGTGATTAGCTGGTATGTAAAAGAAGGTCTGTAGTCGGTGATCCTCTAGTGCTGAGGGTCGAATGTGTTGGTACAGAGCTGGACACATTTCGTTAGCGGAAGTTCATCGTCCAGAACCCAATGGATATCCATACCTTTGCAGAATTAATACAATTAGTGTAGTGAGCGAATGGAGTGTACAAAAACACGAGCGGAAAAGGTCGAAGAAGGCGCAGATTTCATCCAGAAGACTGATTGACGCGGTCTCGTATATCCCTTAGTAAAAAGGGATGTCGTAGGGCAGAGCACGAGCTAACGAGTCCGCCGGGCTAGAGGTATATCGTCGAGGGTACTGGCGACTGAGATCTAGGCTGATGTGTGAGCCTTGGGTCGAGAGATGGCGATAACGATGGTGAGTACGAACAGTGCAAGTCCTTTTCGGCGCTGAGGAAGTAGGTACAGCTAGTAGTAGACAACCTATAAGAAAGACATGTTAGCGATTGATCAGAACGAAAAGTTATGCCCTGAGTAGTGGGTCAGACCCATTTAGGTAAGGGTCCTGGTCGCTAGTCGAATTGAGGCCATAGCGAGGACGGGACGAGGCGGTGAACGACGGTGAAGAACTGTGGAGATCTGGCAGGATGGTGTATAGCGACGTCTGAGCTGTCAAGATAACGAAGCCCAGCTGCCAAGGAGCATACGACTGTTATATCGGCCACTGCCGCATTCCATATCCACATCCATTGTTCATCCACATGAGTGAAAGAGCAGACGTCACAGGACATCGGGATCCGAGATTGCGCAATACTGGGGTGAAGCGTGGCTGTTCCGACGAGACGGGTTCTTTACGAGGTTGCTGAGGCAGTGTTCCGATGGTTGGGTTTGTGGCTGAACGCCCTTTGTCCGACACCCTTCTTCACCCACTCAAACGCCCGACCCCCAAATCAATGCCGTCCCCGCATGTCGTCCTGGTCTTCCTCTCCAGTCCCTGCCTCAATGTTTCTAATCTCATCCCAATGTTCTTCGATGGTTCGGCCTCCTTTGTCGAGTCCATAGGGCCGGGAAATCTTCGGGTGAGCACAGCCAGCATGGGTGGAAAACCCCGGAATCAAAGGAACAAGAGATAAGTGACCTACCGAGATGATGGCTCAATCGTCACACACGAGGCTGATGGTACAGGTATCGGGTGGATAGCTGTGTAGAGAGCGAAGGACTAGAGTACAGCGAGTTCGTGTTCTCAGCTATCTCTACGTCCAGCGAGAGACGAGGGAGGAGGTCGGCGGATGAATGAGGGCGGAAGGTACAGGGAGTCTGGACTCTTCACGATCCTATTCGAGGAGAGACGGCGGTCGGGTTTAGGGGACCGAGAGCAGGAGATGGGGAGTTTTATGGAAAGATAGGAGCCGAAACACTCAGCACCACATCAGATCCAAAGTTTCTCCGTGCTCGACCGTGGTGAAAGAGAGATATGAGGAGAGGGAGAGAGGGTGAGAGGAGAGCACGATACAGACGGACGTAGCTTGGAGAAAACGACTGGGCGAGCAAAGCCCTAGGAGGTTGCCGCTAACCGCATCTGACACACGGCAACTCGCACAGCATGGGAACAGGGAACTTGATACGCCCACAGCGCCCAGCCAGCCGATGCGTATTCCGCCGCCGTCGTGCCCCATTGTGGATCAACCATGGCGTTTTTGCGTCTGGGAAGCTTCGGCCAGGAACACGCTCGTTGAACGCGTCCTAGTCCCGTGTCTTCCGCAACCATCACCACCACGCCCAGCCCCGGTGCGGTGCTGCTCCCGTCGCGGTCGCGCGCACCCGCTGCTGTGCCCGCCGTGCTGCACACCGCGCCTGACTGCAGCGTAGGACGGACTTGAGTCTGCTCGCACCAATACTCGCTGCTGCACTTGCTTTTCTCAACGCGGCACCGACGCTCTGAGCAGCGCCGTGGCTGTAATCTTCGCCTGGCCCCGCTCGAATTAGAGCCCTGCCAGGGCGCCGGTGAGGCCACTCATGCAGCTATACAAGGTTGCAGGATAGCCTACGATCGCTGTCCAATGTCGCCCTCGCCTGCGCACAGGAAACAACTTGCTTTGCACACGGCCAAGACCTGCATAGGGCGTTGTGGCCGCCGCTCTCGCTGCTTGCATCCCAAACATGCCTGCGCCAGAGTCGTGGTTCCCCTGGCATGCTATAGGAAGCTGAGGTCATGTCATAATTAGCCCATTAGGACACGCTGAGGGCTCCTCCTTTGTTGGAGCGCATCAACGCTGCAGACGACGCCTGTCGGCACGCTGCATCCTTGTCACGCGTCGCACCGCCATCACCGCCCAAGGTCGCCTCAGTCGCGTCCTCGACATGCGCATCACGGCTCCACATGGCAAATCTCAGAAACTCAGGAGTAAATTCTGGAGACTCGTGAGCCTTGGCCGACACCGCACTCTGCTCACCATATTCTGCATGGCAGATTACGCGATAGGGGACCCTGGCACGACATATCCTGTGCGACACAGACCCCATACCGAAGCCGCCAGCCTGACCGTTGGACTCATCGTTTCGTAATGCCCTTGGTGTTTCGACGATAGTAGTTGCTAGTGCTCTGCCCGATGATCCACGTGTTTAGTAGCATCAGCTAGCAACGCGTGTCGGAGCCTAAGTTAGCTGCTGAGATTGCCAATTCTCCTAACTCGCTGTGCGCAGGTCCGTGGGTTTGGCAAGCCTCCACCGCATAGTTTCTAGAAATCAGCCATAGCCCGGACTTGACCTTCCCTTGCTGACCAGCGGGATTATGGTGGGGTTTGCTTATAGGATTCGTCCTCCTATTACGGGGTGCGGTCCTCATTACGAGGTGCGGTCGTGCCGCATGCAAACGAGTCACTTCTTGCAGCGCTTCGATGTTGCAAAAGCGCGTTGACGCAAACATGTGCGCAGACGCGTTCATGCATGTACGATCTTGAGTAAGGAAGGTGCGCCTCAGACTTAGCGAGCCTCAGCTCTGCGCGGCCGCATCACAGAGTAACAGCCGTCTCCACGTCGTGCAAGCATATACGGCCGAACTCCACAACTGACGTGAGGATCGCGAGAACGGCGAGGTCTATCGACATCATGATGCTGCTGATGGTTCACCTGCCAAACACATCTAGCCTCGCCGTCCAACTGCAGCATCACAATCCACGGCCGTTTCGCAACTCCCTTCGCACGCGTGCTGTGATTCGGCTTCGGCTATTGACAGGCGGCTGGGCCCATCATCTCGCGACGACGGATCTTAGCGTGATCTTTCGCGTTCATCATCTGAGTAAAAAAGGAAGATCCTAACCCGGCAACTCCGCATTGGAGCCTGCTCTAACATAGTGCTTCACGTCGCTGCTGCAGCTAGTGGCCAGCCGACATCCGCAACTGTACCATCGCCAGCCACCAATGCACCTCAGCACGTCCGGGTCCAGGCATTATGTCACAGTCGCGAAGAAACGCGTCTTAAAGTACCTGAGCTGTGCGCACGCGACAAACCCAAGCTATTTTCTGATCCTACTCCGTGCACACCTGCCTCGGTCGGACGCTCTCACGGCGCTGGACAGCCTTCAAGTGGGCCGATCCTCACATCCAGCTCATTGTCAGCAAATTTGCTCCGACTTTTCTTTCAAGAAGCGGACCTGGTGAGGAGAAAGATTGTCGGTATGACAAAATGTCAAGCGCTTTCCGCAGCAACGCTGCGCCGAGGCCCGCAGAACTGTAACCCGGTGCTGCGTGCAACTCGTCATGGAGGCATGCTCATCTGGAGCTTCATCGCTTAAAGGCGTTACCCGGACACCGCATGCACTTGTCAAAAGATCTGTGCATGCTTGCACGACGGCGACGAGCAAACTTTTCAACGTCTCTGGATGTGGCTGCGGGACCACACTGCATGTTTCAATACTCAACATCCGCTCTTCTGCATCAAGCACCGTGAGCAGTAACGGATCCAGCGGTTGCAACCAGTCTTTTTGCCCGGCGTCACTGACTTGCGTTCCACGGACGATGAGGCCCGCCGCAATAACGACATACCCCGCCGGACGGTCCAAGCTCTCGCCTTGAAATTTCCAAGGTTCGACTTCTGCTTCATCGCGAGATCATCCCGATATTTGCTTCTGAGCGCGTCTTAGGTCTTGCAAAGCCCCTTGGGCGTTCACGCGTCACACGTTTAACGCGTACCGCGTGCGCGCCGCCTTCCACATTGTCATGGACCATGAAACCCTGGGAAAGACTAGACCTGAAGGTCGTCTTGACTCAGCCCAGTACCTGGGTCTAGGCGGAGTTGCCATCTCAAGCCAGCCCCTGGAGATCCTTATGTCACTATTATTGCGCAACGGATCTGAACAAGTCAAGCCATGTATCAAAGCTTCGCCAATAACTCAACCAAAAAGAAAAGTCAACGTCGTTGCGGCGCAACAATGCAGCCTCCGCCCGTACGAAGGGATGCATTTTCCCGATGAGCGTTAACGTGCCAACGCTTCTGCAAACGGTTTTTCGTGACGTGAGCATGAAGACATTGAGTTTGGTCCGCACATGGCCCGGCAAAGCTAGTTTTGACTCGCGCAATATTGCCGGAGCAATCTCCAACATACGACTTGTCAGAAGACTTGAGGCGGTTTTGGACCACCGGAACATTAGACCAGTGTTCTGTCAGCAGGCCACCTGCAACAGCTGCGTCTTGAAGATGAATTTACAATGATTTGGTCTGTCGCAAGGTTGCACCGCACCGTATAGACTTGAAAATACATCACGTCAAAAGTTGGACATCTGCTTGTTGTAGGTCCTTCACCCCGCGTAAACGAAAAAGCTCGACCTATGGCAGTTGCATCCAACACATAATATATGCCTTCAACATATGCACTGTGTCTGTTTTCAAAACATGTGTACGAAGCGTGGCGTGTAGGTATCCTTAAGGCAGATCTTACTGATGGGAGACACTATCCATAGAATGCTCCTTCACAGCATGGTGCTACGACAAGTGATCGTGTTCACCATGATTCCATCTCCCGCGTTTTCTTCACTCATCACTGCGTTGTAGTCGGCCACTCTGTGATATCAGCGGCGAAGGCTCGTAGCAACATGTCTTATGCTCCGTCTCCGAGCGGACAGCAGTCCCTGGAGGTACAGGCAGCCTGGTTTGCGGTTCGCCATCGCACGCACGGTAGCGAGACCCATATATCCCCCGGTGTCTTCATCCACCGCCTGATTGTATGAAATGCATTCTTGCAGGCAGGAGGACTCGGTTCTGGCGTTGGACAAGGGCGGATCGGAGCGTGTGGTACGAGGACGCCGGGCGTCGGACTCGGCAGGGTTGTAGGAATCTAACCGTGATCAATCATCTCTCAGTATATGTGTGAGCGACCAAACACTTTCTGTGAGAGACGTTGAGGCAACTGAAGCCGTTCGAGTTGAAAGCATCGTGAGGCAGGTGCGGAGTTGATGCGGAGGTCGTCGGCGTTAAGGAAGAATGTTTCTCCGTGCTCTGGACCCACCGAAAAGTCAAAGTCGGCTCGCCAAGAGTTCGAGAGAAGTTCGCGACTGAGCTCTTCCGTCACAATGAGTGTAGTATCGTAATGCCAGCGCTCCTCCATAGACGTACGCGCAGCTTCATACACCCCACGGCTTGATCTAGCCCCCGAAATTCACCATGGATATCCATCGATCCCGCTTCGTGCCCTACCCGCCATCTGCGATCAACGCGCTCGCATTCTCGCACCCGGAAGCCGAACATGGACAGCAGGATCCCGCTTCTCTGAGACTGGCGATTGGACGCGCAAACGGAAACATCGAGATATGGAACCCTGCAAGAGGCTCCTGGCTCCAAGAGAAGGTCTTCTATGGCGGCAAAGACAGGAGCGTTGAAGGGCTGGCATGGACCCAAGAGCCAGATACGCGTAATGCGCATGGCAAGGTGGTGCCTGGTCGTCTGCGACTCTTCAGCATCGGGTACTCGAGCAGCGTCACAGAGTGGGATCTCACTACAGGCCTTCCGGCGCGCCATTCGGACGGTAACCACAGCGAGGTCTGGTGCTTTGCTGCACAGCCAAGGAAGAGCGCGGCCAAGGGCGCTTCGAACGAGCAGAGCGGCTCGTGCCAGAAGCTTGTTGCAGGCTGCGCTGACGGCACGATTGTTCTTCTATCTACCGACGACAACGATCTCACCTTCGAGCGCTTCGTCTCCCGCGCTACGAATAAGAAGGCGCGTGCCCTGAGCATCACATACAAGGACCAGCATACAGTACTGGCTGGTTTCGCCGACAGCATGATCCGGGTCTTCGACACAAGGAGTGGAAATGTGATTCGGAACATCTCTCTGGGAAGTGGCCCCCATGGTGGGCCAAAGGAAATCCTAGTATGGAAGGTCAAATGTCTGTCAAATGGCGACTTCGTATCGGGAGACTCTACTGGTGACATCCGAATCTACAGCGGCAAGAACTACAGTCAAACGCAGAGGATATCCGGACACGAGGCGGACGTGCTCGATCTCGCCGTGACCCGCGACGGAACCAGCATCTTCAGTGCGGGCATGGATCGCCGCACCTGTTTCTACACAAGCAAGAAGGGTCAGGCTCAAGGACAGAGCGGAAAATGGCGAAAGGTGTCACACCAGAGGCACCACGAGCACGACGTCAAAGCTATGACAACTTACGAGGGCAACAAGCTGAGCGTGGTAGTCACAGGAGGTATGAAAGCTCGCTCATTCTGCTCAGCCCACGACTAACATACATACCAGGTATCGACACCCAGCCCATCGTCGTTCCACTCCGCACATTTGGTAAGGAGCTTAGTCGAGGTCTCCCAGCATTGCCTCCTACGCCCCCGTTAACGAGCGCCCCGGATGCAAGATTACTAGTCAGCTGGTGGAGCACCGAAGTACGAATATGGCGCGTCAAGCCTCAAGACGATGGTACGGAGAAGCCCAAGGTGGTTGCACGCCTTGCTCTGCAGGGTGAGGAGAACATCATATCCGTGTCTATCTCCAGAGATGGTGGACTTCTCGCCGTGGCAACAGCCAGCACGGTAAAGCTGTTCCACCTATTGCAGCACGCAGGAGCCGTGCGTGTACGTAGGCTAGAGATGCCTTCTGTCTCTGGCGCAAAGACTCTCAAGTTGTCATCCAATGGCAAATGGCTCGCGGCGGTCATGGCGACCGACGAAATCCAGCTGGTCCGAATTGTGCGAACAGACGATCCGGCAGATGCACCTCGCGCGCTTGAGAAAGTACAGCCCCTCTACCGACTTGAGCGCGACATGTCTACACAGAGTCCTCTCAGTGGTCCCTCGGGAGCTTACGAACGATCTATTGCACATGCCGACTTCTCCAAGGACGGCAACGTCTTCGCTGTCGTTGACTTGGCTGGCTACGTCGATACATGGGTCGTGGAAGGGAATGAAGACACGACTGCACCAGAGATCGACATCGACGACACTACACCTGCTGCCAACGACGATGATGACTCCGATGACGAGGAAGAATCACGGGAACAAATAACATACCTGGGTCAGCACTGGATACGAAACCCATCTGGTCATTTGCTCCCTCGACTCGATTCAACGCCTGTCTTGCTCTCCTTCCAGCCCAGCTCCGACGCCTCCAATCGACCAGAGCCTAATGGCAACCCCGCGGTACACCCAACAAGACACAATCCTCATCCTCACTCGCACGAGCTCCCTACCGCGGACTACCGACTTCTGTTGGTCTCTGCCGAGCACCAGCTCTACCTCTTTGACGTAATGTCCGGCCGCCTATCAGACTGGTCAAGACGAAACCCACCCTCCAGCTATCCCCACGAGTACAAACAAGTCGACCTCCCCGCAAAGGGCTGCATCTGGGACGTGACAGAATCCCAACAACGGATATGGCTGTATGGCGAGAAATGGCTGTTCATGTTCGACCTGACCAAAGACTTCACAATCTCAGATACCGACCACGCAGGCAAGAAGCGGAAACGCGACGCTCTCAAGAACAACAGCGGTGCCGGTGACGCCGTTCCTCAGAAGGAAGCACCCGTCACCAAGATGCGCAAGTTCCAGAGCGACGACGCAGACAAAGCTGGAAGACAGAAGTGGATGGACATAAACGCCGTTCGTCGCAAGGCCGATGCCGAAGACGACGACGATGTGGAGAGCACCAGCCAACCCCTCACCATCCTACGGAGAGCAAACACACAAGCAGGGGCTGAGCAAACAAACGGCGAAACAGGAGAGGAGCTGATTAACGGCGGAGGAGAAGTCGGAGCAGTCGAGCAAAGTAAGCGGGACGAGCCTTGGTGGCATACATTCAAGTACCGCCCTATACTCGGCATCGTCCCCATCAGCGGTGACGATAGTTTCCACGCGCCCGAGGTGGTGCTTGTGGAACGGCCGAGTTGGGATTTGGATCTCCCACCGCGCTTTGTGGGTACGCATGAGCAGTGAGGGACGTATGTGTTGGGATAGTTGGTAGATTTACAGGAGGGGTTGATGTATAAAGAGATACCTAATCTGATGCGATGAATTGGCTATGTTGTTTTTGTCATTTTCGCTTCTCTGTGCTTGCTTAGTTGTGTTGTTGATCACAGTGATGCTCTGTTCCTATGGATGGCGATACAGCTATGCTGACATACGGTGTTCATATTCAGTGCATTGTTTTACTGGAATATGTAGAGTTCACGGGAAAAGCAGGCAGCGAGAGAACAGTTTGAGAAACGAACTTACTTCGTCATGACTTACCACTACGCCTTATAAAGGGAATATAATAACAAAGATTTCTGACTTCATATTGATGTAAATGGTATTTATGCTATCCATTTCAATATATCAAAGCCACATCGGGCCAAATCACGATAATGCTATAGTAAACGCCATGGGGTATACAAGTAACCCAGAAAGATTCCCACAAAATGGTCGTACATGTCGTCAAAGCCCCAGCGTCCTCACTCCTACAATTGTTCCTCAACCTACTTATTCAAGGCTTCTCACGACTCAGACGCGCGATCTAAACGGCTCATAGGCGGTAGGCTGACCCGTAGGCGGCGTCTGCTTCTGGCTGCTAGGCCACTGCTGCATCTGATGGCCCTGTTGGCCAAACGCCGGCGACGCAACCCTCTCGTATGTGTATGGGGTCTTCTCAACAACCATCTTCTTGTGGCTGCTCTTTCCGCTGCAGCAGCACACGCTGATGAGCCAGAAGAAGCCGGAGCCGATGGAGAAGGCGACCGCGAGCCAGAGAACGGAGAGCATCTGGCTGCCCATGGAAGCCTTGATGTTGTAGGGATCGAGGACCGTCTTGAAGACGCCGGTTATGGTGCCGTAGATGGCTGTTGCGGTTCCGGCGGCGGCGATGGCGAAGAGGGTTTGTGCCTGGAAAGAATGTTAGTATATGAGGAATTGTGAGTTCGAGG
>Ga0265780_10011660_pt1 | contig 10371 bp, 8 predicted proteins | sample P1T30metagenome_FD_192432 | JGI IMG/M metagenome (GOLD analysis project Ga0265780, IMG submission 192432) | Plant litter microbial communities from East Loma Ridge, Irvine, California - P1 T30 | ecosystem: Environmental > Terrestrial > Plant litter > Unclassified | place: USA: California... | reverse complement strand
ACCCTGCGCGTGGGCGACCGCGCCGTCACGCCGCGGCGCTACTGGGACCTGCCGTTCCAGCCGCAGGCGCCGCGCCCGGAACGCGAGATCGAACTGGAACTCATCGAGCGCATGAAGGAATGCGTGAAGAGCCAGATGGAATCCGAAGTGCCGCTCGGCGCCTTCCTGTCCGGCGGCGTCGACTCCAGCGCGGTGGTGGCGATGATGGCGCAGCAGGACGACAAGCCGGTCCAGACCTGCTCGATCGGCTTCGACGACCCGGACTACGACGAGTCGCTGTTCGCCAACCAGGTCGCGGCGCGCTACCGCACCAACCACTTCTCGCAGATCGTCAGCAAGGACGACCACGGCCTGGTCGACACCCTGGCCCACCTGTACGACGAGCCGTTTGCCGACAGCTCGGCGATTCCGACCTACCGCGTATGCCAGCTGGCGCGCCAGCGCGTGACCGTGGCGCTGTCGGGCGATGGCGGCGACGAGAGCTTTGCCGGCTACCGCCGCTACCGCTTCGCCATGGCCGAGCACGGGGTGCGCTCGAAGCTGCCGGCCGCACTGCGCAAACCCCTATTTGGCGCCCTCGGCAGCATCTATCCGAAGGCCGACTGGGCGCCGCGCATGTTCCGCGCCAAGACCACCTTCGAGGCGCTGGCGCGCGACCTGGTCGAAGGTTATTTCCATGGCGTGTCGATCATGCCGGACCGGGTGCGCGCCGAGTTGTTCAGCGACGGCTTCCGCGCCAGGCTGCAGGGCTACAGCGCGGTGGAGGTCATGAAGGCGCATGCGGCCCACTCGCCGACCGACGACCCGCTGTCGCTGATCCAGTACCTCGACTTCAAGACCTGGCTGCCGGGCGACATCCTGACCAAGGTCGATCGCGCCAGCATGGCCCATTCACTCGAAGTGCGGGTGCCCCTGCTCGACCACACCTTCGTGGAATGGGCCTCCAACCTGCCACCCGACATCAAGCTGCGTAACGGCGAAGGCAAGGCGGTGCTCAAGAAGGCGCTCGAGCCGCACCTGTCGGAAGACGTGCTGTACCGGCCGAAGAAGGGCTTTTCGATTCCGCTGGCGGCCTGGTTGCGTGGCCCGCTGCGCCAGGCGGTACGCGAGGCGGTACTAAGCCAGCGCATGCTCGACTCCGGCATTTTCAACGAAGGCTACCTGCGCCATATGCTCGACCAGCACGACTCCGGCGTCAAGGATTACAGCGCGTCCCTGTGGTCGGTACTCATGTTCGAAGCCTTCCTGCGAGTCGATGCGGGCCGCTGATACAGGCGCCGTGGCGCATTCGTCTGCGTCGCATCGATGCAACGCGGGTTGCGTTGCATTCGTGGAACTCTTATTAATAAGAAATTGACCTTACGAAAAAAACAACGTAAGCTCGCCTGTACTCTTGGTATCCAATCAAGTTTACGGGAAGTTTATGTTGGAACAGACAGACGCTGCGCTGATAACCCAGGGTAACGATGACGGGTCGTTCGACCGCTTTCACCAGTGGCTCGCTCGCGAACACGTCAGCGCACGGGAATTTGTCTTTTTATTCGCACTGGCCGTCCTGGCGCATATCTACTTCATAACAAATTTTTCGCTGTCAATCGACGACGAACTGGCGGCAGTGCGTAGCGACGCGTCCGTGTGGCTTGCGCAAGGCAGATTCACGATGTACGCGGTGGAAGCGTTTCTGTTTCCCCAGCCGGCAACGTCATTCTCGCCCTATCTGGTTCTGGCTGTTTGCCAGGTGCTGGCATATATGTTGTTCGTGCGCAGCCACGGCATGCTTCCTTCCTGGAAATCCTACGCGAGCTTCCTGCTGTTCGCGACCTTCCCGGCCTGGTGGGCGATTTCCGAATTCGCTGCAAATGTACCGGGAACCGGTTTGGGCCTTTTGCTCGTCGCTATCGCCGTGTATCTGCAGCATATGCCGGAAACGCCTGGCCGCGGCCCGCTCGCGCGCCGCCTCGGGCTGGTCGCTTTCGTGCTGGCGCTGGCGGCTGGCGCGTACCAGTCGCTACTGCTGTTCCACCTGACCGTATCGGCCGGTATTGCCCTTTACCGAAGTCTCGGCATGCGCGGTCACTGGCACGCCGTAGTGCGCATGTATATCGGACAGGCCATACACACAGGGTTGGTGCTGGTGGTCGCCGCGTCAATGTATTTTGCGCTCAACAAGGGACTGCAGATCCTACTGAACGTACCGCCAGCCTACGTCGGCGGGTTCGTCCATCCGGAACTCCTGCGCGATGTGCCTTACTGGTTGTTCGGCAATATTGCACAACACATGCTCGATGTTTACACGGGTTCCGCCACGGTCTATGGCAGCGCCATGCCGGCTGCCGTGCTTTTCATGGGAATGACTGTAGCGGTAATCGCCACTGTCGGGCGCCGGCATGCCCCGCTCCATCTGCTCATGTTTGCCTGTGTACTGGGCGCGCCTTTTCTGCTGAACGTGCTGGCCGGTCCGGATGCCATGCCGATGCGTTCGCAACTGGCGTTGTCGTATGTGGTCTGGCTATGCGGGATCGTGCTGATCAGCAAAACCCGTGCATGGTGGCTTGTGCTGGCGTGCACCGTACTGGGGCTCTACCAGCTACAGATCCTCAACCTGATATCGCAGTACATCGCCAGCACCACCATCGCCCAGGGCCACGATCGGGCAATTGCCCAAGACATTGCGAAAGAGATCCTCGCCCTGCAACCCGCAACGGCTTCCGGCCAGGTGCGTATCGATTTCTATGGTTCCCGTCCCATCCATTCGCAAGGCGTTTATCGGGTGATGTCGAAGAGTGCCACGAATGCCAGCTTCTTTGGCTGGGACAGCGGCAATCTCGAGCGTATTGGCACGTATATGTCGGTCCTCGGCGTTACGCAATTCGTGCCTGCCGATCGGGAGACAAGGCGCAAGCTGACACCCGAGTTTGCAACGATGCCTGTATGGCCGCATCCAGGTGCGATCAAGCTTGTCGGGAATGTCGCCCTGGTCAAGATCGGCGCCGACGCCGACGCGGGGCATACCCCTAACATCGATCCTCAATAAGGAAACCCGTGTATTCTCCCGTTCCTCTCTTCTCCGCGAAAGCGGCAAATGCAGGCCTCGATTTGATCGGTCCGCTCCAGCGCGTCGTCGACCGTCACTGGTATGTCCTGGGTGAAGAAGTCGCTCGGTTCGAAGAACAATTTGCCGCCTACCTGAACGTCACTTCATGCATCAGCGTGGCAAACGGTTCGGATGCACTCGAGCTCGCGCTGCGCGCACTGGGCATCGGACCCGGCAGCCGCGTCGCGCTGGTGGCGAACGCCGGTTTTTACGGCAGTACCGCCGTCCATGCGGTCGGGGCCACGCCGGAGTACGTGGAAGTGGATGCGCAGACGCTCACCATGTCGCCGGACAGCCTGAAGGATGCCCTGCAGCGCAAGCCGGACGCGGTGATCGTCACCCATTTGTTCGGCCAGATGGCGTCGATCGAGGAATTGACTGCGATCGCACGCGATGCCGGCATTCCACTCATCGAGGATTGCGCGCAGTCGCACGGCGCGCGCTGCGACGGCCGCCTGGCCGGTTCGTTCGGCACGCTCGCCTGCTTCAGCTTCTATCCGACCAAGAACCTGGGCGCCATCGGCGATGGCGGTGCCGTTGTCACCAGCGACGCTGCGCTCGACAGCGTGCTGCGCCGCCTGCGCCAGTATGGCTGGAATTCCAAGTACCATGTGGACGTTCCCGGGGGGCGTAACAGCCGCCTGGACGAACTCCAGGCTGCGGTGCTGCTGGCCAAGCTGCCTCACCTGGATCGCTGGAATGCCGAGCGCCGCGCCATCGCGCAGCGCTATAACACCGCATTCGCCGGGCTGGACATGCAACTGCCCTGTTCGACCGGCGACGATTATGTCGGCCACCTCTACGTGGTACGGGTCAAGGATCGGACGCGCTTCGTCCAGGCGATGCGCGAGAGCGGCATTGGCACCGATATCCATTACCCGGTACCGGATCACCGGCAGGCCGCGTATCCGGCCCAGGCTGCCGTGCGGATGCCGGTGACCGAGCAGGCATGCACCGAAATCGTGACCCTTCCCTGTTTCCCGGGCCTGGACCACGACAGTATCGAGCGCGTGATCGCCGCCGTGCAAGCTTATTTTGCCAGCCTGGATTGAACATGCTCAGCCTGATCATCCCGGTTTATCGCAACCAGGAAAACCTCGATGACCTGCTGGCAGCCATCCATGCTCTGAATACGAGGCTGGATAGCAAGCTCGAGGTTGTGTTCGTGGTGGACGGCAGTCCGGACGCCTGCTTCCCGATCCTGCGCAAGCGGCTGCCTGCCTGCGCTTTCCGTTCACAGCTCATCCTACTGTCCCGCAATTTCGGTTCCTTCACCGCGATCCGTACCGGCCTTATGCAAGGGAGCGGCGAACGCTACGCCGTCATGGCGGCGGATCTCCAGGAGCCGCCGGAACTCGTTCTCGAGATGAACGACGTTCTGCTGCGTGACGAGGCGGACCTGGTTCTGGGTGCGCGCGAGGCGCGTCACGACCCCCTGCTGTCGCGGATGTTTTCGAACATCTACTGGGGCTTGTACCGCAAATTCGTCATGCCCGATATCCCGCCGGGCGGGGTCGACATGTTCGGCTGCAGCCGCGAATTCCGCGACATGCTGCTCGCGCTGGAAGAGCAGAACACCTCGCTGGTCGGCCAACTATTCTGGCTCGGTTTCCGCCGCAAGACCGTGACTTACCACCGGCGCGAACGCCTGCACGGCAAGTCGGCCTGGACCTTCCGCAAGAAGTGGAAGTACGTGATGGACAGCCTGTTTTCGTTCACCGACCTGCCGATTACCTTGCTGGTCAGGCTGGGCGCCATCGGCACCGTGTTGGCCGCCTCGCTCAGCATCGTCGTGCTGATAGCGAAACTGCTGGGAACGATCGACGTTGCCGGCTACGCGATGACGATCCTGACGATCACATTGCTGGGCTCCATCAACTTGCTGGGGATCGGCATCGTTGGCTCCTATGCCTGGCGGACCTATGAGAATACCAAGAAACGCCCCCTTGCCATTCCGATGAAAGTCCTCGACTTTGGAGTTGCCCATGAATAACAAACCTGATTATTTCGTTCACGCGCAAGGCCTTTGCGAGTCACCGCACGTCGGCTTGGGGACCCGTATCTGGGGCTTCACCCATATCCTTCCCAAGGCACGTATAGGAGCCGACTGCAATATCTGCGATCACGTCTTCATCGAGAACGATGTGCGCGTGGGCGATCGCGTCACGGTCAAATGCGGAGTCCAGCTATGGGATGGCGTCACCCTCGAGGATGATGTATTCGTCGGTCCGAATGCGACCTTCACCAATGATATTTTCCCGCGCAGCAAACAGTACCCCGAGCAGTTCGGACGCACCATCATCCGCCGCGGCGCCTCGATCGGCGCCAATGCCACCATCCTCCCAGGGATCACGATCGACCAGGGCGCCATGGTCGGCGCCGGCGCGGTCGTAACGCGTTCAGTTCCGCCAAATGCCATCGTGGTGGGCAATCCCGCGAAGATCGTCGGTTATGTCGATGCTCGCCATGTGGCCGAGCATGGCGTTTCAGCGCCCATCCCGGCAAATGCACCGCGCGTCGTTTCCACCGGTGTCAAGGGCGTGACCCTGCACCGGATGAACGAAGTCGCAGACATCCGGGGCAAGCTCGCGGTGGGTGAATTTGGTGACGAGATTCCTTTCCTGCCACAGCGATATTTCCTCGTCTACGATGTGCCAAGCGCTGAAACACGTGGCGAGCATGCGCATCACAAATGTCATCAGTTTCTTACTGTACTCAAGGGGTCGGTACACGTCGTCGCATTCGACGGCGTCAACCGGGAAGAATTCGTCCTCGACTCCTCGCGCACGGGTGTCTACTTGCCGCCGATGACATGGGGAATCCAGTACAAGTATTCCAGTGACGCCGTTCTGCTGGTGTTCGCTTCTCACCTGTACGACAGTGCGGACTATATCCGCAACTATGACGAGTTCGTCGAACTGGTCAAACGCCAGCGTGGCTAAGACCCGGTTCCATCCCCAGAATCTGTTGGGCTCACCCGCACTGCGCTTCCTGCTGGCGGGTGGACTGAACACACTGACAACCTATCTCCTGTACCTGCTGCTGCTTGCATCCTTGGGGTACCGGGTCAGCTATACAATATCGTTCACGGCCGGGATTGTGCTGGCCTACTTCCTGAATCGCCTGTTCGTCTTCAAGACGCACCGCGGCGCCAGGTCGCTCGCCATGCTACCCCTGGTCTACCTCGCGCAGTACGGACTGGGGGCGGGCATCGTACACCTCTGGGTGGAAGTGCTTGGCCAGGCCAAGGAGATTGCGCCCTTGCTTGCGGTTGTCATCACCATTCCAGTAACGTTTCTGCTGTCCAAACTGGCGTTCGTCAATCGGACTTAGAAAAACGCCGCTTTCCGAAAGAGCGTTTTTCTTTCAGCGCTTATCTGCCGCTGAAGTGCTCGCGGTACCAGGCGCTGAAACGCCCCAGCCCTTCGGCCAGCGTGGTTGATGGCGCAAAGCCGACCCACTCCCGCAGCTTGCGGGTGTCGGCGTGGGTGGCCGGCACGTCGCCCGGCTGCATCGGCAGGAACTCCTTGTGCGCCTGCACCCCGAGCGCGTTCTCGAGCGTGGCGATGAATTCCAGCACCGTCACCGGCTGGTCGTTGCCGATGTTGAAGACCGCATGCGGCACCGGCTTGCCTTCGCTCGGCTTGAACAGCAGCCGCACCACGCCTTCGACGATGTCGTCGATATAGGTGAAGTCACGGGTCAACTTGCCTTCGGCGAACACGCCGATCGCGTCGCCGCGCACCATCTTCTCGGTGAAGCTGAAGTAGGCCATGTCGGGACGGCCCCACGGACCGTAGACAGTGAAGAAGCGCAGTCCGGTCGCCGGCAACTTGTACAGCTGGCTGTAGGCATGCGCCATCAGTTCGTTCGACTTCTTGGTAGCCGCGTACAGCGAGACCGGTTCGTCGGTCAGGTCATCCTCGCTGAACGGGACCTTGGCGTTGGCGCCGTACACGCTGCTGCTGCTGGCATACAGCAGGTGCTGGACGCCGGCCTTGCGGCTGGCTTCCAGGATGTTGCCGAAGCCGACCAGGTTGGACTGGATGTAGGCGCCCGGATTCTGCAGCGAATAGCGCACCCCGGCCTGGGCCGCCAGGTGCACCACCAAGGTCGGCGCCACGCGCGCATACAAGGCGTCGACCGCGGCCGCATCGGCCAGTTCGACCTGCTCGCAGGCGATGCCGGCCGGCGCCAGCAGCGCCGCGACCCGGTCGTGCTTGAGCTGCGGATCGTAGTAGTCGTTGAAATTGTCGCAGCCCGTCACGTGGTGGCCCATCGCCGCCAGCCGCGCCGCGACGTGGCTGCCGACGAAGCCGGCCGCGCCGGTGACCAGGATGCGCTGCGCGGCCGCCGTCATCAGGCCGCCTTCCGGCTCACGCGGCCGATGCCCTCGTAGGCCAGGCCGGCGGCGGCGACTTCCGCCGGGTCGTAGATGTTACGGCCGTCGAACACCGCCTTGTGGCGCAACACCGTGGCCAGTTCGCGGAAGTCGGGCGCGCGGAATTCCTTCCATTCGGTGACCAGCACCAGCACGTCGGCGTTGTCGGTGGCCGCAGTGGCCGATGCCACGATGGTGAGCAGCTCGCTGCAGCGCGCGGCGCCGTGCTCGTTTTCCAGGATGCGCAGCGCTTCCTTGCTGGCGACCGGGTCGTAGGCGCGTACCTTGCAGCCGAGAGCGAACAGCTCGCGCAGCAGCACCAGGCTGGGCGCTTCGCGCATGTCGTCGGTGTTCGGCTTGAACGACAGGCCCCACAGCGCGATGGTCTTGCCGCGCAGGCCGTCCTGGCCGCCGAAGAAGCGCACCAGCTTCTTGTACAGCACGTTCTTCTGGGCGTCGTTGACGCGCTCGGTCGCATCCAGGATCAGCAGCGACTGGCCGTTGTCAGCGCCGGTCTTGACCAGGGCCTTGACATCTTTCGGGAAGCAGGAGCCGCCGTAGCCCATGCCGGCATACAGGAACTGCGAGCCGATGCGCGGGTCCAGGCCCATGCCGTGGCGCACCGCCTCGATGTCGGCGCCCAGCACTTCGGCCAGGTTGGCCAGTTCGTTCATGAAGCTGATGCGGGTCGCCAGCATCGCGTTGGCGGCGTACTTGGTCAGCTCGGCGCTGCGCACGTCCATCTCGACCAGTTTTTCATGGTTGCGGCTGAACGGTGCGTACAGCTGGCGCATCAGCTTGGTAGCGCCGGCGTCGTTGCTGCCGACCACGATGCGGTCCGGACGCATGAAGTCCTCGATCGCCGCACCTTCCTTCAGGAATTCCGGATTGCTGACCACGGTGAAAGCGGTGCTGCTGCCGCGCTTGTCGAGTTCCGACTGGATCGCGGCCTGCACCTTGTCGGCGGTGCCGACCGGCACCGTCGATTTGTCCACAACCACCACCGGCTGCTCAATGCGCTGGCCGATGCTGCGCGCGGCTGCCAGGATGTGGGTCAGGTCGGCGCTACCATCTTCGTCGGGCGGGGTGCCCACCGCCAGGAACACCACGTCCGCATGCTGGATCGCCTCGTCGTAGCTGGTCGAGAACAGCAGGCGGCCAGCGGTGGCGTTGCGCGCCACCATCGAATCCAGACCCGGTTCGTGGATGGGAATCTCGCCATTCTTCAACATTGCAATCTTGTCTTCGTTGACGTCGAGGCACAGCACGGTATTGCCAACGTCGGCGAAGCAGGCGCCGGAAACCAGGCCGACATAGCCGGTGCCGATAATGGTGATCTTCATAATGGGTATCTCAGTGAACGGATAGAGGGCAGGGGCGGTGACGGCAGGTGGCAGAGCGGCCGCAGAGCGGCGGTGCGAGCACGGTTGCCGGTAGTAACAATGCTTAACAGAACTTGAATTATAGTATCATGCTTGTCAATTTTTCATGCGCAGACGCGCGCGCAGTGCGGCGTTTCGCTAAAAAAATTTCTCGTTTCTACGACAGTATTAGTTTACGACAAGTTCCTCGTAGTATCGTTCTCATTTGCGGCTTCCGGCCGGCATCCGCCCCAATTAAATGAAGCTACTTACTTTCAGCACCCTGTACCCGAACGCGCAGCAGCCAAACCACGGGATTTTCGTGGAGACCCGCCTGCGCTATCTGGTCGCCAGCGGCAAGGCCGAGTCGCGGGTGGTGGCGCCGGTGCCCTGGTTCCCCTCCAGCCATCCGCGCTTCGGCCATTACGCCACCCTGGCCCAGGTGCCGCGCGCCGAGACCCGCAACGGCCTGTCCGTGGTGCATCCGCGCTACCTGGTGGTGCCGCGGGTCGGCATGAACCTGACCCCGCACCTGCTGGCCCGCTCGGCGCGGCAGGCGATCGGCGACATCCTCGACGGCGGCTATGATTTCGACGCCATCGACGCCCATTATTTTTACCCGGACGGCGTGGCCGCGGTCGCGCTCGGCAAGTACTTCAACCGCCCGGTAGTGATCACGGCGCGCGGCACCGACATCAACCTGATTCCCCAGTTCCCGAAGCCGCGCAGGATGATCCTGGATGCGGCCGGCCAGGCCGACGGCATCGTCACGGTCTGCCAGGCATTGAAGGACGAGATGGTTGGACTGGGCGTGCAGGCCGAGCGCATCACGCCGCTGCGCAACGGCGTCGACCTGGAGCGTTTCCAGCCGATCGACCGCGCGGCAGCCCGCGCCGCCCTCGGCCTCAACCGCTTCACCCTGCTCTCGGTCGGCCTGCTCGACCCGCGCAAGGCGCATGACCTGATCATCAAGGCGCTGCCGGCCCTGCCCGACGTCGACCTCCTGATCGCCGGCACCGGCCCCGAGAAGAAAAACCTCGAGCAGCTGGCGCGCGAACTGGACGTGGCCGACCGCGTGACCCTGCTCGGCCCGCTGCCGCAGACCGAACTGAAGAACTACTACAATGCCGCCGACGCGCTGGTGCTGGCCTCGAGCCGTGAAGGCTGGGCCAACGTCCTGCTCGAGGCGATGGCCTGCGGCACCCCGGTGGTGGCCAGCAATGTCTGGGGCACACCGGAAGTGGTGGCCGCACCCGAGGCCGGCGTACTGATGCCGGAGCGCACGCCGGACGGCCTGGTGCGGGCGCTGAAGCAGCTGCGCGCCGACTACCCCGACCACGCCGCCACCCGGCGCTACGCCGAAGGCTTCGGCTGGCAGCCCACCACGCAGGGCCAGATCGACCTGTTCGAGCGCGTCGTGGCAAGAAGAAAAGCAATGGCAAGGAAAGCCGCGTGAAGATTCTCTATCACCACCGCACCCGTTCGAAGGATGGCCAGTACGTCCACATCGAAGAGATGATCCATGCGCTGCGCCA
>Ga0265780_10011658_pt1 | contig 10372 bp, 10 predicted proteins | sample P1T30metagenome_FD_192432 | JGI IMG/M metagenome (GOLD analysis project Ga0265780, IMG submission 192432) | Plant litter microbial communities from East Loma Ridge, Irvine, California - P1 T30 | ecosystem: Environmental > Terrestrial > Plant litter > Unclassified | place: USA: California... | reverse complement strand
GCTGAGCACGACGAGGCCGGCGAGGGCGGCGACCGCCGGGCCGAGACTCGACAGCACGCCGAAGACCCGGGTCGGCAGGCGGCGCAGCGCGAGCATCTCGAGCGAGTACGGCAGGGCCGACGTGAGCACCGCCACCACGAGGAAGACCAGCAGGAGGCGCGGGTCGGCCACGACGGCTCGCGTCGCGTCCCCCGCCCCCAGCGGCACCACCACGGCGGCGGCCACCACCATCGAGACGCTGAGCCGGGCCATCGGGTCGTCGCCCTTGCCGAGGTCGGCGTTGGCGACGATGTACCCGGCCCAGAACGCCCCGGCCGCGAGCGCGAGGAGCACGCCGACGACCGGCGTCGCGCCGCTGGAGTCGAGCCCGAGCAGGACGACCCCCCCGAGGGCGAGCAGGGCCCAGGCGGCGTCCGTCCACCGACGCGTCTGGACGAGGGCGACCACGAGCGGCCCGAGGAACTCGAGCGTGACGGCGACGCCGAGGGGCAGGACGTCGATGGCGAGGTAGATGAACGAGTTCATGCCGGCGAGGGCGAGGCCGAGCAGCACGACGCCGAGCCAGGTGCGGCGGCTCCACCGACGCACCCGCGGACGGAAGGCGAGGAGGAGCACGAGCGCGGCGAGGCCGAGGCGGAGGGCGGCCGCCCCGAGCGGGCCGACCGCCTCGAAGTGCGTGCGGGCCAGGGCCGCGCCGAACTGGACGGAGACCACGGCGGCCACGGCGAGGAGCGGGGCCGGCACGCGGTCCAGCGGCGATCGGGTCACGGGACGGGGCCTCCGGGGTCGGGGCCTCCGAGTCTAGGGCGGCGGTGCCGCCGGCCGGCCACGGCGACGAGAGGGTCCGCGCCGTCCGGGCGATAGCATCGGGGGGTGTCCGACGCGCTCGCCCTGATCTCGCCCGTCGTCGAGTTCTTCGGCTGGTTCGGGTTCGTCGTGGGCACCCCCTTCCTGCTCGCCGGGTGGGCCTTGCGTCGCCGTGCCTCCCGCTTCCGCGAGACCGTCGCCGTCGTCATCCCGCCGCCGATCTACGCGCGTGCGGCCGTGGCCCGATGGATGGACTCCGACGGGGAGCTGCACGAGACGCAGTTCGACGACTACGCGATCGAGACGCCGGTCGAGACGGAGCTGACCGTCCACTACGACCCCGCACGCCCGACCCGTCCCCGGGTCGACCCGCCGCACGACGACGGCCGCGCGCCGCGCACCGTGGGCGTCGTGCTCATCTCGGTCGGCGCCGTGTGCGCCGTCGCATCGGTCGGCCTGCTCTTCGTCGGCTGAGGCGGCCCGGCCCGTCGTCGGGCCCCGTCGATAGACTCCGGGCCACCGACCGAGGGGATCCGCCGTGCACGTCGCGCACCACCGCCGCCGAGGGGCGAGAGCCCTCCTGACCACGGTGCTCGTCGCCGCCAGCGCGCTGACGGCGGTGGTCGCCGGGGCGTCCCCGGCCCGGGCCGAGGCGCCGGTCGACCTCGCGGGCAGCTACGTGCTCGACCAGGCCGGGGTGCTGTCGCCGGCCGACGAGCAGCGCGTCGTCGAGAGCCTCGACGGGCTCGCGGCCGACCACGGCGTCGACCTCTTCGTCGTCTACGTCGACTCGTTCTCGACGCCCTCCGACCACGGCGCCTGGGGCGCGGCCACGGCCGACCTCAACCAGCTCGGGCCGGACGACGTGCTCTTGTCGGTCGCTGTCGACGACCGGCTCTACGACCTCTCGACCGACGAGTCGGGCCCCGTCTCGACGAGCGAGCGGACGGCGCTGCAGAGCGACGTCGTCGAGCCCGCCCTCCGCGACTCGGACTGGGCCGGCGCCGCCGTCGCCCTCGCGTCGGGCATCGCCGCCGACCAGCAGGGCCCCGACCTCTCGTGGCTGCTCTGGGTCGTCGTCGCCCTCGTCGTCGTCGGCGCGGTCGTGGTGGTCGTCGTCATGATCCGCCGGTCGCGGCGCCGTCAGCGGGAGACCATGGCCGAGGAGGCACGGCGTGCCGAGCTCGAGGCGCGTGCCGCCGCGGCGCTGGTCGCCCTCGACGACGAGATCACCGCGGGCGCGCAGGAGGTCGGCTTCGCGGCCGCCCAGTTCGGCGACGAGGCGGCGAGGCCGTTCGCCGACGCGCTGGCCCGGGCCCGCGAGCAGGCCCGCGCCGCCTTCGAGTTCCAGCAGCGCCTCGACGACGCCGTACCCGACTCGCCCGAGCAGCGTCACGAGTGGACGACCCGCATCATCGAGCTGTGCGAGAGCGCCGACGCGGCGCTCGACGAGCAGTCCGCCGCCTTCGAGGCCCTCCGCGAGGCCGAGACGCGGGCGCCCGCCGACGCGGCGGCGCTGCCCGGCGAGGTCGAGGCCCGCCGGACCCGGGTCGCGTCCGCGCGCGAGTCCCTGGCCCGCCTCGCCGCCACCTACTCCGCCCACGCCGTCGCCACGGTGACCGACAACGCCGACCAGGCGGACCGCCTCCTCGAGTACGCCGACCGGTCCGCCGACGAGGCCTCCTCCGCGGTGGCGGCCGGCGACGCAGGAACCGCCGCCCGGTCGGTGCGGGGGGCACGCCAGGCGCTCGGCCAGGTCGACCAGCTGCTCTCGTCGGTCGACGCGTCCGCCGAGGCCCTGCGCACCGCGACCACGACCATCGCCGCCCAGGCCGACGACCTGCGTCGCGACCTCGCCGCCGCCGAGCGGCTCGGGTCCGAGCAGGCCCCCGACGGCGTCGACGTGGCCGGCTCGGTGGCCTCGGCCCGGGCCGCCGTGGCCCTCGCCGAGACGACGACGGACGACCCGCTCGGGGTGCTGGCCCAGCTGGGCGAGGCGAACGCGCGCATCGACGCCGCCCTGGCCGCCGTCCGCGACGGCGCCGAGAAGCGCCGTCGGGCCCAGGCGGCGCTCGACCAGGCCCTCACCGCGGCCCGCAGCCAGATCAGCGCGGCGCGCGACTTCATCGAGACCCGTCGGGGCGCCGTCGGCTCGCAGCCGCGCACCCGGCTCTCCGAGGCGGAGCGGCACCTCGCCCGGTCCGTCGCGGTCGCGACGACCGACCCCGACACCGCCATCGTCGAGGCGCACCAGGCGAACCAGCTCGCGGCCGTCGCCGCCAGCGAGGCGTCCGCCCAGGTCTCGCAGTACCAGCAGCAGAGCCCCTTCAGCGGGGGCGGACGCGGCTCGGCCGGGGCCGACCTCGGCGGCATCGTCACCGGCATGCTGCTCGGCGGCGTCCTCCGCGGCGGCGGCGGCTTCGGCGGAGGCGGCGGCTTCGGCGGAGGCGGCGGCTTCGGCGGCGGAGGAGGCGGCTTCGGCGGCGGGGGCGGCGGCGGACGCAGCTCCGGCGGGGGACGCTTCTGACCCGGCCCGCGCCTCCTCGCCCCTCGCACCCCCGGCACGACCCACCCGCACCACCTCACCCACTCGGAAGGACCACCTCATGACCAAGCAGTCGATCTTCGGTCGCATCGCCCAGCTGACCCGGGCCAACGTCAATGCGCTGCTCGACCAGGCCGAGGACCCGGCGCTCATGCTCGACCAGATGGTGCGCGACTACACGAACAGCATCGCCGAGGCCGAGAGCGCCGTGGCCCAGACGATCGGCAACCTGCGCCTGCTCGAGCAGGACCACGCCGAGGACGTCGCCGCCGCCGCCGACTGGGAGCGCAAGGCGGTCGCCGCCAGCGCGAAGGCCGACCAGCTGCGTTCCGGCGGCAACACCGTCGACGCCGACAAGTTCGACGCCCTCGCGAAGGTCGCCCTCGGCAAGCAGATCGGGGCCGAGAAGGAGGCGAAGGACGCCGAGCCGACGATCGCCTCCCAGACCGAGGTGGTCGACAAGCTCAAGGCGGGCCTGACCTCGATGCGCGGCAAGCTCGACCAGCTGAACGCGAAGCGCAACGAGCTCATCGCCCGCTCGAAGACGGCCGAGGCGCAGTCGAAGGTGTCGGACGCGATCCGCAGCATCGACGTCATGGACCCGACGAGCGAGATCGGGCGCTTCGAGGAGAAGATCCGTCGCGAGGAGGCGCGCGTGCTGGGCCAGCAGGAGCTCGCGGCGTCGAGCCTCGACGCCCAGTTCGAGAGCCTCGACGACCTCGACGAGCAGACCGAGGTCGAGGCCCGGCTGGCCGCGCTGAAGCTCGGCGCCCTCGGGTCGTGACGAGCGTCCCCGGCACCTCCCGGCTCGCCCCGGCGCCTCGCGCGCCCGGGCGGGACGGCACCCCGCGGCTCGTCGGCGTCGACGTGGCCCGGGGGCTGGCGGTGCTGGGGATGTTCGCGGCCCACATGTGGCCGCGCGAGGCCCTCGACGAGCGGTTCTTCGACGGCCGGTCGGCCATCCTCTTCGCGACGCTGGCCGGGGTGTCGCTCGGCCTCATGTCGGGCGGGGCCCGGCCCGTCGCGCGGGGCGGACGGGGCGCCGTCGTGGGCTCGATCGCGATCCGGGCCGTGCTGCTCGTCGTGCTGGGCACGCTGTTGCAGGCCTGGAACGGCTACGTGCTCGTGATCCTGCCCTACTACGGCGTGATGTTCCTCCTGCTGCTGCTCGTGCTGTTCGCCCCGCGCCCCGTGCTGCTCGCGACGGCCGCCGTGGTGACCGTCGTCGCGCCCTGGCTCGCCTCTCTCGTGCCGGTGACGAACCTCGGCGGCACGACCCTGACCGGCCCCGCCGGCCTCGCCGCCGACGCGCTGCTCGTGGGCTCGTACCCGGCGCTCGTCTGGCTGCCCTTCCTCCTCGTCGGCCTCGTGGCGGCGCGGAGCGACCTGCGGCGGCGCCGCACCCAGCTCGTGCTGCTCGTCGTCGGCGTCGTCGCCGCGGTCGTCGGCTACGGCGCCCGCTTCCTCCCCGGCGCGGGCGACCTCCCGGCCCTCGACCCCGCCGACCACGGGGGCATGCCCGCGGAGATCGTCGGCAGCGGCGGCGTCGCGACGGCGGTGATCGGCCTGCTCCTCCTGGTGACGAGCCTGCACGGGGCCGCCGGGCGGGCCGCCCGCGTCGTGCTGCGGCCGCTCTCGGCGACCGGTGCGCAGCCGCTGACCGTGTACTCGGCCCACCTGTTGCTGACGGCTCCGCTGTTCACGGCCTACCGCCTCCAGGGCGGCTCCTACGGGCTGCCGCTCGGCTGGCTCGTCGCCGCCGTGCTGCTGACGCTGGCCTACGCCCTCGTGTGGCAGCGCTTCGTCGGCCGCGGCCCCCTCGAACGGCTCGTGGGACGCGTCAGCCGAGTCCGCCCCGCCCGCCCGGCGCTGTGACAGACTGACGCCCGTGAGGTTCGTCGTCGTTCCGCAGTGGCAGGGCTCTCCGTCGCCGAGGGCCATGCGCCTGGCCGAGGGCGCGTACGCGATCCTCGGCGACCTGCCGCAGAGCGCGACGACGCTCGTCGAGGTGCCGGTGGGCGCCGGCGACTCGCTCGGCACGCGCATCCACCGCCTCTCGTCCGTGCTCGCGACCGCGGAGGCCGTCGCCCTCGAGCTGGCGGCCGACGACTCGCCCGCCCTCGTCGTCGGCGGTGACTGCGGCGTCGAGCTCGCCGCCGTGCGGCACGCCCTCACCCCGGAAACCGCGGTCGTCTGGTTCGACGCGCACCCCGACCTGCACAGCCCGCGCAGCAGCGAGAGCGGCGCCTTCAGCGGCATGGTGCTGCGGGCCCTGCTCGGCGGCGCGTCCGACGACCTGCCCTCCCGGGGGGACGACCCCGCGCCTCCCGTGCTCGACGCGGGCCGCGTCGTGCTCGCCGGCGCGCGCACCTTCGACGAGGCCGAGGACGCGTGGGCCGAGAGCCACGGCGTCGCCGCCGTCTCGTCGCTCGACCTCTCGCCCCAGGACGTCGTCGACGCCGTCGCCGCCACGGGCGCCACCGAGGTCTACCTGCACGTCGACCTCGACGTGCTCGACCCCGGCACCCTCGAGGGCCTGCTCGACCCGCAGCCGTTCGGGCTCGAGCCGTCCGTGCTGATCGAGACGATCGTCGCCCTCAAGCAGCGCTTCACGCTCGTCGGCGCCGGGCTCTGCTCGTTCGCGCCGGTCGACGCCGCGGCCGCCGCCGACGACATGGGCACGGTGCTCCGCCTCGTCGGGGCCCTGTCGCGATGACCCCGTCCGACGAGCGGCCGCGGGTCAGCGTCGAGCGCGAGGGGCACGTGCTGCTCATCGGCCTCGACCGGCCGGAGAAGCGCAACGCGGCCGACCTGCGGATGCTCCGCGAGCTGTCGCTCGCGTACGGGCTGCTCGACCGCGACCCCGAGCTGAGGGCGGGCCTGCTCCACGCGCACGGCGACCACTTCACCGCCGGGCTCGACCTCGCCGACGTCGCCCCCGCGGTGGGCGAGCACGGGCTCGACATCGTGCCGGAGGGCGGCCTGCACCCCTGGCAGGTCGACGGCACGAGCGTGTCGAAGCCGGTCGTCGCCGTCGTGCAGGGCACCTGCCTCACGCTCGGGGTGGAGCTCGCCCTCGCGAGCGACGTCGTCGTGGCCGCCGAGGGCACCCGATTCGGCCAGCTCGAGGTCGGCCGGGCGATCTTGCCGTTCGGGGGCGCGACGACGAGGCTGCCCCGCCGCGTCGGCTGGGGCGACGCCATGCGCTGGATGCTGACCGGCGATCTCTTCGACGCCGAGGAGGCGCGGCGCATCGGGCTCGTCCAGGAGGTCGTCCCCGAGGCGGTCGCCCTCGACCGCGGCCGCGAGCTCGCGCACCGCATCGCCGCGCAGGCCCCCCTGGCGGTGCAGGCGACCCTCGCGAACGCGCGACTCGCCGTGCGCGAGGGCGACGCCGCCGCGGAGTCCCGCCTGCAGCCGGAGCTCGTGCGCCTCCTCGCCACGGACGACGCCCGACGGGGCTACGAGGCCTTCGCGTCGAGGACGACGGCGGAGTTCACCGGGCGCTGAGCCCCGGCCGTGTGCCCCCGCATGCCGGGCCCGGCGCGCCGACACGACGGACGAGCCCGCCTCCCCCGGAGGGGAGACGGGCTCGGAAGAACGAGGCGGATCGGCCTACTTGAAGACGTCCTTGACGTCCTCGCCGACCTTCTTGGCGGAAGCGGCGGACTGGTCCTTCTGACCCTCGGCCTTGAGGTTGTCGTCACCCTTGTGGTCTCCGACGGCCTCCTTGGCCTTGCCCGCGATGTCCTGAGCGGCGTTCTTGATCTTGTCGTCGAGTCCCATGGTGACCTCCAGTTCGTGGCGCTCCCTGCGCCGTGCCCCAGAAGCTACGCCTCGCTCCCGGTCGACGCCCGTGGCCTCCAGGGGACGCACAGGATGCTCGCAGCGGCCTCGTGAGCATCGGGAGGGGGACAGTCCCCGCCCGCGTCGAGCCTGCGGGTCTAGCGTCGGTCCCATGACGACTCAGACCTATGACCTCATCGTGATCGGCGCCGGAGCGGTCGGCGAGAACGTCGCCGACTACGCGACCCGCAGCGGCCTCCAGGTGGCCCTGATCGAGGCGGAGCTCGTCGGCGGGGAGTGCTCGTACTGGGCGTGCATGCCCTCCAAGGCGCTCCTCCGCTCGCCCGCGGTCGTCCGGGCGGCGAAGTCCGTCGACGGGGCGGCGCAGGCCGTCACGGGCGAGCTCGACGTGGCCGCGGTGCTCCGCCGTCGTGACTCGTTCACGAGCGGCTGGGACGACTCGAGCCAGGTCGAGTGGGTCGAGGGCACGGGCATCGACCTCATCCGCGGCCACGCCACGATCACGGGCGTCAAGGAGGTCACGGTCGGCGACACGGTCTACACCGCCCGCCACGCCGTCGCCGCCGTCACCGGCTCGGCGGCCCTGCTGCCCGACGTGCCGGGACTCGCCGAGGCCCGACCCTGGACGAGCCGCGAGGCCACGAGCGTGAAGCAGATCCCCCAGAGCCTCGTCGTCGTCGGCGGCGGCGTCGTCGCGGCGGAGATGGCCACGGCCTACCAGCGGCTCGGCGCCGCCGTGACCCTCGTGGCCCGCAGCGGGCTGCTGGGCGGCCAGGAGCCCTTCGCGGGCGAGCTCGTCGGCGCGTCGCTCCGCGAGATGGGCGTCGACGTCCGCGAGGGCACGTCCCCGGTGCAGGTGTCCCGCACCGAGCACGACACGGTCGAGGTCACGCTCGACGACGGCACCGTCGTCATCGCCGACGAGATCCTCGTCGCGACCGGCCGCGTGCCCCGCACCTCCGACCTCGGCCTCGAGAACGTCGGCATCGAGCCCGGCGACTGGCTGCAGGTCGACGACACCATGCTCGTGCACGGCACCGACTGGCTGTACGGCGTCGGCGACGTCAACCACCGCGCCCTGCTCACCCACCAGGGCAAGTACCAGGCCCGGGCCGCCGGCGAGGTCATCGCCGCCCGCGCGCAGGGCACCGAGCTCAAGACCGAGCCGTGGGGCGCGCACGTCGCGACCGCGGACGACGCCGCCGTCCCCCAGGTGACCTTCACCGATCCCGAGGTCGCGAGCGTCGGCCTCACCGCCGACGCGGCCGCGAAGCGCGGCCTCGACGTGCGCGTGGTCGACTACGACCTCGCCGCCGTGGCCGGCTCGGCCCTGCACTCCGACGACTACGCCGGCCAGGCCCGCATCGTCGTCGACGAGTCGCGGGGCGTGATCGTGGGCGCGACCTTCGTCGGCCCCGACGTCAGCGACCTGCTGCACGCCGCGACGATCGCGGTCGTCGGCGAGGTGCCGATCGACCGCCTCTGGCACGCCGTCCCGTCGTACCCGACGGTCAGCGAGGTCTGGCTGCGCCTGCTCGACGCCTACGGCCGTCCGTGAGGAACCCCCTCCTCGACTCCCCCGTGTCGCGGCTCGGCTGCGCCTTCGCGACGGCCGTCGGCCTCGCCGTCGGGCTGCCGCTGAGCGTCGGCCGGGTCCGGGTGGTCGACGACCTCATCGTCTGCTCGGGCCTGCCCCGGTGGGCGTTCAAGCGCGGCGGCACGTGCGTCGGCCGGGTCTACCTCACGCGGCACAACGACGGGCCCCGCGTGCTCGAGCACGAGGCGGTGCACGTCCGTCAATGGCAGAAGTACGGCATGCTGATGCCGTTCCTGTACTTCCTGGCCGGCAGCGACGCGCTGACGAACCGGTTCGAGATCGAGGCCGGCCTCGAGAAAGGCGGCTATCGATGACCCGCACCGTGATCATCACCGGAGCGAGCTCCGGCATCGGCCGGGAGGCGGCGATCGCCCTCGCCGCCCGCGGGGCGGAGCTCGCCGTCGTCGGGCGCGACGCCGAGCGCACGCGGGCCGTGGCCGACCAGGTCGGGGGCACGCCGTTCGTCGCCGACTTCGACCGCCTCGACGACGTCCGGACGCTCGCCGCCGACCTCCTCGAGCGCTACCCGCGCATCGACGCCCTGGCCAACAACGCGGGCGGGCTCGTCAGCGAGCGCAGCCTCAGCACCGACGGGCACGAGCGCATCCTGCAGTCGAACCACCTGGCCCCGTTCCTGCTCACGCGCCTCCTGCTGCCCCGGCTGCTCGAGAGCGGCGGTCGCGTCGTCTCGACGGCCAGCGTGGCGAACCTGTTCGGGCACGTGCGGCTCGACGACCTCGACTGGGCGAAGCGGCCGTGGCTGGGCGGTTGGCGGCAGTACGGCACGAGCAAGATCGAGACGATCCTGTTCGTCCGGGAGCTGGCCAGGCGCACCGGCCTCGAGGCGTTCTCGTTCCACCCCGGCATCGTGCGGACCGGCTTCGGCCAGTCGTCGCCGATGTGGCGGCTCGCGAACGTCGTCTCGAACGGCAGCTTCGGCATCAGCGCGTCGGCCGGGGCGCTGCCCCTCGTCCAGCTCGCCGGCCCCACGACGGTGGGCGTGCCGAGCGGGACGTACTTCGACCAGCTCAAGCCCGACGGCCTGCGGATCCCCCAGGCGAAGGACGACCACCTGGCCGAGGCCCTCTGGGACCGCACGTCCGAGATCGTGGGCCTGCCCTCGGCCGTCTGACCCTCGCCCCGACGCGGACGCCCGCCGCCGTCCGACCTCCCGGTCGGGCGGCGGCGGGCGTCGGTCACATCTCGGACCGGCCCAGCCTCCAGTAGCCCATGAAGGCCACCTGACGGCGGTCGACGCCGACCTCGCTCACGAGGAAGCGGCGGAGCGACTTGATCGCGGCCGCCTCGCCGGCGAGCCATGCGTAGAGATCGCCCTCGAGCGCCGCGCCGCGGCCCGGCTCGCCCTGCGGCACGTCCCAGAGCAGGTCGTGGTCGACGTCGACGTCCGCGACGTCCACGCCGCGGTGCCACGCCGTCACGTAGCGGGCCGTCCAGTCGCGCACCGCCCGCTGCAGCCGTTCACCGTGCCCGGCGTGGGCGTCGACGCGCGGCAGCCAGTGCACGGAGACGCCGGCCGGGGCGGAGAGGGGCAGCACGTCGGCCTCCCCCGGCACCTCGACGAAGACGCAGCCCCGCGCGTCGACGGGCAGCTGCTC
>Ga0265780_10011657_pt1 | contig 10375 bp, 9 predicted proteins | sample P1T30metagenome_FD_192432 | JGI IMG/M metagenome (GOLD analysis project Ga0265780, IMG submission 192432) | Plant litter microbial communities from East Loma Ridge, Irvine, California - P1 T30 | ecosystem: Environmental > Terrestrial > Plant litter > Unclassified | place: USA: California... | reverse complement strand
CTGTCCCTCGTCCGTCCTTCCTTACGTCCTCGTCACCTTCCTCATTGCGCTCCAGCTACCTTCTTTGATGCTCTATTCTTCAATACAGACCTCACCGCATCTTCGCATTCAAATGCGATATACGCCAGGGGTAAGGCGAAGATACCAAAGATCATGGATGCCCCTACCAGTCCTACACTATCCATGTAACCACTGTCTTTGACAAACCCTACCTCGCCGATGTATTTCATGATTTCGACGAAATAGTACAGGCACGCTCCGAAGCAAGCGACGAGGAACATGCCGAGGAGGATGACGACCGGCTTGCGGAATCTGCCAAGCGAGATACCCTTGCCGAAAGCTTGGCAAGTGAGAATACGCTTCATCGTCTGTCCTGCTGTCCTTGATTCAGGATTCTTTTGGCGGGGGTGCAAGAGCGAGTGCCAACCAACTGGAACGATAATGATGACCGCCGTTAGAACGAAGGCCACAAGTAGCATCATACCCCCAGGATAAGGTTGTATCATCGGAAGTGCTTTCTTGAGTAGCTCGAGAGTGAGGGGGATCTCGAGGCCCGAGGGGATAGGAGTTTCGGCACCGGCTGCTAATGAGGCCATGGCGAGGACATGTCGCACCACTACGATGGCGATAAGAAGCTGTACGGTGAAAATAACGATACGTAGAGCGGTCCACCTTCCGAGTTTTGTCCAAAATAGTCGTACGGAGGGGTGCCGATCCATTAAGATCAATCGGACAACAGAGATGACGCTGGACTTCATCTTTCGTCCGAGTTTCTTGACGAGATCCTTTTTGTGGTTATACCACTTAGCCTTCTTTTCTTCTTCGGTAAGGACCACTGGCGTACTCTCGGTCTTTTCGATGATGGCATTGTAAATGACGCCGGACATGAGGATGCTCATCGAAACCCAAGTAAACATCAAGGTGAGGACGAGAATAGGATCGGGTTGACCCCCAAACATCTTGGCGAGCCATTTCTGGGTACATCGAATATCGAATGGGAGTTCTTCGTTTGCTGCGCGCTTGGCTAGGGAGGTTGAATCAGTTGCGCCACCACTGGGCAGGTTGACCAGTGCGGTGATTTGGCGTCCGCCCATTACTGCGACGGCGATTTGGAGGACGAGGAGGAGGGAAAGAATTTTGGCGGCCATTGTGTATCGCCATAGCCCCGAGAAGATGGGTCGGATCGAAAGCAAGCTTGGCAGTGGTTTCTCATCCGCCTGCGTGGATTTACTGCCTTTGGTGTTGGGTATTGGCGGGTACGTTGGGGGAGCTTGCCCGTCTTTGATCGGTCCGCCATCTTTCCCGACTTTGTCCTCTGCTCCACCTGCTTTCCGGCGAGCTTTACTAGGCTGTGTAGGTGCGGCATCTTTCTCATCACCATCTTGCCCCGAAAACTCACTTCGAGGACTCTGCCCCGTACTTCTCCTTCTGGGTTCGCGTGTCTTCGGACGCGCAGTAGACGACGCCGCGACCTCACTCCCGGTAGGCGATTGGGAGTCGACCAGTGTGTTATCCTCATCGGAGTGGTCACCATCCGACAAGGACTGATCCTTTACGTGGCTGTCTGTGTTCTTCAAATCAGTCTCCTTGAGTGATGTATGGACCTTTCCGTCATCTCCCGGTTTCTGGCGTTTCTCTATACAGGGTCAGCTAGTCGAAACATCAAAAAACAAAAACAAATGCAAAAAAACAGCACTCACGCCTATCCTTGGAATCCAAGGTGGTCGAGTCAATTAGAGCCTCGTCTGTCTCTTGAACTTGTGCGTCCGTCTTGTGAGGGTCTTCTGGGCCTTGAACGTTTCGTCGGATACCATCGTGAGGATCCCGATCACCTTCATGTGGTTTATTTTGCCCCTTCCGTCCACCTACAATCAGCCACTTCGAGCACTTTCTGGACCTACCGCTGATATCTCTATCTCTGCTATCTGATCTCTGCTTCATCGCGGCCTCCTCGTCCCCGGATGACTCGCTATCGGCACTACTCACTCTCTCCTGATCCTGGCCTCTGCTTGAAGTATGCCGTGCTACTTCGGGGATGCCGTGCTGCTTCGGCGTCTTTTTTGGATGAGTCGAGGATTGTTCCGGTGTTTCCATCGGCCGTGCAACTGAGTTGGAGTCTTCTGATGCGGAGATATGGTCGGAAGCAGGATAGCGTGTCTCATGGTTTGCCATTGGTATCTGGGTGTTACTCTCTGCGGAAGTTACTGGTCGACCAAGAGAATCGAAAACGCCCTCGGGATGTTCATCCGGTATGAAGACTTCGTTCGCTATGAGGTTATAAGCTCATACCTCGTAAAGACTTGCCCTGAAGATGGAGAGAACTGCACAGAAAGCACTTACCTGTTGTCTCGGTGGTGAAAATCTGGGACTGTGCACCTGGAACGCCGTTGATCCCATTGTAGCCCGAATCGTACACCACGTTTCGGCCGACTTGCTCCTTTTCACTTCCAACTTGCTTCTCTTCGCTCCCCATTTGCTTCTCTTTGCTTTCAAGATCTCCTCTCCAGATTTTTGTGACCGGGATTTCCAGTGGCTTTGTAGTGAGAAAATCTTTTGATTCGGAGGCAGAGTGCTCAGACCCCATCAATGTACTACCATTGAGGCTGGCTGCATCCTTCGGTGAAGACATGACCGGTATGTGACTACCGGTGGGTGGCACGCCGGCCCTCACATTTTCGTCGGGGTTATAACCAGGCTGCCGCCCTCCAACCGACCCATTGTTCACACCATCCTTACCGGAACCCTTGCCCTCGTCAAAAGCGCCTTGTTGTTCTCCGCCACCGGTACCTTGCGCGAACCTGTCTTTGGACGGGATTTGTCGGATTCTCGATCCCTGGCCTTTACTCTGCTAGCTAGTCAGACCAGTTCCTTGATTGCAAGCGTTTAGATAAGGCTCACTCCTGTATTCGGATACTCCGTATCAGATTTCTGCGCCTGTTTCTCAAGGTCACGCGGTGCACGTCTTTGTCCATTGGATCGGCCGGGTTCATTGTCAATATAATTCCTTGGACCATCATCACCGGGGTCGACCGTCTCTAATCATCAGCAAGGTGGAGAAGACAATTGACTGACCTTGAATCCGCTTGCCGCGATGATTGGCTTTCCTAGGCTGTGCCCCAGTATTTCCCTTGCGATTTTTAGAGTCTCCGCCTCTCCCCTCTTGATCTTCGTCTGTCGAAAGGTATCCGTTTTCCTGCGAGTCCTTTCCCTGACGCTGAGAACGTTCAGAGCGAATGGCAGCTGGTCATCAGCAAGCAACGCATGGTATGCGACTCACGTTTGTCAGCGGTCTGACGGGAATGGCCGGCTTCTGATTGGGCATATGATCTTAAATTATGACCACCTCCGTCATTCGGCTCAATGTCGCTGTTCTCTTGACCTCTCGAATGATCGAGTTCTTCTTTTGCGTCTCCCATCCCAGTATCAACCTGGTGATTGCCAGTGTTGATGGACGACCCGGTCTCATTAGTACCGGAATCGTTTTCAGGCCTCTTTTGAGATGATCGCAATCCCACTTGGGATGAGGAGCCAGCAGATTGCGGTCCCCTCTGGGACATGTTGTCGGTGCTATTCTTCTTCCGGGAAGCATCTGACCCAGCCGTCGACTTGTGACCGCCAAGTTCCTGCTTTGGTCCAGAATCGTATACAATGTTGTCTCCGGGATTCTTCCCCGAAGATGGCTTATTGTCACCGTTGCTTCCGGCTCCTTGCTCGATGTCTCCCCCTCCCGTCAGAGAGGCCCTCGATACCACCTCTGTCTCACTGTCGCCCAAGTGCCACTTAGCCTTCTGTCGGTCGAGTACCTGCAAAATTTCGGTCAACAAGGGCTGACATACGCCCCGGTCGATCGCAGACATTCTGTCGAAGCGGTTTTGCAGATCATTCGTTTCTGAGTTGGTTTTGTACCACCGATGGTAGGCACCCTTAGTATTTTCCGAGTCGGGGTGATTCTTCTCGCTGTCGACGATTGCACGAGCCACTTTTTGCCAGTCTGCGACGGTTTTTGGATCCGAGGCGAATGCTTGATCACCCTGGGAGGTGTTGACCCAGTCGTCGATTGGGCCGTCGCCATGCTTGTGCTGGCTATTTGACAGCTGGGAGTTCTTTTCATCACCCTCGTGACTATCTGCCGTAGCTGGTCCTCGTCTGCTCCGTAGATCAAGAGCCCGTGTCTGGCCAGCTGCCGATATGGAATCGCCAGGTACTATTGTTTTGGACTTCTTGCTATCGTATGTGGCATCTGTTCTGCCAGCGACTGAAAGTGAATCGTCAGGGGCTACTGGATCATTTCGAATCCCGTATTTATCGAATGTTGATTGACGGCGCCCTGCTCGAGAGCGATCGGGCTGGTAGGTGTGACCGCCTCCATTGCGATCGTTGCCATAGCGGACGTCGCCAGTTCGTGATTGTGCCGCCCGGGACTGCGAGGCGCTCGACAAGAGAGCGTCCTGACGGGTACCATCCGGCCCATATCGCGGAGCGCCCTGTCGACTTGAGGTATAAGCCGAGTTGCCGTCGATATCTGATAACGTCATCAGGTCTCCCGTTCCTCACATCATGTGTGAAATGCATACGTACTCAAAGGATAGACGCTGCTCTTGCGACGTCTGATTTCAGAAGGACTGTCGTCTCCCAAGACTCCTCCGTCGTGGAAACCGGGGGCCTTAGGCGGGATGTTTCCGGCAATGATTATACCATCATCATCGAACTTGAGTCGGCCATCGGGAGCCAACTCGGGGTGATCATGTTTAAGCTGAGCCTCGGCAAGTTTAGCCTCCATCCTTCCAATAGCCTCGTCGTCTTTTCGTTCTCGCAGCTTTTTGAGATTTTCCCGCATTTCTTGCAATCGCTTTCCGTCGGCTGCCTTTCGGGTCTCAGGAGTCCCAACGGCATCAGAGTCGAGAACCGCGCCTTCATCCTTGTTGATTTTGGCCAGCACCTTATCCATGTCCTCTAGCTGAGCCTTCATTTCCTTCTCTTGATCGGTGAGGTCGTCTGGTTGTTTTGCGTCGATATCTCCGATTTTCTTGTCGGCGTCAGATCTCGTCTGAAGTTGTGGGTGGGAAGCTTTGATGTGAACGATGCGGTTGTTCTGGTCCCTCACAGCGACCCACTCGGCCGAATCTTCCGCCTCTCCAACTCTTCCATCAACAGCGAGTCGTTTACCATCAGCATCCTTTTCATCATTCCTCTCATCCATGACCCATTGCATGAGGACGTGATCACCCGTCCCTTCTCTTTGTTTCTTGGAATCCAGTCTGAAAATGTCGTTTTTCGGCTTAGGGGCGCTTGCGTTCTCGTCTCGCCATTTCTTCTCGGCTGCTTCCTTTTCGAGCATCTTCTGTGTAGCTTCGTCCTTGGCCTTCTTCTCGTTCTCTTTGACCTTGAACTCTCGGTACTCCCGTCCAGTCATTTCCGCTTTCGTGAGGGTGGGGCTTTTCTCCAGATCCTGACTTGCCTCGCGGCGCGGCAGGCGTCTTCCACCAGAAGTTCGAAGCGACAGGCGTCTTCCGCTAGAGGCTCGACGTGGACTTCTAGGTGGATCTTGGAAGCCCACGGTCTTCTTCCTGGCGGGTTTGGGCGGGATGAGCCTGCTGGATCGACGACGTACAGAGTCGCGCCGGCTGGTCTTTCTGGAGTTGTTCCGGGATCGACTCCTTAGATACCTCTCGTCTTGAGTCTCCATAGATCCGCGACGCGGGTCTTTGACTCTGACCCATTTGCATTTTTCAGTGTCCCATTCTTCCTCGGAGAGGGATCCGGCGCGCCGCCTCCGGATTGGCTGTATTTCGCCGTTGCTGTCCACGAAGTGAGTTGCCCGACTTGCTGATCTTCCCGTCATAGGACCTGGACTGGGCATGATTCCTTCGCCGAGCACCTTGAAATCAGTAAAGAATCGCGAGGAGAGAAAAGATGGTACTGACGTTTCCGGTTTCGATGTTGGAAGGCCTCCTCCTATTGTTCCTGGTCCTCGATCCAGATCTACTCATTCTCCTAGATCCACGTCTCCCATTCCCGTCCGTATCCCTTCTAGATCTAGATCTAGATCTGTATCTCCTGTCCCCATGCGAGTCCCTCCTGGATCTGCGTCTACCTCCCCTATCCCGGTCCGGATCATCATCATCCCTTCTTCTGCTGTCTCTCCATACCCCATCCCTGTTAGGAACATTATCATCAGTCTCCTCAGTCTCATTTTCTTCAGTTTCGCCAGGCGGAATACCCCTTCTCCTCCTTTCGGCTCGACCTTTTTCGTCCCGCTCTCTGTGCTCTCTGAGGGCTTGCTCGGTCAACGCCTGAGGGAAAGCCGATCTTGGACCTCCTCCGCCTTCACCCCTGTCGGCGTTAATGCCGTTGGGTCGGGCACCAGTTCTTCCTGTGTGCCCGTTCCGATCGTCGTTGTGCTGTCCATCCTTAGTCCTGGTGATAGTATATTGTTTGGGGTTGTTGGGATCGACCTTGACGTTTATTTCCATTCCGTCAGCTATTTTGACCCTCATCCACCCTGGAAGCAGATTGCCGTTAGCGTCTTCCCCATTTCCAAGTCCGTTTCCCCCTGATCCACCACCATTAGAACCATCATTTCCTGTGCTCCCATCGGGGTTCGGGGGAGTGGTGCCAGGTGGATTTGATCCGTCTGGATTAGCGGTGTTATTAGGATCGGGTGTATTGTTAGGATCGGTTGTATTGTTTGGGTTGGGTGTATTATTCGGATCGGACGTAGTGCTTGGCGCGGCCTCGCCGTTGGAAGGAGCTGTACCATTTGCAGGATTCGTACCGTTTGGTTGGGTTTCACCGTTTGAGGGGGTCGAACCATTTGGATGGGCTGAGCCATTTGGGTGTGCTGAACCATTTGGATGTGCTGAACCATTTGAGCCTCTCGCATTAGGATCGCTGGAATTGCTAGGGGGTTTGGTGGTAGATTCTCTGGGCTCTCTTCTCGAAGATTCCTCGCGGACCGGAGGTACCAATTTAGCCGCCTCTCCTCCGACATACTTCAACCACCCTAGTCCAAGTAGGAAAAGTAGGACTGGAATAGCTATTAATGCTGCTTCAGTGAGTGCTTGATCGAAAGTAGCCATATTGTATCGTATCTAATCTGTCTGTAAGTTTGGTGACTGACAGTAATACTGATACTGAAGGGGAAGTAAGCGGGCCATTCTTCATATGCAGGACTCTTATGCCCAGATGAGGTGCTGTTACACATGATGCTCTGATGGAGATCGAATGAAAGGATGTGATCAAGCGATCAGGAGAAGTGGGGGTCGTTAATGCAAAGGAATGACGGTAGTCTCAGATTAGGCGCGATGGTGCGGGGCGGATGCAGCATGGCACGCCTATCACTCGAGCTGCATGAAGCCTTGGCAAGCGGTCTCGGGCCATCCTACAACCAGTAGCCAAATCATCGCCATGTTGAACCCGGTTCCTAGCCCTTCGCACCCAATACATTTCTCACCCGTAATCGGGATGGGGTGATCTCATCAATTGTCAGATCGACGTTCGAGCGTTTCACATCGCTCGGGACCGATAACATCTTCCGAAAAGGCACCCGAAAGCGTGTTTCTGTTTGCATCTTGAACAAACACACTTTCACCACGACTATGGGAAAAGCGGTACGGGATAGATCTGATTAGCTGCAAAGTACGATCTGTAAAGGAGGTACGTTGTATAGACGCGGGCCATTGACCTTCTGGACTTTCACACGGGTCTGTGCTCTATGTTGGGTTGGAGTCTATTCAATCTGCACAGCCAAGTTGATTGATTAAACGCTTTGACTTTCTTTCTTACCGCTTCTCTTTTCTCTTCTCTCATTCATCCTTCAAACTTCATCCTATATCATCCTATCTCGCAAAAAGGTTAGCTAGACGAACGAGATGATCTTCTCAACCCCTCTGGTCATGGCTTCGGTCATGGCTACCATGGTCCGAGCTTTGCCCAACCGACTATTCGACAGGCGGGAAGACACGACTCCTCCCGACCGAGACGATGTGGTCAACCTCAAACCGGTCGACTGGCATAATCTCCTCCAAGGATCTTATGGTGAGCTTTCAGTACCTGTTCCCGTCAGAGTATCCAAGCTGACTCACAGACCCATACGTTCAACAGCTATTCGAGAATTTAGATTTCAACTACACACACAATGTCGTCTCCCTCTCTAGATCTTCATACATCACCGACATCTCCTGCGTGTCCAACACTTCCCTGGTCATCTCCTTTTCCAACAAGACCGCTTTTGACTATATCAAGGGTGCGTGGAGTGTGGAAAGTCAAGAGCAGGAATTCGTCATCATTACCCCTACTTCTGGATGCAAGAAATCGCCTACCGAAAGCTCCTATTACCTCGTCACCAACGTCACCTACCCCCCTGCCAATGATCTCGCAGTATCACTACAAATCGAAGATCTCACCGCGCCGGAATGGGCAATCAATTGCAATGCACCGACTGATAACAAGACATACCTCGGTCTACCTACTGCTCCATGTTCCAACAAATTTGATCCACTCCTCGATAGCCGAATTGGGTACTACAACTTCGATAAAAACTTTACCTCTGATTTGAAGAGCTTCGCGACTGGTCTACAGTCTTACAACGAGTCCGACTATACCGCTCCAAATTCGGAGAAGAGGATGATCAATCATATCTGGCACAAGAGAGCTCCTCTCAACCCCTCAATCATTGGTAGAGCGATTGCCAATATTACCATCCTGAACGCTATCGAAAACATTGATAACCTAGCCATGTTCGCCCAGAGTATTCAGGAGGAAGCAATTTACGTTCCCGATAGGATCAGCCCAGACTCGATCTTGTCACTGGTCCCATTCGCTCCAATCGCTTCTCCTCAACCCGCTCCAGCACCAGTACCCGTCGAAGGGCCCGCCCCTACCCCTACTCCAGCGACTCCGGGATCTTCCGCCGCCCCAGCACCAGCACCCGCGCCAATCCAGAGCCAAGAGCAACAACCTCAGCCCATCGTCGCCCCCGCCCCAGTTGCTCCCCAGCCTTCGGCTGCATCGCAAGAAGCTCCAGCACCAGCATTAACTCCATCTACCGACATTGCCCCATCCTCTGCCCCCGTTGCCGAGGTCTCATTGCCTGCTGCATTGTCTGTTGCGGTCTCTCAGCCTCCTCAGATCGAGGTGTCAGCACCAGTCTCGGCGGTCACGCCCTCTCCGGTGGCTGTTTCGTCCTCTGGACCAATTACGGAGCCTTCAGTCGCCGTATCTCAATCGCCAAATGTCAACTCTCAGGCGTCTTTGGCACCTCAACCCTCGGCTATGGAACCGTCTTCGGCACCGACCCCTTCCCGATCAGACATTCTACCGGTTCCTGCGATAGTACCATCACCATCCGCGGGCATACCCTCGTCTGCCCCGGTCCCATCATCTGCGGCTGTACCCTCATCTGCGAGTGTTTATTCGACACCATCGGCCCAGCCATCATCTCTTCCTACTTCGATCATTGCCCCAACTAGTCAGGCTTCCTCTGTGCCTTCGACTATCTCGTCTACGATTTCTTCCACGATATCTACTACGATGCCCTCGACTATTTCATCGACGACCACCTCTTCTGATTCGGTCTCATCAGATATCTCGACATCTGTGTCTACCTCCTCTAGCTCATCCTCGTCAATCTCCACCTCATCCGACACAACCTCATCCGACACTACCTCTTCAGACACTACTTCATCGAGCTCGAGCTCCGATTCTAGCACATCTTCTTCGACGTCTACGACCTCCAGCTCTGAATCGTCATCAAGCTCTAGCTCGTCATCCAGCTCTGACTCGTCCACAAGCTCTAGCTCGTCGTCAAGCTCTGACTCGTCCACAAGCTCTAGCTCGTCGTCAAGCTCAAGCTCGTCATTCAGCTCTAGCTCGAGCTCATTCTCCTCTTCAAGCATCGATCCATGCAGCTACATCTACTCGGACTCGATCTCGCAGTATAAGCGATGTGGCGATACATGCTCGACAGCATGTTACAGTGGAACGTGTAATACTTACTGCCCATCAAGCACTCCTTCGAGCCAGTACCCCACCAGTGCCCCCAGTACGACTCCGTTCCCTGAATCTTCAAGTGCGGATTACAACAGTATTGGCTCTGTGACTCCTAGTAGCAGTATCGACAGCTCTAGCCCGACTCCGACGGTCGCCCCAGACTCACCTTCAGCCGATTCATCTAGTAACGATTTCTACTCCGCCTCATCTGGCCCAAGTGCATCCCCATCCGATGGCGGATACAGGAAGAGACAAGACGTTGCTGGTTCCGTCATCAAGCTGGGTCAAAACTTGGGATACAAACAGACCCCGATTCGAGAGTCTTCACAAGCGTACGGGACTGTCGGGGATGAACAGGGGAATATCAGGATTGCATCTCAGCAAG
>Ga0265780_10011656_pt1 | contig 10375 bp, 7 predicted proteins | sample P1T30metagenome_FD_192432 | JGI IMG/M metagenome (GOLD analysis project Ga0265780, IMG submission 192432) | Plant litter microbial communities from East Loma Ridge, Irvine, California - P1 T30 | ecosystem: Environmental > Terrestrial > Plant litter > Unclassified | place: USA: California... | reverse complement strand
GGCCTACATCATTGTAGGGATCTTCTTGCTGACCCAGCCGTTGGCAAATGGCACCAAGATGGCTTCCATCTTCTCCTTGGCAACTCAGACGATTGTATGTACACACCTTTACCTTGATTACACTTTGCTCTAACTTGGTTCAAGGTTACGTTGAACATGCGCAGCGCGCGCGGGATCTTTGCGATGAGATGCCCAAGGAAACTCTTCGAATAGACCCGGATAAGGATGTCGCAGGACTCACTCAATACCTGGAGATGGCTGAAGTAATGCTGGCGCAGCCTCTATTGAAACCTATGGCTCGATAGAAAGAGTTGCATGCATGACAGAAGTATTGATAACCCACCTGTTTGGCGTCTACTTGTGCCACATCGTGAGATAGCTACTTCTTCGTCAACATATGCATCGTGCTCTGAGATCATCAATTTCACGCAACATGGTGCATTAGTGTGCTAAAGACCGAACCCTTTGACAGATTTCCCTTGGGGTATATCTCCCCATAAGCAGTCTATAAGCGCCATAAGAGACCTGAGAATGAGATCCGTAGTTTCTACCGTACCAGCCTTGCCTACTCATACCGAAAGAATCATTTACTTAGCATGAGCGTACTTCTGCTCGTGAACGCCAATGGCACTATGTCATGTCAGTTTCTTGTCTCGGTCGTATCTCAAAAGGGGAGACTTACCGTCCAGAAGGATCCGTCTGGTTGCTCCAAGTGGGCGTCCATCGCATGACGGTGTCGGCGCAGTAGCTGGGGAAGTGCTCGTCGAACATACACCTGTACCAGTACGCCTCCTTGGTATCCGGGATGTCGTTGCCCCACTCCGGCTTCGGGTTCTTCATCATCTCATCGGTAACGTGGAGCTCAGCGGTGTCCTTGAGCGCGTCAATCCATCCGTAGCCTACACCATCAGAGAACTGCTCCTTCTGTCTCCAGAGGATCTTCTCAGGGAGGTAGGGCTGGGTCTCTGGTTCGTCGGTGGTATCGAATGCCTTGCGCAGAATGTACTTCTCGATGCGGCCGGCTTCCCTGTCAATAAGCTTGTCGGCAGGATCGATGTTCATGGCGGTGTTGAGGAAGTCCTTGTCTAGGAAAGGCACACGCGCCTCGACACCCCAGGCGGATGTTGACTTGTTGGCACGAAGACAGTCGGCAAGATGGAGGTTCTTGACACGGCGGATGCATTCTTGGTGGAAAGCGGCCTTGTCAGGCGCGTTGTGGAAGTAGAGGTATCCACCAAAGATCTCGTCACTTCCTTCTCCTGAGAGCACCATCTTGACTCCCATAGCCTTGATCTTTCTGCTCAGCAAGAACATGGGTGTTGAGGCGCGGATGGTCGTTACGTCGAAGGTCTCGAGGTGAAAGATGACATCTGTGAGTGCGTTGAGGCCGTCTTCGATGGTAAAGGTGAAAGTGTGGTGCTTGGTTCCGAGGAAGTTGGCTACCTCCTGCGCAGCGATGGCATCGGGTGCGTTGGGCAGACCAATTGAGAAGGAGTTGAGCTGTCCCAGAAGGAGATCTGTCTGAAGCTCGTTGGAGTCGTCAATACCAACAAGTTGGTTCTGTTGCTCGCTGGCGTTGCCCGAAGACGCCGCAGCCTTCTTCCTTGTGAGCTCATTCAAGCGCAGGGTTTCCCGTTGCGCAATTGAAGCGACCAGACTCGAGTCAAGACCACCAGAGAGAAGTACACCAAAGGGAACTTCCGCCATCATGCGTTTCCGCACTGATCGCTCAAACGATGCCCTCAATTCCTTGTAGTTTACGGGTTGTGTAGGGATGTTCTCGGGCTCGACCAGCCACTTGGGGTCGTAGTATCGGGTGAGCGAATCCGTCTTCGAGTCGTAAACGTGCCCTGGAGGGAAGGAGATGATGTTGTCGCAGACAGGATGTAAGCACTTCAGCTCGGAGGCGAAGAATACCGCGCCTGGTGCTGTGCTCGATCGGCCCATGTAGAAGGTGGTGATACCGATCGGGTCGCGTGCTGCGATGACACGATCTTGAGCCTTGTCGTGAAGGACCCAAGAGAACATGCCGTCGAGTTTCCGGGGAGCATCGATGTCATGTTCGAGATACTGCCATGCGTCAGCCTCTATCCCATACAAGAAGTGTGCCCAATATTACCAGAGGAATGATAACCTCGCAATCTGAGTGTGTCTTGAAGTTGTACGGGTTCTTGAGGGACTTGCGGAGGATTCGGTGGTTGTAGATCTCGCCGTTGACGGCCAGGGAAACGGTTCCCTCATCGTTGACGAGTGGCTGAGCGCCAGATTCTGACCCGTGTAAGCTTCCGCCAAAAGTAATATATGGCTTGTGATCTCTTACCGACGCCGACAATGCTCAAGCGCTCGTGAACCAGGACTGTCTGTCTTTAGTACTTTGTGTGACTCAGTGCTCCAAGAGTGCCTCACTGGTGTTGTTCGCAACGTGGTTACCCGCTGTAATGTGTCAGTCATTGCGATTGTTGGCGCATAAATAGTCACAAAGAATGCTTACACCAATCTGGACCTCGATGGCTTATCTATCAGTCAGTACAGAGGTTCTCATGATGTAGTCGCTGAATGGAGGGGTTTCGAGGAATCACGCACCGAACGGCCTTTCCCATCTACAATTTGTTAGAATGTGCTCCTATGCAGTCGATACAGTCAGTACTTACTTTCAGGGCCGTAGGCTTGAAGGTCTGCACATCAGGATGCCTTTTTGGAGAAGTTGTTAGCCGCGTATCAACATGGGCGCAAATCATCTGGTGTACAGCTAATTCGGTAGATGCGCGCGCGCAACGGTCGAAACTTACTTATGACACGCGAATATCCCACACATACTGGGCGAAGGTGAATTGGATGAAGGAAGATAGAGTCGAATTCAAGCGCAAGAGGAAGGGTAAGCTGCTATCTTAGAGTCACAAAATCCTAGCGAGGTCGGCCTGCCCCACTAAAGTCATTTCCATGACCGAAGACCGCCGCGGCAAGATAAGTTCGGGGTTGGCAGCTGGGAGTATCCACAATCTGCAAGGATGCAGTCTGACGTCGAAGAAACTTGTGGAGTGTTGACTGTTCTTGCACCTCGCTTTCGTTTCGCGTACGCGGAGATGCTCGAACGCCTGGGGGATTCGCCCATTCAGAACATCGCCGTAATCGGCCATTCACCACGCGACACAGTCAAAGCACAAGCTTATACAAGTATACGTAGACATTATTTTTCTCAAACAATTTCGCAACTTTGCAACTCCGAATTATGTAGCTGTTGATACATGGACGCTTGCACACAAATGTGGTCATGCCTCCCTAGCAGCTGCCACTTCGCATGTGTAACCAACAAACAGCACCAGTTCCATCCAAGCAAGAGATACCCACATGAAAGAGAAAAGCAGTTGTCCATCCCGTTGTCCAGCGCCATACCGCCGGCCTATCTCCTCATCTCCGTGTGTTGAAAGATGCCACCCGACTTGTCGCCGTCTCCGCACAATGTAGATCCGGGGTCGCGGTTGGCGCACGGTGCTTTACTGGCTTTCCGGTGCCAGGTATAGTGCGAAGACGCTCAGAAGAGGAAATAAGCAATCAGGAAGCTGATAAGACATAGAAGGGCGGTGATCTGAACAGACACGCCGCCGGCAGGGGCTTGCCGTGTGTCCATGGAGGTCGAAACTCCTTGCTTCGAGTCCTGGGCGGATCCTGTCTTTCGCTGGCGGAGACCGGTGGCCTCGCTGACCTGCTGTGTCAACCGCGCAATCTGGGCCTTGGCTTCAGCGAGCTGAGCCTCCACGTCGCTTGAAGATGGCATGGCACTAGCGACAGTTCCAGCAGCAGAGCTGAAGCTCGACCCCATGTTACCACTCGATGCAGGGTTGTAGGTCTCGTTCCTGATCTCTCCCAAGTCTTTGCTTCCTGATGGGCGCTCAGAGGGAACGGAGACAGGCCCAGAAGCGTCCGATACGCCGCGCTGAGGAGTCACAGCCTCGGGTGATGGAGAGGAAAGCATCGAATCGCGGCTAACGCCGTTGGTTCTCGCAGGAGTTGCGCTGGAGGCATCGTCGGGTGCGAGGAAGAGGACTCTGATCTTCTTCTCTTGGATGGAAGACTTGGCGGTCTGCTCGATGTGCGACCACTACAAGTAACTATTAACACACATCCAGTCCTAATTCCCTGATATTATGACGTACCAGAGACCCGACGTTGGTGAACTCCTTATCGGCGGTGACGAGGACAGATTGCACAAGGAACTTGTCGCGGCACTTCGCATCTGGCGGTGGGTCTTCCTTCATGGCTTGGAGGAGAACTGGGCGCATGTGTCAGTTTGCTGCAGACTCGTGTGGGCGCGCGCATAGAGGGCATGCATACTCTGAACTTCGACATCTTTCCCAGGCTCGATGCGTCCGCTGTTCGGCCTCACACAGTATCTAGACCCGTCATCAGTGGTTGTGGGGAGAGGTATCGCGGGCGTCGTACTGCTTGGGAGCCGTTGTTTTCACCTTGATTGTGTCAGCTGCATGTCCAAATTCCACATGACCTCGCAGAAATCCACGAGAAGCGTGCTTACCTTGAAAGCAATGGGGTCAGAGTGCGGGTTCTTCAAGCGGAGGGTCTGCGACACCTCGTGCTGGAAGGGTCCTAGCCATCTCAGTATGTTTGTCGGCTCAATGCCATGGACGAAGCTTACGCTTGAAACCAAGCTCTACGGGGTCGAGCTCGACGGACATGGCGGGCGCGTGTGGGTTGCGGGTATGGGGTGGTGGTCGTGTCTTCCAGGGTTGGTAATCGGATCCGCGGTTACGGGGTACCTAGGCAGGGTCGCGACGAACCTCGGGAACCAGGGGAAGAGAGACGGGCGCGTATAATGTAGTGAGAAGCTGAGTAATCTGGAGATGGGGTGCGCAAACGGTGTGGGTATCGCAGCGGGTGTGGATTGGGGTGGGTGCGGATAGTAGGGAGAGGAAGGCAGATGGTAAGGACAAGTTGCTATGACGTGCAGCGACGCCTCTTGATTCTCGATCGCGAGCTGCCTCTAGTGCCCACCCACGTAGACACTCCCAAGGCGACGACAACCATCACTCCTCTCGCTGAAATAGGCTGCAGTGACAGACGTATTCCACAAACATATTCATAGTGAAGATCACTGTACCAAGACAACCATCCGAGGATCTCACGCGCCTCATCCACGGTCCACCTTCTCTGTGGTTCCACCGCTACCGCCTTACACCCACATCCCACGTATAAAGCTAGACTCCTCCACTACACTCACTTCTCACTTTGATTCGCTACTAAACTACAACCTGCGCGATCCAAACGCCCAGATCCATCACCAAATAACCCACAACTTCCCATATACGACCGTCACCACCGCCACATTCACCATGGCCGGAGATCTAGATACCCTCATCGACATGGGCTTCCCCCGCGAACGCGCAGAGCTCGCCGTCAAAGCCACCGGCGGACTCCAGTCTGCCATCGATTGGCTTGAGACCAACCAGGACAAATCCGTCGACGAGATTAAGCAAGAGCAAGCCACCGCCGCCGCCAACGCCTCAGACGAGCCACCTGCCCTCCAGCCCGGCGAAGAAGCCAAGTCGCTCGTCTGCGATGAGTGCGGCAAGAGATTCCGCTCCGTCAACCAAGCCCAGTTCCACGGCGAGAAGACCGGCCACGAACAGTTCTCAGAGTCTACCGAGGAGATCGCGCCCCTCACAGAAGAACAAAAGGCCCAGCGCCTCCAAGAACTACGCGAGAAGCTCGCCGCCAAGCGCGCAACGCAGTCGGAGCAAGACAAAGAAGACCACAAGAGGAACGAGCAGATCCGCATGAAGGCCACAAAGGAGTCGCAAGATCTCCGCGAAGAGCTACAAAAGAAGGAGCGCTTAAAGGAAGCCGCTGCCAAGCGCGCAGAGAAGAAGGCAGACGAAGACGCAAGGAAACGCGTCCTAGCCAAGCTCGAAGCCGACAAGCAGGAGCGCAAGCGTAAAGCTGAGATTGAAAAGGCGAAGCGCGCCGGTCAGGCTCCTCCTCCCGCTCCTGTACAGGCGCCCCTCGCCACGTCCTCTGGTCCTACTACCAGCAAGCCTGCGAGCGCTTACACCGAGGCGCGTCTGGCGCTGCAGACACCCAGCGGAAGGGTCATGAAGAACTTCCCGGTCGAGACTACGCTGTTCGAGGTTGCGCATGCGCTGGAGCAGGATGGCATGACTGTGTCGACTTTCACGACCAACTTCCCCAAGAAGATATACGACCGGAGCGACTTCGGTATGACGCTCAAGGAAGCGGGTATGGTGCCCAGCGCGGCTTTGATTGTCGGATAGAAGCCGAGGCTTTTCGAGGACGTATTATGTAGATGCTTCTGAGGATGCATAGGGTGGCGTTGAGGTGGTGCAGGTGGTAGATACCCACAGAGGGATGCATATGGTAGCGTTGATGTATGTCGGCGGCAGTGAGCCAGACCGTAGATGAAGTCACGATGAATGAACCATGAGATTTACGGACTACAGATGCAAATATGCTGATATGTTCCAACGCCTACTAATGCTCGTCCAAACCCCATACTCGTTCCCCGTGTATACATCGCCTCAGTCATACTCATCAATATCATACCTCCCCGCCTCCCTCTGCGTACTGCACCACTCCTCACTCGCCAACCCACCCTCCTTCCTCCTCACCAACGCCTCCGCATCCTTACACCAATCACAGGCGAAGTCACACTCTGGCGTCTCCTCATCCGCAAAATACTTAGCAATGAGCTTATGCCGACATTTACTAGTGGTCTCACAGTAACCCACCAATGCCTCTAGACTCTTCGCTCGATGCGTCATCTGCTGCTGCTGTGCCTGTAATCCCGCTCCTGCTTTAGGCTGACGAGCAATATCCCTCGACAGTGAGTGCGCAGCGCGATCGCGGTCTTCGCGGCCGTAGTACAAGATGCAAATGGATGCTTTGCCGTCTCGACCTGCGCGACCGGCTTCTTGGTAGAACCCTTCGAAGGATTTGGGTATCTGCCAGTGTACTACAAAACGTACGTTTTCTTTGTCGATGCCCATGCCGAAGGCTGTTGTTGCGACTACGACGTCGTACCCGGCTTTGTTGGCTACCCAGCCTGATAGCGCGTCTGCACGGTCTGAGACGGAGAGGCCTGCGTGGTAAGGTTTTGCGCCTATGCCGTCTGAGCGGAGGCGTGCGGCGAGTGACTCGCAGTCTTTGCGGAACAGCGTGTAGATGATACCTGGGACGTTGTCTGAGCGCTGGTTCTGGGATGCTAGTTGAGAGGCGCGCTCAGGATTTGCAGCACGACGGGCGTGGATGGATTTGAGAAACTTGATGAAGTCGTCGTAGTGGTCTTCTGCGTCGGATTTAAAACGGACTTCGTAGTGGAGGTTTGGTCTGCTGGTGCTCATGCGGAACATTCTCAGCTTCTTCGGGTCCAAGGCGAGCGTGGTGATGATGTCGTCTCTTACACGCGCTGTTGCCGTAGCTGTTAAACATATGATCGGTACGTCAGGAAACTCCTTCTTGAAGAATGACAGTTGCTGGAATGAAGGGCGGAAGTCGTGTCCCCATTCGCTGACACAATGGGCTTCATCGACAGCGATGCGAGCCAGTTCTCCTTGAGAGTGGATGACTCGAAGGATCTTGCGGAAGTTGTCGCCCTGACAGAACTCTGGTGTTACGTAGAGCAGACGAGTTAGGGGATGACCGCATTGAAGGTCAGCTATGATCCTCTTCTTGTCTACCTGTGGTGTAGTGCTGTTGATCGTCTCGACTCTGATGTTGGCATTGCGCAGAGAGGCAACTTGGTTATTCTTGTGACTAATGAGCACTGATTCTGGAGATGAGATAGCATGGAGACGTACCATCAGTGCCAGCAAGGGAGATATCACAATAGTGACTAACACGATTAGCGGCGATAGCGGCTCTATGTTGATCTAAACATACTGCCAAAGTCGACTACTGCCGGGAGCTGATAGCATAAACTCTTTCCAAAAGAGGTCGCTGCCTGCAGGAAGACATCTTCGCCCTCCAACGTAGCCGTGACAACCTCTCGTTGTAATGGCCTGTAAACAGATTCAGTATACGCAAGCCGTGGTGAGAAGAGTAAAATACCGGAAGCTTGCTTTCTTGAACACCTTCCGCAGCGTAAAATCGAGATTCGAGTACGGTCGTTTCCTTTTGGCAGACATGACTCGCGATGTGAAGAACGGTGAAGTAAACGGATGGAAGGGTCGAAGGATTAGATCCAGACTTTTCACCGCCCGTGTGGTTGTAGCAGTGGCTTTATGGGAAGGCGAAGGCCCATGTTGGTTCGGCCAGATCAGAGTATAAGGAACCTATGAAGTCGTGCTAAGTCCACGGGCTGCAAGAGCGACGCGAGGTCGCGCACGTGGTCAATCGCGCTAGCACGTGAGGCCCCACCTGGGCACAGAAAGATTCCATTGACTCCAGCGACTACCTCCTCCACCATTTGTTGATTGTAGAACCTACTTCTGCGAATGCCCAGGTAGCCGTTTCGCGAAATGGCTAAGATACCTGCATAAATCGCCTGCGACGGGCTTATCGCAAACACCCGTCTTCACGCCTAAATGCCCGAACCAGCAGCATCATGTCTAAGCCAAACTCAACAGCGCAACCTCCACCCGGTTTCGTAATCAAAGACTACTCTACCTTCCCACCAAAGATTCGCCTCTCCATCGCCGACAAAGTAGCCAAGCTCGAACGAAAAGTCTTCCCCGCAATCGAGCATTTCAACTACGATGTAGAACTCAAGAAAAAGAACACGGGACTCCTCTTGATCTTCAAAGCAGATGATGCCGACAAACTGATCGGATATCTCGTCTACCAGCGAATGAAGAGATTGGCTTGGCTACATAAACTCTGTGTCATCGAGCAAGAAAGAGGGAGGGGGCTTGGTAGAGCTCTGATACATTGCTTTCGTCATCAAATGGAGAAGGGGGGCTGTAGTACGGTCTTTCTATGGGTAGATGAGAGTCGTGCTCCTGCTAGAGCACTGTATGCATCGTGTGGCTTTCAGCAGGCGGAATGCCGGCCTGATTATTATGGACCGGGACGAACGGCCTTGAAGCTTGAGTTGTCACTCGACGACTGAACACGACCAAAAAACCTGGAAGTGGAGTCGAAGAGGCTATCTGCAGTTCAGTTCCAGCGAAGGTGATTACTGGTATCAGGGTGGGATGTGTAACTGGACATTCATTCGAGAGCAGGACATCACGGTCCTTTCATCTACTTCATCATTTATCATCCAAAACTCCAGAAAAAGCTATGTAGCAACGTTATCTATCCCAGACTCTCGAAGCGCCTACGCCATACGCCATACCATGCATTAGTCGTTCTGTCGCCGGTCCCTACAACTGAATATCGTTGTTCAGCAACCGTACTTCCTCACCGGGCTTGAACGCCGGCAGACCAATGTACGGGCATCCGTCACATCTGAACGCATCGCCCAGTGCGCAGTTCCCGCAGCTGCCAACCTTTCCTTGTACTGTAAAGTCTACCTCGTCAAGGTCGTCGGCGTCCAACTTGAGCGAGTTCAATGCTTTATCGGCGGAGGTACGTTTGGCGGCGTCTTCGGCTTCGAGTTTCTCCTTCATACCGCAGGTGCAGTCTTTGCATGCGCGTCGTCGCTTGCCGGGCTTAGGTTGGCACTCGAGTGCTGAAATCATGTTAGCAGGGTTTCTCATGGTAGTAAGAGGACTTGACGTACGTTGGAGGACTGGACGAGCCATGTCTGCCTCTGTAATGAGGTCGTCTTCGTCAATTAGGTCATCATCTTCTCCTGTGATGATCGGGTCCTCAAGATCATCGCTGAAATCGACGAAGCCCACACCTGCTGCTGGCTTGACGGGCTCAGGCTGGTTGCGCTTGCGAAGGTTGAGCGGGACTGAACCATCCGGGTTGACTGTGCCATTTGCGCCGTTCGTTCCGTTTGTTCCATTCGCGCCATTTGCCTTCTTGCCGAACTTCAGCGGTATCGACACCGGCTCCTCTTGTTCGGGCTTGGTCATGCCGTCGGCTGTCTCTGTGAGTCCTGCCAGGATAGCCTCTGTCTTCTCTGCGCCTTCAAAGGCGCCTGCCTGGCTCTTAAGAACTCCCCCAACCTTCAATGCGCTGACTACTTTGTTCATGACATCGCGTGCCAACAACTTGTGACTTTCGCGTGTGGTACCGTCGGCGTCGGCGAGGAGGAGAACAACATCGTATGTGGACGCGGGAAGATTGACCAGACCAGCGGCGATACGGTCGAGCATCTGCAGGTCGGTTGAGTTGCGATCGTGGATCTCGTAAACTTGGTCAAGTCGCTCTGGGTGCGCCGCAATCGACGGCGTGCCGATCAGAAGGCATCGCGGGGCCATGGTGGGGTATCGTGGCGCTGTGTGTCGATGGAGGG
>Ga0265780_10011655_pt1 | contig 10376 bp, 11 predicted proteins | sample P1T30metagenome_FD_192432 | JGI IMG/M metagenome (GOLD analysis project Ga0265780, IMG submission 192432) | Plant litter microbial communities from East Loma Ridge, Irvine, California - P1 T30 | ecosystem: Environmental > Terrestrial > Plant litter > Unclassified | place: USA: California... | reverse complement strand
CCCGAGGCCGTGACCGCCGAGCCCGTGGTCGACCGCGCGGAGCCCACCCAAAAAGCCAAGCCCGCGGCGCCGGATGCCCGCCCGAGCGTCACGGCAGCACCCACGGTCACGCCCGTCGCCGCCCCTGCGCGTGCGGAGGTCGCGGTCGGCGTCGAGTTGCCGTCCAGCCCCGCCACGCCCAGCACCGCACCCCAGGACGAGCCGGCGCTCACCGTGACGCCCTCAGCCACAGGTGCGGTGGCCGATCTCGCGGGTGGCGCGGGTGGCGAGGTCGTTGCATCCACTCGTCATGGCGCCGCGCGAGATCTCGCGCCGCCCGGCAGACCTACCTTCGAATCCGACACGACTCCTGACTAGGCGGGACTCGAGTGCGCCCCTGCGCGCCCACGAGTCCATTTTTCGCTCTAGTTCAGGAGTTTTTGCATGCCATCAACCATTGCGCTGCCTGCCGTGCAGGCAGCCACAACCGCTCGGCGTTCCCGCCCGACCGACGTCACCGGCGCTCTGCTCGCGCGAGTGACCGAGGGCGACCAGTGGGCGTTCGCCGAGCTCTACGACACGGTCGCGCCGCGGGCCCTCGGTATCGCGACGCGCGTGATCGTCGACCGTCAGTTCGCCGAGGACGTCGTGCAGGAGGTGTTCCTCGAGATCTGGCAGAAGGCGGCGCGTTTCGACGGCTCGAGGGGCAACGGCACGAGCTGGATCCTCGGTCTCACCCGCAACCGGGCGATCGACCGGGTACGTGCCGAGCAGGCCGCGCGAGACCGCGACCTCGCCATCGGTTCGCGCGACTGGATCGCGGTGGTCGACGACGTGAGCGACAACGCCGAGGCGGCAGAGGACAAGCGGCTCGTCGAGCGCGCACTCCGCGTTCTTCCCGAGGCCCAGCGGATGACCGTGCAGCTCAGCTACGCCGGTTACAGCCACTCGCAGATCGCCGCCCGCCTGGGCATCCCCGTCGGTACTGTGAAGTCGCGGCTGCGCTCCGCCGTCACCCGGTTGCGCGAGGAGTTCGGCGTGGACGCCGTGTGAGCGCGGCTACCATGGGACGTTGACCCACGCAGCTACCGGAGCACCCATGACTGACATCGAACAGCCCGCAGAACCCACTGCCGAAGAGATCTCGGAGCAGAAGGCTGTTCGACTCGCCAAGCGCGACCGTCTCATCGCATCGGGTGTCGAGGCGTACCCCGTCGGCGTTCCGGTGACGACGACGATCGCGGCCGTTCGCGCGCAGTACGCGGACATCGAGACCGACTTCGCGACGGGCGACATCGTCGGCATCGCGGGTCGTGTCGTGCATTCGCGTATCGGCGGCAAGCTCTGCTTCGCGGCCCTGCAGTCGGGAAGTGGCGAGCGCATCCAGGTCATGATCTCGCTCGCCGAAGTGGGCGAGCAGTCGCTCGATGACTGGAAGGCACTCGTCGATCTCGGCGACCACGTCTTCGTGAGCGGCGAGGTCATCTCGAGCCGCCGCGGCGAGCTGTCGGTGCTCGCGAAGGAATGGAAGATCGCCGCCAAGGCCGTGCTCCCCCTGCCCAACCTCCACACCGACCTGAGCGACGAGGCGCGCGTGCGCAGCCGCTACCTCGACCTCATCGTGCGCGAGCAGGCCCGAACGACGGTTCGCGCTCGCGCGGCTGTCAATGCCTCACTGCGCGCGACCTTCACCGAGCACGAGTACCTCGAGGTCGAGACGCCGATGCTGCAGGTCATGCACGGCGGGGCATCCGCGCGCCCGTTCGCGACCCACTCGAACGCCTTCGACACCGAGCTCTACCTGCGCATCGCACCCGAGCTGTATCTCAAGCGTGCTGTCGTCGGCGGCATCGACCGCGTCTTCGAGATCAACCGCAACTTCCGCAACGAGGGTGCCGACTCGACGCACTCGCCCGAGTTCGCGATGCTCGAGGCGTATCAGGCCTACGGCGACTACAACCAGATGGCAGACCTCACGCAGGAACTCGTTCAGAAGGCGGCCATCGCCGTCTCCGGTTCGACGATCGTGACGTGGGCCGACGGCACCGAGTACGACCTGGGCGGCGAATGGGACCGCATCTCGATGTACGAGTCGCTCAATGCGGCGGCGGGGCTGGATGTCACGCCGCACACACCCGTCGAAGAACTGCTCGCCCACGCTGCCACCGTCGGCGTCGAGGTGCACCTGCCCACCCACGGCAAGCTCGTCGAAGAACTGTGGGAGCACTACGTCAAGGTCGACCTCGTTCGCCCGACCTTCGTGATGGACTTTCCCGTCGACACCTCACCTCTCGTGCGCGACCACCGGTCGATCGACGGCGTCGTCGAGAAGTGGGACCTCTACATCCGCGGCTTCGAACTCGCGACCGGCTACTCCGAACTCGTCGACCCCGTCGTGCAGCGCGAGCGCTTCGTCGAGCAGGCGAAGCTCGCAGGCAAGGGCGACGTCGAGGCGATGCCGCTCGACGAGGAGTTCCTGCGCGCACTCGAGTACGCGATGCCTCCGACGGGCGGCATGGGTATGGGTATCGACCGGCTGCTCATGGCGATCACCGGTCTCGGGATTCGCGAGACGATTCTGTTTCCGCTCGTGAAGTAAACATCCGGTGATTGAGCGAAGTCGAAATCAGATCGAGCGGAGCCGAGATCTCGACGAGCTCGAACTGATCTCGGCAGGCTCGATCACCGCCGCAGTTTGAGTCTGACCGCGGGCAGCTCCGGCGCGGGCAGCGCCGAACCCGGATAGTCGACGACGCCGAAGCGCTCGGTCGAGGATGCCCAGTCGGAGCGGTAGGCCGCGATCTCGTCGTGCGTGCGGCCGATGAAGTTCCACCACATGATGATGCGCTCGCCGAAGGGTGCGCCACCGATGAGCACGGCGCGCACGGCATCCATTCCGGCGGTGAGGGTGATGCTCGACGCTCCCGGCGGAAGGTAGAGCAGTTCGCTCGGCGCCACGGTCGAGCCGTCGACGGTGAGGGACCCCGCGTCGAGGAGCACTCCGTGCTCGAAGCTCGCATCGACCGGCAACTCGATGGTGGCACCGGCGGGGATGTCGAGCTGTGCTCCGACGACCGGGCTGAAGGTGCGCGCCGTCGAGGTGCTCCCGACAAGCGATCCGAGGAAGACCGAGACGGTCGCGCCCTCGAAGGTCACGGGGGTCGGAACGAAATGCTCGAAGAACGGCGCCGTGTCGCGGGCGGCATTGGGAAGGGCGATCCAGAGCTGTGCGCCGTGCAGAGTCACCGTGGCATCCGTCGACACCTCGGAGTGCGAGATTCCGTGTCCGGCGGTCATGAGGTTCAGCTCGCCCGGGCGCACCATGGCTCGGCTGCCGACGCTGTCGCGGTGCTCGACCTCGCCCGCGAAGAGCCAGCTGACCGTCTGGAGTCCGGTGTGCGGATGCGGCGGCACCACCATCCCGCCGCGCTCGGCCACCAGATCGGGGCCGTAGTGGTCGACGAAGCACCAGGCGCCGATGAGCGAACGCGAGCGCTGGGGGAGGGTGCGACGCACGTTCATGGCACGCGGCCCGCCGAGCGGGACATCCCGGGGCGACAGGATCGTGGCCGCGGCGACGGGATCGGCGCCCACTTCTTCAGAGGGCTCAGGGTCGAGGTTGCTCACGAGACTAAACTTAGGCGCATGGACGACCTCAAGCTGCCCCAGGACAAAGACAAGAAGCCCGAGGTCTCGTTCACGCGCAAGGCCGTGTGGTTCATCCTCGGCGCGATCGCCGTGTACATGATCATCAACGGCATCCTGGGAGCCGTTGCGTAGTGACGCGCAAGACGTCGCGCCTCATCATGACGGTGGCCCTCGTGGGCATCATCGTCGTGATCGCGCTCGTCACATTCACCAATCGATAAGACGTAGGGTTGAACGGTGATCGAGAACTTCTGGGGCAACGCGCTGTACTCGCTCGCGCCCACGGTGCTCGTCGGGCTCATCTTCTGGTTCGTGATGTGGTCGATCATCCGCGCTGACCGCAACGAACGTCGCTCGTACGCGAAGATCGAAGCCGAAGAGCGCGCCAAGCTCGACTCCACGGAGTAGGGCCTTCCGGCCTAGACGACCGCGTCGAGCTCGGTCAGCAGCCGGTCGGCGTCGTCGCGACTGAACGGCAGCGGCGGACGCACCTTGAGCGTGTCGTTGCGAGGGCCGGATGCCGCGAGCAGGACGCCGCGCTGCCGCAGCGCGTTCACGACCCGCAGCGCCTCCGCCTCGCTCGCGAGTTGCACGCCGATGAAGAGCCCGATGCCGCGCACCGTTCCGAACCGCGCGAGCTCGTCGAGAAGGTACGCACCCACCGTTCGGGCGTTGTCGACGAGGCCCTCGTCGCGCACGACGTCGAGCGTCGCTTGCGCCGCGGCGATCGACACCGAGTTGCCGCCGAAGGTGTTGAAGTAGCGCACACTGCGGCCGAACTCCGCGATCAGCTCGGGTCGCGCCATCACCGCGGCGACCGGATGCCCGTTGCCCATCGGCTTGCCCACGGTCACGAGGTCGGGCACGAGACCGTAGCGGTCGAAGCCCCACAGCCCGGTGCCGAGGCGCCCGAACCCGGGCTGCACCTCGTCGGCCACGAAGAGGCCGCCGGCGGCGCGGACGGCGGTCACGGCATCCGCGAGCTCGATGTCGGGAAAGATGCCGTCAGAGGCGAGGATCGTGTCGATGACGAGAGCGGCGGGCTTCACCCCGGCGGCCTGGAGCGATGTGATCGCCCGAGAGGTCGACGCGGCAAGGTCGAGCGGGTCGACGAGTCGCACCCACGGGGCCACGCTCGACGCGCCGACGAGCGACGGCGAGATCGCGGCGACCTCCGTCGTCACCCCGTGGTATGCGTTGGCCGTGACGATGACGCCCTCGCCGCCGGTCGCGTGCTTCGCGATGCGGAGGGCCAGGTCGTTGGCCTCCGAGCCGGTGCAGGTGAACATGATGTTGCCGATCGCCTCGGGCATCGTGCCGAGCACATCCTCGGCGTAGCTGACGAGGGCTTCGGAGAGATAGCGGGTGTGCGTGTTGAGGCTCGCCGCCTGTTCGGCGATCGCCGCCACGACATGAGGGTGGGCGTGGCCGACCGAAGGCACGTTGTTGTAGCAGTCCAGGTACTCGCGGCCAGTTGCATCCCACAGTTTCGTGCCGCTGCCGCGGACGAACTGGATGGGTTCCTCGTAGAAGAGGCGGTACGCCGTGCCGAGCGCTCGTTCGCGGCGTTCGACGAGGTCGCGGGTGGCCGCGTCGAGCTCGCCAGCGCGGCTGGGGTCGAAGTACGTCGTGGGGCCGGGCATCAGCTGTCTTTCGAGAGGTGGTCGTCGAGCTTCGCCCGCAACCGCTGCCATCCGCTCTGCGGGTCGGATCGATCGTCGGGACCACCCCGGTCGAGCTGCGCGTTGAGCAGCATCCGAAGGGCGAGGCGGGCACCGATGAGGTCGTCGAGGGCGTCCCACTCCATTCCGTCGAGCTCGACGTGGTCGGTGAACCCGTCGACGAACTCGTCGTGGTCGTCGAAGTAGCTCAGGGCGATCGCGAGGTCGGCGACGCGCACGGTGTGCACCACGTCGCCGAAGTCGAGGATGCCCGCGACCGCGCCGCCCGCATCGACGAGCACATTGCCGCGGTGGAAGTCGTTGTGCACGACCTGCCGTGGCAGGGAGGCGAGCACCGGCGCGACGCGAGTGCGGAAACGACGGAACGCCTCGTTCGCCTCGGCGGAGGGAAACTGCTCGAGAAGCGGCCGCGAGCGCTCGAGCTGCGCGACGTCCCAGGCCAGCACCCGTCGCGCGGCGGGGTGATCGAAATCTGCGAGCGTCGCCGTCAGTCGACCGAGCGCGGCACCGAGTTCGCGCCTGCGGATCTCCGTCGTTTCGGCAACCGGCGTGCCCGGCAGCCACGAGAGCAGCCGCCCCACCCGCCCCTCGTGGCTGGTGCGGCCGAGCGGCGTCTGCACGGCGAGGCCCGCGGATGCGGCGTGCTCGAGCGCGGCGTCCTGCAGGTCGAGTTGGGCGGCCGGTTCGTCGGGGGGTGCGAGCTTGAACCCGACGTCGCCCGTCGACGTCACGACGTGAAAGCTGTCATCGCGCTCGGTGTCGAGGCGCGTGGCCGACACCACGTCGAGGTCGAAGGCGCGGGCGACGAGGGCTGCGGCATCCACCTCGGAGAAGCGTGTCATCCCGTCAGCGTAGCGATGTCACTCTCTCGGGCGATCTCGCGCCGTGCACCGCTCTATAGAGTCGAACCATGAGGAAGCTTCGCGTGATCGCACTCGCTCTCGTCGTCACGGTCGCGCTGAGTGGATGCACGGTGCTCAACACCCTCGGATCAGCCGCCGACGAGGCTCGCATGAGCTCCGCCCTCGACGAACTCGAGGCGTCGCTCGCGGCGATCCCCGGCATCACGAGCGCCGTCTCGAGCATGCCGATCCGCGGCGACTTGAAGTTCGACGTCTCCGTCTAAGCCAGGTCAGACGGACTCACGATGGACAACCAGCGCAGAGCCGCGGATGCCGTCGTCGACCTCTTCACCGCGCCGCCGTTCAGCGAGCAGCCCCAGCTTCGATTCTCGATCAGCGAGGGGCCGGACGACCAACTCGTGAACCGGCTCGAGTTCGACATCGCTGGCTTCTCGAAGGACACCATCGACGGCGAGCTCGATTATCTCGACGCGTTCGCTGCCGCGGCCGGCGAGAACGTGACGATGGGCATCTACCCGCCCGAGCCCGAGAACGGGTTCGACAATTACACGCGCGCGATCGGCATCACCGATCGCGAGGCCACGATCGACTGGGCGGCACTGCGCGCCGTGCCCGACGCGACGACGGGTGAGACGGCCTACTCGATAGGGGCGGTCCACTCCCGGGGCGGGCTCATCCCCGAGAAGCTCGAGGCTCTCGGTGCGAGGGTCGGCGGCACGGAGGACTCGCTCTACTGGAACGCGAACGAGGACTATCTCGCGCTCAACATCGGGTCTGCGGAGCAGGACGACGACTTCGAGTCGCTGCCCGCGTGGAGCAGGCTCGTCGACGTCGCGCTTGCGGCCCAGTCCTCGAAGGCGGGCCTCGACTTCATCGGCCTGGGTGCCGCTGTCGGCGCCAGCGCCTACTTCGGCGAGTGCGACGATCCCAAGGTCGACGGCATCGCCGACGACTTCGTGGATGCGCTCGCTCGCGCGGGCATCAGGGGCGCGAAGCCCGGGGTGTGCATCTCGACGCTGCCGTACTAGCGCCCGACTTTGCGCGACCAGGGCAGGTCGAACGCCATACGTTTCACGTTGGCCGGCTTGCGTGGGTCGTAGCGCAGTTGCATCCGAGTGCCTTCGGCCGGGACATCCGCGGGCGCGAAGAATCCGACCTTCTCGGCCCACCGCGTCGTGCCCTGCTCGTCGACGAACGAGGCCGTCACGCGGTTGATCGACTCGAGCGCGTCCTGGGAGACGGGCTCGCGCCGAACTCCCAATTGCTCGACGGCCGTGACCGTCGCCTGCACGGCGGTGAGCGCCTCGAGCGGGATCGCCGTCGCCCGCCGACGCGCGACCACTGCCGCAACGAGGTTCGCCAGGGCGAAGGCAGCGAACGCCCAGGGCAGCCAGTCGCCGAGCGTGATCCACGCGGTGTCGACACCGTCGAGGTCTGTCAATGGGCGGTCGAGCGTCATCCAGTTCGCGGAGAGAGCGGGGGTGGCGATCGCCGCCACTGCCCAGAAGACCCCGACGCGAACGAGCACGGCGGGGAGGGCGCCGATCGCACCGGCGATTCGAGCGATGAAGACGAGCCCGAACAGGATGGCCGCCGGAATCCCGATCGCCGCCGCCACGACCTGCCACGGTTCGCCGTCGACGCCCATCTCGCTGATGTCGTAGATCGCCATGTAGCGGGCGCCGCCCGTGACCAGGCCGAACAGTGCGATGGCGACGAGGAGGTCGGCGCCGATCGTGAGTGGCAGCCACAGCACGATCGCTGTGAGGGTGCGCGACGACTCCGAGCGTTGCCTCTTCTCCCGGCGGCGGATCGTGGGATCGGTGAGGCTCATGGGTTCATCCGACCATGAAAGAGCGACAGCGCGCTAGCTTCTCCGTTCGCAACTCAGGCTGGATGGGCGGGCGGGCGCTGGCGAGGGCGGCGGTTCGGGCATCCGCGAGTCTGGGGGATGATTCTGCCTGAGTTGCGAACCTGGGCAGGGCCGGCGTCAGGAACGAGGGGCACGCACCAGCAGCTCCCCGATCTCGCAGTCCAGCGCCTCGCAGATGGCACTGAGCGTCGAGAACCGGATGGCGCGTGCACGATCGTTCTTGAGCACCGAGAGGTTGACGATGCTCACCCCGACCAGCTCCGAGAGCCGGGTCAGCGTCATCCCCCGTTGCTCGAGGAGCTCGTCGAGCCGACAGTGCACGCCGGTGAGTTCTTCGTCGCCCACTAGACAAGCCCGCGCGTCTCATGGGTGAGCTTCTGCCCGTATTCGAAGGCACAGCCGACGAGCATGAGGATGAACGCGAGTCCGACCGGCGCGGGGTCGAACTTCATCACCATCGGCCAGAATCCTTCGGCTCCGTCGTTGAGTTCGGTCACCACGAGCCACGAGCCGAATCCGCTCGCCGCCTGCCCGAGGATCGTGCCGATGAGCAGCACGGCGCCCGCGACGATGAAGGTCCAGGTGAGCGACCGAAGAAAGGGCTCGCGTCGCAGAAGCCGCCAGGCCAGGTAGACGAAGGATGCCGCGACGAGCAGTTGCGTGATGAACCCGATGACCCCGCCGGTCGTGAGCAGCCCGGCCGTGATCGGTTCGAGTGCTGCGACGGTCACGGTCGCGGTCTCGTAGCCGCCGTCGACGATCGTCGCGGCGCCTCCCGTCGCGGATGCGGGAAGGCTCTGCTCGACGAACAGGCTGACGGTGCGCTCGCCGCTCGAGAGCTCGCCGATGAGACCGGCGATGCCCCCGACGGTGACGACGAGCGCGTAGATCACGGCGCCAACGAGGATGAGCTGGAGTGCTGCCCTGTCCCATCCGCCCCATGTGGCGAGGGCGGGGGTGTCCGAGGTGGTCACGAGAGGCTCCTAACGATTATCGATAACAACGATAAACGTTAAAGTACGACGGTTCACGGTAAACCGCAAGCCCCGTCACGCCTAGGGCGAACATGGGCACGGATCCGGGCATCCGCTGGTTAGTCTCTAATACATCGGCACCGAACCCTGCCCGGTGCTCAAGGAGTGAACATGTTTGAGAGATTTACCGACCGCGCTCGTCGCGTCGTTGTTTTGGCCCAGGAAGAGGCCAAGATGCTCAACCACAACTACATCGGTACTGAGCACATCCTGCTCGGTCTCATCCACGAGGGTGAGGGCGTCGCAGCCAAGGCGCTCGAGTCCCTCAATATCTCGCTCGACGCTGTGCGCGAGCAGGTTCAAGACATCATCGGCCAGGGTCAGCAGCAGCCGACCGGCCACATCCCCTTCACGCCGCGCGCGAAGAAGGTTCTCGAGCTCTCCCTGCGCGAAGCGCTGCAGCTCGGCCACAACTACATCGGCACCGAGCACATCCTGCTCGGTCTCATCCGCGAGGGTGAGGGCGTCGCCGCGCAGGTTCTCGTCAAGCTCGGCGCCGACCTCAACCGCGTGCGCCAGCAGGTCATCCAGCTCCTCTCGGGCTACCAGGGCAAGGAAGCCGTCGCCGTCGGTGGCAACGACGCCGCGCCTGACAAGGGCTCGCAGATCCTCGACCAGTTCGGCCGCAACCTGACGCAGGCAGCGCGTGACGGAAAGCTCGACCCCGTCATCGGCCGCGAGAAGGAGGCGGAGCGGGTCATGCAGATCCTCTCGCGTCGCTCGAAGAACAACCCCGTCCTGATCGGCGAGCCCGGCGTCGGAAAGACCGCCGTCGTCGAAGGTCTCGCACAGGCCATCGTCAAGGGCGATGTGCCCGAGACGCTGAAGGACAAGCAGCTCTACTCGCTCGACCTCGGTTCACTCATCGCCGGAAGCCGCTACCGCGGTGACTTCGAGGAGCGCCTCAAGAAGGTCACCAAGGAGATCCGCACGCGCGGCGACATCATCGTCTTCATCGACGAGATCCACACCCTCGTGGGTGCGGGTGCCGCTGAGGGCGCGATCGATGCCGCGAGCATCCTCAAGCCGCTTCTCGCTCGTGGCGAGCTGCAGACGATCGGTGCGACGACTCTCGACGAGTACCGCAAGCACTTCGAGAAGGATGCCGCGCTCGAGCGCCGCTTCCAGCCCGTTCAGGTGCACGAGCCCACCCTCCCCCACACGATCAACATCCTCAAGGGACTCCGCGACAAGTACGAGGCGTTCCACAAGGTCTCGATCACCGACGGTGCGATCGTCGACGCGGCGAACCTCGCCGACCGCTACGTCGCCGACCGCTTCCTGCCGGACAAGGCCA
>Ga0265780_10011654_pt1 | contig 10376 bp, 10 predicted proteins | sample P1T30metagenome_FD_192432 | JGI IMG/M metagenome (GOLD analysis project Ga0265780, IMG submission 192432) | Plant litter microbial communities from East Loma Ridge, Irvine, California - P1 T30 | ecosystem: Environmental > Terrestrial > Plant litter > Unclassified | place: USA: California... | reverse complement strand
CAAGGATGGTATCTTCTCTTCGATCGAGAAACTCTTCACTCCAGAGGAGATGAGGAAGACCTATGAGGATGACGGCAAGCGACAAGTAGCTCTTCGTAAGCTTGTGTGGTTGTTGGGCGAGTTGAAGACAACAGTAAAGGAGAACACGAGCAATGGTTCTGCTGTGCTTCTCTGTCTGAGAAAGAGCGAAGAGCTAGTAGTACGCCCAATGAAGACGCACTTGCCTGCGCTTCCCGACGCGATTGTGCAGCGTTTCTGGACCTTGTCTGATCACGATGAGATGCACGCGTAGGTATATACAGGTGTTCATCAATTCTGATGACTGGTATTCTAGGCTGCCCAACTCTTTCATTGCTCCTCAAAGCTATCACAATCATATTGACTATCAAAGTATGTTCTCTATGGCTAGCCCGAACCAAGACGAGGCCCCAGTCCGAGTCAAAATCGTAGCCTGTTCCCATTCATTGCTGCGCCGCTGCTAGGCAGCCAATTGATTCACTTGCTAGGATTCCATGGTCCGGTCTACTAGCGCTACGCTCTCCCCTCCGCCCCCGGATTTGTCGCGTTGAGGAGTTCCACACCCTCTTACGTGGAATGTCCCGAAGATATGGAGATTTCACTAGGATTAGACAAGCAAATGCAAAAATCTGACGTCAAAGTAGGCTTCAGAGTGCTCGCTTATCGTCTTGAGTGAGGGACTATTGGCAAACAAAGTAAGTCTCTTCTACACCCCCATTCTTTTAGCGCTATCAAGCTCCCCCATCTCTCGTCTCTCGCCCCCATTACGGTCATGAGCAGTCCCACCACTGGCCGCCAGCGCGGTGCTGCCACCAAAACGCCCAGGAAAACCCCTCGCAAAGGCGCCGACGTCAGTCGCAGTGAGGAACAGAAGCGTCCGCGCGCGTCTAGCGGCGCCACCCCACGGGGGAAAACCCGAAAGCGCTCGCGGTCTGGAGCGACTTCTACCCTTGACGACGATGACGATTATGACGACGACTTCGATTCAGAGCACGACAGGAAAGTCAAGAAAGGTCGCGCGAGATTCAACGAAAACGGTTTCTTTCCTGAAGGTGACAAGAGCATGCGCTACTTTGGACCTGGGTTCACGGATCTATACTCGCCGTCCGTATCGCATCAACTCATCCATACCGGATTACACAACAAGATGCCGCCCCACGACGTACTTCAGAGGCCTTTCCATCCACTGCACAGTATCGCAACCCCCTCACAATTCGATCTGTCCGTCTTCACTATTCCGCTGACCGCATTGGAGATTCTTACGGTTTGAAACCCCTTACAGTCTCGCGAGATACTGCTAACTCGTCTCAAGTTCTTTCCCCTTCATGCGCAGATTCCCGAAGTGCAAGCCCGTTTCGCACAGAGCGGAATCACACCAAAAGTCCAGGCTTGGATCATCGTGAGTCTTCTTCCATGGCTACCCGAACGCGCGTATTGTACTGAGCTGACATTCCATCACGAAGAACCGTCAGCACTTTCTCCAAGGTCTGGACTGTCTCTTCGGTATGGACGCACGCACCTGGGTAAAGGACTGGAAAAAGAAGAAGGGGGTGACAAAGCCTGTCAAAAGAGCCCCGCCGCCTGCACCGCAGCCGATCATCCACACGACCGGTCACTACACATATACACCCGGTGTCAACCGACACACGGGCTTCGACATCGCCAAGATACCATACGCGCTTATCGATTGCGCCGAGGGTGTTCATCCGTGCAATTTTCCCCAAGGTCTTGACCGCGGTCCCTTCACCGAAGCCCTCGTTCAAGCGCAGTTCATGAATCGCTCGAACCTTATGCTGGCTGATCTAGATGCGTTCATTGCATATTGGCTTATTGATAGAAACCTTCCGGCCGGCTACAGCGATGCGGGGTTTTTGAAGAGGCATGTTGCGTCGCATGAGGAATATCGGGCTATGGTGAGGAAGGATGCAGAGGCTCACGGCTATAGGTGGGAGGATTGAGGCTTGAGCGATCTGTCGTGGTGAAGTTCAAGTGTGAGGATGATATACTGGCAGATGAATGGAAAAGAGGCACGTAGATGTCTAGACTGCCTTTCGTAGCTTGGAAGCGAGGCTCTTCCAGCGATACAGTCATAGACGTGCCAACGAATAAGAGTAATATGCGAATTATTTCAGTTGACGTGAACAAAGGCGTCTTGTTGGGAACATTCGCGGATGTGATATCGTGCGTGATACTGTCTGAGATCAACATTACATTGCTCAAAGCTACCGTGTAGTGTGTAAACACACGTCTCTATTATCACGTGAACCTTTCTCGTTGTAGTTAATGTAATGAAGTTTGCCATTTGAGCGAATGTCACATGTGTGAACCGCTCGACTATGTTCGAAATTACCCGTCCCATAAACTAATGTCGCAGCAACACGCACGAAATCATCTACTGAATCATTTGGATAACTGCGAGATCTTCTATCCAATTGCTTCCTTGCCTTTTTTGTGTCTTATTCTAATTGCAACGCTCATGATATCCGACCAGATACTCCTATAGCATGTCTTCCATTGGTTCGGTCGTCTCTTCTCATCTACTTCAATGATCTGCGCGACAGAGACACCGAAGCATCACCTCATTCCGTTCAAGCTTCTGTGCCCATAATCACTCTTGATGAAGTGACAGGGACAAATGTACACAGAGTGCGTGTAAGAAAGTAGGATAATGAAGCTTTCGTGAAGACAAAAGGGGGTACATAATACACTGCCTCTGCCCCGGACCAGGCCTTTCTCAACACACAAATGAGCCTTGCTCTTTCGCCACCACATCTGGAGTTCGGTACTTGCGGTCTTTCTGGTCGACCCCTTGATCGTGTGTAGATGTATAAATCCATCAATAACTCGACTCGTTCCTTCCCTTATCGTGGCTGACCTTGTGTAACGCACTTTGCGAATTAAAGGAGACTGACAAGTATTCTCAAGATAGGGACTGATTAATTGATCAACTGATGCTAAGTTCGAAGATATTTCCTCGTATGGGCAGGATATGACGTAACTGACCAGGAAGTGAGAAGCGGTGTCAGGGCACTTTCCAGTTGGTCATGAGATAGAAGAAAGCTTTTCAAAGGATTGACGTTGTGATCGGATGGCTTCGCATGAAAAGCGTGGAGCAATTTACAGGTTTCGATCTAGTTCGCATCCCACCGCGATTGTGTTTTCACTAACAAAGTTTTCTGACAGCTCTTCTTCCGTTGCTTAAGGACGTCGCACCAGCGACTTCTCATCGAGACACTTCTCTGCGATCCTCGCCAACGTCGCTGGATGCCCGAGACCGTGTACCTCATATGGTTGAGTCGTGTCGTGAGACCGGGATGGCGAGATGGCGGTCTCCTAATGGGAATATCGTAGTGTCGAAAGCTGGGTGATGGCTCCGAGACCTCCGTGAGATAGATTTCGGATCTATCCATGGCACACATCCGTTGAGTGTCATGAGAAGAGATCGCAGGAGCTGGAATGACTGGTATGTCTAAAGCTCAGCCTCACTGGTCATTGAGCCTGGTCTTGGCTCCCCATCGCGAACTTTGCTTTGTCCTTCTTTTGCTGGATGCGATAATCCGCCATCGTCTTGCGATATCGTTTTAATTGTAGCCTGTGACGGCGAAACGCCTCCTCGTCTGGGTTCTCCATCCCAGGTCCGAAAGCCGGGTTTGTTGTCTGAAAGTAACCACCCAAATCTTCGATGAACGGGACATCGCTGAGCAAGAGATCAGCCCACTCGTCTAGATTGTCGACCACATACTCGATCACTTGAGTCAGAAGACCCCTGTCTAATCCGGAAGGATAGTTTCCGCGATCGACACCGTTCGCAAGATCGCGGACGTAGTAGTCGAGTAGTCGGTATTCGTTTACAGGCGGTGTCCAGTTCCCGCAAGAAAAGGATGTAACTGGAGGAGCCGCGATCGCAGAGAGATGCTGCTGTTCCTGACCACGAGAGCCAGACAATTCTTGGATTTCACGACTATACTTGTTCGTCTGCTGACTGATGGTCGACGGGCCGACACCTTCGACGGCGTCGGTGTTGTAAGCGCGGTTCTTCAAAACATTAGCCTACGAAAGACAAGAGCTGGAAAGGAGAGCTGAACTCACAATCAAGTCAGCGATATTATTTTGCGTCGAGCCACTTCGAGCAAATCTCTGTGTCCAGTCCGGCCAGAGTGAGCCATGCGCAGGAAACCACTATACGATATATCAGCTGCGGTGTCTTCGTTTGAGCGATCGATATATACTCACGATGGTCATCTCCACTATGCTTATAGGTGTCGAGCCCAAGTACCGGATATCAACCTGCTTTGGGGCGCCCATACTGTATACCGGGTGCGGTTTACCATCGATACGGTAGTCTTTCATGTCGATGTTCATCTCCGCGGCGATGCGTACAAGACCCTCGGGTGGTATGGTCCCTTGGCCGCCTTGCTTGAACGTAGCTTCGATTATTGGATCGAGCGGGACTGTGACCTGGAAGCCGCCGCCAAGATCAAGAAGGTAGGTGCCTTCCGGTAACGCATCCGGTGAGGATTCTAGAATAGCTTGATTGCAGCGGTCTCGGCTCAGCCTTGCGTCTTCTTCGAATGCTGAGTTATAGTCTTCGGAATCAAGAAGCGCCTGTCGATGTATGGTAAGTTGGCCAGGATATTGGCGCCTTGCGTCGAGAAGGTTAGCGAATGTGAAGTCAAAGCCTGAGACGCCGGGGCCGATCGGGCTGGTTCTACCTCCAAGGAAGCCCAATGCTCGAGCAAGATTCTTGCCTCCTTGAGTTTTGCTTGGCGTTCGAAGACGTATAGCTGCGGAGATCTCGCCGTCGGCTTCAACATGCGGTGTTGGTAAGTCATTGCCACTGTCTTTCTCGACGCCCAAGCTTGCTGCTGCCAGACCCAGCGAGTCACTTCGCGGTCCGAGTGAGCCCGACAGTGATTTGGTGAGTTGCGGTGATATATCGCTGTGCAGTGGGCTAGCAGGCTGTAACCGATGGGCGTTCCCAGTTTCAAAGTCATAATTGGCGATGGCCTTGATGTTTATACTGGTTGTTTGTTGGTAAGGCTTGGCCACTCCGTTGGCCTTGCTGGGCACTCTCATCGAAGTCTTCCTGGGTTCTTTCTTGGACGCGGTACGGACCTGAGGTATAGCAAGTATGCTTGTAGACGGAGCATAGTATGGCAAATGCCGCGTCGCGGGGTGCATGTTGTCTCTAGGCGTAAAGAGAAGCCCCTGAGGGGCGAAAGCGTAGGCGTAAAGGTCACTAGCCGGCGACGTAGTCTCTGGATCATGCATAGACTGCGACATAAACGACGACGCTGGCTGTTCATCTTCCATTACATGGTATATACCGCCAGGGAATTGTTGATGGTCATGCGCAGACTGGTGCGCTTCGTCTACGCTGAGGGTAGCGCCAAAGACGAACTCGTCTGCGCCGGTGGGCCACATCGCGTCGATAGAATGATACTGCGGTGTACGAGAGGGCTCGTGGCTCTCAGAGGCTCGCTCAGTGGATGGTTGGCTTTCTTGTCGCGCCCAATTACTTGGGTATTGCTGTGGCGGCATTGGTAACCTCCTCGGCTGCGATGGCAGTGAGCCTAGCGGAGTAACTTGCGGTGCGCTAATGGTTGCGGCAAGGATCTCGAAGATAGTCGATCAGTTTTGGGAGTACAGTATCTGTAGCAAGGGCGGCAAGTAAGTCGACGATGGGCTCAGCGCGCCATGCGAGCCTTACCAAATGTCTTTGTCAAGGATTGCACTGGATGGTTATACTAGCGAGCTTGGTTAGATATGGCTGCTGTGTTTATGTCGAGTTAAGCAGGGCGCGAAGCAGCGATTGGATGTTGAGGTGGGCGAAAGAAAGGGTCGACGAGGGTACAACGTCCGCGTTCGGCTGTTGCGGCCAAGGGGCTGCGCTAGCCTTTATGATGCCTTCACAGCCACCATCTGCTTTCCAATATACGGTCTTCTAAAGGAGATCATAATAAGTCGGAAGATCTGAAAAATGCTTATCGCGATGCTGAGAGACACTTAAAAGACAATAATGCGACCGGTAGAAGTAACCTTGACGGGTAGACTATAAACACCGCAGCTTTGTCGCCATATATCACAAGGCGTCGAGTACACGATGTGCTGTGGCCGCTCAGCTCTAATATCATCTCAATGTACTCGATCGTGCTCGGTTTTCAATGCACCGGGTTTGCTACCAAACTTCAATGGATCAATCTTCGGGTCAGATATACCTTGTCTGATTGATCTAAGGTGGTATGTGCTATACAAAGCAGTTCTCAATGTACCCAGCTACAAATAGTGCGCGGCGCTCACCGACTCGGTGATTTCAATGCTGGTGTGGCACAGCAATGACAACCACGTTTCCTTCGCCATCATCCGACTAGAGTTCTCCTTCACAGTGTTCTTCTCTCGAGGCGGTCAAGTGCTCGATCTACTTAGATAGGAGACGACTGTTCATCAAAGAGATCATGTCCACTCCGAGAATTGTCTCCTACAAATTCTAGTTAGATGGGAAGAGGACATGCATTGATATGGACTATTGGCAGTGACCAAAAGCCAAAGAACAGTAAGAGAGGACTGAACGGCCAACATACCAGATAACATGGATACATCCACCACCGAAGTGGCCCCAGCCTTGTACTCTGGTACAGGTCGTCGAAGCACTTCCTCAGTCTTTGCAGATATGACCATACCAGGCGCATGAAATGCCATATCCGGAAGGGGTATGGTCCCGAGAAAGCATGCGTGGCTGAGTCTGAGTAAATTCGTACCTGGCACCGTTGCGCCCTTCAGATCGGGGAGAATTCGAGGCTGTGCGCTGTAGAGCGGATCTGGGGAGAGAAACGTTTGGGCTGAATCCTGGGAAAGAGTGAACCCCGTAGGTACAATGTTATTCCGAGGTTTATGAAGACGAGAAGATGACCTGAACGCAAACTGTCCGTAGCTCCTCTCGTCGAAGCCCAGCTGCAGACGTCTCCGGATTTGGTGACGAATGCTGTTGAAGCCAACGTCTGCGATGTCTCCTGCAAGCGACTGCGAGTATGGGAAGGGCGATGTAACGTTTTCGAATTCGTCTACCCTATGCGGATAAGCTATGTCATAGTCAAGGCCGTATTCTGGAAAGGCTAGCGTGTGTATTAGCGATACATTACCACAACTTTTGACTAAATTGACCCACCGGTGTTGTTGCTGGAGCTGATCGTCGCCTGATTGCTCGTCTCACGTGGGAATTGAGGGTTGTATTTCGAAGTGCACTGTGGGCGATTGGCGATCGCGGGCTTGTTGGACCCCGTATTCCAGCTCTCGAGGCCGACGTTCCCTTCGCCAACTCCCAGAGTGTTCGTGTCATCAAAGCAGGCATCGTACCCTCCTGAGCCTATGAATGGTCCTTGTACATCCAGGTATGGGGTACCTTCGCCCAGGTGGCACATGTACTTCTCTGGAGGTGCAGTTGCGTTTACATAACAGTCCTCAGATATTGTTGTGCTAGGTATACTGAGCATTGTGCGCTGAAAGGGGCCTAGAGACCCGTCATAGGAGTCTCTTTGAGGCGCTGTGGATCTCGCGTTAGGGCTATAGTGACCTTTCTTATCATTGTGCAGGCGCTACGTAGACCTTGAGACACAGGGTGTCAACTTACGCATCTCTCTTCCGCTGTATCAGGTCTTGCAGAAGTCTGTCAAGTTGGAGAAGTGGTGGGATTTGAGCCAAAATCTTGCCTTCCAAGGTTGGATATCACACAGGCCAGATAAGGCGCTAGAAGAAATACACTAGTACGAGAACGAACTCGAAAAGGTTGTAGTGAAGGTCCGCATACAACGAGATTAGTCTTAGTTCTATCTTGACATCATCATTGCTTACTCAAACGGGTAACAATGTGCATATTATCGGCGAGGGCGACACTGATATGATGGGCCTCTATGAGAAAAATGCAGGCATGTAACATTGCAACAAGAACACAATGTAAGATGTAGGTACAGCTCTAGATATCTAACATGGCCCTTTACCGGCTATGACCATCAATCAGCCATGCATTGAAAGGCCGGTTGGTTGGCTATGTACATCTTCCTGAAGCGTATTTGCGGTCATGTCTTCCTTAGTCTTGGTGAAAATACCGTCCCGCTGCCCACCACTTTCGGACGACATCGTACGTTGGATCATGAGTCCGAGTCACATCGTAAGTCTGCTGCGGAAAGATTCGCTCCAGCGCCTGCCAATCAGTCTGATAGAGACCAAGGGGACTAGGCTGTGGAAGATCACCATATAGTCTAACCATATCCTCTTGTACTTGTTCGACGTAACGCTCAAGTTGAGATAGTCGTACATTATCATGGCCGTGTCGACGAGCGTGCCAGACAGCAAGGGTCAGCACCCCCTGATCAGCTCCTCCAGGCCAGTATACTAGTCCGTCGCCCAGGCTGACAAGGAAGCAGTCGCGAAGATCGCAGAACTCGGTAGTTGAGTTCACACGATCGGTATTGATCGCAGAGAGCGTAAGACCGGCGGCGGCGCAGAGGTGACTACGAGCATCTCGTCGATGCTTCTTCATACTGCCGGCGGAGTGGGCCCGTAAATCGCCTACACTAAGCTGGCGGGAGTAGAACTTTGAGATTCGTTAGCAAGGTTCTTGAAGACAGAGGCAGTAAGTACTGACGATCAGCTCACGCAGCTTATGAAGATTCCATCCGCTCGCTTCGAAGCGCTTCCAGATAGCCCTCCAACATGAGGCTGCTCGAGGAAAGAACTGCATCCTTCGTCAGTTCATTTTGCGCGCATGGGGGAGGGATTGAGTAGCCTACCGCAGCGATCTCCACAAGAGTCACCTCGATGTTGGGTCCAATCAGTCGGACGTCAACATGGTCCCACAGCGCTACGCTGTTGAAGGAACAGTATGAGGATTCTAAAGCCTTCTCAGGTAGAACCATACGTGGGGTGATGCAAAGCCAGGCAAGTTTACGAGACTCTGGCCACTCGTACCGATGGATACCAGCGGAACCACTGGAACGAACGCCGGATGTTCTAGGTCCTTGCGGTACAACGATCTGGTCCTGGCGTTTGAGTAGAATAGGTGGTGGTGGTGGTTGGTAAGCTTGGAGAGCCTGCGCCGGCTGTTGGGCTTCGAGGTATCGTAGATACCCCGAGAGGCTGTGATACATAGCTTGGTTTACGAGTTCGAGGGTGTTGAGGGCTTCAAATGCTAATCGCACGTCACGCGGAACGCGCACGGTGTATCCGGGCGCGTACCTCAAGAGTTCGACACACTCGGCAACGATGATACCCTTTCCGTTGGCGGAGTCGCTAACCCAGTAATGTAGGCCACTCTGTGTGGGAACCATGGCCCCGATCTGCTCCAGTCGCTCGCTCAAGTCGCAGAAGTCCTTGATGATCAGCTGGACCATGGGTGTATTGAACGCTGCCTCAGCGCGCAGTCCGTTGCGAGTCAGTTCATCTGACGCTTGATAGTCTTGGACTTGAGCAGGGTTATCACCGCCGTGACTGACGATGTGACTCAGCGTGTAGCCTGAGCCACCTGAAGGAGACGCCGCACTATTCGCGAGGTCTGTGACGGCCGTAATTAGTACATTGAACCCCAAGCAAGCTAAACGGGGATTCGACTGAGGCAGCTTACCGTTATTCTGATTCATAATGTCGCTTGCTCTTGTTTGGGCGATGTTGGAGCTGTGGTAATGTCAAGAGGGTCTGTCGGTCATATGGTTTTAGTATATAACCCCACCGACACGTGAATAGATACAGCACGTGCACACGCGCTTGGATCCAGCGTTTGTCATTAGCTAGGGTCAGGAGAGTAATTGTATTACTATACGGGATTACGCAGGCAGCAAAGTAAAATGCACCATGACTTTTACTTGATGTGTCGAATATCGCCGTCTGATCATCACTCTCCGCGTCACAGTCTGCCAAAACAGCTCCTGTGTAGCATTTCCATAGCTCTGTATCCAAAGGAAAGGTCAAGGGGAAGAAAACCCAAGCATCCGCGTCCGGTCCGTCATGCGAATGAAGAGTTCCTGAACACTGATGTGGGACACCACAGCAAATGTTGAACAGAAAAGCCATCTCCTGTTCGTATAACTGGGTCGCCACGAAATCGCGTCCCCGATATCTGGTATAGTTTCCTAGATGCCACCAGAACTTTTACCATACTTGCTCACAAAATTGTTGTGGATCATAGCAAGGAAGGCCGGCGAAGGCGTGTCTTCCAACACCACGTTTGTGTCCGGCTGAATCAAATCAGCGGCGGGAACGGATATGCCATGCTTCGCTGCATACTGAACGATCTCCGACATCTTGACATCCATGTCATGGGATACATTCCGCACATGCCAAACGCAGTGCGTCATGAGCTGTGCGTT
>Ga0265780_10011653_pt1 | contig 10378 bp, 10 predicted proteins | sample P1T30metagenome_FD_192432 | JGI IMG/M metagenome (GOLD analysis project Ga0265780, IMG submission 192432) | Plant litter microbial communities from East Loma Ridge, Irvine, California - P1 T30 | ecosystem: Environmental > Terrestrial > Plant litter > Unclassified | place: USA: California... | reverse complement strand
TCGTCACCTGCTCCCTCCGAATCGTCACCTGCTCCCTCTGGATCGTCACCTGCTCCCTCTGAATCGTCACCTGCTCCCTCCGAATCGTCACCTGCTCCCTCTGAATCATCACCTGTATCGTCTCAAGACCTCTCTTCAACAGCTCAGGGCAGTTCTGTGCCAGGCAGTTCCGTCGCCGCTTCCTCTGTAGATTCGAATTCTCCAGCTTCCTCAAATGCATCGACTCCACCAGCATCGTCTGGCGCAAGCTCATCTTCGGTCGCATCGGCTCCTCCCCCAACGTCTGAGGGGGGCTCTTCTTCTAACGCCTGGACAGCTTCTTCTGAGGCAAGTTCATCGTCGAGCGCAGGCACCATTATCGTACCCGTCCCTGTCCCAACCGATCCATCGACTTCTCCACAAGGCGCTACAACTGGTCAGGCTTCCACTCAGTCCGGCTCATCGCCATCTGGGGACAGTTCAAGTGGCGTAGGTGCAACTACTGGCTCCGTCTCTCAACCTGGTCCAAGTAGCAGTGCTACTGGTGCGACGTGGTCGCAGGACGCTTCTTCTTCTGACGCTCAATCGTCAGCATGGGCATCTTCCACGCCGATTCAAGTCAGTTCAGGTGTTACAGCGTCTTCCAATATTCAATCATCAGCTGTGGATTCTTCGACATCGGTACAGGTCACCTCGGGCGCTTCAGATTCAGGGACATCGATTCAGGTCACCTCGGGTGCTCAGCCATCAGCTTCAGATTCTGGGACTCCAATTCAGGTCACCTCAGGTGCTCAGCCGTCAGCGTCAGATTCTGGGACGTCAATTCAGGTCACCTCAGGTGCTCAGTCATCGGCGCCAGATTCTGGAACGTCGAATCAGATCACCTCAGGAGCCACAGCCCCGTCTAATGTTCAGTCATCAGCTTCGGATTCCGGGACACCAGTTCAGGTCAGTACCGGTGTCGTTACTACTTCTGCGGTACCGAATCGCAAGCTATGTCCCACTGAGTGTTACGACTTTCCCTGGTGCCAGATCTTCTGTACCGACCTTGACTTTGTATGGCCTCCGCCAATGGAGTGTTGGTTCTTGGACTGGTGTAGACTGTGGTGGGGTTTTACCGACAACAAGATTGAAAAAGACAAGGATGGAAAAAAGTGCCAACTCTTAGGCTGCGGTAAGTAACTTTCTCGTGTGCTCATCGCCTTTTCAAGCCTCTTCGACTCTGTTCTGATAACTAAACTAACACTTATTCTAGGATGTGGCTTTATGGGTTTGCCCTGGGGTCCGGGATGTCCAAAGCCCGACTTCCCCTTCCCACTCAACTTTTTCATTGACCTCTTTGGACTGTTCCCTGAACCTTGCTTCTTCTGGGGATGCGGCGACACGTGCGGCCTCTTTGGATGTTTCGGATTCTGTTTCGGCGAGAAAGGATGCATCGAGTGTCCTAAGATTCTCTGCCCTAATGGAGGACCAGAACCAGGCCCAATACCCAAGGATAAGATCCCCCCCAAGCCCCCAGTGCCTACAGAGTCTGGAAAGGGTCCAAAGAAGTGTGGGTTGGAGGACTTCAAGACAGCTACGGACAAGATTGTTCTCTGCAGGGAATCCGTGGACTTATCCTCTGCCGTATCTGCCACGACATTATTTTCGACGTGGGAATCCACGGCTGTGATAACTTCTTCGAGTAGCTTTTCTTCGTGCCAGACACCTTTTGAAGTCACCGCCAGTGGGTGTTTTGCCGTCGACTGGGCCTCAACCATAACCACAAAGGTTACTGAAAGCAACTCGATAAGCGGCAGTTCGACTTCGTCTGAAGCCCCAGCTTGCACTCGCGCACCGCTGTCATTGGATGATGACGAGGGAAACAATATTCCCGTGGACTGGGACTCATCCTCTTCCAGGTTCGGCAGTAACACTACGGACTTCGCTTCGAATACGTCGATGGCTTCCACTAAGAGCGACATGAGCTGGACTACGTCAGCGAACTCTTCTGGCTCCACCACGACGTCTTCAGGTCTCATTTGGGGCACATCGACAGACCCAAGTTCGTCGCCAGCCGCGTCAAGCACAGCATCATCTTCCGAACTCAAGTGGGGCACATCGACAGAACCGAGTTCATCGACAGCCGCGTCAAGCACAGCATCATCTTCTGAACTCAAGTGGGGCACATCGACAGAACCGAGTTCGTCGGCAGCCGCGTCAAGCACAGTATCATCTTCAGAACTCAAGTGGGGAACATCAACGGATCTGAGTTCATCTTCCGCAGCGTCATCTTCCGAACTCAAGTCGGGCACATCAACGGCCTCAAGTTCATCGGCAAGCGCAGCGCCCGCAACGCCAAGTTCTACACCGGGCTCGATGGATAAGAATGGCGTTTGGAAATTTGCAATCCAATTGTGGATGGAGAAGAACAAGGCGAAGATGGAGTGGATTATCTACGACCCTAACGGGTTCCACGCAGGGCAAGGATCCATGGACCCTCAGGAAGGTGTCAATGCCATCTTCAGCTACATGGAAACCAACCATGATAGGCCGTTTGAACACGCGATGCCTTACGGGGTTAATGCCTTTTTCCTCCACCCAACTGCAGTCGAGGACGCAAGGGTCTTTCTGGCGATCGTTAAGTCTGTGCCAGGATGCACCAAAAAAGATGGAGAATGCCACCCGAGCGTGAAGACTGAGAATAGGTCAGAGACCGAGATGTTTGAGGTTGAGTCATGCGAGCAGTATTGCGACAAGGACAAGCCCGAGCGCGTCCTCGTCAACAGTGATCTGAATTGCGATGACATGAACGACGCGGACTGGCAGCACAATGACAATGCCTGGACGCGCAATTTCAATTGCTACCTCAAGGGTTTCTAGGCTGTTCAATGGTTGTATTCCAGGTGGAAAAGTGCTTACCGGCGCTATTGGATGTTAACATGGATTGATAGTAACAGTCTAGAGGCAAGAAATTTCCGTAGATGTACTCCATTATGCATCCGCTTGTATTAACATTGACTCTCTCCTTAATATACATCGGCTATCGCACGTAAATACGCATGGCCATCACGATCAATTTCTGTTGCCCATTTAACACTAGCAGAGTTTGGCAGGGTATTGTGCATTATATGGCAAGTGTGCTTGACACGACAGCGAGCAACTCTTTCCTGACGACTGATGTAGGCGCTCGCCAATTGATCGTATTCCACAACACCTCACATACCCTCCATAGTTTTGTATCAATCTCTGCACTTATCGCTACCCATGGCTCTCAAGCCCCCAACATACATTACTTCAGAACATGGAAAACGACAACGCTCCGGATTCCACGCCTCGGGCCAATAGGTGGCTCACAGGCAGCGGCGAGACTTTGCCCGTTGCATCTCTGGCACCACCCCATCCTCTCAGTGCGCCCCCTCAGGTTGCGAGCAGCATACCTGGTGCGCAGACCAGAGCGCAGCCCGATGAGCCGCTCACTACCGGACAAGGCAAGGGCAAAGGCAAAGCTCGAGCTGCATCTCCAGCACGTGAACACGACCACACTACATCAAGCACTCGCAACTTGGTCTATGCACCCGGTCCGAGTAGAACACGGGGGGCGTCGGCACTAAACAAGGCAGAAGCAGATCCTCTACGCTCCCACAATGCTCATGGCATGGAAGGAGGTCCTCCAGACAGAATGGATGTTCCCCGCGCAGGTAATAAGGTGCCTCTCAGCAACACCGAGTCCAATGGAACATCCAGCTCTGTGGGCAGCACCACAGTAAACATGGCGACGCGAATGATCTCTGGTCTGAATCATTTTGACAATCACCGACTTCCAATCTCCAATATTCAAGCATTACAAGTCCCGGGCAACCTCCTTGCAGATTTCGCTGTGTTGAAACCAGGCACCAGAGTCAAAATTGATTTGCATGCCGGCTTAGAACGAGTGGGAGGAGTTACTTTGGCCATCGATACTGTTGAGAATGGAAAACGAGAGCTTCAAGTACAAGCACTTGTCACTGCGCCTGCATCAGGGGCCCAGCCAGTCCAAGGGTGGAAAAGTATGATCCAGAACGAAGCACGCGCTTAGGCAGCGCCATGGATACCTCTATGCAAGGCTCTTATTTCCGCGATCAAGACCATTGCTACCACTGGTTCAATCCTCTTCATGATCTTCGTCGTCATCGCACTTGTGCTGCTGTCACTTTCTTGGGTCGCGGACTGTCTAGAACGCGTCCGGCCATGGGGAGGTCCGGCCGCAGAACGGCAGCCTGCAAAACACGGAATTTTCTCGAGAATCGAGACCGGGAGCCACACCACGTTGGGCTTGCTGACTTTCCCTGGAGTCACTGGCGTTACAACATATTGGCGCGTGCGCACCAGCAGCAAGAAAATTGAATACGTGGAAGTGGGCTGGGAGGTGACGCGACGGATTTGGCTGAAAGATGACCGGGAGATGCAGACATTGGATCCCAGGGACGCGAGAGCAAGTCTAGGGACTGATGGAGTAACGCGCTGGAATGCCTAGTTGTGATGGCTCTGCAGACTGAAAGTGCTTGCGAGGCGGAACGACAATACTTCGTGTTGTGAAGCTATTCAGAAAATCCTCTAAAAAAGTTGGATGCCTCAGTCGATCGTTGGGGACTCGATACGAAAAATGAACTCTAAGTCCACGTTGAGCAACGCTTTAGCTGCACCTGTGTTGGAGGAACAAACTTAATTGATGTTCTCACATGTGAGCCGCGGGAATTTGATGGGAGGTGGACCTTTCCCGAAAAGTTAACCCATTCGCACCGTTGAGCCAGCCGGAGGTGGCTCCGTGTCTTGGCGCGAACTACAGCATCACCATTATTATCACGCTGCTCCTCGGAACCCCGAGACGAGCTTTCCATCACCACTATGGTTGAAGAGTTGCCTATCCTGTCTCTAAGCCTCCAGTCCCAGCCCAGCGAAGTTCGCGGACGATCAAGCCCCAGTCCCCGCCATGGCCTCGATCAACTGAGATGCTGGGCCCCTTTTGCGTTAGCTGGTGCGCCAGCAACATTCGTTTTTGTCATCGAAGGAGTCTGCCATACCCTCTCATCTCCTCTCTCATCCACCAACTGGCGTGCCATCGATAGTATGCACAGCAGCTGACGGAGCGATTCTTGCTAGATTAGCATTAGCACATTACCCCAGATCTGCGCCAGGAACGCCAGGTAGGTGCCTGAACGGCAAACTTGTCCTGGCCATCGATTCTCGCTATACTCTACCCCTCTGGTTCCGCCTTTAGTACTATGTACTGAAGGTGTTAGCATGATATGAAAGTCTCATGTATTGCTTGGGGCACATCTGGTGACTTCGAAGGCGTCTAACCTCCCAATTCGAAAATTCGGCATGTTTTACCACATGGGATAGAATTTCGTGTGGACGAGTTGCAAGATTTCAGAGGGCGCCTCCAAATGTGCTGCTGAGGAATTTGTGCTACCCTAGCCATCTCCACAAGGGTGTAGCTTTAAGAACTTTTGTTCATCGCATATGCTAGAGAATTGGACGAGTCTTTAAGGGCCCTCAAAAGCCATGCCTGGTTCTGAGCCGTCGCCGCTGCCGTCTCCGCAACTCGTGTAAATACACAGTAGTGCATATTGCCCTGCATTAGCTCACAAGTAGGCAGCTTGCGTGATCTGGACCTAGACTCTTAGTTTGACAGGAGCGCCATTCCCACTCGACAGACCGTCCCATCGGCGTGGCAAAGCACAGATCGCCTAGTATGTGTCTAAGGCCAACCAACGTCGATAACCGAAAGAATAATTATGCAAACAAGCCACTTTGGTTCTCAAGCTTGCATCTTCCAAGAAGCATGTATGTGAATTGTGCAAGCTCTCATCAAACGCTCGCCATGTTTACCATGCAACACATTTCGGCACGGTGGCGCCATCGCCCTGCAACACTAAACCTGTGAGCGGGCAGTTTCAGCCACCACCATCGATAAACCTTATATATCTGTTCAATTTCGACAACTAGCGTACTTTCTATAGCCCATTCATCGAGTTGTATCGAGTCATGTACACACTACGATGGGCGGTTTCGACGGCTGTGTGGTACTGCGGAGCACAATTTCGGCCTATCGCGCAGCACAATGACGAGAGCCACACGCGCACAAATTCCAGCCGTCTTTGGGGACCGTTAAACTTTAGGTGACTTTCCCTCCTGTTCAGATGCATATCGTGAGGCGATCAACCTGTCCGCGTTGCGCTCTAGCTGTACCGTCCACGAGTGGTCGTTTAAACATGTCAGCTGAAATCAAGCAAGCTCAATCGGTCCAGCCCGTACAGTTATAACAAGCTAAACTTAGGGCCTGCTCAGAAAACTTACCTCGATTTGTGGCGGGTCTAGTAAAACATTCTGGGACCCTGTCTTGTCTATGGCTGAACCCCGTACATCTACCCGGTAGCACGCACATTTGGACACCCGCGTTCTCAGGTATTGCCATCATGCCTGGTGGTATTCAACCGCCTGTCCATGAGCTGCTCAGCTGGCCGTAAGTAGTCGTGGAGAAAGTCTGAGTGCAACATATACTGACTTTATGAGCAGTGTCCCCAACTACATTAACCCTCCGACCAAGTCCCAATACGTTCTTATCGCTGCTTGTGTGCTTGGGCCGATCAGCATTCTATTGCTTTTGGCAAGATTATGGGTTCGCATACGGCTTCAACGAAATGCCGGGCTGGACGACTGGCTGATGCTGGCATCGCTGGTAAGGTCGCTCTTCATCTAGGCACAGACATTTACTAACATTGCTAGTTTCCCATGATTGCTATGACTGTACTTGATCCGTTAGGTAAGCATCTTATACAATTTCTCGTCGTACAGTTGCTAAATCTAGCTAGCCGTCGAACAGTACCGATTTAATCGCCATATCTGGGACATCGAATTCCAGTACTTTCCCACGCAACGGAAGTTTGTCATGGCTATTTACGCAACTTTCACTCTCGCGTCTGGTCTGGTCAAGATGTCCGTTCTTCTCTTCTACCGACGCCTATCCTCTCGTTCCGTGTCTCCCGCCTTCCGATGGATTATGCGGATCATGATGGTCGTCGTCGGTGGCTATACGATAGCATTTATCTTGGTACTTATCCTTACATGCAAACCCATCGAAGCATATTGGTTGCAAGTGAAGCTCAGCAATGTCCTGAACAAACAGGGATATCCTCACGAATGCATCAACGAAGGTGCAGATATCGTTGCAAACGGGATTGTCTCTACGGTCCAGGACTTCATTGTCGCGTTTCTCCCCTCACTGCTCTGCTGGAATCTCCAAATGCCCATCCGCCAGAAGTTTGCACTCTACGGCATTTTCGCAATCGGCTACTCGACAGTGGTGATTGGTGCGCTTCGCAGTTACGCCACTTACCGCATCTATTTTGAAACTTACGATGTCACTTGGAACGCAAACGACTGCTTCCTCTACGCAATTCTCGAATTGCACATTGGCGCAATGTGCGCAAACGCCCCCGCACTCAAGGTGTTCTTCAAGCAGATGCTGTCTCCAGAACGCATCACCAAGATCATATCACGTTCTAGCAAGTCGCGATCCAATGGCAGCTCCAAGCAATTCAGCAGTGCGAAACGAGAGCGTTCCAACACAGCAACCGGGCAGGGACCAAGTGCATTGGTATCGAAGTCTTCGGCTTGGATACCAATAATGTTCTTGAGGAGCTCCCATTCTACAAAAAGTAGTGGTTACATCTCCGAATCAAACACAAACATCACGACCGATGAGCACGGCGGAATCATCAAGATGGACACATTCGGGCGTTCGAAAAGTCAGCATCGCGAGAGCGATAGCTTATCAGACCCTTCTGCGCCTGAGTATAAGGACATGATCTTATCACCACTCAGCCATGGCCCGGATGTTGAGATGGGGCTTATGCGAGACAGTGATATGAGCGACTTGTCGGCATTACCACCCATCCATGCACCTCCTCCATCACCAATGTGGCTCAAACCAATAAGGTCATTCTCGCCGCGCGCCAGGCAATAACCGCCACTGTATTTAGTCCATTGCAGCATATCCTCGAAAACATAAGCATCTACATTGGCGTTGAATCAAGGCGACATTGCATCGAGCGCGGATACATAATGAGATTAGGGTTACGCGCTCTCTATCAGGAGATTGCATCTCAAAAATCTGAGTAGTGCACGAAACGCACTTCAACAACGACACAGAATTTTGTCTCCTACACCTTGCGCTAAATAAATCGATGAAGCGGTGATATGGCTTGTGATGCTTATATGGGTAGGGAAGCAGCAAGCATAACCAATGCCCCAAGTCCATCCATACCTGAACACCACTCTTGCCAATTTGCGCTGCTTTGCACATCGTCTGGGACATGTGCCAGACTGACGCCTTGTCCCTCATCAAGCATCGGACAAGGAATGACCTTCGCCATGCGCCCACCAACCTTGATACCGAATACATTGTCTCCTCTAGTATCCTGCTTCTTCGCCATCATCCATTCATACTCATTGCGCGCCTCCCACAGTTGTTTCTGTGCCGGCAGTGGCGCAAGGATGAAACCGTCCGTCATGAAGCAAGCACCCGCCGGCTCGGTTGAGAACAACATGCGCATGATACTGAATGTGAGTGACGTTCTGATTTTTCTGTCAGTCCAGCTATGCATCCAAGTAGCATAATTTACCTTCGTCTAGACTCTTCGAACACCCAGTCTCTATACGTCGTGCCGTATCTCATGCCCATGGGCGACGTACAGTTGAAGTTGCCAATTTTGCAATTCATTGCGCATCCGATGACCTGCTGCAAGTCAGCGACTATCGTCAATCAGTCTTGTTTAAACCTCATAACCAGGCTGTGGTCAACAGCAGCGTATCGAAATTGTTGTGTTCCGTCTCGCCTTCATCTAGTCGCAGCAGCATGTAGATCAAAAGCGCTTGCATCGACGATAGAAGCTCCCGTGCGTTGAGGTCAGACCACTGATAACAGCTTGTTAGCAATTCACTTTTATGTCAAGATAGGGTGTGCACTGTACTTACTTGTACTTGCAGTCTCTCGCATTCGAGCCTGATGTTCTTCCACAAAAGCCGTTTGCTGGCACTACCTCCGCTGTCAAGCATTTGGATAAGGCTGACGCAGGTCGTCAATGATTCCATAGTTTTGCTCTCCTGATCTGCTAGGAATGATGGGTGAATGAATGGTGGCGGCGCATTCGGATCTCGCAACATCATCGGGTAGGATATAAGAAGATGGAGCATGAGCATGGACGTTGTCAGTGCGCCGCCTTTGATCGCAGGCTTTCTAGTAAAGGAGCGCGACGCGAGATCGTAATTTGGCGCTATTGAAAGAGTTGGATTAGTTGTGATGGACAAGTCATCAATGTAGGACCCGTAGTCAACTCGCTGCACATGAGACGAGCTAATTTGTGTAGTCCTTTCGAAGTCTTCCAAGTCCGAGCTCGATGGCATATCCTTCTCGTCGCTGATCAGGTTCCATATAGGGCCGGCATCCACTTCGGATCCAGCGAAATTGAAGCCGAAGGACGTGTTTGAATCTTCCGCAAAATCGTTGTTGTTCAGCACTCCACTCTGGAGACCTGATAGACCAGGACTTCTGTTAACCGCTGATTACATTTCTTCCGTGGCTTCACCCATGACGAGGTCTTCCTCCGAAGATGGATTACCTGGGAAGCGACAAGTCAAGCTCTTTGTGGTGCATCTTGAGCATGTCGGGAGAACATTGTCACAACGAGTCTTGGCTTTTGCATAAGGCATGCAAGACCGAGAACGAATACTTTTCTCTGCACTGTTTCGCGACCGACAATAGTATCCATGTCTCTTCAAGGTTGTCTCTGAAATCTTGTAAGTCCTCAGTTCGCCTGGAAGAATGTGGAAATTACCTTTATTAAAAGGTTTGCTGCAAAGCTTGCACCGCAAAACTGAAATTTGATTTCGTTTTGAACAACTGTTGATCAATGCCTGATGATAAGGCATGTCTTCTGATATGAGAGACGACATTTGTCAGCGTGCAGGCGATGTCCGCATCGGTGCTAGTCTACGGGTGGTACAATTTGTACACCACCCCGCGCGAAGTGTGGATCTAACCGGATCCATTTTTCTCGGAGAGGTACAATTTTGTAGTTTCAATTTTGAATCAACCCCACTCGATCTGGTCGAAAGCGAAAGTGATTCATTTCTCTTCTGGAGTGTGATCGCATAAAGAGAGCAACCGCCTTCGTAAATCGGAAAATTACCCATCTCTACAGTTCTTACGTTCCAAGAGCATTGTATTCACATTCCACCTCATCGAACTGCCCATCAGTTCATTTACACACTGCGATCAATATGTCCTCATTCGCCTCTCTCATCGATGCGCCAAATTCACCCACCAAGGTCTTCCATAAAACGACCTATCCCGCCCTCGACCCGACGCGGCCCG